>ENA-ORBV01007915-ORBV01007915.1-microbial-mat-metagenome-genome-assembly--contig:-NODE-7915-length-18067-cov-5.282435_pt1 | contig 18067 bp, 12 predicted proteins | sample MGYA00237777_ERZ505514 | MGnify/ENA primary metagenome ERZ505514 (study PRJEB26160, sample SAMN06269048) | microbial mat metagenome | isolation source: Oligotrophic lake microbial mat | place...
ATGATACGGCGACCACCGAGATCTACACCTCTCTATTCGTCGGCAGCGTCAGATGTGTATAAGAGACAGGGTGCACACATGCCCCTTGTGGAATGCCAGCTGCGCTTCCAACGCAATGGAAGAAAATTGGATTGTCTTTGTTTCTTTGTTGTCTTCACGGGCAAAGAAAGTCTTGGGAAGGGAAATGGTGAAAGATTGAATTTCCAACAGAAGAATGCATCAACGCTTGAAGGCTTGTTTCTTGCTCTTTGTTCCGGGGCAAAGAGATTGGATCAAATTGTCAAACAGAGATTCCGACGGCTGATGCCTTCACACAAATCAAATGGGATGAATTTTGGTCACCACTGATTTTGGATGCAAAGTGTGAAGCCCGTGAGTGAGTTTTTGAACCCAGGTGGGCTGGATTGTTCATTGCCATGCTCGTTTTGGGAAATTTTGGGAATTCACGTTTCCTGGTTTTCGTTGACGTTTTGGTCTTGCATTGGAACAATTTTTTTTTCAAATGCCAGACCATCCCATGCTTTGAAGTTGCAAAGAATGGTTTGTCCACTTGTGCACAGAAAAAGATCTTTGGGTGCGTGCAGAGACCTTCTGTGAGCATCGCGCTGTTGATTGGTCTGTCTGTGACAGAAAACGGAGTGTTCTCATCCATTGGAAAGGTCAAATGTTGGCATGCCATTCTCAACAATGGATCCGTCATTTCATTCGTCACTGCCAAATCACATTGCTCATCATCTGCCAATTTTGCTCTCTTCACCTTTTTGTGTGTTGACTTGAACACATTGTTTTGGTTGGTTCCAGCTTGTTCCACAAGGTGAACATCAGAGTTCCATTGTTGTGGTTGCACTGTTTGGGGTTCAGAAGCAGTTGGGTGGACACTCAGGTTCTCCTTCCTTCATGGTTAGATCATTTCTGATGTTTGGCTGCTGGTTGTTTCTTGGAGTCTTTGACATCCTTTTTGAAAATGGCTTGGAAACAGGCCATGGCACAGTGGCAATGATGGCAGTTCCTTCCACATGTTCCCCATTTCTTCCATTGGACGCGAGCGAGCGAGAGCAGTCACGATGATCGATCTTGAACGCCGGTACGACATCGGACATCACGCAACGTAGGCCATAGAAAGATGCATGCACTGTTGGTGTTGTAAATGTCGCTATAGTCACCGACTGCCGTCATGGATGTCGGCATGAAACGCATTCCAATGATATTTAATAAGCCTCTGACCATAAGAATTTGGTTACCGCCAGCAAGACGCGAGTAGAGGGAGTAGGCAATCTAATTACTTACTAGTCTAGTTCTCATTTTCAGATGGCATGCAGTGTGCAATGCTTGCATCATCGCCATGCACATACATTGCAACCACCAATAGACAAAACGACAACAACATACCCGTGTCTTTCATAGTTTATGTGGAACCCGAACTAATCGAACGAACTGCATAGAAAAATCCAAGAACGTCGACGGATGAATAGCTCCAGCCATTCCATACATACAGTACGAACCAGGAAGTTTCTACGATTGGTTGCTTCCAGTTAGCTTCCCTTTACTAGCTATTACTAGCTACTACAGTCTCTTAGCTACTTAGTCTGCTGTCAGACTAGCTAGCTAGGACTCGTCTACTGGGAAGGCACACAACAACAAAACAACAACCAACCACAACTCCTCTATATATATTGCAGTACGAATGGCCATCATGGGACGACCGACTCGTCCCGATGCTACGGCACCACGAAGCAGTACGGCCGCCAAACTCGTCGCCGGTGCCCTTCATCATTCGGTATCTCACGAAGCCGTCGGTGCCAATGTGCGGGCGTCCGTGGCCGCCGAGCGTGCCTTACAGGCGGGCGAAGAAGTCGAGGATACGCTGTGGATGGGATCCCACCGGTTCTTGGGACAAGACATTCGACGAGAATTGCAGCACTGTCGGAGTTCCAGAATGCGATTGCATTCCTCGCACAAAACTAAAGCCGCAAACAACAGCAGTACCTGTGAGTCCTACCAAACGCGGCAAATCCAAATTATTGCCCGCCATTTTTCACAGAAATAAAAGCAATGAAACCGATGCTTTGGATCCTACCCTGGACTTTCACAACAGTGCTCCCATTCGCCTGCAGACTTTTTCCACTCATCATTATCCACAAAAACATGACCAACCCAACAAGCAACCCCGACAACCCATCGTATCATCCATTCTCAAAACGTCCTCTCATCACAAAACGAAACGCATGCCCCACAAGGTAAAATCCTATCCTGCGACACTTCCCAATCATAAATCATCCTCTATGTCGTCGTCTCCCATGACTATGAATCATTCAACGAGTACTACCAAACGTACCAAATTGCGCAATAAATTACAAAACATTCTGCCATGGACCAGCGGTCATCAGGATCCTTCCTCCTCCACCACCTTGAGGCATTCCAACAAAACCAAAGCCAAACATCACGATCACGACGAGAAAGAAGAAGAAGGCGATGCTCATTCGGTATCGACCTCCACGACGATTCTCCCCAAAGATCGGGTGCCACCCGATGTTCGACTCAAACAACAGTGGGCCCAATCGCAAAAACAAAAACCCATCAATCAGGGATCCCGGCATTTGAAACTGTACCACAGTGATGATGATGAGGAGGACGATGCCAATGACGATGTCAATCAGGACAGTACACAAAGTTTTGCTGGGTTTGAATTGGATCCATCCGATGACCAAAACAACAAACACAACAACAAACACAATCCCACGCTCAAACAACGCCTCCACAAGAGTGCCAGTGGCATTGCGTTCGATGCTCCTCACAACAACAACAACAACAACAATAATCGTCGGGCATCGCTATTATCGGGCAATTACATGACGATGGGCGGAGATGACGATTCTTCTTCCGCCTCCGTCCGAAGTACGCGGCGTGGGGTCTTTCATCAATCCTTATTAAATCGACAAGCTCGGATTTCCCTCACCCAAGAACAAATCTTTGATGACATGTGCAGCGAGGGCGAGGAAGAGCAAGATCCGGAGCAACCCCCCAAAACCAAAGACTCCAAGAAAAAAGCAAAACCAGATCCCAGCAATACTACTCCCAAGACAAACAATCTTCATGCCCACCACCACCAAAAGAATAGCAACAACAACAATGACGTTCCAGAACAAGTCCAGATTCAACAACAACAAAATTTAAAGACGGGATCGATGCGATCGGGATTGATGGAACAGATATCCCTCCTCTCCCTTCCCAATCTGGAAGAAGATCCGTCCATGATGAGTGGTGTTTTGGAGGAAAAGAAATCCAAATCCGAAGACGACGAAGAACTCTTTTATTCCGTTCAAGAATTAATGGACAGCACGCGGGCCCAATGTGGCGGATCCAATCGACTCCCAGTATCCTCTCCGGATTCGAATAATGTAGAATTGCCACAACGCCAACGCGTCCACGTGGAACCCTCCCCTTCGTCCTCGAAAAAAACGCATCCCAATACACCCATGGATCCGGATGGAAGCCGCTTTCGATATTGGTTTGAACAAGAGGACGAGGAGGATGATCTTGCCGATGACGAGGAGGAGGATGGCAGCAGTAGCTATTTTGGCGGTGACGATGACATTACCAGTACCACCGAAGAAGATGACGGTGGAGCACCGAATCGGTATCAAACCTCGGCCAGTACGGCCGCTGCCCGGGCCGAAGCCCGCATGATGAAATTCATGCAATCCCAGGCAGCCGCCGCCAGAACGGCATCGCCACTGTCTTCGACGTTCATGGAAACCCAGGCGGGAATGATTCGTTTGGAATCCTTGCGAGAAGATACCGAAGAAGAAGGACACGAGCATAGTCGGGAAATAGTATCCTCCGGTCAGGAGGAGGAGGACCACCACCACAACCGTAGGGACCGCTACCATGGTGTGGATCAATCCTTTGGGACGGCCATGACGATGAATCCCTTGCATTCCTTATTGCAACCCAAAGAAGAAGGGGGAGGAGGATCCCTGATGACGATGGAAGCCAAGAAACGATCGAGTAGTCTCTTTGCCCAAAAAGATGGGAGTTTTTATCGCCTAGAAATGAATGGAAGTTACAAGCACCGATTTTCAGACGACGAGGACGACGAGGACGATGAAGACAAGAGCGGAGTGGAACAACAACAGCAGCCGCAGCCGCAGCCAGAGCAAAAACAACAAGCAGCAGAATTGGAGCACCACGATAGCTTTGTCACGTGTTCCTATCATGGCGAGTTAAGCACGAGCAACTCGGGTCCACAGGGTCGAAAGATAAACAACAACAACAGCAAGGAGGAAGAGGAGGACATGTACTGGTCGTTGTCGTCGCTGCCACTGGCGAGTTTCGGCGACGACAGTCAGCAGGGTGTTCTGCCGGATGGTACAATGGCACAGCTTCCACAAGCGAATGAGGCCCGCAAAAACACAAAGGCTCTTCAGGCGTCGGCTCGTGATACACAGCATCATCAGCGACGATTGTCGGCACCGGCGTTGCATCGGGACGAGAAGAAAGAGTGCGCTCGATCACCGGATCCTCCAGAAATAGATTCTGCCGACCACCACCACCACCATCGCTGTGATGAACTGTCCTTGGATGCGCTGCATCCATCCCACTCGTCCTTGTCGTCGCGGGGCAAGGAGGATCCTCCAGGGCACGCTTCCTTCCCCTATCTCGGCGGTGAATTGGACAACCGCAAGGCGAACGACAAGGATGATTGGTGGGAGGTTGGCGCCGGGGATACCCCGTCTTTAAAACAGACGCAAAGCTTTGTTTCCAAGCTCCACCAGGAATGGGACCAGCACGGTGGCCCGGGTGATCCCATGTTTTTTGAATTGGACGATGACGACGACGATGGCCATCGATCCGTGGCTTCGGAACCTGCCGATATCGGGCTCGGGTACGACAACTTGATGGTGTCGGATGATATGCTGGACCCTGCCAAAAATCGGTGGTTGATGGCGTGGGATGATTTGGCACTTTTGAACTAGAACTAGCCTAATCATTAATAGCTAGTGGATTTTTGAACCAAGCGTTTCGAAACGTTATGCTGTGGTAACTTTTTGACACGTTTTGCTGTAGCTGTTCTTTGATTTGCTTCTGGTGTTGGTGCTATTTCATTACATGCAACTGATATATTTACTAATATTTAAAAATAAAATTGTACTACTAGGGAAACAAACCACATGCAACATCTTTTCGTTAAATCCTTCAAATGTACCCGAGGTTGAAGGGACTACATTCCGATGGACACGTAGCCTTACAACCAACGACCACACGCTCGCATTTTTTTAGAGAATCGTGCAGGCCATGCAGGGGTCAAACGGAGGCTGGTAAACGCTCTCCGTCAAGTCCTGCGGTCCCGAAATAATACCATGGGGAATATACTTGGGTTCGTCACTTTTATTGACAATGGAAACGTCACCCACAAACTTTGTTTTCCTGGACATTTTCACCAACCCCTTGATGGTCAAACGTTTGCAGTCAATCATGGACGGAATTCCATCCTCCGTGGCCTCATCCAGTGCACCGACCAACTTGTACTTTTTACTGTCGAGAGAAATGACAGGCGCAATACCGATGCATTTTGGATTGAGCACAGGCTTGTGATTTTCCAAAATGTAGGCATCACTTCGCAAGAGGAACAAATCACTGCACTTCTTGACGGGCGCAAATCGGGTCCTTGGAACCAAAATGGCGATGGCACCTTCAAAGCATTCAATGGCGGCACCCATGGCAGTCTCCAGCTGGACCACTTTTTGGGAGGAATCGTTTTGGGGGTCGACTGTCTTTTTGTTTTTGATCATGGGCAAGGGAATAAATCCGCCATTGGCGGTAACAATTTCCTTCAGTTTATCCAGACGAATCCAGAGGTTGTTGGTGTTGAAAAACTTGTGCCTATTGATATCTTGAAAGGCGTCTTCGTCGTCATCCGTACACATGGCCGACTCGCGAAGGATAAGTTGATTGTCTGATTTGCGCAAAGCCACTGGATTTTCAGAGATAGAAATGGAAGATGGATGAGTGAGACCGAAACCAATTTACATAGGCGAGTAGTCGCCATTCTGTCATACTTACAGTGGCCTCCCTTTTTGTCATTTTCCGTTCGCACGCAGCATTCCATCATAAAGGGGGCGTCCTTGAGAGCAAAGTGCGTCAAAATATCCAAATCCAAGGATGCGCCAAGGTTGTCGGAGTTGCTGACAAACATGTACTTGAATCCATCCTTCAGCAAGGCATCCAAACGTCCCGATCCGACCAAAGCAGCGTACAGGTCACCATGCCCTGGAGGGCACCATTCGTTTTCGGGGTTGGCGGGACATGTCGCAGGCTACAAACGCAAGCAAACGTTGGAATTATTTGGCACTGGCGGGTGAGAATGTTTCCAAATAATTAAGCATACACAAAGCTGAAGAGTAGACACGCCCCGAAGAAAATATAAAGAAACTCACTTCGAACGTGGTAGCATCCAACTTGGGTACTTTATTTTGCATCATTTCCAGACCTTCTTCCTTAGCCAACTCGGGGTACTTCATTTCGAAAAAATCAAGAGTATCCTTACTAGTGGAGAAAGAATTCATGAGCATAAATTTGACCTTCATGCCATAATCTTTTCGCATCTGAATCACTTGTTTGGCTGTCAAATCCAAAAATGTATCACTACCCTTGATGGTCAACAAGGACTTGGCCTTGTCCAATCCCATGCCGGTTCCCAATCCACCATTTAATTTGAGTACCACGGTCTTGTCCAACAAGGATGCGTCGGCCACGGAGGTGAATTCTTCCGCATTGGCCAAACCCAACACGGGGGAAATGCTGGATTCCTGGATCATGCCAGAGTCGCCCGATACCAAGGATTGAAAGGTAGATTCAAAGGCCGCAATGGCAGAAGGAGCAATTCCTTCCTTTTGCATTTTTTGCTGTATTTGTATATAATTGGGAAAGAGAATGGAAAAAGAAACGTTAGCACTCGATAGTCACAACAGCACAGTATTCCTATCGAGAAAATCTCACTCACCTTGCAGGGGTAGAAAGAAGCCATGGTCGATTAATATTTTTTCTAGAAGAAACGCAGGTTTTTCGTCGACTAGATTATTTCTTGGATATTGATATTTTATGTCCCTTGCTTTCCAAAATAACAACAAAGACACCACTAACTTGGCGCCACCGCCACCTCGATGTAGTACGTACGCAAGCTTTTGGAGCTGCGGACGATGACTGATGTTTCCCTGGGGGTTTTGGTCTCGGAATCAAATGTTTCTATTCTGTGACCAGAAAATGTCTCTCCTCCATGCAAAAGATCGTGCTGGCAATGGTTTTTTTCGCAAATTGTGGCCGTCATCATGACTCGTCGGTTAACTTGTTCCGTAATTACGGAGTAGGCGAGGCCGGTATGAATTTAAATTCGAATAGGACGTTAACCCAGGCAACGAAGATACTTTGGCACGCACATGAACTCTTTGAAAAGACAAACCCACAACTTCGGGCCAAGAAATTCTAAACTAACCCCCTTGATTGACTGATACTACTAGCTAGCAGCTAGTATTTACATTACTATCTAGTAATATGCCAAACTGTAGCTAGCCACCGCACTTTAGCTACTTGGAGTGGTAAAAGGGAACCTACGGTACCTACATGTAGCTTTGTCGACGGGGGCACTCCATTGAAGGTTGGGGCATTTGGACCCTTGTGAGGACTCAGTTCCAATGAACACGAACGATCAATCGGAATCCAGTACTTACAACTACTAGTACTAGTAGTGGTGACGACCTAGCTAGTAGCGAACTGATCAACTTCTTTTGTACTGTACAATATTAGCATGCTGAATTATGAAATCTATTTATGGTGATCTAGCTAGTCGTCATCTTCGTCCTCCCACTCATCCTCACTGACAACCTGTTTATGATTGACTCCAGCTGCATCAGTCGCGGCCGTGCGTGCAGAGTCCTCAACAGCAAGAGAATCCTCCTCGCCGTCATCGCTGTATTCCAGTACATTACTTACGTCATCCTTCGTCTCAGCCTCTGCGTGTTTTGCATGCAATGCATCCACCGAAGAAGCAGAGGCAAGACGAGAGTGTTCGTCTTCCTCCTCGCTAGAAGCCAACTCCTCGCCTTTGGCCGCAAATAAATTCGTGCTAGGGCCCCTGGGAGTTGGCACTACTGGAGGGCCCGACGGTGTTCCCGAGTCACTCTCATCGCCATCATCGCCGCTCTCACATTCAACAGTCCTTTCTGGTGAATTGATCGGTTTGTTGTCTATTTCATCCCCACTGGTTGTGCCATCCTCGCCGTCGTCAGTGGCAGTATCGTCCGGGTTACGTTTTGGCGATTCCTCTTCGTCCTCGTCCTCCTCACTTGCCCATTGATCTTCATCCAATACGTCGACCACAGATTCTTGGTCTTTAGAAGGACCGTGGCCGTCCTGGTAGCTACGCATGGGACAACGTTCACCATCTTCGGCTCTATCCTCCTCGTCGTCGAAAGACTCAGGGGCAACCGTAGTTGGGACGGGCGGAACTGCACTGGGGAATTTGGTGTCACTATCCTCTTCCAGAAGCTTGACCGATGCTGCGTCTGGTTCATCCTCTTTCGGTTTCTTTCTCATTAACGGTAGCCCCACAAGCAAGCAGACACATAGCACCGCAGCCAGTACAATAAGAAGGATAACCCACCACTTCATTTTCTTGTCCTCTTTACTGCCTTCCTTTGGCTTTTCATCATTTCCAGTGGGCCATTGATTTGTGTCCCCGCTTTCGCTCAAGTCAATTATGTTGATATTTCCGTTGCCAACATCACTGTTTTCAGCTTCGCTGTCGTTGTCGGCGGTGACGACAGGACCGGCAACTGAGAAGGGCGTCGATCGGTCGATACCTTTCAGTGCGTAATCTAGCTTCCCTTGTTCGATGGCTGTTTCTGTGGCGTTCGAATACTTTTCAATCACAGCTTTCTGATCTTCATCAGACAGAGCAAGGTCGTATTGTCCCAGGACACTTTGACAGTTTGCTCCCGTAGGGATTGATGTTCCATTGGCAGTGGTACTGGGACACGGAATGTCCTCGACTTGAAAAATTGCGGCACTGCCTGGTTGAAGGCTGACTTCCAGCCGCCGTGGCCCGCTAAACACCGACCGCAATCGCAGGAATCTTTGGCGCTGCAACGGTAGCTGTTTCGTTAGGTTTTCGGTTTCCGACACCAACGAGCGGACAAAAGTCTCCAAGGACTGCCTCAGCTTAGCTGCATTATCAACTTTTTGGACATCCTGAGATGTGAGGCCATCGGTGTTGAAAATTATGAAGGAAACATTCATTCTCACCACTGCTTTCGTTGTAGGTTCCGAAGTGGTTGAATTGACTAACCATGGTGGTGGAACAACAACCGTTCCGTTCGGGGATATTGTTGATTCCGAAGATCCGTTTGGAGAGGGGGTGGAGTCCGAAGATATATCAGGAATGCCAGGTGGCTCGACCATCTGACTTGTCGAAACCAACAGTGACTCGCAGCAGGCAGCTGCTATAGAATCGGCAAATCCGCGGTACAATCCACAAGTGGCTGCATCGTAGATATATTTCACGGCCTCAACCAGTTCTCCGCATGTCAAACCGATGGCATCTGCGGGCATACTGTCCCGAGTTGTGTTTGATACAGCAGTTCCCTCAGGGCAAAAGTCCCCACAAACATCAGGTGCGGGAAATCCGGGACACCCGCACCATGCTTTCAGATCAAACTCGCTCTCCCCAAACAAATTTGACCCAATTGCCCCACATGAGGCATTCGACTGAACAGAATACAATGCCGCCAAACGACCGCAGTTCAAATCACTTATGTCGCCATAGACGTTTGGTTCAGCCTCCGCCAGGCGAAGAGGCAGCGGGTATGACCTATTCAAGCTCAAAGCAGCCCCGGTTTCGCAAAAACTGCAGGAGGGCTCACTGTTGTCCGAGCACCCGCAGTGTGAGCTGTACTTCTCCCGCAGAAGGTTGCAAGTAGCAGCATCACCAACAATTCCTTCTAGACTCGCACACGTTAGGCCGCGCGCATCTGGGAGTGGAATTGTTTGGTCAAGCGATTGACCAAAACAAATATCACAAGGCTCTGCAGCCGGAGGAGGTGGACAGCCGCAAAACTGTGAACCTGCAGAAATTTCTAACATACACTGCTCGGAATCCTCTGCAGAGTTCCGGGCGCCAAAGATCCACTCATCGCAGGTGATCATGTCCGGCAAAGTGTTTTTAACAATCTGACTGCGACCGCAGGGTCTGCACTTGCGAGGCATGTCGGTATCATCTAGCAAGAGAGCGCCGATACTGTGAAAAAGACCATTTCTACCAAGGACATCGAGTGGGTCCCGAAGAAGCAATTCAACAGAGAAATTTCCCCCTTCATCGCCCGTTTGTGCGTCAGATTTTTCAAGCCAAATTGATTCGTCTATTCGCTTGATCACCCATGTTTTGTTGTTTAACGACGTGATCACCTGACCGTCCATTTGCAGTAGCTGGTCGGAGAAAAAGAGGCCATGAAACATATGATCTCGTAGCAAGTCCTCCATCTTGTCCGGAGGAACAGGTGCCCCCCAAGCACTGTCAACAGGTGCAAATCTAACGTGTGGATGAAAGAAGTAAGAAGAAGGATAAGCACACACGAAACTGAAATGCAACAGGGAACGTGGAGCTGGTTCATTCGATCAGTAATTCGTGAAACATACATTGTTAAGGGAGAGTAATTATTCGCCAAATCGAACAGGTCACTGGCGGATTTTGCAATGCTGTTGGAAAATCTTGACAATTGGAAAAAGGAGAACATGAGGTTGAATACAGACGCCTTGACCGATGGGGCAAGCGTAATGTAGTCCACCAAGTGAATCAAACTTAAAATAGTGAGGAAAAAGAAAACGTGGTTAGTAAACATGGGTTTGCACCAAATGATTCCAATAAATCGGCGTCACAACTTCTTACCCATCAGTTGCCCGCATTTGTTGTCCCTGGAATTTACCGCCCGCCACTGCCAGGCCAGTTGAAAACATCGCAAGATCAAGATTTGTCTGTCCAACAGTCTCAACCTTGGCTCGGAAGCCGTCGGCTTCAGCTGTTTGTTGTAATTCCTCTTTGGTGTAGACTAGAGGAAGCATCAACTCTTGCAACACTTGGTGCAAGTGGCGCTTCCAAAGTGGTTCCATTAAACGTTTAGCCTCTCCCTTAAATAATGATTCGGCTCCAATGGGAACGAAGAAGGTCACCGGATCCTCCAGGACTATAGCACTACCATCGGGGTTCAAGAGAGCTTTGCTGCCATTTGCACCCCACCCAGAGGCCGAAAGTAAATCGTGCATTAGCTTCACATCCAAGCTGGTGTATGCAGCTGTGTAATTGAGCAACTTCAACATCCCGGGAGGTTGAAGAATATTGTCGACAACATGAATAACCCTGCAAAGGAAACAACAAGTAGAAATGATGAGTGAAGAATATCAAGGCAAAGCTAATGTGTCGGAACGTATTCTCCAAAAAGCTTACCCATTTCGGCCAAGAGCCTCGACTTGCACTTCAGCACCGTTGTACCTCATCAAAGCATTATCATCGACAGTAAGCCAAACATGTGCTCCGGTGGGGTGCTTCGTTGGCACTAGAAGCTGAGATGTATTATTGAAGTCATCCTTGTAAATGTTCCGCTCCAAGATGTGATACAACAGTAGCTCACTCGTGCTGTCTGTGTCTACTAGTTCCGCGGCGAATGCAGTGTCGCTTGGAGCAACTACAGTGGTCCCGTTGTTGGAAATCTGTACCAAAGCATCCTCCGTGGTACGACTGTTTTCCTCCAGTAGCTGAACCAGTGTATTGAAAACATAACCGGATCCAGACTGCAACCGACGTTTCGCCGGAGCAGGAGCGCCGATACCGTTCGAAAGCAACTCCATCAGAGAAAAGGAATTTTGATCATCCAGCAAGACACCCCCGAGTGCATGTACCACCCCGTTGGCAGCCAAAAAATCAGGCATTGAAAGAACTTCCCCTCCCACCGATGGTTGGCCCGATACAGCGCCCGAATCTACAGCGATTTGATTTCCCGCGAAGGACGTAATCGACTCTAGCCCACCACTGAAAAGTTCGGCTTGAGGAAGAGACAGACCTTGGATGACATGATTTTCAAGTAGCGTCGTCAAATGCCCATTCCAGTTCCCGATGTTGTCTTTGTAATGCAGAATCTGGTCATATTGTGTGATCACGTCATCCGTGGGCGCAAAAACTGTAAAGCTGATGGCATTGTCGACGAGCAGCTTGTCCATGTTCACGATCTGGAGGCTGTCACGGAAGATTACCATATTGGCCTGGTCATTGATAAGATCCCAGACACTGTTTGCCTCTGTATCAAACGAAGATTTAATGCAGCCCTGCTGTCCAGCTTCCAACACGAGAACGTCCTCTACCTCAATCACAGGAGGATCCAAGGTCTTGACCGTTCCCACAATTTCCATTCGCAAGCCCTTGACCATCGTACCGGTCGCATCACAAGTCGCGCACGATCCGATCATTCTACCCGCATGGATGAGAAGTGTATTGTTACTGACAGCCCATCCGGGACCGTACATGGTGGAATTGTTACTGCCAGTCTGTGGGTCGTCCAATATATGGTATGGAGATTCATAGCAGAGTGAAACGTCCAATAGACAGTGTAGCGAGTGCTCTTCGGGATTCCCAAGTGTTAAATACGCTGGATTGTCCATTAATGTCCCTCGGTCCTTAATATTACGGAAAAAGGGAAAACAAGAAATCTGATCATGAGTCATCGCCCCTCTGGTTCACACCACTCATTTATATCACAGACCTTACGGCGCTGTATTCAAGGCTGTACTACTTACAATACAATACTCGTCCATAATGTAGCCGGAACGACAGATCGGTTCCCCGATGCTCACGTTGTCGCGTGCTTTTTCTTCTTCTTCCTTGTCATTGGAGCTGCCAGTCGGAATGGCCGCACTGATCGATAGAATAGTACTATTGCTGCTGTCACTCTCATTGTTCGCAGCCAACAAAGCCGTTGCAGTTATTGCTGTGTGGGCCACTGGTACGAGAACCGTGTCAATCACAAAGATAATCCCATTGTTGCTCAGTATCCGATCGGTTTCCCGAAACGTGGCCGCCGGCAGGGACGTAGTCCTCGTAGAGGAATCAATTTGGAAAACGCCCTCTGCTTCTTCGGTAAAGGATAAGGCTGTAGCTTTCCCATTGACCATGGCCAATGGATACGGTTGTTGTGGGTATGGTTGTTGGAGTAGTAGATTAGATGGTTGGAGGATTCCCAGTGTCATGTGATTGGTCAAAACATCCACAAGCAAGTCTTTGTTTTGAGGTTGTTGTAAATACTCCAATTCGTCTGGTTTGAGTCGGGAAAAGGCATCGTTGGTGGGAACAAAGAGTGTCGTTGGTATATCGTTGGTTCGAAGTGACTCGTCCAATTCCGCCAGTATCAAGAGATCCAAAAAGATGGAAAATGGTTGTTGTGGTGCCATAATCATGGCATCGATGATATTGTATTGAATACTGGACGGCAACAAGACCTTGTCGATGGCATGGGCCATTCCATTGGGTGCTTGCAACGAAGATGCGTCCGCATTAAGTATGGTAGCATCCCCATTCAATTGCACCATGGGCGGTGGTGCAAAGGTGGGGATGGTCGTCACATTGGCGATTTCTCCATTGGCCATGGACAATGCGGCCGGCGATACCTGATTGGTCAAGTCCTCATACGACAATCCACCACTAGTCGCAGATGATGATGCCAAGGCGTGATACAAAATGAAATCTTGCAAGTGCCAATCCCAAAGATGATTCTCATTGGTTAAAATGATCCGCAAACGTCGTGCGGCATTATTCGTGGTATCTTGGTTGTGGACCAATCCAAGAAAGGCATCATTGACGGGAACAAACCACGTTGTCGTGGCAGTCGTGTCTTGTTGGAACCGCGACGAAATATTCGAGGACCTTCCGTCCAAGGACGAAATGGCCGAAGCAAAGAGCTGAAAATTGTCTTGGGCGGAAATCAAATCCAAAATGGTGGTTGTGGATGTAGCAGTAGCAGTATTGTTTTTGTTTCCCACGGAATCTTCCGCATCGCCAGGAGCAGCAGTCGTAGTAGTGCCCGTGGTCAACAATAACACTTCCAGAACCGTGACAACTTCTTGACAAAAATTATCGAGGTGTACCAATTGTTCGAGTGTGGCAGTACTTCCGGGTTTGGCTCCTAGAATACTCATGTTCCCGGTACTTCCACTTCCAGTAGCATATTCCTCAAAGAGAAGGGTCAATTCTTGTGGTAGAGTGTCCACAGTCCACTCATCATCGCCCCATACTAAGGGACTCATACTCGTCATTTTATTTAAAAAGGTCGTATACTCGTCGCCATACTCCAGGAAATTATTGGCATTGGCATCCGACATGATCAAGTACAATTTGCATTGGAGGGGATTGGTGGGTATACTGATTGCCGTTGTATTTGAATTTGTATTTGCATTTGTAGTTGTACTTGTACTGCTGGCGGGTTGCAATAATCGGTATTGCGAATACACATAACTCGACACGGCATTGACATTTTGGATGACAATGGTCACATCCAAGATATAGATTCGGTCCAGTGAGGAGGCGGGCAAGGTCATGCTCAATTCTACCGATTGTTTCCAACGATTATCTTTGTGAGTGGCCAGTGCGGTCGTTTCCGGACTCGGACACAAAATGTCTGTTTTGATTTGATCTTGGGTTGCATTGAGAATCGTCAAGATTGGTGGTGCATCTAGTGCAGCCGCATCCGTATCATTACTCCCCACTACAATGGCATATCCCTTGAAGTTTGATGTGGTTCTTCCTAGTGACAGAGTATGGGTTGTAGTACTAGTCGTGGTTGGCAGTGTGAACATCGAGTTCCGATCCAAACGAGCCTCGTTGACACTCGTATAAAAGCCTTGCGATTCCAGAGGACGGCCACTGTCTGGGAGAATAGCATTCGTGAGATGGGTCCCTCCCACGGCCGCCCTTCCTTGTGGACAACTCCCGGCACCCGTAGGAAAGGCCGCGACAAAAGGAAGAAGGACGGCCAGGAATACGAGTAGTAGGAATAGGGCAACTCCTTGGAATAGTAGTAGCAGTGCCTTTGGTTGCCGTTGGCGTTGTCGTCTCTTGTGGAAGCGCAGGAACATCAGCCGTGGAGTTTCCGTACTAGTAGGGCTTTCTGTAGCCGCAGTAGCAAGACATGGTGTCCTACTACAGGATGGACAGGATCCGCTTTTGGTGGTGGTGGTGGTGGTTGTTAGGGAGGTGCGCCGTCGTTTGCGCCTCACTGGAGTGGCGGTGGTCCTGACCATTTCTCCTCTTCTTTGCCTGGAGCTATTGGGATTATGCTTATCATCTACTAGTTGTCTTCCTGGGGCCATGTTTATTATAGAGTATAGCACGGTGCTGTAACAAGTGATGCTACTAGCTAGCTAGTAATAGTAGTAGATTGGTTAGTCTATTACAAAGTTTGCTAGCTTATGTAGCTGAGCTTGGTTTGGTGGAGAAAAGGGAGTCTTGTTACGTTACGTATTTTGCTGGCTTTTGGTTGTGGCTTCTTCGAAGGTCATTACTCGGAGTACTACTGTACGGATGGAGGAAGGGGCTATTACTGCTAATGATAGAGTACTAATGCCTGATTCCAGTCTACAATAAACCATGAGGGCTGGCATTATTAACCGGCAGTGGCACCAAGAGTTCCATGACTTCCATCCACAGATTTAACAAGGGGTCACGGGGATAGCATTAGTATTAGAGCACTACAGTAGTCACAACTAGACTCACTACTCTTCGTTACCGAAAAAGCTCTCCGTGTTGCTTTAGCACGAATGGTTAAAAATTTCTAGGGAATGAAATCACTAACGACTTATGCGCTGGCACACTGCTGGCATTTGCTAGCCATTGCGCACAGGCGAGAGAGTGCAGTGTTCCGACCGCCAACCAGTGTGTCTCTGGTCACTTGTTGCTGTCCATGTGACCATTCTGCTGTGCTCCTCGATGCGAGTGAATCCTCCAAAATGCCATCTTGGCTGCTCTGGACAGTCGCATGTGTGACTGTCAAGGCTGCAAGTCAGCGTGGTGTGGTGCTCCAGTGCGTCCTTGATGGAAGTGACCTGTTGTCTGTCGCGTCGCAGCGGTGTCTCCTGCCAGGCTGCTCGGGCTGGCTGCTGTTGAAACAACAGAGCAGAGCGATGCCGTTCAAAAGGGCAAGCTCCTCGTGGCGGGGCTGCAAGCACAGCAGCGTTGTTTTGGCCACAGCGGTGCTCAGGAGCGCAGCAAGAGGAAGTCGACTGGGCGACTCGCAGTTTGAATTTTGCCACCAGCTGGCTGCGCTGCCAGCTGGGCAGAACCTGGCACCCGGACAAAAGAACCATGGATGGCTTGGTCGGTCGGTGGCGCTGCTCTTCGCTCCGTCTTCATCCACCCAGCTAGCTGGAACCCTGACGGAGTGGGAGGCTGGGGGACCAGTTGCGTCCTGGGCGCAGCTGCCAAAATCACGCAGCGCCGTGGCTGCAGCTGGAACAGCAGCGCAGCGCCATGGCTGCAGCTGGAACAGCAGCGCAGCTGCAGCCAGTCAGCAGCGCTTGCTGTGGCAATTGTCTTTCCAAGTGGGGTTGACAGAAGAAGAGCAAACAAAATGAAAAAGTCACTGTGGCGGCTGAAACCGCGCCAGCTGCTGCTGGCAGCAGCCAGCTGGCCACAGTGGCATCGCATTGTGTGTGGTCTCTCAGGGGCCAACATTCTGCACAGCGTCCAGCTGGCTAGCCAGTGGCGTTTGCTCTCTGCCAGGCCCCACAGCGGATGCAAGGGGGCTCCGCTGGCGCTGATTCACACAATTGCTTTTCGAAAGACTCGCCTGGGCAGGTCATGGTGAACATGAACCTGTGGTCAGTCACAGCCAGGTTGTTGCTTTGGCGCTGCGTTGCCGGAGGGGGAAGATGGACTCGCACTTGAATGCACCTGTTGCCTGCTGGAGTTGACCTGAACCTCATTGATTGCTTGCAAATTGGCAAAAGGGTGTTGAGCCCCATTTCGCTGAGTGTCAGCGCGGGGAGGGTTTGTGATTTTCAAGTCAATGAACATTTGATGTTTTTTTCGGTCAGATGGCAGGATCGATTCATCCAAGTGAGATCTGTCTGTTGCGCCCACTTGAACCGGCCCACGTGCATGCGAACGGATCCCACTTTCGATCGAATTCAGAAATTCTGTTGCTGGCAACGTCGCGCAGACAAGCAAATCTCAAATTGCACAAAAGATCTCACACCTGACCATGCTGCAGCGTTGACAATGGCAGAGCAGTCAGACCAAAGCGGATCAAGGTGTGACCCACCTTGAATCTAAACGCAACAACTGTCACAGCTGCAGCTGCTTGTTCAAGCAAACAGGCGAAGTTGTCATTGCCATTCTGTCTGTGTCACCTTGCACATGAAACTCACAGACCTTTGCAGCTCCTGAATCGGCCTCGAATCGACTGCGAATGACGGATGTGTCCCCATGGTGACTGTTGTCATTTTGCGAACCTGACACTTCTTTTTCACTGACCCCATCCCTTTGTGTGCAGATTGTGCACTGACGTCGTCTGTCATCCTTCCCCGGAGGTGCAGCCTCATCCACTCAATTCAATTGAACAACACCACAACTCAACAGAGGCGACAGGCCGCCTGTCGCCTCTGTTGAGGCCGCGACTTGGGCCACCAAGCCTCAACGCTCGCATAGCCTCATCGACAAGAGGGGTGACGGAGCAGGAGAACTGGAGACGCCGGCAGGAGAACTGTTGTCGTCTCTGTTGAGAAGGAGGAACCCGAATTGTCAACATGCCCATCCAAGCGGCCCTCCATCAAGCCCTTGGAGTTGCCCCACCACTAGCCTATCTCCCCCCTCCTCTTCGCCAACAGCAGTATGCGATCCGACAGCAGACGCTTGCCCAAAGGGTATTCAATCGACGGCTCATCCAGACGAAGCTGTGCCATTGGTGTACCTGGAATCTCTGCAGTGGTCGGAACAGTGGATTACAACAGGCGATCCTGGACTTGAAGGCCCTCCATA
>ENA-ORBV01007916-ORBV01007916.1-microbial-mat-metagenome-genome-assembly--contig:-NODE-7916-length-18066-cov-11.337039_pt1 | contig 18066 bp, 27 predicted proteins | sample MGYA00237777_ERZ505514 | MGnify/ENA primary metagenome ERZ505514 (study PRJEB26160, sample SAMN06269048) | microbial mat metagenome | isolation source: Oligotrophic lake microbial mat | place...
ATCGCTCCGTTCTTCCGCCGCTTTCACCTCTATCCCGTCTATGCCGTCCGTGCGTTGGAACAGGCGACCTATGCGGGGGAACAACCCGCCGTATTGGAAACGTTGAAGGCGATTTACCATGCGGTCTCTACGCTCAATGAGTATAGTCACTACGATCATGTGATGGATGTCGGGGGTCGTTCTCTGCCCGGCGTGACCGATGGTTTCGTGAGCGTCTATGAACGTGACCCGTTCACGCTGATCTTGAAGCAACTTGTAGGCAGCCAGCGAATGCCCGAAGCATGGTATCGAGTGCAGATGATCCTCCAACTGCTGAGTCTGTTGGTCGAACGCGGCGCGAAGGTGATCCCAATCCGGATCATGCGGGTGTTCTGGGAAGTGTCCGAGAAAGACCCTGATGAGCGGGTGAGGGCGTGGGCATTATTCGCCATGAACCCGCACGGGAAAGACGTGCCGGAGTATCCAGAATTGTCGGCTGATGGGGAAGGGGGCGAAGGTGTTTAAGCGCGGTGATGTGGTGAAACTGAAAACCGACCTTTTGGGATTGGTCGGTGTGGTGGATTGGTATCAACCGGAGTCCGAACCCGGCGCTGTCGTTCAGTGGTTTGTAGGCGGCACGCATCGCAACCTCTGTAATCCTGCACACCTTACCCGTGTTGAAGGATACGAATTTGAAGCGGCGCTGGCGTTGGGGAGCGCGCAAATGCAAAGTTCTGACAAAAGACCCGCCGAACTGTGGGGTATTCCGATTGTACAAATGCCATCAACGAACACAGACCTTATCGGGAAAATCTTAACTATAGGATCAGCTGACGATCTCGCGGAGTCGTGGCTCTCTCAATTCCCATACAAGTTTCGCGTTCGCTATACAATGCCCGACGGTCAGACGCACGTCGGTCAATGCGCTGCTGTATCCGCCGAACGCGCGGTGCAGGGCTTTATCGAGGAAGCGGGTGCGACCAGTGCCGAAGTGATCGAGCAGGTTCAATACGGTGAACCATTCAAAGGCGAAGGATCGCCCGGTGACCTTCCAGACTCGTCAGACTGTCCGATATAGTCATGGCGAACGCATCAGGAAATGGAGTCGCCAGTATGAAGGTTGCCTATACCACTTCCAACCAAACCATCACCCCGCCGCGCACAGGGGATGCGGGGTATGATCTGCACGCTGCTGAATCGCTCGTCATCCCATCGGGGGATCGCAAACGGGTGAGTATTGGCGTTCACCTCGAACTGCCGCCCTGTACGGTGGGCGTGATTAGAGACCGATCAGGACTTGCCCATTTTCATGGGATCACCGTGTTAGGGGGGATCATCGACTCGTCTTATCGCGGGATCGTCTCAGTGATTCTTTACAACACGGGAGTTAAACCCTTTGAAGTGAATGAAGGGGATAGAATCGCGCAGCTTGTGATTTTGCCAATGCTCACGCCGATACTCGAAACCGTAACAGGGACATGGGAGATGGGGGAGAGCGTGCGGGCTGAAAACGGGTTTGGCAGCACAGGGGTTCAATCGTCGGAAACGCCGATTTAAGCCGTTTTCACGGCACATAGGGGCGGGGGAAGCCGAACGGCGCGTATAAACGCGAAATTGAGTGCAGAAGTGGGGCAGGGCAGGGGTATTGGAGAGGAGGCGGGACGAGGTGATGGGCTTTGTTATCTGGCGTGTTGATCAAGCCTACGTTTGCGGACCCGGCATTGACGGCGATATTTACGATTCGGAGGAATGGGCAAACGACGTGCGTTGGGCAACAGCACGCGAGACACCCGACTTCACCGTCCTAGAATATGTCGATTGCGACCCGCCGCCCGCGCTCGGTTACGCGGCGCTCTCGGACGGCGAACGCGCCGCCGTCGATATGCTGTATTACGGGGAGTTGCAGCAGTACGAACAGCGCGATATGCCCTGTACTAAGCGCGAACTCTCCCGACTTGTGAATCTGGGTTGGATTGGTGAGGAGAAGGAATGGTTTGACGAGCGGTGCTACCATGGAAGCGCCCATCATCCGGCGGTGTACTGGATCACGCTGGCAGGGATAGAGGCGATGCAGTGAGCCAAACGCGAAGCGGCACATCAATTCTGGCTGAGGCAAGAGCGAACGAAAAAGATTTTATGCTTCCCTCTGAATGCAGACCTTTATCATCAGTTACATTGCCCTCTGCGGACAGTTCCCGGTTGCAACCACGGGTTGCCGTCGCTGTCCATAAGCTGATTCAGAAGTTACATTGCCCTCTGCGGACAGTTCTCGGTTGCAACCGCCCTCACCGAACGAGCAGGACGCGCTGATTGCGGAGTTACATTGCCCTCTGCGGACAGTTCTCGGTTGCAACTTGCAACCCAGTTTGTTCGCCCGGCAAATTCTTCCCACGTTACATTGCCCTCTGCGGACAGTTCTCGGTTGCAACCGCGGATCCATTTCAGGCTTCACAGGACACGCTTGACCCAATGGTCTACGTTACGTCCTGTACGCCCTGTACAGGCGTCTCAAGTGCTAATTGTAGCACATTTCTCGCAGCATTCAAGTCGGCATTGTCGTGATGCCCGCACTCAACACATTTGAAGTTGGATTGCGTTTTACGATTCTCCGCGTCTACGTACCCGCACGCCGCGCACTTTTGCGAGGTATAGGCGGGCGGCACGTAAATTAGCTTTACGCCGCGCCGTTGTGCTTTTTCCTCCAGCATCTGCCAGAACATGCCGAACGCGGCATCGTGGACGCTCATTGCCAATCGTCGGTTTTTGATCATGAAATCGAGCGTCAGGTTTTCCAGCGCAATCAGACTGTATGTTTTGGTGAGTTTGTCCGTGATGTCGTTCCAAAAATACTTACGCTGCTCAGCGACATGCGCCTCATGGGTAGCGTGTTGGCGCTCGGTCTCACGTAGGCGCTTTGATTTTCGCCAGATGATCGCATTGTCTTTAACAGTCCCATCGGGGTTGTAATTGTCGGGATTGTTAGCGCGGCGCTGGCGGTCCATTTTGCGGGCAAATACCCGCCGCTTCTGCTGCGCCTCACGATACCAGCGCGGGTTTTCAATGAGCGTCCCATCAGAGAGTGCCAGCAGGTAATGTATGCCCAGATCAATTCCAACCCTTTCGCCGTAATGAATTGGAGGCTCAAGATCAGGCATCTCAATCTGAAACGAGGCGTACCACTTCCCCTGCCTTGACTTAGTGACGACAATCTGCTTAATCTCACATCCGCAGGGCAGTGGGCGATGTTGCCGCATACGGATGTTCCCAACCTTGAAAACACGTAACCGCGCCAGACCGGGACGACAGGGCAGCCACTTCACACCGTCGCCATAGCGATAGACAAGGGAGCGAAAATCATGTCGCTTGCGCTCTTTGGGATAACCAACGCCCTCCGCACTGCGCTTGAAAAACGATTTAAGGGCTTTGTCATGGCGTATGACGAGATCACTAACTGTGTCGGACGGAAGCACCTGTAATTCGGTGTATTTGTTTCGTTCTCCACGCCAGAACTTTGAAAGGGATTGCCATGTCCACTTCTTGCCACTTTCGGAATAATCGTGTTGATGCATGTGATGAATATCATTGTAAACACGCCAGCCGATGAACAGCGCGTACTCAAGGGCGGCGCTTTGAGTCTTGTTAGGGTAGAGCCTGTACTTGTAACTGAGGATCATCACATCGTCTCCTGTGTTATACTTGCTGTGAGAGCATCAGCAGCGGGGTTCAAGCCCGTTGGTAGCCGTCTCGCTACCTTGCTGATGCTTTTATTTTAGCACAGATACCAAGATCGCCGTACCCCTTTTATCGAAACGGAAGCAAAAGAAAAGGCGGCGCGTCTGTGAAACGCACCGCCTTCAACGGGGGAGGACAACAATCTGCGAGATGTATTTTCTGCCCGTCATCTAAGATAGCAGAAACGACCTTGTTTCGCAATCCGGCATGATTTCTACGTTTGTGCTATCCTACTCCTGATAGGGTAACATTGAAAGGAGCGGGATGTACCTCCAAACACAGGCGCAGCACGCCGGAATAGAAACCATGATCAATCCGATGAACAAACAGAAAGCCGATTTTCGCGCGGTTGATCTGAATACGATTTACGCCCATTTGAAAGCGCAAGGCTTTCCCATCCCCAAAGAACGGTTTTACGCACAGGTTGTCCGGTATGCGCTCACGACGTGGCTTGCGATGCTCAACACGGGGGACGTGCCGTCTGTGCGTAAACTGCGTGACGTGATCGACGCTCGTTACCGCACGGAGGAGGTGACGACCCGTGAGATCGGGCATGTGCAGGATTATTGGGAGACGACGGACGCGATCTACGCGCTGATTGTTACGCCATCGGTCAAGCACTCCCTCACGATGAATCGCTGGAAGTCGCCGCGCCGGAGTCTGATCATCTACCTTGCTGTCTATTATGTGGCAGCAAGGATCACCGCGCAGAGCGCCGAATAATCAATCCCTTCCCGGCGCTCGAAAAACACCTCTCGATTTTTGAAGTTTACCCTCGATTACGCCCCCTAAAAGTTATAAAATAGGCTCTTATATGATAGGGTATTTCCCTATCCCATTTCCCGTACTGCTGTGAACAGTCGGGAGAAAGAGACTGTTGCGAGATGACTCAAACTACCGGACTACTCAAGATCGGAGCGGACATCGCCGCCCAAGCCGCCGTATCGCAGTTCAAGACTCTCGGCGCGACCATCGCCCAAGACTCGCCCCTGCGTCCCTTTTTTACGTCCCCGCTCACCACATGGATTGATGACCAGATCAAAAACGGCAAATCGCTTGATCTGGTGGGCGCGTACCGCACGGCACGGCTTGAAGCGGACGGCAAGGCGCAAGCGAATGCGCGGTTGGTTGTGGAGCGTGACCACTTGCGCGGGCGGCTTGATGATGTAGCAGGGCGCTTACTCGCGCTCGAAAACGGCAAGCACTTAGGCATTATCCGCGTGAAAGACGGGACGACCACCTACCTCTTAGAAGAACGCGACTCGGAAATTGCAAGCGACATGAACGCGGCTGCATGGCGCGGCACGCTCACGCTTCTCAGTTACAGCGCGATCAAGGACAACGCGGCGTTTCAGCGCGTCGTTGAAATGCTGTTCAAATCGGGGTTTGATGGACGGATTGTCGGCAAGCCGCTGCTGCTGCATGGGGTGAGCGTGAAGCGATTCACGTCCAAAGCCGAACAGGAAGCGCACGGCATGGCGACGGCGCTGGTACGTATCGACTACACAGCAGTACGGGTTGCGTCTGTCGGACGGGTGAAAGAAATCGACGGCGGGTTTGAGATTGTGGCGGCGGCGATATGACACTGCTCCCCGCAAACGTTGTGTTACCCGATCTGTACGCGATAGAAGATCAGGGCAGCGATGCTCATGCGCTTGTCCATTTATTTCACCCGAATACGCATTGGCACTGGTATCTCTTGGAGCGCGGGCAGGGTGAGAAAGCCGATGTGCTGTTCGGTTTGGTACACGGCTTTGAAGTGGAATACGGTTATATCAGCCTTGCCGAACTTGAACGAAACGGCGTGGAATACGACCCCGACTGGACACCCCGGCGCGTTGGCACAATCGAACAGGCAGCCCGCCATGACGAATTCAATTAATCCGGCGTTTGTGACAGCGCGTGATCTCCCCGCTTTTGAACCGCTGTATCGCTGTATCGTGCCAACGTTTACGCCCGTTGCAGCGGCAAATGGGGGCGAAGCGGAACGCCACCGTGCGAGTGTTGAAAACCGCCGCCGCGAAACCACGCCGCCCGTCGTTGTGCATCACCCGCTCGGCATGTGGGCAATTGATTACACGGGCGATCTCTGGCACTTGGAAGAACTTGAGATCGCGGCGCTCGAACGCATGGAAGAACCCTACGGCAATATCGTGGCGAAGTACGCCGCGTGGATCGGGGAAGGGCATACGCCGCCGCCGATCCGCGTGCTGCAAATGCAGTCAGGGGCTTACCGCGTGAGCGACGGGCATCACCGAACCGCCGCCCTCGAACGCACGGGCGCGAAAACGATCCGCGCATGGGTATCGCCGCCGGGCAGGATCATGCGACTGTTCGGCTTGAGCTATGAGGAGGCGGTCACTACCGCGCTTCTCGCGGGCGTACTTGTGCCGCTCCGTGTGGCGCGGGAATGCCCACGTATGCATCAGGTCTACCGCGATCTCCTGAACGCCAGACGAACCCCGCTTTTAGGACTGTAGTGCCTACGCCCACCAGTTTCTAGGGGATTGGTGGGTGTAATTATTTTCGTACTTGCCTTATAGGTAAAAGTCCTATAAGATAGAGGAAGATTGATTAAAAAGGAATTTGCGAGATGTCCACAACCAAACGCACGATGCACAAGGTCGAGGCTTTCTTAGGAAAGCAAATTGATTCATCCAAGTGGGAAATTCCGAGTGGTTTTGCGACATGCAAGGTTACAGGAAAGCTGCTCCCCGAAAGCGCACTGCACTGCACGTTTGTGCATTGGGTATTTGATCCTCTCTTTCTCAGCAAGACCGGAATCCACTGTGAGGATACCGATCCCCTGAGTGAGCAGGGGTTGGCGGTCATAACAACCGCCCTAGATATGCAGGGGGCGCTTATCGCTTATGAAGATGCGCCTTTCCACATTGAAGATTTCTGGAAAGGGCGCTGCCTCATCCGAGAAGGGGGACTCGCATTTAGCGACCCCGCTTTTGCCGCTGCCTACCGCCGCCCTGTATTCGAGTAACAACCGCGTCAAACCCCTTCCCCCAACAGCGACTTACTGTTTGGGGGAAGGGATGGCTGACAAGAGAAAGCGAGGACAATACCATGTCGATGATTGATGCTTTAACCCCCGCACAGCGCAAGGTCTTGGATGCGGTAAGCGGGGGCAACGCCTACCCCGAAGCGACCAAGCCGACGATAAAAATCTTATTCGATGGCGGGTTGGTGGACGCAGCCGTTGCGCCATTTACGCTGACTGCCACCGCGAAAACGCTGTATGAGGAAAGCGATGTAATGCGCCACAACAAGACGGCTGACTTCGTGACAGGTCAAGCAGTTCAGTATTTGAAGTGGGGTAATGATAACCTCAACCGCTTCGCCTATGACTGGGTAGACGCTGAGGTTGTGGGCGTTGGAGCAACGATGCTCACGTTAAAATATGCCGAAAACGGCTTGACGGGATTTCGCCGGGTGGTGAGCGTGCGGGCAAAACCCGCGCTGCCGCTGATCACGCTCATGACGGAACTCGCTACAACACCGATGGAAGCCCTCGACGAACCGTGCGGAGACGTTGGCACGTTCGTTGACCCCGAACCTGCGAACAACCTGCCAGATGTACAACGTGCGTCCGCATTCACTCCCCGTTCCAAGAACTCGCCTTTGCGCGATCAATACCTTGCGCTCAAAGCGAACTACCGAAATTTCGTGCTGTTCTTTCGGCTTGGAGATTTCTACGAACTCTTTGACGAAGACGCCGGAATCGCGTGGCGTGAACTTGACCTTGTATTGACCAACCGTCCGGTGAATGCGAATGAGCGCGTGCCGATGTGTGGCGTGCCGTACCACGCAGTCGAGAGCTACATCGAAAAGCTGACCGCGAAGGGGTATAACGTGGCGGTTGTCGAGCAGGTGAGCGAACCGACAGGAAAGGGGTTGGTTGAACGCGAAGTGAATCGCCTCATTCTAGCGCCGATGGTTAATCCGGTTGAACCTGAATTCCTCGACTGCGACGGCGCTGCCCTTCGTCTTAACGACTGGGTTGAAACCCTTGAACATCACGTCGTGCTGAATGTCCCCGTTGGAATAAGCGGCGCAATTGTCGGGTTCAAAGGGGCTGTTGTGATTGTGTCCTTCCCGACATTCAAATCCACCAACGGCGATCCGATCATCGATTACTATTCCTCTAGCCATTTGAAGCGCATTGAGCCACCCGAACCGAAAGACGCTCCTCCGATCAACTACAACGGCGGACTGACAGATGTCGCGCTTGTGGCGCTGGCACAGGCAGACATTGAACGTGTTGTGATTGAAATCCACGTACCGGACGAACCTGTGCAGCCCGTCAGTACGGAAGCAGCGCCGGAAGCACCCGTTGTGATCAGTCCCGAAACGCTTGCCGCATACCCCGCGATTGCGCTGTTCCTCGAAGGCGAAAGCGCCGTCGGGATGCTGTGGGAACACGCCACCCGCGCCCTCGCCATCTACGGCGATCTGACTCGTGAGCCGGAACAGGAAGGCGAGATCGCCGCATCAATTCTCTACGAAGCGTTTTGCAGCGAAACGCTGGTGCTTGCCGACTTGTGCGGGCATGGGCATGGGCAGGTTGACGCGCTCTCCATATCGCTGCCTGTGAAGCACGAAGCGACGATGCGTCGCTGGTGTGCCGATCTTGCGAACATCAGCTTGAGCGACCTAGAGATGTACGCGCAAGATCAAGCGCGTAATTTCGCGGTGCTGGTCGCGCCGATGAAAGCGAAGATCACCCCGAAGGAATACCGGAATGAACGGTACGGGGAGCGCGTTCGTGCTGGCGTGTGCATGGTCACGATAAACGGACAGGCAGTTGATCGAATCACCCATGATCCGATCAATGGAAAATGGGTAATCATTTTCAAAGACCTCGACCAGCCCGTATTCACCGACGATCTGCCCGTGCTGGTCGTGACCCCTGCTCCGCTGCCCGTGCCAACCTTGCCCGCCGTACCCGCACCTGTGGCGAACAGCGCGGGCGCGATCCGGCTGCATCTAGGCGGCGTGCTGCGTGTCGGGACGGTCTATGCGATTGCCAACGCAGCGGACGGTTACTTTGAGGTGCTGTTTCTGAACCCCGTCCCCAAGCCGTGCATCGAAATGATTGAGCGACACTACGACATTCAACAGACGCCGAACAAGTCCTTTCTGCGGGTACGTCCCAAAGGGATCGGGGCAGACGTGTTCGCCCAAACCGAAGCCGTCTTAGCGGCGGAAATCGAACCTACTGCTGACCTGTTGGATGAAGCCGCCGAACGCAAACTCATTGAATCATTCATGGTCACGTATCCCGACCTTAACAACGCCTGTTTCGGCGTGACTCAATTTCTCGCCAACGTGATTGCCCGCTTGCAGCGCGAAGCTGCTGGCGTTCTTGTACAGTCCTACTAACGAAAGCGAGGTGCAGTATGCGTCAAGAGACACCGATAATCGTGCAAATGGAGAGCCAGCGTGTGTTTAGTACGAAGCTTCTCATTGGTGGCGGACACCGAACGACGCTTGAGAAGATCGGCGTAAGTGCCGACGGACGCCGTTGGCGTTTCTATTCAACTCGTGAGTCGGATGCATCCGGCGTGACGCGCATAGGGATGGGCTATGACTACGTGCCGCTCACGAACGCAGTAGACGCGCCCCAATGAACATCGAGCAAGCGGCACAAGGCGTCCTCGACATTGAAGCGGAGACGGACGCCGCCAGCGACATGCAGCACGCCATTATTCTCATGGAAATGGCGCGGGGGGATCGGCTACTGGATTGCACAGATGCTTTCCCCGTTCATGCCAACGACTCATTCGGATTGGAAGCTACGGCTGTTGTGTGGCAGCGTGGCGATCAACCGATGGTCTACCACGTCACTATTCAACCGCGTCCGGTTTGGCGTTCACTCTGGCAGCAGTTCGTCGCTCGTATGTGGAAGCGCCGTGACTGTTAGCGTGTGGGTCGCAGCACAGCTTGAACGTGAAGTTTGCACCCGGCTCTCAGGGAGTGCGCTGAGAGCCTTTCGACAAGAAATGGAACACATCCGCGATGCCAACGAACGGCATAAGCGGTGCGTAGAAAGGATGCGACGGAATTGTTGAAAGCGAGTGAAATAGAGTACACGGGAAATATCCCGAATTGGCTGATCATCATGCAAAGCATCGCCGGACGCTTGGGGAAATACAATGCTGTCCCAATGAGCGCGTTTGAAGTGGTGAGCGACAAGCGGATCAACGCGGCGGTGCTGCTGCGTGAGGGCGCTCAGCCGCTTGTGATCTGGCGCGAGAAAACGTGTCGGATTATTGAGACGCAGCACACCATCAAGAGCATTGTCCAGTGGGTTGAGACGGGCGTGTACTGGCTGCCCAAACTCGGACGCATGTACCTGATCGCCGACGGCACGGCGCAAGAAGTCGGGACGAACAGCGCGACTCGCCTGATCTTCCGGCAGCACAAGCAAGGCGGGTGGTGGGGTTGAGCGCGACCAATATCATCGAAATGCAGCGCACGATTAAAGGGATGCAATATCTCGCGCTGATTGTACCTTTGGTTGATGGGCGCTGGCGTTGGTCTGTCACCAGTTTCGGCGTTGCGCTGAAAGGCGTAACGGACACCAAAGAGCAAGCCGAACAAATGGTTTTTCGGTACTTTGAAGTGAAAGGCGGTGGGACGTGAAGAAAAAATCGAACAGCGTTCGCATCAACACGAACGGTTTGATGGGGCAGTCCAGTTTCGCGGGGAAATACACCACCCGGCATATCGGCGGGATATGGCGTTGGACAGCGTGCAATCCGGGCGGGGACATCAACGACGGTCTTGCCGCGAATGAAACCGAAGCGGCGAACGCCGCCAAGAAGTGGTTAGGGCTGGAAGGTGTCTAAGCGCAATCGGCGTGTCACCAATTCGCGCCAGCAGATGCAGCGGGCAGTCCCGCACGTCCGCTGGTCATCGAGCGCCGCGCAAAACGACTGGCAGCGGGCGAGTGTTTGGCACGGGGTGAACAGCCGTGAGGCGCAAGCGATGTTTGATGTCGGCGTAGTCTTGAGCATCCCGAAGCCCCTGTTGAAGCGGACGGCGCTGAAACCTGTGCCAGCACCGTACCAACCGTCTAAGCGTCAGCAAAAGGCAACGGTACTCTCAGGCGCTATCGTGATGCGGACGCTGCTCAACTTCATGCGTGAGACACGGGTGCGGGCATGACCGCGCTCCCAACCGCGCCGCCACAGGCGCAAATGACGCTGTTTGAGGTGCAAGTGAAGCCGAAACGCAAGCAAACGGCAATCTGTACCGTTTGCTTGAACGAACGCCTCATCGGGCAATTTAAATGGGAGCGTAAGGGGGTGCGTTCTGTCCTATGCAACACCTGTCGGTTCAGTCCGCCTGACGCCAGTAAAAAGCCCGTAGAACGTCTTGATGGGGGAATCAATGACTCTGTAGCCGCCACGCCTCAACCCGCGCCCTTGTGGGCGCAGCGGGGCGATGTGGTGAAACTGCTCATCTTAGACGAACGCACAGGGCAAGTCTTGTGCGTCATCGGCAAGGTGACGAGTGTTCAGGAAGTCTCGAAATTGAAAATGACCTATACGAAACTGCGAAACTTTCTCGTGGGGCGAGGTTGGCAGATCGCGCAAATTCGGGGTAGCGTGATCACCCACTTGCTTGACCGCGTAGCGCAAGGGGCGACTTAACTGTGTCCACCACTGGACGCCAACAGCGCATTGTGGCGCACGAATATGCAGGGGTGAGCGACCCTCAGGGCAAGTGCCTGAACAACCTTGCCGTCCGCCTGTTTGTGACTGTTCAGGCGGGTAAAGAGGATTGGAAGCGGTGGGCGAAGAATACGGGCGATCAGGAACTTATTGACGCCGTGAACGATGCCGTAAGAGCGATTGAAGCGGCACACAAGAAAGCGACAACAGCACTCCGGCACAAGTCGGGAAAGGAAGACCAAAAATGAACCTCAAAAAAGTGGAGGCGCTCTTTGAGCGGGCATGGACACAGGCGTCAGTGGGGAATTTGGTGCCAACCGTCGTGGACATATCAGTGACAGGGAGTGAATGGGGGGCTGATCTCGTGATCTCGTTCGATGCGCCGATCACGCCGGAGCTTGCGGCGCTGGTGGACATGACGGGTTGTAAGGTTACGGAATATCGCGGCACATCGATCACCGTCCAAGCGCCGACGGAATGGGTGAGCGCCCCAACGCGGCGCATGTTCGTCTTGACGGACAAGGACGCGCTTCGGAATGCGTTGATTGACGCGGGTGTGAGCGACTGGATCGCTATCGACAGCGCCGCCGATGGGACGTTGCGCGTCGAATTCATTGATCTTCCTGCACCAGCGCAGATTGACGCGCTGAAAGTCGGCTACGAACTGATTATCCAAGAAGGGGAGCGCGGCGAAATCTATCTCCTCTCTCCGCGCACAACCGATGTACCGCTCGGCATCCAAACTCCGTTCCCCGATCCCGCGAAAGTAGAAGCAAGAATGCGTGTCGCTTGGGGGAGTGCGCGGGCGGGCAAAATCGCCAAAGTGGAAGCGACGGACAACCCGCGCCAATGGATTGTGACCACCGTGAAACCGATCCCCCTGAACGCGAAACTTGGTAATCACGGGCTGACTCAATTGGAATTGTACGAACCGACCCGCGCTCGTGTGGGGATCAACCAAGCGTTGTGGGACAAGCTGATGACAGTTGTTTCCGCCGCGTCCAACCCTCTCGAAGAGGTTATCGCGGATCGGCGCGTGGTTGAAGCAACGGCGGAAGTATACACAGCACCTCCCGCCGTTGACCCGCTTGAAAGCGCCCGCGCCGAGATCGCAGACCTTAAGCGCCAGCTTGCCCTACGGGACGAGTCGATTAGCGTCCTTCAAACCGCTATTCGTGATCTCGCACCCGTCAAGACTGAATACATGACCGTCGTCAGTCCGATTAGTTTTGGCGGCATCGGTCAAATCAAGCACGGCGAACTCACGAAAGTCGAAAGCGAAGGCTGGATTCCAGTACACTACCAAGACGTGACCGAAGGGGGCAAGGCGTATCTCTTGACGCTCATGAAGAAATCGCCGCCGCGTTCAAACGGCATTCCCCGTTATCAGTCGTTTGCGGTTTCTAATAGCAACGGCAATCTCAATTCCAATGCCCTGATCAAGGCGTTCGACACCGAGATTGAGGACGAAATTGAAGCGGCTGAAACGCTGCGACCGCGCTCCGTAGGCGTAGAAAGCCGATGACGCTGTATCTCAACACGATTGTTCATGCTGATGCACTGACGTTCTTACGCGGGTTGCCGGATAAATGCGTTCAGACCTGCGTCACGAGTCCCCCTTACTTCGGACTCCGCGACTACGGCGTAGTCGGGCAAATCGGAATGGAAGCAGCGCCCGCCGAGTACGTCGCGGCGATAGTCAATGTCTTTCGAGAGGTTTGGCGGGTTCTGTGTGACGACGGGACTCTGTGGCTGAACTTGGGCGATTCGTATGCAAGTAGCGGTAAGGGCGGGCAGTCGAAGCGAAACCGGAGCGCCAACTGGCAACCAACCTGCTCCAATAAAGGCGTAACTTATAGTTTACCGCCGAAAAGCCGCATGATGATTCCGGCGCGTGTGGCGATTGCTTTGCAGGACGACGGGTGGGTACTAAGAGATGAAATTGTATGGTCGAAGCCGTCCGTCATGCCGGAAAGTGTCACAGACCGCACAACCAAAGCGCACGAAATGATTTACATGCTGGCAAAACAGTCGCGCTACTACTACGACGCGGCAGCGATTGCCGAACCTGCACAAGACTGGGGAAATCGTGACCGGTCCAACGGCAAATATACATCTGGCATTGTTCCGATTAGCGGCGGTAAGCATCACAGTTTGACGGGTGGGAACTTCTCGAAAAAGTATGCGGCGGCGCAACCCCATCACGGAGGGGAATCACATCGTAAGCCCTATCTAACGCGCAATAAGCGCAGTGTTTGGACAATTAATGCCGAACCATTCAAGGGGGCGCATTTTGCAACATTCCCGCCCGCATTGATTACACCGTGCATCCTTGCGGGGTCGCCGATTGGTAGCGTTGTCCTTGATCCATTCATGGGGTCTGGAACAACGGCGCTTGTTGCACGGTATCACGGACGACAGTATATCGGTTGTGAATTGAATGCCGAATACATCACTATCGCACAGGAACGTTTGCGGTTGCCGTTTGAACCGCGTCACACGCCCGTCAATGACGACGTGTCCGACTTGCCGATGTTTGCGGCACATACAGACTAGCAAAAACACGACGGGGCGCTGTGATAGAGCGACTCGGGGGGTGGGGTACGAAATCAATTATACACAGGGGGTACAGGGAAAATGGACAACACCGATATGCAAGGGATGGGCGACATCGTTCCCACTGAATCGATCGATCTCATCAGTTACGCCGCGCTGACGCAGCGGGTCGCTGCTGCGTTTGTGGGAGCAAAAAACGGGGTGGCAGGTGATTGTACAGGTGGTTGAGCAAGAAGCGGAGGGGCAGCTATGACCACTACATCCATGAAGCCGCACGTCATGATCATTTATGTGCAGGGCGAAGAACTGCACAGCGTCGTTGCTCGTCCCAACGGCGTGGCGGACTGGCGATATTCAGGGTGGAGCATCAAACCGGAAAGCGAACTCGCAGCCCTCAAGCGGGAAGCGATGGAAGCGGGAGCGTTCGTTCTGGATAATCGAGCATTGGCAGAGGCACAAACACCGGGCATGAGCGCGGCTGTGCCTGTGATTATTGTTTACAAACTGCCGATCTGGTTTGCAGTTGAGGCGTTTGAACGCTTGCATCGGGCGATCCTTGCCTCACCGGAACGGGGCGAGAGATTGGAGAAACGGCGGTTGAAACGATGACGGGGAGTGCAACCTTGACACAATATGTCGCTGTGAAGCGTGGGCAGGAGGGTTACGCAAAACAGCTGTTCCACAAGGCGTACATCTGCGAAATGGCGGCGGCGTGGGAGTTAGATCCGAACAAGGAAAACGAGCCCGCGCGGGCGATTTTGTATTGTTCTGCTGCATGGATGGCTGCTGATGCTGGTGATTATTCCGTAGCGTTCGATTTGGCGACGGAGGGGTTGAAAGGCGAGGTGTCCGAGCAATTCCGGTTTGAGCTTAACGAAGTGCTAGAACACGCAAGATTGCGGTTTATTCCGTAGGATCGTAGAAAGTGCATTCCCTCAGCCCCCTTTTTCTAGGGGGGCTGAATTTTGCCTACTTGACAATATGTCCGATGTCGGATATAATGTGTATATTGATTGAGTGCAAGACTAGGAGACGAGTAAATGAGCGAAATTGAACGGACTACGGAATTTGGGTTTGGCGTGGGACAGGATGCCGGGATGTTACGTAAGTTGGGGGCGTCCGATTTACAGGTCTGTAATTACGTAACGTTCAAAGCGGGCATGATCCCGACATCGTTAAGAAGCGCATATAAAGCAGCAGCACGGCGCGGCTTTACTCGGTTTGAAACCAAGTTTGAACACCCGATTTATGCGGCGTACATCCAACTGCTGCAAAGCAGCATTGACGATAACTGGGTGTGTCTGCAAAGCCGTTGACTAGATAGTCGAAACCCCTTCGGGGGTCTGGCGGATACCCACCCGCCACTGAGGAGACAGGGAGGCAAATGGACATACTCAGTGTAAAGACCGCTGCCGCGCTGTCTGGTTCGATGGGGCGCGTTGTCTCAGAAAACCAAATTAAGCGGGCCCTTGGAAAGGGTCGTCTGCAAGGGGTAAAAATAGGGATTGCGTGGGCGGTTACGCGGGACGACTTTCAGACGTGGATTGACACGCCGCCGCGCAAAGTCGGCAACCCCAAATGGGGGAAATAAGAGCCCTCGCTTGTCTCCCCTCTCCTGCTTTTGGGAGAGGGGTCGGGGGTGAGGCGTCACCCTACGTGGGCGATAGAAAGTGCATTCCCGCAGCCCCCCCCTTTTTTCTAGGGGGGGGCTTTATTTTGCCTACTTGACACTCACAGGTTTCTAGGAGTATAATGATGGTATTGATTGATTGATTGATTGAGGAGCAACAAAATGGTCGTACAAATGGACGTACAAAACGCAGTCAACGAAATCATCAGCGGGATTCCCGCACACTGGAAATTGTCCCGCGTCACCCAAAAAGCGGTCAAGGAAATCGCAACGATGGGGTTGACGACATTTGTGCCAGCATGGATGCTGGCAAGCGGTGCAAAATCCGACGCCTACATCAATGCCATCCTTGCCGCTGCAATTGATGCTGGCGGCAAAAAGATTACTGAGGCGGGCTGGTTGTTGGGAGGCGACGCCTCCCCGTCCTTTCGTGTGAGCGCGCCAAGCGCGCTTTACTTAGCACTCAATAGCGCGCCCGAACCGACGCCGGAGACGCCGCCCGCCGAAATCGCCGATCAGTATTACGGGAATCAGCCCGTAATCGTATCATCTGACGCACGCATTGCCGACTTGCGGGCGCACATGACGGGGTGGTCGCCTTATGAGGCGGGTGCGCCATCATGGATGGTAGCGCAAGATGTGGCGGCGCGTCAGCGCGGGTCCCGCCTGTTTAACGAGGGATGGCGCGTTTACACGCGAACGGTGGCGGACGGTGCGCCGCCAGCAAAGCCCGAATGGGCAACAACGCATGAGGCTATGCGTCGCGTACAAATGGGAGGGGGGTTGGTCATCGATCACTCTGCGCTATGCGCCCCTGACATGACCGCCGACCCCGATTGGCAATTGTGGGCAAAACCAGTCGAGTACCCGGAGCAATCTGCGCTCCAGAAAGCCCTCTCCTAAGCCGAAAACTTAGGAGAGGGGTGGAAACTGGGGCGGTGTCTTCTCAGCCGCCCCCCCATTGTATCGCAATAAGCATATCGTCCGCCAGACGCCAACAATCAGCCCCGCGAGGGGCAGAGGGAACGAATAAAATGGGTTACAAGAGAAATGCAACAGAACTGGATCGCCTTGTATGGGCGATTCAGGAGGATACTGCTTTAGCGGGAGACATAATCGATGAGGATTATGGCACTGCCGCCGAGAAGGTCGGCGGGCATGTCAGACCTTTCCCGCGTGGGGTAGGGTCGCTACGCGCTCAATGCGCGATCCCGATGGTTGTAAAAGATGCATCCGTGCGTAAATGGGTGAAAGATGAGATCAAGCGGCGGCGGGCAAGGGGGGAAACGGTATCTATATTTGTAGATAAGTATCTCCCCTCGGAAGAGGAGAGATACGTCGGGGTGACGCCCCCGGAGAAAGACTTGCGTCACACGTCCCCCGGTGGGACGCGGTGGTACAAGGACGGGGTCGTCATGTACCCCGGAGTGTCGGGGGGGGACACATGGGTCACGCGCACCCGTGTTAGCAACGGCGCACGCGCTGGCAAAATCGCGGCGCTCTTGAACGCGGGCTACAAGGTGGTGGCGGAGACGCCACAGTATGTTGTATTGCGGATTGAATGAACCCCGCGCCGAGCGCCATGTGCGCTCGTAAGCATTTCGTCCGCCAGACGCCAACATCAGCCCCAATGGGGCAGAAGGAAATAAACACTATGGTCAGTGAATTTTTGAAGCTTTATGAAGCAGCGCAAAAAGCATGGAACACCGAAGGCTGGTGTTCCGACGAGTATTTGGTAGCGGTTGCTGATGCAACCGAATATCAGGCGAAGTGGGAAACTGACGCCCGTGCCGCGTTCCATGCTACCCTTCCCGAATGCGAAGGCATGGTGGGGCGCACGGAGGCGGGCTACGCCGCTCAACGTTCCTTAAAGCACGCTGAATACGCAGGTTTAGCTCTGCGCGGAAACGCATCCGCTCGTATGTGGCTGCGTCAGCAGACGTAGCCTCAGCCGCCCTACCCTTGTAGCGCAATAAGCGAGGCGTCCGCCAGACGCCAAATCAGCCCCAATGGGGCAGAAGGAAACTGATGATGTTGGACATGAATTGGGTTAAAGAGTTTATCGAAATGTACGATACCTGCCCGAAAGCGGCTGGCTGGCTGCGGGCGGGTGAGTTCGCATCGCCGCAGGAAGCGTGGAATGCGTGCGAACGTGGGGATTGGATGTTATGCCTGTTGGGGCAGTCCCGCGCACTGAACAAAAATGTGGCAGTCAAGATTGCTTACCGCATCACTAAGGAAGTCAGCGGCGGAAACGCCGTTTGGGGTCTGCTTGCCGACCCCATCTTACGGGAAGCCGTCGAGACGGCAGAGAAATGGCGGGTTGGCGACGCAACCTTAGCAGAGTTGGCGGCGGCGGGGGAAGCGGCAGGAGCAGTGGCAGCCGCATTGGAAGCGTCGGCAGCGGAAGCGGAAGCTGAATCAGAAGTGGCGTCGGAGGCGTTGGCGTTGTTGGTAGAGAAAGCGTGGACGGATACGCCC
>ENA-ORBV01007917-ORBV01007917.1-microbial-mat-metagenome-genome-assembly--contig:-NODE-7917-length-18065-cov-4.325828_pt1 | contig 18065 bp, 17 predicted proteins | sample MGYA00237777_ERZ505514 | MGnify/ENA primary metagenome ERZ505514 (study PRJEB26160, sample SAMN06269048) | microbial mat metagenome | isolation source: Oligotrophic lake microbial mat | place...
ATGTAGTGCAGCACCCGCTCCAGGTGCTGCGGGGTGATCAGCGGGCCCATCTCGGTCTTCGGATCGAGCCCGTCGCCGACGATGATCTTCCCGCAAGCTTCCGCGAGTCGCGGCAGGAATTTGTCGGCCAGCTTCCGCTCCAAGAGCAACCGGGAACCGGCGCTGCAGACTTCGCCCTGCCCGGCGAAGATCGCGAACATGGCAAACTCCAGCGCGACATCGAAATCGGCATCGGCAAAGACGATGCACGGCGATTTCCCGCCGAGTTCGAGCGTGACCTTTTTGATGTTCCCGGTCGCCGCCGCCATGATCTTCCGGCCAGTCACGGTGCCACCGGTGAAGGCGATCTTGTCCACGTGGTGACTGGCCGCGAGCGCATGGCCGACGGTCGGGCCCGGGCCGAGGAGCAGTTGCGCGGCGCCCGGCGGAAAGCCAGCCTCGGCGATGAGCTTGAACAACTCGATGGCCGTGAGCGGTGTCGTCTCGGCGGGCTTGAGGATGCAGCAGTTCCCCGCGGCGAGGCCGGGAGCCAGCTTCCACGCGGCCATGAGCAGTGGATAGTTCCACGGGATCACCTGCCCGCACACGCCGATCGGCTCGCGCACGACCATGCTTTGGATCGTCGGATCGGCGACCTCGTAGGTCTGTCCGAGCGGCTTCGTGATCAGCCCCGCGTAGTAGCGGAAGCACGCCGCGGCATCGGCGACGTCGAATTTCGCCTCGCGCAGCGGCTTGCCATTGTTGCGCGTTTCGAGTTCGGCGAGCGCGTCGGCTTTGGCGTCGATCAGATCGGCGAGCTTGAAGAGATAACTCGCCCGTTCCGGCGCCCGCATCTTCGCCCACGGACCTTCGTCAAAGGTCTTGCGGGCGTGGGCAATCGCGTTTTCCGCATCGCGCTCGGTGCCGTCGGTGACGACCGCGAGCAACTCATTGTTCGCCGGATTGAAGATTTCGCGCGTGTGGCCTTCGCTGGCTTCCACCCACTCGCCATTGAGGAACATCGGGAGCGTTTTCATGGGTCAACGTCGGACGCTCCCGCGCGGAAGCAAGTTTTCCGGGGAGCGCACCCGTCCCGGGTGCTGGCGAAAGCGTCGCGCCTTCGCGAACTTTTCCAAGCGTGCGGCTGGGCACGAACGCCGCACACCGAAGACCCTCCAATGGGAAGTTCATTTCGGCGGGATGCCGAAACCCGCACCCGGTTCGGGCGCGCTCCCTGGACTCGCGGCTTACGCCTTCCCGCTCAACCCAAAGGCCTCGTGCGCCAGCACGGCCGCTTCGTTGATCTTGCCTTCCTCGATGATCACCGCGGTCTTGATCTCGCTCGTCGAGATCATTTGGATATTGATTCCGCCCGCGCTCATCGCCTCGAAAAGCCGCGCGGCCACGCCGCTATGCGAACGCATGCCGATGCCCACGATGCTCAGCTTGGCGATGCCTTCCTCGGTCACAATTTCCTTGGCGGCGATTTCCTTGACGGCCTTGTCGAGCGCAGCCTTGGTCTTCGCCAGTTCGTCGCGGTTCAGCGTGAAGGAAATGTCGTTGGTGTCGCCGACGCTGTCGCTCTGCACGATCATGTCCACCATCACATTAGCACCCGCGAGCGCGCTAAAAATCTTGGCTGCCGTGCCCGGCCGGTCGGGCACCTGGCGAATGGTCACCTTGGCTTGGTTTTTCTCGATGGAGACTCCACGGACGACGACGTTTTCCATATCTTTGGTTTCCTCTTTGACGATGGTTCCCGGGTTGTTGTTGAAGCTGCTGCGCACCTCGAAGACGACGCCGAATTTCTTGGCGAACTCCACCGACCGCGACTGCATCACTTTCGAGCCGCTCGACGCCATTTCCAGCATCTCTTCGTAGCTGATTTCATCGAGCTTCCGCGCGTTCGGAACGATCCGCGGATCGCACGTATAGACGCCGTCCACGTCGGTATAAATCTGGCAAACGTCGGCTTTGATCGCCGCCGCAATGGCGATGGCCGTGAGGTCGCTGCCGCCACGACCGAGAGTCGTGATCCGACCGTCCGACGATTCGCCCTGAAAGCCCGCGACGATCACGATGTTGCCGCCCTTGAGATGCGCGTGGATCTGTTTCGGCGTGATGTTGGCGATCTTCGCCTTGGTATGCACGCCATCGGTGATGATGCCCGCCTGCGAGCCAGTCAGCGATACGGCCTTTTTGCCGAGGCTGTTGATGGCCATCGCGGTGAGCGCGATCGTCGTCTGCTCGCCGGTCGCGAGGAGCACATCCATCTCCCGCTCGGTCGGACTGTTCGAGACCTGCTTGGCGAGTTTGATCAGCCCATCGGTCACGCCGCTCATCGCGGAAACGACCACGACGACATCATGCCCCGCCTCCTGCGTGGCGATCACGCGCTTGGCGACGTTCAGGATTCGCTCGGGATTGCCGACGGAAGTTCCGCCGTATTTCTGGACGATGAGGCTCATCGGAAAAGGGGTGCACATAGTTGTGCGGGCCTCCCGTGCTGTCAACCGCGGTTGTTGATTCGATGGTCGATGGAAGGAGGGCTTTGATCTCGCGCCAAATGCCCAGCTCAGACAGCCGAGACGACTGCCCGCTGTCTCTCAGCCCAACAGGGTAAGTCGTGCGTTTGCCGGATTGGTTGTGAAGTGCGGATTGGTCGCCGCATAGCGCGCGAAAAGCTCAGCGAACAGCGTGGCGCTAACGCCGCTCGCAATCGTCGTGCTGCCGACAGGGCCTTCATCAAGGCCCCAATCGATTCGCACGCCACCTAAATCGGTCAGAATGAAACGTGGATGTTGGGCATCTTCCGGGGTGTTTTCCGCCCAGAAGCACACGTCGAGCATCCATCCACTCGGTAAATCGGCCAGGACCGCGTTGCGATAGTTCCGCTCCTGAATTTCAGGCCGGAAGTGGTCCGGCTTGACGCAGTGCAATTCGATCCTTTGCGGGGCCGCGCCTCGCGCTTGCACGGTTTCGATCAGCCGAACCAGCGGGCGGAGAAAGCGCGGTTCGGCAGGATTGAAGTGCGGCTCCACGAGGACGATCTCCTTCGCATTTGGCAGCAATCTCTCCACGGTGCCGACGATCGCCGCCGCAGTTCGGGCGATCACCATCTCACGCTCGCGGTGATAGGGTGGTTCGTGCTTGAGCAACTCGTCAGCGGCAAGAGCCCGGGGTTCGGCAGAACCCGCATGAGCAGTGACGATCGCGTCAAAAGCGGGTAGATGCTCGACCGCGTTCGTCAGCCAGTCACGGTCTGGGCCATAGTCTGCGCACGGCTCCTTGCAGAATTTGAACCGCGACGCATCGCAGGCCAACCGCTCGACCATCCGCTGCACCTGAATCTCCTTGTTGTGCCCAAGCTTCACCAACTCGCGGGCGCGCTCACAGACGAGTGCCTTCCACTTCTTGGGATATCGCGCGATGAGCCTCCGCTGCTCCACACTGAAGTCCTCATAAAGCGATTGGAACTGTGGCCAATGCGCCATCACCTCGGGTTCGATGCCAAAGACCGCGATCATCCGTTACTCCGTATCAGAATAGCTCCTTCGCGCGTTCGGAGAAGAATCCGTCCGGCCACGGCTTGTCGAAGTCGCCTTCGGCGTTCACCGGGAGATGAAGCACCTTCGAACCATCCTTGCCGGGTTCGACGTAAAGGACACTCACGTCTTCCGGGCGGATCGGCGTCACGCCCTCGGGGAGCGCATTCTCAGCGGTTTCGCGGATGCGGCGGAGGAGGCGCAGGATCAGATGCTCGCTGTGGGTTTCGATCAGGAAGGTGTTTTTGTTTTCGCCGAGGGCGGATTCGATGAAGACATCGCCGAGTTCCGCCTGGAGCGCGGGGTGGAGGTGAAGCTCGGGCTGCTCAATCATGATCAGTTGGCCCTTCGATCCCGCGGCGTTGACGAGCACGGGCAGCAACTGGCTGACGCCGGTGCCGACATCGCGGTGCGAAACCGAGAGGCCGGTGTCTGCTTCGACGATGGAGAGGATAGTGATTGTTTCGTCGGCACCTGGCACTCCCCGTTTTGCTTCCGGTGGCGGGTCTTCGGCGAGGTGGGCAGAAAGCGGCTCAGACGGCGAATGCCCGGCGGGAGAGGCGGCGGACCTCACCCGCGTGAAGTGCTGACATTCCAGCCGATAGCGGGTTCGCAGGCTGGCTCGGAGAAAATGATTCACACGCTCCAACAACTCCGGCTCGCGCCGCAACCGTTGCCAAGCATCTCCACCGCCAGCCCGCCAGCTCGCATCGAATTCATCGGTTTCGAGCAGATGGCGAGGCGGGATCCATCGGAGTGGGCCGAGGTATAAAACGTTCGCCAATCCCTCATCGAGTGCCTGATTTGCGACTTCGATCAGGAGCTCCATATTGTAGCGAGGAACCAGACTGGTTGCTTTCTTAAAGTGCGATTCTGTGGGCTCGTCATAACTCCCGCGCTCAGCATAACGCTGCATGGCCTCGGCGTATCCTGGCCAGTCCGACTCATCGTTCTCGTCCGTTCGGAGTTTCACGAGTTCGGCGAAAAATTGAAGCGGCTCATCCCCCGGTGTTTGTTGCTCTGGGGGGAGGTCGTCTGTTGTAAAAAACGCCTGTTTTGGAAGAGGATTCAGACAATTAAGCCTCAGACCTTTGATGGTGAACTCTACAGGGATGTCGCTGACGGGAGCCTTTTCCGTCCGGAATAGCCCATTTTCGCCACGCTTAAGCCGATGTATTTCGTGGCTGTCTAGGAAAATGGAGACGGACGTTACAGCAATCTGTGCCCTTTCTTGTTCTGTGGTACCGTATCCGAGTTTGCCAATTTTGTAGGCAATCGTCAGTGTCTCAAAACCGTCGAGCCAGCTCAGCTTTGTTGAAATGGCGGAACACTCTATTGAAAAATATATCGAAGTTTCCCGCTCGTTTTGGCGGTTACGCACATAACGAGCAAAACAGCCCAGGTCCACCGCCGCTCCGCCTAGCGTCGTCTGGTGGGCGTCCACTTTCTCGGTATCCTGGATGTGCCGGGCGAGGAGCAGGCTCTGGATGATGCTCGATTTACCGGCGCTGTTCGGGCCGAAGACGAGGGTGATCGGGCGCAGCGGAATGTCCTGCGTTGGCCCGAAGGCTTTGAAGTTGCCGATCTTTAGTCCCGAAATCATGGGCGGAGTGTGCCATGCGCGCTGGTGCGTTGCCATCGCAGAAACCGCGGGATACCGTACGCGGCAGTCATGTTTGAAAGACTCTTTGCCCGCCGGGGATTATCCATGGATCGCCTCCGCGTGCTCTGCGAGGTCGCCGAGGCGGGGAGCATCGCGCGGGCGGCGGGCAGCGACCCGGTGCGACAAAGCCAGTTCAGCCGGCAACTCAAAGAGCTGGAAGATTTCTTCGAGATCGAGCTGACGCGCCGTCAGGGCAAAGGACTGGTCTTGACGGAAGACGGCAAGGAACTGGTGCAGATTGCGCGCGAGTCGATCGGGCGGTTGCAGGACTTTCAACTGCGCGCGGGTCGCCGGCCGCTGAGTTTTTCCATCGGTGGGGGCGACAGCCTGGTGCAGTGGCTGATCCTGCCGCGTCTCGTGGCGCTGCAAAAGCAACTGCCGCGGATCCACCTGCGGCTGCAAAACCTGCGCACCGTGGAAATCGTCAGCCAACTGCAGGAACTGAGTCTGGATTTTGCCCTAGTGCGGCGCGAGGCGCTCTCCGTGCCGCTGGCGTCGGTTCCGCTCGGGCGGATGGAATACGCGCTGTTTTGCCCCCGGCGTCTGCTCAAGGCGAACGACCGCCCAACCCTGTGTCAGCTCGTATCGAAAATCCCGCTGGCGATGCAGTGCGGTGACGGCGCGTTTATCCGGCAGTTCCGAAATTGGGCGGAGGAAAGCCGCCTCGATCTTTCGATCAGGTTGGAATGCGATTCCTTCCCTCAAGCCTGCCGGGCCGCCTGCTCGGGCCAATTCGCCACCATCCTTCCCACCATCGCCCGCGGCGATTTTCCGCAGGACGAGTTCCTCGAGTTCGATGTGCCGTTTTTAAACAGGAAGCCGCGACAGATTTGTCTCGCGTGGAATCCGCGCACGCTTCGCCTCCGCAGCGAGGCGGTCGAGATTTTGGAAGTGCTCAAACGAGCCCTAAAACTCGAATAGCAGGCTCAGGCCTGCAGCCCGATCGGCGCCCAGCCGACCTTCAGCTTGCGGCCGCTTTGCGTGGCGCGGAAATGCAGCGAACCATCCGGCTGCGCGGTCACGTGGCAATCGATCGTCGTCGGCCCACTCGCCGCCGGGGTGATCGCCTTCACCATGAACCCACCGAGGCGGCGCGGTTCGAGGCTGCCTTCGCTCTCGCCTTGCTGCATCATCACGCGCGCGTCGGCGCCTTCCACGCGGAAGGGGAAAGACGCCGCGACCGGCACCTTCGCGCCCGCGGCCAGCACGATGCCGCCGTCCTCGTCGTCGATCGTGAGCAGCACCGGGCGCTGCAGGAAACCCGACTGATGCACCTCGAGCGGCACGCCGCAGCCGGTCAACTCCCCCGACCATGCCGAGATCGTCTGCGCCACCGCGGCCTTGAAATCCTCCGGCACGTCGCCCGTCGCCGCGTCGCGCAGGATGCGGATCGCATCCTCCACAAGCCCGCTCTGCTGCAGCGTCTGCGCGTAGTTCCAGTTCAGCCGCTTGGAAAATTTCCCGCTGTCGATCAGCGGCTTGATCACACTCACGAGCTTCTCAAAATCCCGCGCCTCGCCGAGCGCCGCCGTGTAGTGCAGCACCACGTCCTCCACCTCCGGCGCGAGCGCATAGGCCCGCTCGGCCCATTTCACCGCGGGCTTCGCCGAACCGCGCTGGCGGGCCACATTGCTCGCAAGCACAAAGGCCATCCACGAATTCCGCTTCTCACCCCAGGCCGCGAGTTCGTCTTCCTTCGCCGGGTCGTGCTCCTTGTCGGTCAGCTTAAAGCGAATCCCGAGCGGCGCCTGCGCGTTCGGATCGATCTCCAGCACGCGATCCAGCGCCGCGTCTTCGCCCTCCTGATCGGCCTGCTCGTGGCAGATCTGCGCGAGTTGGAAAAAGCCGCGAGGATCCTCGGGATGATCGACCGTGAATTTCGCGATCGTCGCCCGCGCTTCATCGAGCTTCTGCTGCATCCGATAGGCCGTGGACAGCGAGAAAATCGCGCGCGGATTCTCCGGCTGCAGTTGGTGCGCCTTCTCCAGCGCCAGCAGGCCCGCCTCGGGCGCAAAGCCCTCCTTCAGAAGCTGCTCGCCGTAATTCAGCAACTGCTCCACGTCCTGCAACTGCCCGACCTGCCGCAGCGCCATCTGCCCAAAAGCCGGCAGATCCATGTAGATCGCCGAGTCCGGGTCGTCCGCCTTGCGCAGCAGCTTCACCACTTCGCGCACCCCGGCCAGACCTTCCAGCGCCGTGCGATCCTGCGGCGAAACCTCCAGAGCCTTCCGGAACGCCGCCACCGCGCCCTCGCGATTGCCGCGCGTCGCCTCGACCACGCCGATGCTGTTCCAGATCGCCACCCCGCGCGGGGCCTTCTCGGCCGCCGCTTGGAAAAGCTCGATCGCGCCTTCGTCGTCGCCTTCCAGACGCGCCAGCGAGCCGCGGTGATACATCGCGAAAGCCGTGTCCGGGTGCTCGGTCTCGAAGCCCTCGAGCAGCTCATACGCGCGCACGATTTCCGAGTTTTGGATCGCCTCGCCGAAGTCCTCGAGATGCTCCGAAGCTTTCAGGAAATTGCTCCACGGCGCCGCTGCCTCCGCGCCCATCGACTCGATCGCATCGAGCAGATGATTCATCTCAAACGGATCCTTCTGCGCCTCCGCCGGGTCCACGCCCGCCGGCCACGGAATGCGGTTCGGCAGCCCGAAAAATTCGAGCTCCCAGTTGTTGGTTTCGATCCAGCGGAAAGAGGCGTCGGTCATGATCGGGTTCACAGTGGGTAAAAGGGGCGCGCAGCATCGCGACGAGCCGCGGTGGTGTCAACCGCGCCCGTAGCTCCGAAAACCTGTCAGCGATGGAAAAAACTCCTCGCGACACTCCTCGCCAAGTAATCCACGGCCATGTCCATCCACGCTCCAACACCCAACCCGAACCCACGCCCGGTCACGCTCGGTGCATCCCTGTTCGTGTTTGGTTTTATGACCGTGATGACGGTGGAGTTTCTGGGCGCCGCTTTGGCTTTGGGCACGGAGCCGCGGATGGTTTTCGAGCGGGTGGAGGCGCGGGCCTTTCGCGTCACCGGCTCGAATCACTTCGCCGGACGCCAGTTTTTCACGAAGACCATCGAAGGCGTCAGCGGTGTGGTCATGGACGATGCGGTGCGCGATGGGCGCCACGATTCGGAGCGGGAGAACCGGAAGCGCCGCCGCCAAAAACATCTCGAATTCTTCGGCGCGGATCGGGCAAGGCTCGGCTGGGACCGGGGAGCGATCAGCGCTTCATCGAGGATTTCATGCGCGGCACGGAACCGGGCCTCGCGCTCGCGGACAAACCGCCGCTCTGGCGCATGGGCCTCGCGTGGTTTTTGGTGGTCTTCGGCGGCCTGACTTTTCTGGGTGGAATCAACAGCTTCTTCCCCAAAAAGACGCCGAAGCAGAAGGACGACCCAAAGCCTCCGAGGGCCGTTCCCGAACCGCACGTCACGATTCACTAGCCGCCATTTATTCGGCGCATCGGCACCGCCTCGCTCACCCCGCGATCAGCCGCAGGATCTCCGCTTTCTCCGCCTTGGCGGGGATCACGCTGCCGCATTGTTCGCGGGCGATGTCGGGGTCCTTCAGGCCGTGACCGGTCACGGTGCAGACGATCTTGCTCCCCTCGGGAATGCGCGGGAAGGGGCAGGTGGCGCACGGCTCTTTGCCGAGGCACTTGAAAAGGCCGGCGATGCTCGCGGCGCTGGCGGGTTCGACGAAGATGCCTTCATGCGCAGCGAGCCATTGCTGCGCGGCGAGGATTTCGGCGTCGGTGACGATATCAATGGACCCGCCGCTCTCGCGGAGCGCAGCGCTCGCGAGGCTCCAGCTTGCGGGATTGCCGATGCGGATGGCCGTGGCGATCGTCTCGGGTTTCTCGACGACCTTGTTGTAGTAAATCGGTGCGCTCCCGGCGGCCTGGAAGCCGACCATCTTCGGACGCTTCGTGGCTTTGCCGAGCTGGTGAAATTCCTCGTAGCCCATCCAGTAGGCGCTGATGTTGCCGGCGTTGCCGACGGGCAGGACATGGATGTCGGGCGCGTCGCCGAGCGTCTCGATGATCTCGAAGCTGGCGGTCTTTTGCCCCTGCAGGCGGTAGGGGTTGATGGAATTGACGATGGCGATGGGCTCGGTCTCGCCGATCTCGCGGACGAGGTTCAGCGCGTCGTCGAAATTGCCGTCGATGGCCACGACCTTGGCGCCATACATGAAGGCCTGCGCGAGTTTGCCAAAGGCGATCTTGCCTGCGGGCAGGAGCACGATGCAGGCGATGCTGGCGCGCGCGGCGTAAGCAGCGGCGGCGGCGCTGGTGTTGCCGGTGCTGGCGCAGATCACGGCCTTGGCGCCGTCTTCCACGGCCTTCGAGAGGGCCATGGTCATGCCGCGGTCCTTGAAGGAGCCGGTCGGGTTCATGCCCTCGTATTTCACGAAGACCTCGCAGCCGCGACCCACGCGGGCGCTGATCTTCGGCGAATAGATCAGCGGGGTGCTGCCTTCGTTGAGGGAGATGAATGGCGTGGCGTCGGTGACGGGCAGATATTTCTGCCACCGAGCCATGACGCCGCGGTCATGGAGCGGGCGAAAGATCATGCAAAATTTTCCACGCGGATCATGCGCGGAGTTTTCTTCACGCAATCGAGCGCGCCGATCTTTTCCAGCGCGGCGTTGATCTGCGCGTTGGTCGCCTTGTGGATGACGAGGATGAGGGAGACGTCCTCCCCTTCGCTGCTCTCGGGCTGGAAGATGGAGGAGATGCCGATATTCAGCGCGCCGAGGATGCCGGAAACCTGAGCGATGACGCCGGGGCGATCCTCGACGGTGAGGCGCAGGTAGTATTCCGAGACGATCTGATCGATCGGCTTGCACGCGCCATAGAGGCCGTGGGGCATGAAGCCGTAGTTGCTCCGCGGCGATTGCAGCGCGGAGGCGGCGTCGGCGATGTCGGCGATGACGGAGCTGGAGGTCGGGTCCTGCCCGGCGCCGCGTCCGTAGAAAAGGGTCTGGCCGACGATATCGCCGTGGACGGCGAGCGCATTGAAGACGCCGTTCACGCTGGCCAGCACATGCTTCTCGGGGATGAGCGTCGGATGCACGCGCACCTCGATCTCGCCGCGGTCGTCGGCCTTGATGATGCCGAGGAGCTTGATGCAGTAGCCGAGTTTTTTGGCAAAGCAGATGTCGTTGGCCGCGATGTGCTCGATGCCTTCGACGTGGATTTTATCCGTGGGCACCCAGAAGCCGTAGGCCAGCGAGGCGAGGATCACGGCCTTGTGCGCGGCGTCCCAGCCATTCACGTCGAGCGTCGGATCGGCCTCGGCATAACCCGCAGCCTGGGCCTCGGCGAGCGCATCGGCAAAGCTTAGCCCGCTCTCGACCATCCGCGTGAGGATGTAGTTGCTCGTGCCGTTGATGATGCCGTGGACGCTCTTGATGTGGTTGCCGATGAAGGCTTCGCGGATCGACTTGATGATCGGGATGCCGCCGGCGACCGCCGCTTCAAAAAAGACCGGCACCTTGTGCTTCGTGGCCGCCTCGAAAATCTCGCGCCCGTGCTCGGCGAGCAGCGCCTTATTACCCGTGACGACGATCTTCCCGCGCTCGATGGCGCCGAGGATGAGGCGCAGGCTTTCGTCCTTCTGCCCCATGAGTTCGACGATGATCTGGATGGCCGGGTCCTCGAGCAAATCCTGCCAGCGCGTGGTCACGAGTTCGGGCGGGATGGCGACGCCGCGATCCTTCTTGGGATCACGCAAAGCGATCTTGTGGACGTTGAGTTCGAAGCCGAGCCGCTCCCGGAGGAGGGCACGGTTTTGCGTCAGGTGTTTGAAGACACCTGCTCCGACGTTACCGAGTCCGGCGAGTCCTATGGCGAAGCGCTGCATACGAAAAGGGCGCGGACTATCGCGCCCCGGTTTTGCCGTGTAAAGGCGGGAGTTGCCGCGCGCGAAAGCTCATGGCGCGGGCGGCGAAGGCTGGGTCATTTTCCAGATCGGCACGTCCTGCTTGAGCCGATCGATGGTCGCCGCGAGGAGCGCGATGCCTTCGCCGCGATGGGCGCTGAGGATGCGGATGTAGAGCGAAGCCTCGCCGACGGGCACCCAGCCGAGCCGGTGGATGCAATGGATCGCGACGCACGGGTAAAGCGTCGCGAGTTCGGCGAGATGCTGCTCCAGGCGGCGGCGTGCCATTTTCTCGTGCGCCTCGTAGTGCAGCCCAGCAAGAGCGCTGCCGTTTTCCAATTCGCGGACGATGCCGTGAAACTCGAGCGCCGCACCGATTTCCCGCGAGGGCAGATGCGCGGGCGGCATGACGATGGGGTCGGGCGTGAATTCGATGGTGATATCCATGATGTTAGCCGCCGGAAACGGGCGGGATGATGGCGAGTTCCGCAGCCGCGCCGATGGGCGTGTCCCAGGTGACGTATTCGCAATCGAGCGCGACGCGCAGGTGCTCCAGCGAGACGCCCGGCGCGACGCGCTGCAGCACGATGCGCGGCGTGTCTTCCGCCGCACACGCCACGACGCGCTCGGCAAAACCGAAGGTGTCGCGGGCTTGGGCGAAGGCGAGGATGGTGAGGGTCACGGGGCGGGAAACTTGTGAGTGATTTTCGCGCCGCAGTGAAGACAAGTGTGCCTAAACTGCCCGCGCATGATCACCCTAGCCGAAGCCCAGCGACTCATCCTGCAACATTTGGCGCCGCGGGCCAGCGTCCCCATGCCGCTCGCTGAAACACATGGCCGCGTGCTCGCCGAAGCCGCGTGCGCCGATGCCGCGTATCCGTCGGGTGATCGCTCGATGATGGATGGCTACGTGCTGCGCGCGGATGCGGAGCCGGGGGAATTTCGCGTCGCGGGAGAAATCGTCGCGGGCGCGGTGCCGGATCGCACGCTGCAGGCTGGCGAAGCAATGCGCATCTTCACCGGGGCGCTGCTGCCGGAAGGCGGCGGGCGGGTAGTGATGCAAGAGGACGTGCAGCGCGTCGGCGATCTGGTGAAGATCGCGCGCTTCGGCGAGCGGCTTTTCGTACGGGCCAAAGGCTCGGAAGCGAATCCGGGCGATGTCGTCTTGCCTGCCGGGACACGGCTCGGCGCCGCGGAACTCGCGATCCTCGCGCAAGTCGGCGCGGTGCTGCCGAGCGTCGTGCTAGCGCCGGTCGTCCGGCATCTGGCGACCGGCGGCGAGATTGTCGATCCCGCGACCAAACCGGCGCCGGGCCAGATCCGCGATACCAACTCCACGCTGCTCGCCGCGCTCTTCGCCGACGCGGGTGTGACCATGCTGACTTCCCAGCGCGCGCCCGACGATCTCGACACGCTCACGGTGCTGGCGGGCGAGCCGAGCGATCTGCTCGTGATCTCCGGCGGCGCGAGCGTGGGCGATTATGATTTCGGTGCCGCCGCGCTGCGCCAGCTCGGCTTCACCATCCACTTCGACAAAGTGAACCTCCGCCCCGGCAAACCGCTCACCTTCGCCACACGCGGGTCGCAAGCGGCGTTCGTCGTGCCGGGCAATCCGGTCTCGCACTTCGTCTGTTTCCACGTGGCCATCCGACTCGCCATCGAGCGACTCTCGGGCCGCGAACCTTCATGGAACCTAGCCCGGCTGCCGCTGACCGGCGGCGAACCCTTGCGCCCGGACCCTCGCGAAACCTACTGGCCAGCGCGCGTTTTCGTCCGCGATGGCCAGTTCGCAGTGACTCCCAATCGCTGGTCCACTTCAGGCGATACTTTCTCCCTCGCGGGCACAAACGCGCTCGTCCGCGTGAGTGAAACCTCGCCCGCCGATGGGCGCGCCGAGACGCTGCTGCTCGACGTTCCCGCCCTCGCCTGAAACGCTGCGCCGATGTCCTCGCCCCAGTTTTCCCACCTCGATGCCGATGGCACCGCGCGCATGGTCGATGTGAGCGCGAAGCCGGTGCAGCGTCGGCGCGCCGTCGCGGAAGGCCGGATTGAACTCGCGCCCGCCACCGTGCAGGCGCTGCGGGATCGCGCCTTGCCGAAAGGCGACGTGCTCACGGTCGCGCGCATCGCGGCGATTCAAGCGGCCAAGCGGACTGACGAGCTGATCCCGCTTTGCCACGGGCTGCCGGTAGAGCAGGTGGATGTCGATTTCGCGGTCGATGAGGGCGGGGTGAAAATCCGCGCGACGGTGATCACTTCGGCGAAGACGGGCATCGAGATGGAAGCGCTCACCGCGGTCTCGGTCGCGGCGTTGACGATCTACGACATGTGCAAGGCCGTGGACAAAGGCATGGTCATCGGCGCCATCCGCGTAACGGAGAAGATCAAGGAATGAAAGTCGCGCGCGTCACGCTCAGCGACCGCGCCAGCGCGGGGATTTACGAGGACAAAAGCGGCCCCGAGATCGAGCGCGTCTTTGGCGAAGCGGGCTTCACGGTCGCGGAATGGGTGCGTGTGGTCATGCCCGACGAACGGTTGGAAATCGAAGCGCTGCTCCGCCGACTCTGCGACGACGAGCAGTGCGATCTCGTGCTGACCACCGGCGGCACCGGGCCTGCGCGCCGCGATGTGACGCCGGAAGCGACGCGCGCCGTGCTGGAGCGTGAGCTACCGGGCTTCGGCGAGATCATGCGCGTCTCGACGTTTCCGAAAGTGCCGACGGCGATTCTTTCCCGCTCCACCGCAGGCACGCGGGGCCGCTCGTTGATCGTGAATTTGCCGGGCAATCCGAAGGCGATCGGCGAATGCCTGCCGCTCGTCGTCCCCGCAATTCGCGAAGCCTTGCGCCACCTGCGCGAGTAGGCTCGCTTAGACCTCCAGCGGCACGCCAGGCGTCGGGACGATGATCTCGCTGCCGGGCAAATCCGCGGCGAGCGTCGAGCGGAACCACTCGATCGCCGATTCGTCGCCGTGGACGAGGATGACTTTTTTCGGACGCACTTTGTTCACGTAGGCGCGGATGCTTTCCCGCGAGGCGTGGGCGCTGAAATTGAACTGCTCCATCTGGCAGAGCATCTTTTGCGGCGGATACTCGGCGCTGAGCTGCACGGTGTCGCCGTGAGCCGCGGCGCGGATGCGGCCGGCGGGTGATTCGGGATCGGCATAGCCGACGAAAAAGAGCGCGTGCTCGGGATTGCTGAGCACTTGGCGAGCGAAGGAATTCGAGAGCGTCTTCTCGGTCATCATGCCGCTGGAGATGGCGTAGATGCGGCCGCCCTTGAGCGGCGTGGCGTCGGCGGCTTTGCCGGCCATGGTGAAGGGCGCGACGGCATTTAGCAGGTCGAGATCGTGACGCTGGCGCGGCGTGTGATGCGCGAGTTTATCGTAGATTTCCGTGAGCTTGGTGCCGAGGCCGCCGATGTAGATCGGGCAGAGATTGAGCAGCCCGCGGCGCCGGAATTCGTAGAACATGGCGAGCGCCTCCTGCGTCTTGCCGAGGGCGAAAAGTGGGATGAGCACGCCGGCACCGCGATCAAACTGCGCCTTGATTGCCTCGGCGAAACGCAGCTCTTCGCCCGCGCGCGTGAAGCCTTCCGGCGTCGGTCGGTCGCCCCGCGTCGTCTCGATGATCAGCACGTCGAGTTCTTCCTCGGGAAAGCGCGCGCCCTGCATGATCGTCTGGTCGTCGAACTGCACGTCGCCCGTGTAGAAGATCTTGCGACCGTTCGCACGGATGAGCGTGCCGACGGAGCCGAGGATGTGGCCGGCATCGAAAAACTCGAACGACAGCTCGGCGTCCTCATTCGCCGCGAGGCGTTCGCCGGTCACGTCGAAGCGCGTGTGGAGCGGCGCGGGGCGCCAGCGCCGCACGGCCTGGTCCACTTCGCGGTGCGTGAAAAGCGGGTAGCCGGTGATGCCTTCCTCGCGCTTCTTCATCATCACGTTCACCGAATTGTGGAGCATCACGTCGCTGAGCTGGCGCGTGGCTTCGGTCATGAAAACCGGCGCGTGCGGCTGGCGGCGCATGAAGACGGGCAGTGAGCCGAGGTGATCCTGATGGGCGTGCGAGAGGATGATCGCGTCCACCGAGCCGTCGGCGACGAGCGAAAAGTCCGGCATGGCGGCCTCGCCATCGAAACGCGGATGCAGACCGGAATCGAGGACGATGCGTTTTCCGGCGAGTTCGAGGCAGTAACTGTTGGCTCCGATTTCGACCCGCCGGGTGAGATTAGTGAAAGTGAAACCTCCCATGACCTGCGGCGGAAGATGCGGGCGCGCCGCCGCGATGGCAATCGTTTTCGCGGCGCGCCGCCGTGGAACCTAGATAATGACGGGCTTCTTCGGCCGCCCGAAGGAATCCGGCGTGGCGATACGGAAGAGGATGCAGACCGCGACAATTCCGAGCGGCATGACGCCCGGCATCCAAACGAGCCACTTGGTAAAGACGGCCATCGCGACCAGCACATAGACCGCGAGAGCGACGAGGCCGAGGAGCACAGTCCTCATTTTCTTCCAGCGCGGCACCCAGAAGCTGAACAGCATGAAGACGCCGATGACCGCGTATTGCGCCCACGGCGGCGCGGGTTGGATGAAGGAGCGGTTCTGGATCGTGGCGATGCCGGCGGCGAAGAGTTCGCCGGGCGAGCCGTTGCGCCGCGCGGCCAGCGGGATGGTGCGCGACCGCTCGTCCGTCCGCGAGAGGATGACGATGCTGCCTTTCATCTGATCGATCGCTGCGACGGACTTGGTGCCGGCGTCCTTCTGCTCGCTGGCCAGCATGAGTTCGGCGAAACCGATTCCGCCGCGCGGTGAGCCGAAATCGACCCTCATCCGGCCGGAGGCGTCGATCGGAATGCGCATCTTGCCGCCGAGATCGATGTGCGACCCGAGTTCGCCAGTCACTTCATCGGGCGTGAGCTTGGCCCAGAGCAGGACCGCCTGCAGGGTGAAGGACGGTGTGACCTGGCCGCGGTAACGGAAGAGCAGCGGCACGGAATTGTAACGGAGATGAGTGGCCGGGAGATTGGTGAAGCCGACCGTGGACGACAGTCGGAACGGCTCCGACGGCTGCTGCTCGATGACGACGAACTCCGGGATGTCGCCGAGGCGGCCCTTGATGTTCCGCAAAAGCGGCACTTCCTGAAGCGGCGGGATGACTTGCGGATCGTCCGGAAGACCGAGCGTGGAACCGAGCAACATCTTCGGCGCGCGAAGGATATTATCGCGCAAAATCTTCTCGTACTGGGGCAGCTTCCGCGTCTGGTCGTCGGGCAGGACCATCGACTTTTCCCAGTCGAGCACCTGATCGATGGCCACGACCTCCGGTTTGTAGGGCAGGGTGGCTTGGAAAAAGAGGGAAAAGTCGAGCGGGTTCCAGGGCCACGGGTGACCGTTCAGGCTGGAGTCGGTGATCTCCACGAGCGTCACCGGAGCCGGCGGCGCGCCGTGCCGGCTGTGCATGGCGATGAAGTCGGCAAACGCATTATCCCAAGAGGCCAGCGGCTCATGCAGCGCCTCCCGCATCAGAGCAAGCCCCGCCAGGAGGACGAGGATCATAAACTGGGCTCCGGTGCGAAACATGGCGCGCAAATAGAGGGAATTCTCGCGCGACTCCAACACAAAATCCGCGCCGAGCCATCTGAGCAAAAAAAGGCCGCCAGAGAGCTACGACAAAGAAGGTCGGACTACCGTTGCTGCCTTCCGGCCCTGGCGGGGTTCGTCTGCCTTCGATCCATAGTCCCTGACGGGACGCGCACTATGCGGAAGCTCCGCCGTAACACAAATGCTTTGTCGCGAAAAATTAGGGGAAACCACTTGCATTGTGAATTTTTCGCGGCTTTAAAGTGCCCACGATTTACGGCTGGAGTTGATTCCAGCTATCCCCCACACCACATTCCCGCAAATACCTTATGGCTAAAGTTTTCATCGGCATCGCGCTCGCCCTCATGCTCGCAACTGCCGCCCTCGGTTTCCTCGCCAAGGGCAACATCGATAAGTTGAAGTCTATCCTGACTGAGACGAAGAGCAGCCGCGACGCCGCCGAGACCAAAGCCCGGAACGAAAAAGAGCGCGCCGCCAAGGCTGAGGAAGCTACCGCCGCCGCTACCACGAAGCTCGACGAAGCGACCAAGGAACTCACGGCCAAGACCAAGGAAGCGCAGGACCTAAAGTCGCAGGCTGACGAAGCCAAGCTGCTGGTGGATACCAAGACCAAGGAAGTAGCCGACCTGACCGAGAAACTCGCCGCTGCCGGCAAGCCCGCCGCTGGCGGAGTCGTCATGGAAGATCCCCGCATCGCCGAACTCACAGCGTCCCTCCAAAAGGCGCAGGCCGAAGCCGCTGAAGCCAAGCAGGTCAGCGACAGCCTCAATAACCGCATCAAGGACACCGAGACCAAACTCTCCGCCGCCGAGCAGAAAGAGAAACTCCGCAGCAGCGGCGTGGTGCGCGCCGGCTTGCAAGGCCGCGTCCTCGCCGTCAACCCCGGCTGGAACTTCGTCGTCCTCAGTGTAGGCGACAAGCAGGGCGTGATCGTCAATGCCCCGCTCCTCGTCGTCCGCAACAACGAGCCGATCGCCCGCCTCCGCATCACTTCCGTGGAACCTGCCACCTCCATCGCCGACGTCATCCCCGGCACCGTGCGCAAAGGCGTGAGCGTGCAGCCCGGTGATTCCGTGATCTTTGAAGGCCGGAATACGACGACCCTGCCCAAGGCTCCGGAAGGGGACGCGGCCGGCGAACCCAAGCTCCCGAACTAAACGATCTCTCCCGCATGGTGCGCATTCTGGGTCTCTTTTTCGCCGCCGTGGTGCTCGTGCTCCTGCCTTCTTGCGCGAGCGATCAACCCGAAGATCCCAATCGCGTCAGCACCATTCCTTGGAACCGTCCCGAAAAGTGGGAAGGCCAGGGCCCAATGGGCGGCATGATGAACCAGTAGGCTGGCGCGCCTCTGCCTGACTCCACCGGCCCCGTGAAGCCGCGCATCCTCCTCATTCGCGGCGGG
>ENA-ORBV01007918-ORBV01007918.1-microbial-mat-metagenome-genome-assembly--contig:-NODE-7918-length-18063-cov-5.962916_pt1 | contig 18063 bp, 14 predicted proteins | sample MGYA00237777_ERZ505514 | MGnify/ENA primary metagenome ERZ505514 (study PRJEB26160, sample SAMN06269048) | microbial mat metagenome | isolation source: Oligotrophic lake microbial mat | place...
TGTGCGCGCCAGGTTTGTCAATCAAAGCTCCCCCTTCAGACTTCCCCCAATCTTAGCGATCTCATGTGAGACCGAATTGCGACAGCGGCTGAGAAAGGATCGGGTTACGAAATAATTATAACATTTGACCAGGTAGTCTAGTCGCTGCATGTCCTTCGACAGTGAATCACTGACTCAGCGATCTTTCTCGATCAGATCCTGCATCCGAAAAAATGCTGACAGGGGTTGCTGTAATGTGCTATATGAATTGTTATCGTCTCATGCACTACTCTATCCAGTAGCAACCCAAACAAGAAACATCTGGATTGGACCGGCCACATCAAGTATTGAGTCATCAGCAAAGCAATTTTCTGACAATCAATCAATGACTTGGCCCCACTGATCAAAAGTGGAGATATCAAACAAATTCCAAGTGACAAAAAATCGATAATTCAGTTACACTTCTGTGCAGAAAACGATTCTCTCCCATTAAACCAAAAATCCAAACACAGCCAAAGCTTCTATTTCGACCTATTTTTTGAGACAATGGCATTTCCATCATCATCCTTTCGATTTCTGTTCTTGTGTGTCGCCGGCGCTCTCATGGTAACGTCTACCATGGCGTTTACGGCACCACTACAAACGAGCTCAACAATTCGCCCAACGACTCTTTTCGCTGAACCACAATCTCAAGACAACGAAGTGGCCGTTGTTTCGCGAAGACATTTCATGGTGGCTACCATGGCCGCCACCGCCATGACGACTCTCATGGTCCCCACCACAGCTTGGGCCGCTCCAGGAGGACAAGCTCAAGCACTGTTGGCCGATTTGGAAGCCTCTCGTTTGAAATTGGATGGGGTTCCCAAATTGTTGCAAAATCAAGAATGGGATGCCGTTCGGTCCATTTTGAAAACGCCCCCCGTCAATTATTTGTGGAACATGGGGGATTCCAGAAATCCCGTCTTGGCGCTCGCCAAGGCGACCGAAACATTTGAATTGGTCGAATTAAAGGATGAGATTGCCATTTCCTTGCAAATGTGCGATCAATTAGCCTACGACAATGTCTTTCTGCCCTTTCAACCCGGAAATGGCAAGATTAAAATCAAGGAACCCGTGGATTTGGCCATGAAAGCCATGAAACAAATTGACGAGGCCATTCAAATGGCCAAAGACGCCCAGTAACGACACACATAAATATATATGGTATTTTCGTACACTTTGATTTCTATCAAAAAATCGTTCTAAGTGGCCACTACTATATTAGAATCTGTAGTCCTGTAGATTGTTTTTATTTTGAAGTTTATTGGTTACACATCATGGACGTTGCTCCCTTGTCGAATGGAATCTCCTACTTTGGATTTGGCGGTGCCATCCGCATAGCGTTCATAAATAGGAATGAGCTTGGTCGGATCGGCCAAGGTGGCTTGGACAGATGGCAAGGCTTCCATTTGGCGGCGCCACGCCTCCAACTTGCCATGGGCTGCACATTGTTCGTCGCTGGTCGACAAGGTCAAGCCCTTGTAATGTTCGATAATATACAGCCGATGCATAAAGGGAAAGACACAAAAATCCACCATGGAGGGTTCTTTTCCGGAAGCAAAATCCGATGTGTAAAAACTAATGGCGCGGTTATGGTGGTTGACATTCTCATTACTACTACCACTTGAAGTATACTGCAATTGTTCGGAAAAGGCTACCAGTCCTTTGGCGAGTTCCTTCCACGCTTCCTCTCGTTCTGGCGCGTCTTGTTTCATGAGAACCGAATAAAAAGCCGTCGAACAAATTTCTTGGTTCCAGTCCATGGCTTCTTGATAGAGATATTGTAATTTCAGGAGTGGATCGCCACTGGTACTACTAGTATCGATACTCGTTACTGATGATGATTGTTGTTGTGGTTGTGGTTGTTGAGCACGGGCACAATAGAGCTCTTTGAGAATTTCCATACTATCACAAATAGTGATACTATCTTGGTTGTCGTCGTCTTGTGGTTTCACCACCAATGTAGGCACGAGACCCTTGGGATTGGCTTGTAAGAGGCCCTCATCTTTGATATAAGCGTGCGTTTCGGGATGAACTTGCAAGGATTCGATCAAATGATAGGACACGCCCAATTCATTCAGGGCACACCAGGCCCGTTGGGCAAAGGGGCAAAACCATGCCGAATACAAGACCGTGGTAGTCGTCGTTGCAATGGCAGCGGCATTGTTATTGAATAATATCGATAAGGAAGGAATCATTGTACTGCTAATTGGAAAGGTTGTAAATGTTATTTGCCTTGATGAGCTTCCCGCTCATCGGATTGCTGTCCGTGAAGTGGATCTTGGCGGGGCGGTGCAAAATCTAAGGATAAGGGGAAAGTGCGCGAGTCGTAGCCATTCCACGATGGAATGCAGATTATTGCATCTACTCCTTAGCCTCTCATGGATTTGAGATTTTCATGTACCCCTCCCTCGAGCTGAAGCATGCGAGACTACTAGCTATGGTAGCAAAAGTGCGTGTAGCTAGTCCGCTGGTATTTGTAAGTAGTTCTACGGTGCCGATAAAGTTTCAACATGAGTGAGTGGCCGGGGCGGTCGAGGAGGAAGAAGTGGTCGTAGAGGAGGAGGAAGGGGGCAACGTGCGTTCCACCCAAATTGCAAGGACTCTAGCCAAACTTGTTGCACTACAGGTGGTCGATTGCAGGTAGAAGTGTTAGCTGGGGCGTTGGGTTGAAAGCGTTTGAAAACCTATTACGCAGAAAGCCAAAGAATGTAGCGACAGATCCACGTGGTCGATAAAAGGTAGACACGTGTTAGATGGCAGCCTTACAGGTGAGAAAGGCTGATTTCTTTAAGGCTCGCTGCTTTCACGCCTCACTTTCAAGTCCACAGACTTTCTCGAACCTTGATGAGACGGATCATCATTTCCTCATCTTCTTCTTCGTACGCTTTTTCCAACTTGAATCTGATGTCAGTATCTTCCTCGTATGGATCTGGACGTTGCGGACGTTCATACTTCCACCATTTGTATAGAATTTCTATTTCCTTAGCAACGTCTGCCTGTTGTTTATAACTCTCAGTTAGAGTTTTTTTCCAGGCAATGTATTCCATGCCAGCTTCTTCGGAGCGCCAGTTGAAATACCATTGGTTCCACCACGGGTACTTGTATTTTTTACTAGCTTCGTCGTCACAAATACAGTGGAACCCAGCTAGCTCTATGTCCACAAAATCCACCAGCGCATTGAATAAGCACGGTAAAAAGCGCCACCCAACGTCTTCCCAGTCGCCACGCTTAATATCTCGGGGATGAGCCGTTAGGCAATGTGTGCGAGTCACAAAGCGGCAGTTCATGTACCACCTCGCTTCACTGATCCTATCAGGTATCCACTCCCAAATGTCGTCAATACAGTCAAGCGGTTCTTCTTCTACTAACCAAAACAGGTTGCACACTGGTTTCTGTAGGGCTCGGGGAGCTTTGTCGTGGGAGGAGCACTGGCTCTTGCAATGTTGTTGACGCAAAGATGACGGATTGGCAAAGCTGCGTCCTAGCCCGAAGCAGCATGATGCTATTATGAACAAGAAAAAGGCAGTGCTCGAAATACACTTCATTGTCTGCTTTGTGACCAAAACTTGAAAGTTGTACGCAATCAACCCTCAAGTTCCAAGTCTTTTTGGGTGCAAACCTCGACAGAATTCCACCTGTTAATTATTCGCCCACGGAGAAACCTCCAAATCCTTCAGATTTTTGTGTTCCTGCCTGCATTGAAATTTGTTGATGCTATGACTTTGAACGAAACTCGGTTTGAAGCCAGTCCAGAGAGGTCGGCTTCGTTGACAACCGTGGCAAACAAACATTGAACATTTCGTGGAATGCAAGTGATGTTTTTTAAAATACAAATAAATCCCAGTTTTCATAGCAAAACCCAGTTTTCAGAGCAAACATGAGTTGATCGTGAGTCATGAGCACCCCTAAAAAACATTTGGGTTTTGCTGAGGCAGGAATTTCGCAGGAACAGAAACGTCAGAAAGTTCCTCCAGGAATTGAGACAATGAAGGAATTTCTCTCGTTGCTGAGGATCTCATGAAATTCAACACACCCCAAACAGGAAACTAGGAATCCCTTATGAGCTTAGGCCATTGTTATCAACTCAAAGATTAGCATCATTAGGGCAAACTGCAGCCAGCGCTAACCCGCCAATGTCTCAAAAGAAACTTTGAAAGACACTCGATGTGGAACAGCCACCCCGCATTGCCTGCAGGGTGTGGTTGAGCATGCCATCGCAAATGAGATTGGAACCAAATAAACAGAAGAAAGAAAAAAACACATCACGGAACTCCTTCAAAACGCGCTGGAAAGATGGATGCAAAAAGACAAACAAACCGAAAGACGACATGGTCAAATGATCAGGCGAGGCGTGGGGGACCAGGCAAAGGGGAGGGAAGGGACGGTCAGGGTTCCTTTTTGATGAACCCAGTGCTTCATGCGCAGGAGCTGATCTGGCGTGAAAATGGCAGGGCTGAACTTAGGGAGGAACTGCTCAATCCACAAGTGGAGAGCCTTCTCGTTGATCCAGAAATCAAGGCGGTTGTGAACCATGACTCTCGAAATGGTTGTGCAGGCCTCCTTGCGTTGGATGGCTTCTTTGTCAGTCTTGCCATTGAGAAGTCCGGTGGGCCTGTGTGGGAGAAGGAAGTGGGTGCCACCAGTGACAATCAAATTGTCCGACATTTCTTTGTCAAGTTGGGCCTGCTCCATCCAGATGGCATGTTTGTTGTCACATGCAGCAGTGGCTTCACCTTGAAGGATGTTGTGTGTCTTCCATGCCGCCTGACTCCCAAGCAGAATTGCACACAAGTTTGCCAATTTGCACCAGTGAGAGTCCCCCTTAGCAAGAGGGCCTGGGACAATGTTTGCAACTTGAATTCAGTTGCTTGCCTCGCCTGGGACCTCAAGCACAAAGGCGGACATGTCAAATCCCCCTTTGAGCAAGGCATCACCAACTGCTTGAAGGGTGCCAGCTTGAATTGCTCTTAATGCAGCCGCTCTGCCATCCCCACATTGAGATCTGCTGATTGCCCATTTTGCAGCTTGTGGGATGCTTTCCAGATGTTGATGGAGCAAGAGGGGTGTTGCTGCTTCATCCACAGCATCATGTTGATGACTTCGATCCGAGGAAAGCAGACAAAGACAGTCTTCGGCACCGAGCAGCAATGACCAGAGAGGGGAAGATGCGCTTCGTCCAATGTGTGTTCAACATGGTGTCGTCTGGTCGCCTGGGTTGGGTTGGATCAAATCCATCTGCAGACAGGCTGGTGGGGACATTTTTCACAGACCACATCACCATTGGCATCAAACCACCACAACAATTCCTCGTCTTGAGTTTGCCCGGGTGGTTGCTGCAATTCTTTGTCCTGCCCGTGTGGGAACAGAAGGGTTTAGCGCAGGGCATCCCGTCATGCTTGCCATGCAATGAGGTGGTCTTGGGCCAGTTGTGATTGTGCCACTGGGTGTTTTTGCCATCACATGCATCTTGTGAGATCGCATTGCCATCCGCCTCAGAGATGTCAGATGCTGTGGCGGCGTGCAGGCAGAGTCCCCATGAGCTCAGGCCACTGTTGGCTGTTCATTTCATCAACTGTCACTCAAACTGTTGTCAATGCTGCTGAGGTGTTCTGAGAGCTGGACATGTTGGGTCAAAAAAATGCTGCATTCCACCTCCTCTTGGCAACCCTGACAACATGTCTCATGCTTTTCATTGCAAAAGCCGGACTTCCAGATGTGCATCTTTGTTGGCTTCTTGTCATTCTCAGTCTTGTTGCCAGAAGAGAAACACAAGATGGTCTCAAGACAAACCATGCAAAAGTGAGGTGTCTTGCAAGCTTGATTCCAGCAGAGTGAGTGGACAACAACAATGTTCAATTGTTGTGCACCAGTTGTTGCTTTTGAGGCAACAGATCAGCATGTCATTTTTGTCAAGTTCTCAGCTGTGCATGCACCAATTCTGTTCTTCAATTGTTCTGGAATTCCTCAATGATCAGGCGCAATTCAAGTTTTCATGTTCATCCAAAAACAAAGGAACAAAACATTTCATTTCAAACTCGTTGAGTCTTTCACGCCTAAGTTTTGCAACCTGACAGCCTGTGAGTTGACATTTTTTGCATTTTTTCACAAGCCCAAAACAAACCAACATGAACTGATCTTGAGAGATTTTGAGGGGAATTGCAAACATGTTCAAATTGTGGCGGCCACAAGTGATTGTTTTTGTTGTGAGCACTGCATTTTGGAGTTGGGTTGGATTTTTGCTCTTTGTGAAATTGTCAGGCTTCTTCTGACATAACAATTCCATGTCTTCCTAAACTGACAAGAGAAGCTGCAATTCTGTCACTGTGCTAGCTAGGGTGAACTGTGTTACAAGCTCAGGCCAAGAAGCTGTCTGCAACTCAGGTCAGAGGGGGTGGGGTGATGTGGTTCTGTAGCCACCTTCCGTCACCTGCGACAGAAGACTCGGAATTCGGAGAAACGTAAAACGTGATGTTCATTCACCACGTTTTTTTTTCCAGCAATAAGCCTTTGTTTGGTCCTGTACCAAGACTAACTACAGTAACACTACAGTACTGGTATCGGTGACGATCACTCGCAGTTCGTTGAGCTACAATTACAGAAACAATATCTTGATTATAGTACATTACAAGAACTCGAGCACTGAATGAACGTTCACGGTTACTAGTACCATCCGACCGGTACCAAAGTAAAAGCCTCAACGAAGCGGAGTATTATCGATTTGGCCAGCGGCATTTGAATTTGCTGCATTGGACCGCTTACTCGTATTGAATTACGCTGTAGGTACCGGTACAGTAACACTGTAAGAGGCACCCCTTTCTTTTACTAGGTAATTCCATGTCTTCGACACGGGAATCGGGCTAATTTCTTGCGGTACAGTAACAGGCACCCCGTTCTTTTACTACTATGTAATTCTATGTCGCCGACATGGGCCCACAATCTTTCGTTCGCCTTCATGTTCCTCTTGTTCTTGATTTTTTGTAACCACCCAACACTTCGCCGTGCTGCAGAAAGGATTATTCCTCTTCGCCGTTTCCGAGCGGAAGTTTGACAGAATCGCGCCAATATTCTGTCCTTTTGAGAATTAACAAATCATATTCGGCTTAAGAAAACGTGACATACCATCACGTTTTTTGGGTGACCAACCGAAGTAATTAGGTTTTATTCAACATTTGGAGATTTAAGAAAAGGCCTATATTATTATTAAATGGTTGACGCGTGACCCTATTCAACGACCTAGTAGTTTGAAACGTGATCTTGGTGGTTCAAGAAAACTTCTGGCTGAACATTTCCTTGTCTTCTTCTGGTTAAAGTACGGCGCTTTCCATGAATAGTGGTCCCGGCGTATCTTCATGTTCCATCGAGTGCAGTTTTTTTGGGGTCACAGTGTGTAATTATGCCAAAAGGCCCAAGATCCCTCTGCAGTAAAAGTACAATTGCATAATATCAAAACCTAAGCATAAAACATTTTCACAACCTCTATAACACACAAAGAAAGAAAGAAATATCACCATGGTTCATCTCGGTTCATGTGAATCCCAGGCGCACGATGCTCATCTTCGCCAAGAATCGATGTCTACATCTCCACCATCCCTTACTCTGAGGAGTCTCCTCGTGTTACAGGGAAGCCATCATACTAATCGCTCTGATTCTGATTCGTCTTCTTTCCTTAATTTTTCTTTGGATGCAGAGAGTGACCATGGAAATATGACGACCAGAGAGTTGCTCCAACGAGCTTCTATCATTGCAGCTCCTTCTTCCTTTCCGCCTTTTCAACGGAGAGGAAGCCGTACTGGCCGACGAACTGGTCGCCGTCGTCGCAGCGACCCCAGAAACAGTGCCAACAACCGAGAGCACGTGCTACACATCATTGACCAGGCTTTGACCCTTATCTCGCAAGATGACCTGTCGGGCCGATCTCATCATCATCTCGATCTTTCTGCTTCTTCTTCTTCCAATGCTACGACGACTGCTATGCCTGACTGTTGAGTTTGTTTTGGACGCGACGAAGGATTGAGTGAGTCGATCCATTCCAACAGCAAGTCCAAACGAACCCAACGTTTGTGTACGAGATTTTAAAAACTACATCTTTTTACATATCATGCAAATAAACTTATATTTGATTTCAAAACTTGTGTAAATGCATCTGGATGTTTCTCTACTAATCTGTAGGCACCCCGCTAACTACTAGCTAGAACGTGCAAGAGGAAGAGGCGCATCGGTTTGTGTGTGTTGGACTTCTAGTCGGCCAACTTGGCTCCTTCCTTCTTGAAACTCCTCTTGCTACGTAGTGTTGGAAGGGGGAATCAGGAAGGCCCGTTCGTCTTTCTAAATTTTTTTCCTTTAACCTACCAAAGAAACGGCGGTGACCCGGTCATACCGCGAACCAATCCATCCATCCGGCCCTCATTGACTCACTCACTCAAGAGGCAAGGCGCTAGCAGTTGTCTCTTGGCATCCACAAATGCTAACCAGTGACCAATGGATTACACTTCTACTAGTAGTACACTTCGGGCCGTGCTCAAGCTCTACACCACTGCATCAGCGCTTTTTAAACGTGTGCTTGCAAGGTTACAGCTTGCAGCAAATGTTCCAACTTCGATCTAATAACAGCCTATTCTAAATGGATTTCACACGTACTCTAGCTAGCTACTCGAGTAGGTATTTGTCTAAATCCAACACACACACGCACACGTACAATTTCTTCCGTCATTTATGACAGCAGCAAGGAGCGCAGCAAGGAGTATGATATTGGCCCGGCCCAGACGGCAACAGTGACCTGTAGCTGGTTGCGACATTTGAACCGATCAAACCTGAATCGTCCATGAGACATTCCGGGACTGAAAATCTCTGTGTTGCAACAACTTCCTGCTTTGGAACTACTAGCTAGGTTTTAATTATCACAACATTCCCCACTACTAGTAGTAGCTAAGCACCTAACATTAGCATAGTTTACATTAGAAAGAATTGGCCGGGCAAAATTGTCCTTTTGTCAGAAAGTTGCATGATTCTTCTGACACAGTGCGTTGTGAAACCACGTCAGAGTGACACTCAATGTGTTGAAAGTTTCCGTCAGAAGGTCAATCATTCAATCATCAATGACCAACAGTTGCTACAGAGTAAGCCTTCCCAAAGGCAGCGCGCACTGTGACTGTGCAGCGACATCCTAGTCAGTGACACATGTCCTGTCACAGAAAAGGTTGAACCTCGACCTCAACTAAAACGCTGGAAATCTTGTTGTTCAGTTTGCAACATGCTCTGCTGGCTCAGGTGGTCCAGGAACTTGCTGCAACGCACAAGGGGCAGACCTCGTTAAATAGGTGGTTAATGCACCTTACCAAATAGGTTCTTAAATTGTGGTCTTTTGTGCAAAAGGACTGCAAAACAAATCAGTCCACAAAAAGGACCATGATTAGGAACCCTTTGTGGAAAATGAGACCATAAACAAAAGGGTTCATAAAAATCGGTCCCTAAATCTACTGGTAACAACTGATGTCTTAGGACACATTTTAGGAACCTTTTTTGAAAAGGTTCCTAATTTTTAAAAGGGTTTCTAATTAGGAATTCAAATAATCGGTTCCTGTTTGTTGGGTTCTTTTCAAAAGGGTTCATGCATGCAAAGGGTTCCTGATCACAGTGAAAGGACCACAAATGTTGGGTGCCAGTTGCGGCAAGTTCCAGTGGCAGAGGGAGGGTCATTCAATCTTGCCGCTCCGGATTTGATTCCCGATGTCAGCACCCGGAACTTGCATTGAGGGTGCAGTGTTGTGGCGGAGTTCATTCGACGCTCACGGTCGGGATCACCAGTGTGAAAGGCCCCCACCTGCACTTGAATCTTGCCACTTTGGGCTAGACCTCCTGTCATGTTTAGGTGGATGCAAGAGTGCATGACGTTGCAATGTCCAATGCTTTAGCAAGTGAAAAGTCCGGCATGGGAGGTTAACATGTTTGGGTCATTGGAACACAAAATGGATTTTAAAGGTGTTTTTATGTGGTGTGCTCCAACTGAGCATCAAAGACACTCTGACTGCTCCAGTTATGGGAGCGCACATGACCTTCACACTGTGGGGAATTGGTGCAATTCACAGCACTAATTTTTGAAGAGAGACAAGGAACTGACAACATTGCATCACAATGCACTCCCACCCACCATCCCGCAACCCTCAATTCAAATTAAATTCTCCATTGACTGTCACATGCTCAATGTTGCACTCCAATTGTGGGAGTGGGAGAGAATGGGAACAGTCTCAAATGTCCAGCTGTGTCACAATGGAAACTTAACTTGCTCTGGTCTTCAAAACCCACCCATGTCCTTCCCTCAATGTCAGAGCTGTTCGGGCACCTGCATGTGCATGCACATGCTGACTGCTTGCTGCAACATGTGTTCTGCTTTAAAACTTCTTACTGAATGAGGCATGGGGGAGAATGAAGTGCACAGCTTTCAGCCTTCAAGTGTTGAGTGACCCAAAAATCTAAAGTGATAGGGAATTGAACCCCAAAGCTGCTATCCAGCCACTCTAAGTCAGGTCAGTAAAGTCTACTAGGTACATAAAGTACGGCTGACATCAGATTTTTTTTTAAGAAATTTGCGGATGAGAAAGTGCATGCCAAAGTCAAGGCTTTGAAGAATGAGACAGTGGAGGATGCGTCGTTGTAAGCTTGGTGGACTTGCATGGTAGCATCAGCTGCATTGAAGTTGGCTTCAATGTCATCAGGGACTTCATTGGAAGGTCCATTTGGATTGTCGATCTGGACACCAACCTTGACAGGTTCCCAATGTTTGCACTCTCCCCTTTTGTCAAACGGAAAGTCACATTCTTCATCATCTTCTCTCTTTACCTTGCTTACCCAATCATCATCGTCTGTAAGCACGTGGTCTAGCACGGTTAGATCCCATTCACCTCCTTGAGTTAAGATGACATGAGGTAAGGTATCAAACTCTTCAGCTGGATTTGGTTCCATCCAAATATGTGGAAGTCTTTGGATTATGTTGATAGGAATGTAGTATCCATCAACAGCATGAATGACTTGTCTCCCTCCGACCTTCATTGATGTGTCAAAAGTAGGATGCATCGGTGTGTCAGAGTTGCATATGTGTCATAGCAAGTTAAGATGGTCAATATCAGCTCCACTTGCTGATAACAACCCTTCATGCAAAGCAAGATAAAGTTTCTGAGTTGAACATTAATTAACCTGCCTTTTCAATACTAATTACCAAATGCTGTGATGCTACTAGTTAAGACATTTGCAAGCCTTCTTTCAAATCTTATGTACAGTTGAGATTACAGTAGAGACACCCTTAGTCTGACTTTTGAGCATACCATAGAACATTGCAATGCAGCAACACCACAATGATAATCAATAAATGATTGGCAAACACACCAATATGACCACATATGCACATATGTATATCTATACATATGCATGTAGATACACTCATACAGTACACACACACACGTTATTGATCTCGACATGGGTGTTTAATGGAATTATGCAAGAAGAATAGTAGCTAAATTATCCCAAGGTTTTGCTTTTGGACAAGAAATGTAGGAAACAGATGATCTCATGGCGGTCTTATGGTGAGTGCAAGTCACTTCATTTTGTATTTCACGAACAGATATTGTATAATGCTATTTTTTTTTTTGAAGTAAACTTTGAGGCAAAATTTTTGTGTCAAATACTTCATTTATGTTTGCTAATTGACATTGCTCCTTACAAGTAACGTGCTAGCCATTCAATGTCAACTTGAGATTTCCAATAATGCTGACCTGAGATTGAGACACTTTTGTAAAAAAAACATTTGCAATATTTTTAAACCCTTCTTCGTTGACACGATGGATCTTTGTAAATCTACCAACTGAACTGCCGACCAATAGTTTTTTCATTTCTTAACATTTCGTCTAGCCCCGATCAAGCCAGGCCATGAACTTTGGCAACTGCTCGCGCTACATGAGTTGCCATCATACAAGGGACCGCGTTACCAACTTGCTTGTACTGCTCTTGTGTGCTGCCAATAAAAGTGTAATCCCATGGAAAGGACTGAAGAAGGGCGGATTCCCGCACGGTCATGTACCGGGCACCATTGTAATGAACCAAGGGGCAACCAGTAACGGTACGGGACGGTTTGTTGGCCTTCGACACATGAAATAAGGTATCGGGCAGATGATCTGGGGCCCGAAAGTTGTGATCAATTGTTCCGCTGAATTTGATGGACCCTTTCTTGTCGGTAAAGCAGGGAATTTTATCAAGACATCCGATGGCATCTTGCACCGTGCGCCTTGGAATCAAATTTGGACCGTGGGTGGGTTTCGGCGCAGAAGGGAGAAGCATCTGGCAGTTCTCGTCACACTTTGCAGCCCACAAAATGACACGGCGGCGATTTTGTGGATCTCCGAAATCACTTGCCTTCAAGACTTCCACCCGAACTTGGTAATTCATATCCATCAATTCCGTGATGACCCACTGAAGATACCCGCGAGTTTTTTCTTGCAGAATCCCGGGAACATTTTCATAGGTTGCCGTCATAGGTTCAAGCTCTCGGATACAATGGATAAACTCTTTTGTAAGGCCGTTGTTTTCATCTGCCTCTTCTCCGCCAACACGATTTGCTCGGGAGAATCCTTGACAGGGTGGGGAGCCGTGAATGTGATCTACCTCCTCTTTGGAGGGGTAAGCTGGATTTCCTTTTCTGACTCCGTCTAGGAAGTCTCGAATGTCCTCTGTGTAGATTTCGGGCGGATTTTCTCCTTTGTGATTTGCTCTCAATGTTGCCGCAGCGCTTTCGTTGCTCTCTACGACCCACCGAGTTTGCATTCCTGCGTTGTGAAAACCGACAGACATACCTCCGGCACCCGCAAACAGCTCCAAGACTTTAGGTTTTGTCTTCCCCGCAATCCTTGGTGGTACTTTGCCCCCTTTCTGATAATAGCAAAAGCTCGAGTGCTCTTTTTCTGGATCAAATTCATAAATCCAGTCACACGTCGGAGGTTTGATACCGCTACGCTTCAATTTGGATAGCGCTACTTCGTCTTTCTTTCCGAACTGAAGAAAGCAATCCTTAGGCATTTTGGGGATTGATTTGAGAAACGTGCTCGTACTCGGGAGAAAGCGCTGGCAAATTGCGGTTTGTTTTTTCCCATTCAATTCAACAATCCTCAAAACGCTTCCGTCGTCAGCCTTGTAGAAGTTTCCATAGCGGTAGGTTTTGAAACCAACGACGATTTTAGCGCCTCCTGTGGGATCAGAGTTGATGGGGGAAAGTGAGGATGAGCAGTGAGTGCATGCAATAACATTACAAGGTAAAGCAGGCCAGAGCATTCGGGTCTAAGATAATGCCGTACCAGTACGATTATAATCGCCTTCTTCAATATCGTCGTCGTCGTCGTCGTCTTCACTATCCGAGTCGTTAAAGTTCTCCTTTCTATGTTTCTTCTGCTTCTTTTCCTGCACCGGCACAGGGGCCATAGTAGCAGAAAGGCGCGTCGCCCTGGTGGCAACGTCCGACCCAGATTTCTTGGGCTCCTTGGTTTCGTCTGGGTCCGTATTTGATTCATTGGCACTGCCGCTGGTTTCACTAACGGTGGGAAGGGTCTTGGAACTGTCGCTCTCGGCTTCATCAACATGAGCGACTTCACTCTCTTTACCTTTCGTTCCATCAAAATTGGAAGCCGCCTCAGGGATTTCATGCTTTTCAGCACTGGCGCCAGCCGCTTCTTCGTCTGTCGAGACAACCTTCGCATTACCGTCTGTCGCCTCGTTGGTAGGACCCTTTTGGGCATCAGTTTCTGCTGCTTCGCCGGTGGAACCTGTAGCATTTATATCAGTGGCGGCGATATCCATGGCTTCTGTCTTGGAATCCGCATCGACCACGATGGTCTCTTCTGCTTTCCCTTCATTCGGAGGCGTCTTCAATTCTTCAATTTCGTCAGGGAATTTTTCCCAAGCGTCCCTCAAGCTGTTCTTGTCCAAACATTCCGCAGGCACCCACGTACTGTCGTTGCCTTTTTCATCCCTCCATCCCTTCCATTTGACCAAGTATTGCACAACCTGTACTCCTCCGGCCATTTTCCTGAAACGACGCTCCAAAATGTCATCCACTTCCCAATACGTTCCAGTGTCCGTATCAATGCCGTCCGCTGCATCCTCCGAGCTTCCCTCCTCTGCCACCTCGTCCTTTTGTGTACTGCTAGCAGCCGCCGCAGCGGCATCCTTGCTACTTTTGCTTTTGTATCCCTTGATACGTCGTGATCGATACAGTTCCAATCCTTGTTGCAATTCGACCAAATCCAAATCTTCACTATCACCATCACTGTAATTGACATGCCAGACATAGGATGGCAATACTTCGTCCGATTTCTTGGTCATTTTGCTGACACGTTCAAAAATGTGGGTATTTTCTTCGTCCAACAAACAACTCACGACGGTCCCATAATACAAGGTTTTGTCAAAAAATTTGGCCACCTTGGCTCCCTTGTAGGGGAAGGAATCGGAAAATCGTTTGACGACGCCATCGAGAGGATTGCCTGCAGCAGCAGTAGGAGTAGTAGGAGAAGTAGTAGCGGCAGAGCTTGAAGAAGAAGAAGAAGGAGGAGGCGGCGTCACGGCGTGGGGGACGGCAACCTTATCCTCCTCCTTTCCATGGCGGGTGGTGCTGGTCCTCTTTTTGTCGGGCGACTTGTATCGATCGACAGCAGCAGGGCTTGTCTTTTTTCCTTTTGTGGCCTTGGTGGGATTCGACTTTTGCGCTTTCTCCTTTTCCTTTTGCTCTTGTTGTTGTTGGTGTTCATGATACAAAGCAATGGCTTCATGGACTTCGTCACGTTCCATATCTTCTTCATCCCCATCGTCGTATTGGATATGCCAACACTGCTTAAAGAGTTGCCGGCCGGACCGGGACGTTCCTACTTCCTTGACGCGTTTTGTCGAAGTAATGGTGCCAAAGTACAAGCTCTCACCTTCAAAATATTTGGCCACTTTTTGACCTACAAGAGAAGATGCCGACGTGGCTGAGGCGGTGGACGATGTGGTCTTTTTGAGCGGTGCTGGTCGTGCATTATGAACGCCATTATCGACATCCTCCACACTCACACCAACATCCTCCACACCCACACCACCACCACCAGCATGTGTTTGTTTGCTCTTCTTTCGACTGCTGCCATTACTACTACTCGCGTTCGAGTTTGAATTGGAATTGGAATTGGTCTCTTCGGTAGGAGGCACATATCGAAAAGGTCGTTTTTCTCGTGCCAATCGTGATTTGCGTCCCTCATCCTTATGATCCGACTCGATGGTTTCAATGGCCCATTTGTTTTGAGGAATCCATTCCTTTTTCGAGTTGGACGCCCATTCGACAAAGAAGAGCTTCTTTTTCTTGTCTTCTTGCAACAATACTGCAATGTGCGCTTGTTTGCCTTGCAGAACACGAATCATTTTGGGACGAGGAGTACGACTTGTTTTAGTAGTAGTGGATTTGCCTTTGGCCTTTTTGCCTTTTGCAGCAGCACTTTTGTGATTCGCTCTGTCATCCGACGTCTCGTCATCACCATCAATGTCAATCACTTCTTTACCGTTTTTGGCAGCAGCAGCAGCGGCAGCAGGAGGTTTGTACTCTTCGTCTTCATCATCATCACCATCAAGGTCTTCTGCCAGGAGTGCCATGACAAAATCGTCATCGTTTACGCCGTCGTCGCTCATGGTGTTTGTCACTGCTAGTAGTAGCGAGTATTGTTAGTTAGTAGAAGATTGTACTATTCCAAAATATCAATGATCGGATACTACAGAGATGCCGACAAAAAGGTGGGAAGAAGGCAATGGTCTGAATCAATGAACTGGGCCTTGCTTTTTCACAATAATAATAAGCTATCAATAATAGCTGTCAGCTCGACACTACACGCTACTCGCCGTTCTAGTAGCTAGTACGGCGTACTATGTAGTAAGATATTAACTTTGCGAAGTTCAAAGTAGTATGTAGCGTGGAACCTCCAGCTACTAGCTAGATACCGTACGTACTAAATAGTAAGAGTAGTAAGTGTATCTTATCCGTCGTCTCGACAAAAACAGAGAGAAGCCGTTGAGAGTATTTGGTAATGTTGGCGAGAAAATAATTGTTGGCGAGGTGAAAGATTTTGATAGGAAGATACGCACGACAACAACATGTTGGAGTTTGAATCAATCCAAGACTCCAGAATTCGTGACTCAACAATACCGCATGCGACCATGCATGACAAGTCATCAAGATCATCCAGGAACATGATCCTCAAAGATTGATTCAAATGTCCAAGGTATGGACGAGCACGTCTCAAGTCGCATGCATCTCTGGATGGGATGGATGGCCACAACCTACACTACACAACAACGGAAACAACAGCGCAAAAAGTAAAAGGCTTGGAAAGTTACTACCGTGCATATGCTAGTCTTTAGGATCCAGCAGCATACTGGCTCTCTTGCTTTTTATGGAAGGGTTGTCTTGCTGCTGCTGCTGCACCTATTTCCCTTTTGTCCTCGAGTCGAATCTTTCATCGTCCAATATCCTTCCCATCTAGTTGTAGCAAAGACTGCCATGCCATCATCTGCAGCAGCATCCATGGATGGGAGTAGCGATGAGAAGAGCAGTAGCAGCACCGCTAGCAACATAGTCTTTCGTCCCATCGACACCACCACAAACGGCCAAGATCAAGAACATGTTTGGACCATACTTCGAGAGGCAGCACACGACACGGAAGTGTCACTTCACGACACCCAAGCCAATCCTCTGTTACAGCCATACGCTACAAACTTTGGTGGTCGGCCGGGAGATGTCGGAATTTTGGCCATGGACCAGGAGACTGCTGCTTCCCATGACAAGGACAATGACAATGACAACAACGACGCTACTACCGAAAAACTGGTCGGTGGAGCCTGGGTTCGAATCTTGCCGGAAGGCTTTGCGGTAAGCGTACTCCAAGACAAAGATCACCCCGTTCGACAAATGCCCGAATTGGCCATCGCCGTCATGCCACAGTACCGAAATCGAGGGATGGGACGTCGACTCTTGAAAGCACTCCTCGACCAAGTTCAAAGCAACAATGACACCATCCCAGGTGTCTGCTTGAGCTGTCGACTGGATAACACATCCGCCATGAAACTTTATGAAAAGGTCGGCTTTCAAGTGGTGGAAGGCTCGCATCAAACCAATCGGGCAGGTGGAACATCTGTCACCATGGCCTATGAATTCCACAAAGACGAAACCGTTATATGAATGGCTTATTATTAATTTGTGAATGATGAAATATCAAAAAGCACTTGTCTAGTCTAGTCTAGTCTAGTCTAGCTAGCTAGTGTCCTCTATCGGCTGGATTTTGTGAGTAGATAATGCAGGACCGAGAAGGGTGTTTTCGACACTCTGTAAATTTTTGGAAAGGATTTGTAATTATCATTTTTATGATGCGCGACGGCAGTTCTGGTTGGTTCCATGTTACTCTAGCTAGTCTAGTACTTTACCAGGGCAAAGAGATTGCCTTATAATTTCGCTGTGCAAGTTCACAAGTGCTGTGCAGTGCAGCACAGTGCAGAAGTTGATCACTCAGACCAGTTGGTTTATAATCCATAAGCCGCCGTCTCTGATTTTGGAATAGAGAGCTCCAATCTAGTCGGTTTGCAGCGAGATGCTTGTGACAAGGGTTGTCCACCTTGCTTGCTTGCCTACTTTTTCCATCCTGCACACTGCCAGTACTAGTAGCCAGCTCTAGAATGCAGAAGAAGCAAACGACAATCCCCACATTTTTCTTGAACGCAAGCAGCAAAATCTTTCGTCGGTGTTCTGGTGATGTTGTTTTATTCATTAGGATTGTGGCTTGTGCTACATTAGCCTGCTTGGTGAACCTACAGTACCGCAGGCATTGGCAAAACTTGCTCCAGCTCCTTTCAACATATAGCCACGGTTTTGTTCAAATCAATTTAGCTAGACAATCACAAGAACATATAATAAAATAGAGAGCATTAATTTTGAACGTCTGGTAGCATCAGGATCTTGTGCGTCCGTAGTTTGAATCCAAGACTCGATGATTG
>ENA-ORBV01007921-ORBV01007921.1-microbial-mat-metagenome-genome-assembly--contig:-NODE-7921-length-18060-cov-36.383306_pt1 | contig 18060 bp, 15 predicted proteins | sample MGYA00237777_ERZ505514 | MGnify/ENA primary metagenome ERZ505514 (study PRJEB26160, sample SAMN06269048) | microbial mat metagenome | isolation source: Oligotrophic lake microbial mat | place...
AATAAACGGCAAAAAGAAACAGTGAAGGATTTGTTAAGTGCGTTTATTTTGAAGGAGGATTTGAAGGAGAGGTTGGGAGTATAAGAAAAAAAATCGGCGGGCGATGCCGGCGATTTTTTTTCTTATAGATTGAGAATGGTGTATCCATTTTTTATATCTTCTTCAATAGATAGAATTTTTTCATAACCATATTTATTTACCAAATCATTATAAAGAAAGCTGTATTTTTGTATATTACTCTCATTATCTTCAGGATAAAAGAGATATACTTTTGTTTCATTGATAATAAATATTAAATAAGATTTTTTATTATTAAAATATCTTGGTTCCGGAAATATCGGATTAAACGTTTTACAAAAGTAAACCCCATCTAGATCCTTTTCATTCTGACAATAAGTTTTAATTGACAATCGAACTGTATCAAAATATTCATTCCCTTTCTCTTTTTTTCTATCGTATAATTTCTCAAAGAAATGAACGGCACTGGTATCTGATATGATGTGATTGAATACATCTCTGTTACCATCTGACAAAATATATTCATTTTTATTATTCATCTTGATTGTTTTGCAACTTTCAGCGTGTATAAACAAACAGATTATTATTAATGTTGGAATTATTTTATTCGTCATTTTGAGTGCCTTTCTTTATACGCTTTAATTAAAGATTTCTTACCAGCAGTTTCTCCTTTATTTTGATCTCCGTTATTTTTTGATTGAGCCTCAGCATTATTTGTTTCATACATCAAGTTATTTGAGTTTGTTAGAATGCTATTTCCATTTTCCTCGGCTGGTATATCAATCGTATAAACCTTATAATCTTCTTCGCTTAACTCTTCAAGTGATTCCTGATGGCCAACATGCGTTTGGGAAGCTATATTTGTATTAATATCATTGATTAGTTTCCCTTTCTCTTCACTTGATAACTTGGACAAATCAACTAATTCCCCATAAGGATTTCGAATTTCAAATTGATCCAAATTATCTAGTGTTATTGAGCTTCCATCACTCCCTTCAACTGCAAATAAATCTATCCCATATGCATATTTAAATCCTTTCTTTTCCTCTTTTTTATAGGCTTCTCTACCCCAGCTTAGTGCATGTACTTCGCCGTAATCTCCATATTGTGATTGCCAAATCGTTCTTTTAGCATGAGTAATGACAGTTGCTTGAACATCCTTAGCATCCAGTTTCGTTATGGTTTCTTTGCCTTCTGCACTATTGTTCCATGTATTCCGAATAACATCCTTTAAACTTTCGTCATTTGTTCCTTGAATATCTGATAACTCTCCTGTTTCAGTATCAAAAACTAATATAACCTCATTGCCTTCAGAATCGAAAATTGTATTTCCATCTTGATCAATGAACTTTATTGGATTATTAAGAGCAAATGCATACGGTGAAATTTGGGGATATAATTTTTCAAAGGCATCGATACTCAACCACCTCATCAACCTAGGATCATAGCCTCTGGCACCAAAGTCAACAAAATTATCATCACCATAGATTTCGTCTGTATTTTCTTGTCCATTAAAACCGAAGCGATAATTTTCATCACCTGCAATGTATTCTCTTCCAGGTAAAATCATACCGCCGGGATCATAATCCCATTGGCTTGAAATATTTGTAGGGCTTGAGTATTTCATGATTTAAAAATAATGAAAAAATTGCATATATTGTATGTTTTAGTAATTTTCAAGTTACTTTTGAATTGTTTTTAAACGGTTTTTTATGCTGGCAATTTCTGGTAAAATAAAATGGTCACTATTTGCAAAATGATATTCTATTCCACCCACAATTTTTTCCGGAACATTAATTTTAACGGTAATTCAATTTTGTTTAGCTCTCATAATCTTATCTGACGAATTTTATTCGCCTTTTCTCTGATCGCTCAGCACCTTTATCTTTCGGATAAAAGCACCACCAGAGTGGTTTGCAAGGTCTGTCAGCCCTTGCGGCGGGCCTGCCACCATCATTTTAACAGCATGTTTTCTTTTCTATTTATTTGTTTAAAAAAAAGAAAACTTCAAGGCACACACGTGTTTTATCGGGAGCTTACAAACTTTTCACGAACAAATCGCTTAACGTAAAATTCCGACTCGTTAGATTCCATTACTTCCGTAATTTCTTCTCCCATTTTTTTATATCGTGTTAATCTTCTTTGGGTTGAATGATAATTATTTCTCTCGGAAGATTTCAGGAAAACCCTGACGCGCAGGTATTTTTTTATCCTCTGTTTTTATCCGGCGGTCATGTGCTTCAATTTTGATGGGCGGAGTTTCTTTTTCCAAATCTTTTATTTCATCCGGTGCAATATCAAGACTTAACTGACCTAGTATTTCTGAAGGAACAAACCGCCCGATCTTTACACCGTAGATCAGCGATATGAATTACAAGAGCCTTCCAAATAGGAATTAGATCAAACCCTTTTAAAGAAGTTCAATTCAATCTCATATGTCCAACGCTCTCCCATCTACCTTGCTTTGATTACCTGCAGATTCGATCCGTAAAACTTCTTCTGACACAAGAATCAAATTGTTTGATTACGAATTGAATTTTTAATCAAGTATATCAATTGGTAATCACCCTAATTTTTTTTGTTGTATGGATGCAATAAATAAATGATTCCATTCCATTTTTTTATCAAAGCGCATAAATTTATTTTTACAATGAAAAACCCCAAATTATTCTATAATTTTAATTATTTCACCATATCGCCAAAGAACAATTGATTTGTAATTGTCAATCTTCGAAACACGACATTTCATTAATATATAATCATTAAATTCAGCAGAAGTGATGTCAAAATAATCATCACTTTCCAAAAGGTTGCGCATTTCTGAATTATAATTTAAATAAGTATAATGATTTTCTTTACCATTATTGCTCTCAGCTAAGATAGTATTGTTTAAATCAAGCAATTCTGAATAACAAATATTTGAATAATCAAAATTACTAACAAAAAAAATGCTTTCTATAATTTCAGTATCCGATTTTGCTTCACTTTGAAACATTTTTACTTCTATGTTGCAATCATTTTGTGATTTAGCACATGAAGAAAATAGAGCTAATAAAATAAATAAATTTTGTTTAAAAAGTCCGGTTTCCATGTATCGTTTCTTTAAAATGAAATTGATTTATGAACGGTTTATATCCTCGTTGATGCTGCAATATCCAAAAGGATGTTAATGCTTTCTTTGCTGCAGCGGAGGCAAAATCATATTTAGTAAAATCTCCTTCTGAAACCCCAAACCAATCTTTAATGATAATTTCAACTTCAGCTGTGAACTCTACATTTCCATTAGCATTTTTAACTATATCTATATTTCTCAATATTACATCCACTTGATTGGATTTCCCGATCAATGCTGTAAATGCACCATTATTTAAATAATTAAAATCTGCCGGATTAATATACGTTGAAATATCAAATTGCTCCAACGGTTGACCCTTCTTTATATATTCTTCAAAAATACCATCTCGAATTCCATTTTTTAACATGGCCCATTCATCCCCAATAGAGTTATCTGATTGACTTACAACCGTATGCCATATATATCCCTCATTCTTGGCGAAATATTTGATAACTTCTTGTGAATATGGTTTCCAATTTCCAGTTACTGGATTTTGAAAGCCATTTGCCATCTTTCTTCCCAATTGTTTGTTTGTAAGCTGATCATATTCAGCCACCTTTTCCTTCCCTTCCTCAGTTTGGGGGTAAGCAGGGGAATCGGGTCCACTTGATTGTGTTGCTTCCTTCTTATTATTTTTTGGTCGCATTACATCACCACTTGAACCTATTAAGTCATTTAATAAATCTTTTTTCCCTCTATAATCTAATCCGGTCTTATGGGAACTTATAGCCGGATCTCCTACGTTTCCTTTAATATCAGAATAAAAAATAGGGTTATTAAAAAAAGTTGCATAAGGAGAAAGCCATGGTTTTTTAATTACATCACGATTCCACCGCCTTCCCAACCTCGTACCATACTCCCAAAACTCCGCTGTATTCAAATTCCCATTTCCATACACCTCAACATCTTGTTCTTGTCCATTAAAACCGTACCTATACTCACTTCCAACACTCCAACTCCTACCCACTGTTAACATCCCAAAGTAATCATAATTCAGGGTGCCATAAAAATTGTCAAAATAGTCTTCTTTCACAATTTAAAAGTAACGAAAAAATACATTTTAGGTGTAGGAATTGAAAAATAGAGTAGGGTGTCATCATTTTCGAATACGCAGTTCTTTAAATGATTTAACTCTGTCAAAAAAAAAGAAAAGCTGGTTTGTAAAAACTAAAAAAGTGTTTATTCAGTAGGAGGTGAATCAACGGATGATAGTTACAAATTTTCTCTCATTTCTAACGTTCTACAATCGTAAATGCAAAATTCGGCCCTTTACCCAATTTATACGCCATGGTTACCCAAAGTTTTGCAAGATTTTCGAGCATAACGGCGTTTTCTATTCCTCCGATATCGGTAACACGAAAACCGAGGTCTTCTGCAAGTGTGGAGACAATTTGTTTTGCAGATATATCTTCGCCACAAATAAAAGTTTCAATTGCTTTTCCGTCGTAAACCGGGTTTATCATGTTGGAAACACCGGTGGTATTAAATGCTTTTACCACTTCCCCATTTCCTGTCCAGGCACTAATTGCTTCTGCAGCAGATTCGAAGGGTTCAGTACTTGCAGAAATAGGGTTTGTTGCGTCAATAATGATCTTTCCTTCCCATTCCACATCTATACTTTTAATAACCTCGTCGGCAACCCCGAATGGAATTGCGACCAAAACAACTTCTGCATTTTCTACAGCCTCCTGAAAGGTAGTAACCTTGGCACCAATATTCATGGCGTTCCAAGCTTTTTGGCTTTGGGTATCACGAACACCAAATGTGATATCGTGACCTTTCGCCTTCCATTTTGTACCTGCAGCAAGACCGATATTTCCTGCACCTAGAATAGTTATGCGCATAATTTTTTGGGATAATATATTTTATTCGGAAAGGTAAAATAATTATTCGATCAAAGTTGCAGTCATGGTAATATTTGTATTCAATAATATGGAAACCGGACAATTCAATTTTGCTTCTTCTGCAGCAGCAGCAAACGACAATGTAGTAGCTCCAGGCACTTTTGCCGACACTTCCAAATGGGATTCCGTTATGGCTCCATTGTCAAGCGTGATGGTACAAGTTGTATTAATTTCATCCGGAGTAAGTTCTTTCGAATTCAATACAAAACTCAGTTTCATACTAAAACAACCTGCATGTGCAGCAGCAATTAATTCTTCCGGATTGGTTCCTATGCCATCGGCAAATCTTGTTGACCAGGAATATTGACTTTGATTTAATACACCTGATTGTGTAGATACCTGGCCTGTTCCTTCTTTTCCTGTTCCGTTCCAAACGGCAGTTCCATTGCGTTTCATTCTTATTATTTGTTTTTAAATTAAATTAATAGGTAATTACAAAGTTAGGTCTTGTGCGCTGAAAATTTGTAAATAATCCCGAATTTTATATGTTTCTAAAACTCTTATTTTGTTATGATCAGCTGTTTTGTAAAGTATTGATCATTATGGCTGACAAGACAAAAATAAGTGCCCGAAGGTTTATCGGTGAGGTTGACGGTAACGATATTTTCCCCACTGTTTTCTGAGTTCCAAATAGTTTCCCCACGGCTGTTATAGATCTTAATAAAATAGTTTTCTTCTCCCTCCGGAGCTGTAATTGTAAAGATTCCAGTGCTAACGGTTGGATAAATAATAAATTCAGTATTTTTATTTTGAGGGGATGAAAATATACTTCCATCGGCTGCCCTTCCATCTCCGCAACTCCCCCATTTTGGCCCATCGTTATACCATATTTCGGAAAGTGTATCCGTTTTAAAAAAATCATTCCAAATATGGGCAAGCTTATCTTTCCCTGCACCATTTAAATGAAATCCTCCTCCATCAAAAGAAAAATCTTCCTCACAATTCCAGTAAAGCGAATCGTAATCCCGCGGTTTTATTCCATCGGTCCAGGTATATGGACCCCAAATCATATAAGGCATTACTTTGCCGGGAGCCATATATTTAAATGCCGGATCACCGGTAATTTGTGCTTCCATTGCCCACTTATATCCAAACCCGCAGCGGTATGCACCCGGCTCGTGAATGGATTTATATATTTCGAAGGTTGGATCGGCATAACCGCCATAATATGGACTTGCAACATATACTATCTTTAGATTAGGGTATTGAACCCACATACTATTTAGGCTGACCCTAATACGATCTTTGATTGTTTCCGCATAAGCAGGCATATCAAAAATGGTATCAGCACGGGAGCCCTGAAATAACCACGCGATTTGTATTTGTTCAGGAGTTATACCTTTTGGTTCAAGCCGATTTGAATAAATAATATCCCAATAATTAGGATTATCCAGTGTCATTCCTTCCATGCCTTCCCCGGCATTGGTAGCATTCAATAAATATAAACAGGGGTTCATAGCGGAGTCAGTCATGGTAATTTCAATCAGATGGTTAAAGGGTTCGCCTGTGGTTGAACCGCCAAATCCGGCAAATACGATCTTACCCTCTGCATAATTTACATTGCCAAGCGAGTCAAGAGGTTTTATACCCTTAGAAATCTGCAGTCCCTTTTTTAGATGAACTTTTGGCGGTGTATTCTTCCCTCCGGGGTATAAACCTCCCTGATAGGCACCAAGATAAAATCCCGTTTTGAGATCCACGAGGGGAATATTACCGGTAGAATCGTTTTCACATTGAATCTGGCCTTTTAAGGTAAAGGTGGTTGTTAATAAGAAAAATAGATAAATGGATATGGGTGTTTTCATGTGTTAATTTCTTTAGTAGGATAAAAGTAATTAAATCTGATTTAATAAAAAAACGACCACGCTCGACCTACCAGGTTTTTTTTAACCTGTGAGGTCTGAGGGAAGGGGGAAGAACAATGGAGAATTGAGAATGAAACAGCACAAATGTACCAATGAACAGCCGGGCGTAATTCAATTAGCAAATATTTCGTGTGTGCCCACAGTGTTACACGCAGCGAACGCAGTGGATGGGTAGGGTTAATGCTCCATGTTGTAGGTTCGTCCTTCGAGGCCATACAGTTCCTTCGGTAACTCTGTGGGAACATGAAAAAAATTGACAATTGATAATTGACAATGAAACAGCCAAAATTTACCAATGAACAGCCGGGCGTAATTCAATTAACAAATTACCTGATTAACAAATGTCGTATGCGATAATTATTCGGGGTGACACAAATAAAAAAAAACTCCAGTGTTGGCCGGAGTTTTTTTGGTGATGCGTTTTTTAATTATTTTTTTATGTCTAACTCTTTGATCAGATTTGTTGCGCCGGCATATTTATCGATAATAAATAATACGTAACGAATGTCAACAGAGATCGTGCGATTCATTGCCGGATCAACAATATAATCGCCAGGAGTTCCTTCATAATTTCCGTCAAATGCCAAACCGATCAATTCCCCTTTTCCATTCATTATAGGGCTTCCGCTGTTTCCACCGGTAATATCAAGATTGGAAAGGAAACAAACCGGAACAGTTCCGTTTTTATCGGCATAAATACCGTAATCTTTCGACTTGTAGAGATTGTATAATTTATCCGGAACAATAAATTCAGGATCTGTATTATCGCGTTTTTCCATTATACCATCAATAGTTGTTTGCCAGTGATAATGAACGGCATCTCTTGCTTCATAATCCTGCACTGTTCCATAAGTTAAACGCAAAGTGGAATTGGCATCAGGATAAAAAGATTTTTTAGGATCTTTTTTCAAAATTGCAGCAGTGAATTCACGCCCCAATTTTCCAATTTCAGTATTTGCTGTTCGGAATACAGCACCTGCGCTTTGCGCATCCGTATATAAAGCGATATAATAATTATATAATGGATCTTTTTTTAATTTTTTCTCTGATGGTGCCTTTAAAAATGCATCGAGCTTTTCTTTCGAAGTAAATACTGATTTTGCAAATGCATTTTTAGTCCAGGCATCAAATTTTGCCTGAGGTGTTGCACCTTTTGTATCTGCTAATATATCCTTCATTACCTGCGGATATTTTTCAGCAGGTAATTTAGTATGCATCATATTTAATAAAGCACTTACTTTTTTTACTTCCGTATCGTAATGCATTCCTTCCCACATGGTTTCTGCTGAAGCATTAATGGATTCAATAGTTGCAGCTCTTTCCTCGCCGGTTAAAGCGCCTTCACCATATAAAGATTCTACCTGATTAAAATCCAATGCAAAATTTCCAGTTGGCATTAAAACAACAGAATAAATTTTATAATAAAATTCTTTGCTTACCGTACTCATTAATTTATAGGCATTGTCGAAATTGGTAAACATCGTTTTGTATTTATCTTCTGATGCCTTGCCTTCTGCTTTAGCCCATTTCATGAATTCCGTTTCATATTCTTTTTTAATAGTAACAGCATCCATTCTTTCCAAACCGTCTAATTGTGTTTTATATAATTTTAAACCATTCATCAATTGCGCATAGTCAGCAGCTAATTGAATACGAACATCTTCATTCTTATCCATTTCTACCTTCATCACTTCTGTAGCTGTTCCGAAAACATCAATTTGTGCAGGATTACTTTCATTCATTACTTCTTCAATTCCGTAACTAGTAAGATAACGTTCTGTTGATCCGGGAAAACCCATAATCATTGTGAAATCTCCTTCTTTATATCCTGCTACAGAAACTTTTAAATATTTTTTTGGCGTATAAGGTACATTGTCGGCACTGTATTCTGCAGCGTTATTATTTTTATCTGCATATACTCTGAAAATACTGAAGTCGCCTGTGTGACGAGGCCACATCCAGTTGTCGGTATCACCACCGAAATTTCCAACTGAGGAAGGAGGTGCTCCGGTTAAACGAACGTCGTTGTAAGTTTTATACAGATACACAAAATATTGATTGCCATAATACATTGATTTTACTTCTGCTTCAAAACCCTGATCGGCATATCTTGCTATAATTCTGTTTTGAATTTCAGTAACAACGCCTCTTCTTGCAGCCTGATCTAATCCCTCCACAAATGGAACAATTGAATCGGAAATTTCAAATGCATTTTGGAGTATACGAATACCTAATCCGGGTATTGGCAATTCCTCCCCATAACTTTTTGCCCAAAAACCATCATCAATATAATTGTGTTCCGGTGTCGACATAGAAGCAATTGCCTCAAAACCGCAATGGTGATTGGTAAACAGTAATCCGTTAGGAGAAACCAGTTCTCCTGTGCAAAAACCACTTCCGCCCTGGTATAATTGTACAACTGCATCCTTCAAACTCGCGTTCTCCGTGCTGTAGATATCATCAGCAGAAAGTTGTAACCCCAATTGCTTCAGGTATTCAAAATTAAGCTGTCGCACAAGGTTTGCCAACCACATTCCTTCATCGGGGAAACTGGCTGCCTGTGTAGGTTTTATTGCTGTTGCCAAAAAAAGAACAACGGCCATAATGGTAAATTTTACTCGTCTTTTTATCATAGCGTATTAATTAGAAAATTTTGAAATTGATGGCGAAGTTAAGGAACATTTCACTTTGGGTTATGCAAGGCAAAAAAAAAAGCGGACAAAGCCGCTTTATATAGGTTTTTGGAAGAAATTAGTCCTCCTTTAAAAATTTCTTGGTAATGAGTGTATTACCTTGATAATAGGCAGCCAGGAAGTAAACTCCGGGTTGAAGATCCACTAAACTCACTTTTATCTCTTGTTTACCGGCCTCAGGTATAATGCTCTTGATTTCTCTGCCAACAATGTTCATAACGCTTATCCTGTCTATATTCTGATAGGTAAAGCTAATGGTGGCAAAACTTTTAACCGGATTTGGGTAAATACTAACCGTAGCGTCACCAGAACCTATCAATGCTGTGCTTGAATCAGGATTGGAGTAGGCAACATCTGTAGCTGCACAATCCATTTCATCCACACCGCTTCCTTCGCCGGAATATACCGGTAGTGAGGCATAGGAGGTGAAAAACATCGCAGAAACTAGAATTGTTGTGTAAATTTTACGCATAGGCTATTGTCAAAGCATGTAAAGATATATTTAATTTTTCCGGATTTCAAAAATTGTTTGTTGTGGATATCCTGATTAACAGTTTTTAACCACCTGAAACACCTTCCCCACCCAGGTAAGTTTAGTTTGTTTAAACGTATAAATTCTCAATAGGTTTCAAAATTTAACCTATATTTTGAAATCCTCCTCCTCTTCCAGGCCATCTAGATCATTGCCGGTGAACATACTGGAGAACAGATCGCTGAATTGAATACCTGCCTGCAAAATATGTTTGCTCAAAAGGGAATATTCAGAAATGCCATGCAAAACAAATTCCATCAGAAAATATTTTTCCTCAACCGAAACTTTGGGATAATATTTTTCTACCAATCTTTTTAATCCCGGAATAGATAGTAAAGCACTTTGATATGCTTCATTATTTAAATCGTTGAAAAGATCGAGTTTATTACCTTCATTAAAATAGTCTACAATTTCCTGATAAATATTAACGCGTTTTGATGTTGCCGGATTTTCCGTTTTTTTAACGGGTATCTTTTTTGATTTTTCGGGTGCAGGAAAATAATTTGTGAATTGCGTTCTTAGGGCTTTGCCAATTAAATTAACTGCAACAATAAAAGGCCCTTCCTGTTCGCCCTCATAAACTAATTCTATTTTGCCGGTAATGGAAGGAATTACTCCCCAAAAATCACTTACGCGAATATAGGTTTGCTTATCCTTATTTTTTAAAGCGCGGCGTTCGGCATTGGAAATTAAATTTTCCATAGCAGTAATTGTCATGCGTGCACTCACACCACTTTTTTGATCTACAAATTCGCTGTTGCGCGCTTCAAAAGCAATTTGTTCTATCAGGTCGCGACTGAGGTCATTCATTTTTACTGTTGCATTTTGCGCATCAATAATTCTGGCTTCTTGCGTAGTAATTATTTTTGAAGTGTAAATATCTTTTGGATAATGTGTGAGTATCTGACTTTCAATTCTGTCTTTTAACGGTGTAACTATGGAGCCACGATTCGTATAATCTTCGGGATTTGCAGTAAATACAAATTGAATATCCAGTGGCAGCCTTATTTTAAATCCGCGTATCTGAATATCGCCTTCCTGCAGGATATTAAATAAAGCAACCTGAATTCTTGCCTGCAAATCGGGTAATTCATTAATTACAAAAATGCATCGGTGCGAACGTGGAATTAATCCAAAATGTATCACTCTTTCGTCGTTGTAATTTAATTTAAGATTGGCGGCTTTTATTGGATCTACATCTCCAATCAGATCGGCAACACTCACATCGGGAGTGGCGAGTTTTTCTGTGTATCGCGCATCTCTGTGCATCCAGCTTATTACTGTTTTATCTCCCTCTGTTTCTAATTTATTTTTTGCATAAACGGAGATTGGATTAAAGGGGTCGTCGTTAAGATCACTTCCTTCCACAACAGGAATATATTCATCCAGCAAAGTGGTAAGCAATCTTGCAATTTTAGTTTTCGCCTGACCGCGTAACCCTAATAATATCATATTGTGTCTGGATAAAATTGCACGCTCCAGATCAGGAATAACGGTATGTTCAAATCCATGTATGCCGTCAAAAAATTTATCTCCTGACTTTAATTTTGTTATAAGATTTTTTCTCAGTTCTTGTTTTATTGTTAAACTCTGATACCCTGATTTTTTTAATTCGCCAAAGGTTTTTATATTTTCAATTTGCATTTCGATTTCTTTTTTTTATAATTAATTTACTTCTCTAAAATTGCCGATAAGGTGTAATTTATCGCGTATTTCTTTTTCTGTTTCTTTCGTAATCTTCAAAAATATATTCTCCCAAACCTTTTAATGATGTATAAAAAGCCTTACCCTGATTTGTTTCGGTAAATTCCTGCACAAACTGCTGTAAATAAGGATCTTGTGCTATCATAAAGGTGGTGATCTTAATGCCGATCTTTCTGCAATATCCGGCAAGATTTAATGTTTTATTTACAATAATGCGGTCCAGTCCGAAACTGTTTTTGTAATATTTTCCATCTTTAATAATACAAGTTGGTTTTCCATCGGTGATCATAAAAATTTGTTTATTCGGATTTTTTCTTCTGCGCAAAAGATCCATTGCGAGTTCTAATCCGGCAACCGTATTTGTGTGATATGGACCAACCTGTAAATAGGGAATATCTTTTATTTCTATTTGCCATGCATCATTTCCAAAAACAATTAAATCTAAAGTATCTTTTGGATATTTTGTTTTGATGAGCTCACTCAAAGCCATTGCGACTTTTTTTGCCGGTGTAATTCTATCTTCACCATATAATATCATAGAGTGAGAAATATCTATCATTAAAACTGTAGAAGTTTGTGCCTTGTATTCTTTTTCCACAACAACAAGGTCGTCTTCATCCAAACTAAATTCTCCAATTCCGTGATTGATATGCGCATTTTTTATGGATTCGTTGTAATCAATTTGTTCATGTGTATCTCCAAAAGCATAATTTCTTCTGTCGGTGGAATTTTCATCCCCTGTTCCTGTAAAAGATGTTTTATGATTTCCATGTGGCGATTTTTTTAATTTTCCAAAAATCTGATCCAAAGAATTTTTGCGGATGCTCTGTTCCATTTTAGAAGTAATGCGCATAACACCACCTTCTTCCTTTTCTTCCCTGATAAAACCGCGGTCTTTTAACTCCTGAATAAAATCGCCCATGCCATATTCGGCTGTGGTGAGATTGTATTTCCTGTCCAATTGATTCAGCCAGTCTAATGCTTCCGTAAGGTCGCCACTGGTATAAACCAATAACTCCTGCAACAATTCGAAAAGTTTTTCGAATGTTGTTTTGTCCTTCTCCTCAAATTTTGAAAACCGATTGCCTAACATTTATTTATAATATCTTAATTAACTTCTGCGTTTTTCCAATCCTGCACTTTTGCCACTGAATAAAATATCCTGAACACCTTCTCCTTTTAAAAATTCGTGCGGAAATCCAAGATCTATTTTACTTACATCATCTAGGCGTTTTAATTGCTCAGCATCTATTTCAATTTCGCCGGCTCGCAAACTATTTAATAATTGTTCTGTATTGCGGGCACCAACAATTGGAATATTATTTTTTCCGTTTTTAATCACCCATTTAATGGCAACCTGCGCTGGGGTGCAATTTAATTCTTCCGCTATTTTTACCACTTCTTTTACTATTTCCTGATTTTTAGCATTTAAACGAACACTTCCTTCTTTCAATCTCTTTGCTTCTTCATTATTCCCTAAATATTTTCCGGTAAGTGCACCTCCTGCAATAGGAGCCCAACCTACAACTGCCAGATCTAACGCCTCCGCCATAGGAATTAAATCGCGTTCCACAGATCGCTGCAAAAGCGAATATTCAATTTGTAACGCAATAAAAGGACTCCAATTTTTAAATTCCGCAATTGCATTAGCGCGCGAAACTATCCATGCCGGAGTATCGGAAATAGCAACGTATAATATTTTGCCCTGACGAACAAGATCATCCATTGCTCTTAACACTTCTTCTATGGAAGTAGTGTAGTCCCAAGCATGTAAATAATAAACATCAATATAATCAGTTTGAAGTCTTTTTAAACTATCCTCCACCGATTGCACCATGTTTTTTTTGTGATTGCCACTTTGATTTAATCCTGAACTTCGGTCGGTAATAAGAGAATATTTTGTAGCGAGAACAATTTCCTTTCGCTGATTGCTTTCCTTTATAAATTCACCGAGAAATTTTTCGCTGGTTCCTTCGGTATACCTGTTTGCTGTATCAATAAAATTTCCGCCATTTTCCAAAAAGGTAAAAAACTGTTTTTTACTTTCGCTGTGATCAGCTCCCCATCCCCATTCATCTCCGAAGGTCATGGTGCCTAAACATATTTCTGAAACTCTTAAACCGCTTCTGCCTAATAATTTGTATTTCATTGTGCTAATTTAATTAAGACTAAAAATTGTGTGTTTAAAGGATGGATTCATTCAAAAAGAGAATTTACCAAGAAAACCTGAATTGTCAATTGTATATCCTTTAACCAATTGTTAAAACTGCATTATAATAAGTTAGTTCATTATATTCGCTCCAAAATTAAAATTAATTCGATGAAAAGTGTTTTTCTAATTTTCCTGGCAACGAGTTTTTCAGTGAATGTTTTTAGCCAAAATGAAGACAGTATTGCTTTCAGAAAAATTTTTGACGAAATAATGTTGAACGGGGAAGCCTACGATTTGTTGCACGATCTGTGCAAAGGTGTTGGTCATAGGCTAAGTGGTTCTCCACAGGCAGATATGGCAGTACGTTGGGGAGAAGCGGAAATGAAGGCTGCCGGTTTCGATAAAGTATGGCTACAGGAAGTTATGGTGCCGCATTGGGAGCGCGGTCAGAAGGAATATGGGGAGTTGTTAGGACATGGTCAGTTTGATATTTTGGCTTTAGGCGGAAGTATAGCCACTCCGCAGGGAGGATTAACTGCTGAAGTTGTGGAAGTGAGCGATTTTGAAGAAATGAAAAAATTGGGTGCTGATTTTATCAAAGGAAAAATTGTTTTTTTTAATCATATTTTTCCTCAAAATGTGATAGGCGGATTTGATGGGTACGGAGAAGCAGGGCCATACAGGTGGTACGGACCTGAGGAAGCGAGCAAAATGGGAGCCATTGCATCTATCACGCGAAGTGTTAGCAGTGCTTATGATGAATTTCCACACACCGGAACAACGAGTTTCAGGCGTGGTGGCGAGCCTATTCCTTGTGTTGCAATTTCAACTATGGGTGCTGAGGAGTTAAGCGCAGCATTAAAAAAAGATCCCAAAGCAAAATTCAGGATGTTGTTAAATTGTAAAAAATTCCCCGATGTAAAATCTTATAACGTGATTGGTGAAATTACCGGGTCAGAATTTCCAAATGAAATAATTGTAGTTGGTGGTCATCTAGATAGCTGGGATGTTGGCGAAGGTGCACATGATGATGGTGCTGGCTGTGTGCAAAGTATGGAGGTTATCCGTACTTTAAAAGCATTAAATATGAAACCAAAACGAACCATTCGTTGCATTTTATTTATGAATGAAGAAAATGGAAATATGGGTGGAAAAACTTATGGTGCGTACGCGGTAAATTCTAAAACAGAAAAACATATTGCTGCATTGGAAAGTGATGCGGGTGGATTTTCGCCAAGAGGAATAAGTATTGATTCGGCATTTCAATATAATAGTAAAGCATTAAATACCATCAGGCCTTTATTTTTAACGTATGGGGTTTATGATTTTTCTGTCGGTCATGGAGGAACAGATATTGGTCCTATGGCAGAAGCCGGAACATTATTATTCGGACTGCGACCAGATTCGCAGCGATATATGGACCTGCATCATACTGCAAACGATACCTTTGATAAAGTGAATAAACGTGAGTTGCACATGGGTGCGAGTGTTATGGCAATGTATTGTTGGTGGTTGAGTGAAAATGGGGTTGAGTAATTATTTTATTATTGCTGATATTTAAAATTACTGATTTTGGGTCAGTTGTATAGTTTGTTAACTTTAATCACCTAAACTATTTATAAATATGCGCTCCACACTGCTTAAGATTTTAATGGTGGCATTTTGTATAATACCTCAATTGCTTTGCGGGCAAACGATAAGAGGAAAAATAGTTGACAAGAATACCAATGAAGCACTTTTCAGTGTATCAATTCTTAACGAAAATAATATCGGAACTACAACAGATTTGGCAGGTAATTATTCTGTTATACTTCCGGAAGGAAAACACAAAATAAAATTCAGTTATTTAGGTTACGAAACAAAAACGGAAAATATTGAAATTTATGCCGGAGATGTTATCGAATTGAATATTCAATTAACTCCTTCGGTTGAAATGTTAGAAATACTCGTAGTAAGTGGCAGCCTATATGAAAAAAAACTCACGGAAGAAACAATGAGCATTGAGGTGATAAAAAAGGAAATGCTTACACAAACGAATGCAACAAATTTATCGGATGCTATTTTAAAGGCACCCGGTGTTTATATGATGGATGAACAAGCTAATATTCGCGGCGGAACCGGATTTACTTATGGAGCCGGAAGCAGAGTGATGTTGGTTGTGGACGATCAGATTTTATTGGCTGCAGATAGGGGTGATGCAAAGTGGAATTTTGTTCCCATTGAAAATGTGGAGCAGATAGAAATTATTAAAGGTGCATCCTCCGTATTATATGGAAGCAGTGCATTAAATGGAGTAATTGCTGTGCGCACCGCTTGGCCAACTACCACTCCGGAAAGCAGTATTACCATGTATCATGGTGTGTATGATAATCCGAGTTTTGCGCCTGCAACCTGGTGGGATAATAATCCGACATTTACGGGTGTTAATTTTTCGCAACGACAAAAATTTGAAAAAATGGACCTCGTTATTGGGGGACATATTTCGGATAATAATTCCTATTTATTAGGACAATATTCCAATCGAGCAAGATTAAATTGGAAAACGCGTTTTCATCCTAAAAATAATGACAGGATATCCTGGGGATTAAACGGAAATGTAATGTCGGATCGAGAAGGATTATTTTTTTTATGGGAAGGTGCCGATACGGGTGGTTATATTCCCTTTCAAGGATATGTTGATACCAGCACTTCCACATTATTAAATTGGCAATTTAAATGGTTGTCCATTGACCCCTGGTTAAATTATTTCGACAAACATAATAACTCGCATAAATTTAAAATGCGTTTTTATAATAATAATGTTGATTATACAGATACTACCGGAGGTAATGGATATTTATTAAATTTTGATTATCAGTTTCACCGTGAATTCAGCAGAGATATTGTAATCACTTTTGGGGTTACGGGATACTATTTTAATGTGGATGATTTTGAATTGGGAGTCCACTCCGGTTTCTCGGGAGGAAGTTATGTGCAGGTGGATAAAAAATTATTTGATAAGTTGATACTTAATGTTGGCGTGAGAGAAGAATTTTATCAACTGGATACTATTGCCGGTTCTGCTGTTCCAATATTTAAAGGCGGATTAAATTATAAATTCGGAAGATTAACAAATATCAGAATATCCTTTGGTCAGGGATATCGTTTTCCGAGTTTGGTGGAGAAATATGCGCATTCAAATCTTGGATCCTTAGCAATTTTTCCCAATCCTGATCTGCTGGCAGAGTATGGTTGGAATACAGAACTTGGAATTAAAAGATCCTTTGCCGGAAATAATTTAAAAGGATATACCGATATCGCTTTTTATGTGACCGATTATTATCAAATGACGGAATTCAGTTTTAATTTTTATCCGGGAGAAGGTCCAGGATTTAAATCGCAAAATACTACGAGGGCAAGAATTGGAGGTGTTGAGCTTACCTTGAATGGTGATGTTTCTGTTTTTGGAAATAATTTAAGTTTTTCAGGCGGATATAATTATATCTATCCCGCTGATCTTGCCGGTGATTCCAGTAATTTAGATATTGGCACTTTTATGCAAAATTTTATAGATGGATTTACTGCAAAATCGACTGACACTGCGTTTTTAAGTGCTGTTTTAAAATATCGATTCCGGCACATGATACGCATGGATCTGCAATATACCTTAAAACGTTTTTCCTTTGGAGCAGATGTTAATTATTATAGTTTGATGGAAAATCTGGATGCAATTTATGTTTCCTTTATTCCGGGAATTAACGAATACCGGGAAGACCATTTAAAAGGGGATTGGATATTTGATGCAAGAGTTGGATATAATATCACCAACAATTCAAAAGTTCAATTTCTTGTTAAGAATGTTTTTAATAGAATGTATGCGCTTCGCCCTGCTAAATATGATCCACCAAGAAATTTTACGGTGCAGTATAAAATTAATTTTTAACCCAAATTAATCAATAGACATATAAAAATTAACTAACCTATAGATTTAGTTGGGTTTACCCTGAATAGCAAACAATTGGAAATCGCATGTTATTGGCTTGAAACATCTGATTTTATTATCAACTACGATTTGTTGCTACTTCCATTGCTTATTCC
>ENA-ORBV01007922-ORBV01007922.1-microbial-mat-metagenome-genome-assembly--contig:-NODE-7922-length-18059-cov-6.828106_pt1 | contig 18059 bp, 21 predicted proteins | sample MGYA00237777_ERZ505514 | MGnify/ENA primary metagenome ERZ505514 (study PRJEB26160, sample SAMN06269048) | microbial mat metagenome | isolation source: Oligotrophic lake microbial mat | place...
AACGGGAGGTAAACTCTGGTGCAATCATCACAAATCTCCTCCAAAACTCATCGTTTGGGACTCCTGGTAAAAGCTAATTGGTAGCTATGAAATAAACTTCAACATGCATGCCTCCCCATGTTGGTGCATGGCCTACAGCATTCTTACAAGCGATTGCAAATCGAATGCAGTTAGGTGCTTCAAAACGACCGACATTGCCAACAATCGCGTCATCACACGGATGGGGATGGATCGTGTGTAAAGATGGACCGATGCTAACTAGCTACTAGCTCCGAACTACATTCGCTTTGTTTGAGTCGATATTTCTTAGCATTCTGAACACATCCCTCACTTCAAAGTGATGGTTAACTTGCTGGAAGCTAACTTGTCAGGCGCCGGCTGCAGCACCATTGTGCTAGATGATTTGATTCAAATGCACTCGACACTGCGTGTTGTAAGAGTTATTATCTAGGGGGACGCACAAATGCTCCAAAATACAGCAATCTAGTGCGTTAATCACAGGGCTCCCCTAAACTAGGGTGCCAAAGGGTGCCAAAAAATGCGCTGATGTGTCACAGCAGTGCTCATAGTGATTTGTTAATTTATTAATTTATTGATTGCACCAAGCCAGCCTCCCACTGTCAAAGGGTCCATCTAGCATCGAATAGATGTGTTTACAGTGATTTATTAATTTGTTAATTTATTGATTGTGCCAAGCCAGCCTCCCACTGTGAAAGGGTCCATCTAGCATTGAACAGATGTGAGCCTACTAGCAGCCTCCCGCCATGAAAGGGTCCATTCTGCTCAATTCTAATGCATGTCACTGATCGACACATCATCATCCTCATCATCCTCATCATCATCGGAGGCCAATTGCTTTTTTGCAGCTGCATCTACTGTGCCTGAGCCCTTTTCCCTCGCTGCTTGTACTTTCTTTTCTCTGGCCTTGTTTTCGCGGCTCTGTTTCGCTCGATCACGACTGGCTTTCAAATCCTCTGGGTTGATCTTAAATGCGCTCAAACGATGTTGCTCCATTTCCGTCATACTCGGCCTTGGTTTGTTGGTCCCTTGCTCTTGCCTGCTCACAGCTTGAAAGTGATCGGTCATTGCCGTGAGAGGGTCCATCGATCGCTGCAAGGCGGCATCGTAGACTGCTACCCAGTCCGCGCATTTTTCAACGCTTGAATAGTCCACACCAACTTTTTGGGCAAGATTGCGGACAAGCTCGGTGACGGCAACACATCTTTGAAACCCGCGCTTGAGTGTTTCAACAATGTCCAAATGGTTGTCCTGAGCAAACTTGTACCCCAGTTCGACTGAAATTGTGTTGTGGACATCGGTCACTGACACTTGGCAATCAGCAGCAACAAGTGCAACCGCACCAGCTATGCGCGCATTCATTTGGTCTGCTGCCTCCTTCGCGGGATCTTTTGCTGGCACCGGGTTCTTGGCTGGACTAGGAATCTTGTTGGCTGGACTGCTAGCAACATCCTCCATTGCGAAGTCTTCATCTAAAAATAGAAGTTGTAGTAAACCAATGTTTTATGTTAGAAGATGCTACAGACCGACATAAGTGTGATTGATCAGGGCGCACCATCAAAAAACTCATCCATTTGTGTGGCTGCCTTAGGCTTCTTCTTGCCCCCTCCTTTCACATCCGCTTCGGTGTTCATGTCAGTGAGCCGCCACGTCATGCTAAAGGAAAGATTTTTCACTGCAACTTCATTCTTGGTCGTCTTGTCGGTCTTTTTGACACCTGTGTCAATTTTTCCCATGATCATAAAACTTTCAATCTCTTGTTCATCCACAGATTCTCCGCTGGGGACAAAATGACGATCGGTCAACTTGCAATGAGACGGAAACACAAGGGTGAATGTCTCAGTTTTCAGTTCGTCTGCAAGTTTCTCGTGGGCAGTGACTTGAATGCTGCGCCCCGTGAGCACAGCATCGCAATCTTGTGCTTTCTCGTACACCTCCTTGTCTCGCCAAAGAGAACCATCAACTATGGGCCGAGTGTAGCTGAACTTGTTCGTTGGTTTCTCATCTCCAGCTGTCTCCAGTTTGTACATGCCGGCTCGAGCATCTCGGGGGTCCACAACAACAGCAATTTCATATCCTGAATACTGCTTGCCTCCAACCATCTTGCCCGCAAACTTGGCAACTGTAAGCCCTTCTTGTTGCTTCCAGGATCCCGTGTCAATCTGAATGATGTTGTCTTATGGGACAAAACAAGGAGTGAGAACAATCTCCGGCAAAGTGGATGGCTCCAGTGCATTTGGGAGGCAAAACAAACTTACCATTCATTTTCACGTCAGAAGTGGGTGTGACTGGCGAAGTGTCGATCACAGATGGAAAACCTCGGTGCACAGGTGAGGGCTGCTTGGGTACTGAGTCTGCGGGAGCCTGTGCCTTTCTTTTGGACGAAGCTGACTGCCCAACGTTCACACTTGATGGAACACGACGACTGTTTTTAGAAGCTGATGGGACAGCTGAGGGGATAGCTGATGGGACAGCTGATGGCACACAGTCAGGGATGGGAACACCCTGCTTGGCAGCTTTCTTGATTTTATCAAACGGTTGAATTGCAAGCCACGACAGGTGTTTGTAGTGTTGTTCCCTGGTCCACCTGTTCCTTATGTAAAACAGTCGTTTTCGATACGCTCTCCGCACCTTGTCACCTCTAGCACCAAACAGGTTTTCACCGTTCTCGTCTCTGTGCTCTGTCTCGTTCAGCAATTTGTCCAAAGCTTGTGATTCGCTGAAGGGGAACGAATACAGACCTCCCGCACCTTCGATAGCTGCCAGCAAGTTCTTTTCAATGTTCAGAGGAATTTTTTCCCTCTGCGACTCAGTGCTCTTGACAGATTTGGCAGCAGAACCGGAAGACAGGTAACCAGCAGCAACGCCTGCAGAGCCACCACCAAGAGAATCAGCGTCTGAAAACTCCTGGTCGTCGCTGCTGCAGATGGTCCCTGAAGACGCTAACTTCTTGCCGGCTGATGAGACAGTCTTGCCCTTGGCTTTGCTCTTGCTTGCACCACTTCGGACGGAGGCACTTGTAGCCGGTCGCGGGGGTCTCTCAGGCGAAGAAAACGCTGGAGATGCCGCCGCTGTTGGTGTTTTCTTGGAAGAAGACCTGGTCCCCACCATTTATGTGGGATGTTGCTGTAGCAGCCAAATTTATGCGAAAGATATGTTTTTTTGCCTGTAGACGGGACATGTGCCTCCACCAGGCCAGGGTGCCATTTGTGCTTAAGTCCAAATTAGGTGTGTCATCGTTGGCGCGCAAGCATTGCCTGGTTTGCGACGTGTCTAGGAATTTGAGGATGGCTCCCTCTCTTGTGGGTGCCATGTTTTTAGAGCGCGTTTCAACCGGTAATCCGGGATTCCAAGTTTCGAAGTTAGATAGAAACCTTAAGGTTAGAATTTCCTCCATTGTGTAGAACCCAGTGTCAACCGCTACATGCTAAAAGAGGAGATTTGAAGACTCATGACCCAACGCCGGGCCTCCAACAAGACATCAAAGCCCGGCGTTCTCAAATTTCTGTCTGGCCGTCCTCCGTCAGTAGTGCGAGGTATGACCAACTATTCCTCAGGTTAGGATTTCAGGTCCCACATTGGCTCCTTCATCTTCACCATCTCTACTCGTGCCCGATGAATCCTCGGGCAGCACTTTTGCTCCGCTACCGGCCAGCCCAAGAATAAACAAATGACAGAGCCTAAGAACAAACAAGGCTACAAACATTATCTTCAAACAAACTAACTTATTTAATTCTTGCTATCCTAAAATTCCAATTCGTCATCGCTCACACGACCTCCCATCATTTCTGCATCATCCTCTCCTGTTGTTTTTGGGCCGGCTGTCAGTTCCCACTCAGACGATTCAGATGGCGGCAACGCAATCGACTCTTGCTGCAATGGGTTCTGTTGTGGCAACGCAGCAAAATGTTGCTGCGGCATGAAGGGAAACTCCTGCAAGCTCTGCAAGTTAGGCAGCTGCTGTTGCTGCTGAAATTGCTGCAAGCTCAAGTCAGGCGCAGGTTGCTGCTGCGGATGTAGGGCAGCAAGTCCTTGTTCACGGGGGTCTTGACCCGCGGCATTGCGCATCTCTTGCACACGAGCAGCACGAGAGTTGTCTTGCCGTTCTTTCAAGCTCTGGTGACGGTGGAGACGCTTCGTATCCTGATCAACCACTTTTGGCATGGGTCGCGTCTTGGTTGGAGGCGAGATGCGACCACCAACAACTGTCGTCTCGCTCTTTTGTCTTCCAAAGAATTCTTGCTGCATTCGCTGGCGTTCTTGCAGTAGCTGCTCCTCATACTGCGCTTTGTATGAAGCTTCGGTTCGACGTCGCTCTTCACTGAGAAACTCTTGTTGCTTGCGCTGAGCCTCAGCCAAGCGACTGGCTTCATTTTGAAGCCACTCCTCGTGCCTTTGCTGTTCCTCAGCTTGTTCTTGTAGACGCCTAGCATTCTGAGCTTGCTCCAGTCGCTGTCTGGCCAACGCATCAACTGCTAGTCGCTGACGCAGCTCGGCTGCTTCAGCTGCGGCTGTGGCCGTTGCTGCGGTGGATGCTTCAGCGGCTGCTGTGGCCGACGTGCCTTGGGACCACTCAAACTCCTTCTCGACTTTGCGGGTTTCATAATTGGTACGAACGCCCATCAACTCCACAGCCAGCACCTTCACCACACCGCTTTTCCCCTTCAGGTTTCCAAAATAAATGGAATTCGGAACTTCGGACTTTGGCAACTGCTCTTCGACAGGGTGCATAAGATGGCTGCGATTCTCTGACATGACCGTGGCGTCAGACTTGCCGCCACAGAGCAACTTCACATGGTCTTTGAAGGCAACAATCTTGCTGTGTCCCTCTCCATAGTAATCCGAGCCATCAGGCGCACGATGAGATTTCATCAGCAACTCAGCGCTCAAGAACTCTTCAGGCCACTTGTGCTGCAGAAGCAGCTGGGAACCTTGGCCTTCGACACGAGCCGTGCAGTGCTTCTCTGTCTTGCCAGGCAACAATTGCGTGTAGACAGTGAGACGACTGTTCTGGTTGCTGCTGGAGTCGACCCATTGAACATCATGCTGTGGTGTCTTCCACAGCATTGCCGTAGTTATAATGTGCTCACCCGATGGAGACATGTTGGGTGCGTTGGGTGGCGGCATCCCTGTGAAATTTTCCATTGTCTTGGCTTCCGTTTCACGAGTGTTGATGAGCGGCACCTGCAAATAGAGACTTGAAACAATGTTTCGCACACTCCAGGCAAAAGTCTGGGGGTTGTGCTTTTGTCTCCAAGTCTCGTTGGAGTTGCGAATGTGCTCAGAGTCGTAGCTTCCTTTCCTGCATGTCTTGTTGCGAAAGAGGTTGGCTATGTCTTCATAGTCTTGGCTGCCACGGACCACACCTTTGTTGCTGTTCATTCTGTTGGCGTCGTCACAAATGGACTGAATCTGCATGCTATGCTACTAGTAGCTAGAAGATGTGATGGGAGTCAGTGGTTAGTTGCTGTTCATGCTGCGCACGGAGAAAGGCGTCACTCCCCGCAAGTCGTCACTCCCTGATGCAATGCTGGGGATTGTCATGACGTCGCTTCTTGAGTTTCCAACCAGCCAATCAGCTGTCATTTTACCTGCAATTCCGAATTCTTGCAAAACTTCCCAGCGGTTCGTGGGAAGTTCAAAGATCCAACACCTGGACTACAACACATAGCAAACAAATAGGCTTGCCTGCAAACGGCTTGCTCCAACTTCACTCTCTCAGTAACACCAACAAAGCTGACAATGGGGGGGCTCAAGATTGGTGCAGAAGACTATGAGTACATTTATGATAAGTTTTGGAATGGAGAGGATGGTTACGACGTTGACAACTTTGATGCCGAGCAAATCTACAAGGAGCCGTCTCGAAACTTCCGAACAACGCACGACAAGAAACAATTCAAAGGCAGTGTTGGGCGCATGGTGAAAATCATCAAAGCGAAGATGGAAGAGGAACAATGTAAGTCGGAAAGAGCTGCACAAAAAGGTGTTTTGCGGATTTCTCACATTTGTTATTTGCCGCGAAAACAAAAAGATGACGATGACGGCGGCGGCGGCGGCGGCAACAATGGGCCGCCGCCGCCACCTGCGGCAGCAGCGAAGGCTGCTGCCGCTGCGGCACGCGCCTCAAGCCCAGCACCAAGGTTTGCTTCTCCACCTTCAACAAGAAAGGCTCCCCCACCTGCACGCAGTGCATCTTATAGAGCCGAAATGTCTCCAAATGATGAGATCACGCTGCACCTTCCCCATCATTTGTTTCCGTGGATAGATGACAATGACAACACTCGATGGACGTTGATGGTGCTGCTTCCAGTTGGCACTACAAAAGACATGCTGTCGCAGCGCATTGAAGCTGGAGGGACCCAGATTGTCATTGAATGCACTTGGCCGAAGATCATGTTGCACCAGCTGATGCCAATGTTTTTGGGTGGAAATGGCGCTGACCCTGTGTGCGGCAAGGGCCATGTGAAGGTTGTGAGTTTTTGTGGCTGTGTGAAAAACATCCGCCAGGGCGACGAGCAACAGACTGTGAAATCTGTGTTTCGTTTGGAATTGCCATCACCAGTTGAAGAGCAATTCTCGGATCTCGAAGTGCCTGCCGGGGTCTCCATCGTAAAGTTTCAGATTGCTGAGCGGGACTTGTCAGGAATGCCAACTGGCACGACTGAAGAAGCTAAATGCTTGATTCTTGAAATGATGGAAGTTCGCACAAACTGCAAGTCGGTTGGCGACACATCTGAATTTACCCTCGACTTCTCGCATTTGGACATCTGATCTCTTATTTATGCACGACTTTAACCCTAACTTCATCACACAATTATTTGTAGCAGCGGAGTCGCTGCATTGCATGCAGAGTGTCCAGCCGTAGATGCGTGTGACACGATTTGATTCGATTCAACCGTTGCCGTTGGTGGGATTCAAAACACGGTGGCGTGGAAGATCAGGAATGGCACAGCGTGGATTGCAGCAACAATGCTGTCACAAAACAGTTTTTGTTTGCTTTCACAAAAATATTTTGAGATGTGCACCAATAGAGGAAGTGCTAAGAGAAGACAGGCGGGCAATGGCGGCGGTCCTCGCCCCAAAAAGTCGGCTAAAAAGCGCGACAGCATCGACCCGTTAGTGACAAAAAAGGGTGTGGCGCTTAGACAATCAGTTTGGGCATCTGTCAGAGGCAGTCTCCAGAAATTTGGACTTGCAAACCCATACAGCTGCTTCGATTTGTTCATGGAGCTGCCAGAGATGCATGCCAAAATCCACGGCTTAGAAGACTTTCAGGCTCTGCTTGACTGCGATGATGACTATGCCATGAAGTGGTTTGACTCGGATGCAGGAAAGCGTTGGGAGTTGCCTGAGAAATTCAATCTTTCGCACGATCAAAATGACAAGCACTGCAAGAAACACAAACTAACGAAAGCAATGCACGAAGCAGAGTGGTGCGACCAACACCATCAAGCATGCTCATCATTGACTGATCTTGACAGAGCACCAAGATGCCACCAATTTGAGACACTGCGTCGGAATTGTTGGAATCGTGCCGGGAGATGCTTTCGTGACTTCTGGCTGCTTGACCCACACCTGTCCCGCAAAGATGCCTACACTGGTGCATACAAGCTAGCCAAGATTTCCCTCAAATCCGAGAAAGACTATGACAAGTTGAGAGTGACAATTGTGAAGCAAGCAAAAACAGCATTTTTAATTAAGACCATTGTTGAGCTAAAAGATCACTTGGTGGATGCTGACGGCATCACTCATTTTGAAGTTGAGTGCGAGACTGCTTCGATGGATTTGCTGAAGGGCTACTTGGTCAAGAAGAAGGTTGAAGTCAATGCCAACAATGCTCTCTTTTCTTTTCAGGACTGGTTGAAAAGCCAAGCGGCAAACAAGGTCGAGAAGAAGGATTTTTCCTTCTTGCTTAAGGTGCGACCATCCGCTGATTTCACGGAGCGAAGACTGGATTGGTTGTTTGAGTCTGTTCAGGCACGCAAAATTGTCCTAGCTTTGGACAAATGCCTGGCTAAGCTGGCGGAGGAAGAACGAGTGGCAGCAGAGAAGGAAAAGGCACAAGCAGACGAGTCACTTGCCACAAAGAAGCAGCAAGATGCACTAGAAAGAAAAAGAAAGAAAGAATTAAGGGCAAAGGAGGCAATGGACGAACTCTGGTCGGAAGGACCAGAGCTAGTGATGAGTGGTCCAGTCACCTACAACAACCCGTCCACTGAATGGAAACTCCACATGCAAGACACATTTCGCCAAATCAGAAGCCTCGTTGAAAGTCTTTGTCTCACACACAACGTGGCGGCATCAAGCTTTACCGGAACTGCTTTGAGGCTTGATGGAATTTTGGAGGCCATGAAAATTGTTGGAAAAGCGGCTCACATGTTCACAGACGACGATCTGACTGACACGGAGACAGTGAACGCCCACATGAAAACTTGGCTCCCAGAACCGTGGCGTGAATGCTTCCAGTCCTACATGCAAACCTTTCATGGGATACTCACGTCAAATGACATTGACGGAGCTTCAAACCGTCATTTGAAAACGCTTGTGGGCGCATGCATGGCAAAACTGTTCAAGCCGGTCAGATCGAAATGTCAACTTCAGGTCATCATCGATTCAATCACCGACCCCGGCAGTGGCAGTGAAGACAGTGATGGCATTGGTGAGTATGATGATGATGACAAGGACGATGACGAAGAAGCAGTGGTGCTGGATGCCGGGGAAGAAGAGGTGGACGCCGTGGCTGACATCGAGGCAGCAAGTGATCTGCATGACACCAATTCAAGCGCTGCCATCTTGAGTAGCCTTCGTGGGTCACCGACGTCGCAGTAGATAGAGGTGCTGCGTCAAATGCAGCGCTCTACTAGTTGGTAGAGGACGTGCTTGTGTCGTCATTGTTGGCCGGATGGAATCCTTGCAATGTTTCTAAAAACCAAGACAAGTTGTTTTAGCCGAAATAGCGGAAATTGCCGCTAAATCTTTTCTCGGCGGAAAAGTCACAATGTTGTCATTAGTGACTGTAGTCGTGAAACGGCTACTTTATATTTAATAGAGTCATTCCCTTTGATCACTTTTAGTCGTAGAATGTTAGTCATGTGTACAACACGACCATAGTGATTTTCTGTCAATAACTGTCGATCGTCATTTGGCGGAAGTAATGACGATCGTGCCTAAATGATCGGAAAACACGTTGCTCCATAGGATCATGATCATCGTGGCAAAATTCAATCATCGTCATCCTTTCTCATCTTTTCGCTCGCCACGTCGTTACAATAAAAGAGCGCGCATTTGATCTTATTTTTGCTTAGAATGAGTAGTACAGTAGGGCGAGGGATAAAATACCGACCAAGAAAGAAACGGCGGAATAGTGGCTGACGTTTGTCTTCCATCTTTCTTTCCCGTTCGCCACAGAATGGTTGTCAGCCACAATGATTGGAGAATCCAAGGGTTCAAGGAAAACGATACGATTGCTTTCCCTCGCCAGCCATCTGTTGTACTATGGTAGTAGTCCTCGCTGCTGGAGAGTGTGCAACTGTGACGGGGGGGGCGGTCGACACAGCGGTCCCATTATGATTCTCACAATCTTCGATTGCCAAGATCTTTGCAAGTTTTACTTTTCTTTTATAGTTTTTCCACCATGATGAAATCTATTGTCAGTCTGCTGTTCCTTTTGGTGTCGGTTTCGGCCTTTATGCAACCCATCCCCGCTCCTGCGGCAACAAGTCTTCAAATGGGACTCTTTGATGGTGTCTTTGGTAAAAAGGACGAACCAAAAAAGAAGATGGTTGGAGGTATGGATGCCAATGTCTTTGGAGGAAAGGGAAAGAAGATCACCGTTCGGGAAGACGAGGACAACGCCATGTGGGTTGAAGATCCTAAGGACAAGAAGCCCAAAAAGGGCAAATAAATGATATTAGAGAACCCCAGTACTGCATACACACCTACTACGACTGCTAGGTAGAAAGCTAGCCTGAGTGACTGTTGTTGATGAGGTTGAATGGAACGAATGAGATTCAGTGCGGCTGCTGCTGCTGCTTTACGGTTAGAAGGGGTTACGCTTCTTAGTCTTTGGCTCGTTAAGTTGTTGCAGGAAGCGGATTCCAACAGTGTGGTAGTATTTCCGGTGGCGTTGGATTACATGCATGAATCTACAATTATTGTACTGTAAGATTGAAGGGATGATTCTTCTTCGATAATTTATAATACCTGGAGTTTTCACCCCGATCTTTTCTGTCTAGGTGGTACCAGTGTAGTCGATTAGGTTGCGAAATCATCCACGCAAGTTTGTGGCTAAAGGGTACTGATGTCGTTGTATTTGTGGTATTCATACAGATGGATGCAAGGCAAGACCTGGTGCATATATTTGTTGTATTTATGTATTGGTTTTTACTTCTATAATTTTACATAACAATGTTATCAATGAGGCGCACGGATCCTAATTTGACGGCCAAGGAAATAATGGCACCCTCGTTTCGGCTCACGTTGTCAATAGGTCGCATGGTGGCTTTATCATCTATGGCCACGTATTCCACTTTGGAAACCAGCCGTTCTGTTGCAAGGATATCACGAACGGCATCCGCCAATTGCGATGCAGGGATGGATTCGTTGGGACCTTGTTTCAATTCTAGAAACAAACTTTTGGCCGCACAAAGGGATCGAAAGACGACCGGTGCTGCCAGTCGTTCCTCCGCTGTCAAGTAGGCATTGCGACTGGACATGGCCAATCCGTCGGCTTCTCGCATCGTTGGTATTATGTTGATATTGATGGGCATGTCCAAATCTTGCACAATGCGTTGAATGAGACAGCACTGTGCCGCATCCTTTTGACCAAAGTAGGCATTCGTCGGTTGCACTATATTAAAGAGTTTGGTCACAATGGTTGCTACCCCTCGGAAATGCCCGGGTCGTGCCATTCCCTCGGCGATGTCCTCAAATGACTGAAGGAGGACGAAACATAAAATAAATAAATGAGTGGCATAAAACATTGCATCTTTATAGGGTGCTCCTGCCCAAATCTTAAACATGTGTTCCACAGCAGAAATAAAAATTACTTACCTCCACAGAGACATACGAAGCATGATTGTCTCTGTACATACTGGTTGTATCAGGCGCAAACAGATGGTCCTGTGTTTGCAAATGAATATTCCACAAACATGTACACATTAGAAATCATAAATAATTTCCAGCCATCGCTCCAGCCCTTTCTCATTTCAAGTCATGGCATTAATGTCATGGAATTTTTTGTTTTTTTACAGAACTTCCTTTTTAAAACAACGCAGGCAAAAAGGTACGTACCACCCCAAGGTCCGCCAAAAGGTCTTGATCTGCCTCCAATTGTCGAGGGTACCGATCAAAGTCTTCTCCTTCTCCAAATTGTGCAGGATTGACAAATACGGAGGCTACAACCACATCATTTTTGGCACGTGCTTCTTCCACCAAAGATAAATGACCTGCACCAACCCATTTATTTTCGCCAAGGAAAAGTTCGTGATCCATCCATCCATTTGAGAGAAAGTGAGGAATCGAGACAAAAACAAGTCATTGCCTTGTGCCAAACGGAATGACTTCCAGAAGCAATGCCATATTGTCATACAACAATATAGGGTTCGCACTGACCTTGATGAAGTGCGCCCATGGTGGGCACAAAGCCAACCTTTACAGTCGGGTCCAAGGCATGACGCATAGAACGGATGGACGAAACTGTTCTGTGAAGAAGAAGAGAGGATTTTGAAAGGACAGCGGATTGCATGATGAATGATCGATCGAGTGTATTGGAGGTTTGCCGAGGACTATACGATTGAAATTGCTGGTTGGCCGTTTTTTTTCTTTGATGGTAGTGCAGCCGCAAGAAAGAGAGAGAGAGAGAGACTAAAGTAGTGGCAGCAAGTTAAGCTGACAACTTCTTTTGTTGCGTTTTTAGTGTTGCCAACAGCCACTGGGTTGTCCAATGAGAAGACAACCGACTGCGTTTGTTTCCGAAAAGGTATCTCTGTCGTCTTTGGGAAGGAAATAGATAATAGTAATGTACGACTGCGCAACGGTGCCCGGATACCTAATAGCTACTACTGTAGCTAGCTAGCTAGTAGCTAGCTAGCTAGCTACTAGCTACTAGCTAGAGTAGCAACAGTATGTAGTGCTGTACTGTAGTATCCATGCCAATCCTGCGTGTTGGCCAATGAATCAATGGCGCACGAAACAACGGCCCACGTCGACAGAAGAGAGTGTGAATGAGAAAGATGGCGGAACGGATGGGCGGGCAGACAAAGTACGTACGAATCATGACTCACAAAAAACATCGTGTCCCTGATAGGATAAGGTTATAGTTTCAGCGATGAAGATCCGTGAAATCGTGACCCGACTGGCAAGGATACCTTTCCAGATCGCCAGATGCGCCATTTTTATTTAAAACGATCACGCAGCACATTCATTCATCGGATTGCAACCACAGAGAGAGTCAATACTAAATAAGATGATAGGTGCCTTATGTCGTATCTCCTTTCCCCACGGCTTGTTGCTGTCGCTCCTACTGTTGTGGGGAGTGCAGGCACAAAAAGTTACCACTGCTCAAGATCCTATTCATGGCCGAAGAGAGGAGATTCTCAAGTTGCAAGAAGCACTCCTTGTGCACACTCCAGCGTACGCATACGAACAGGAACGTTCCATACTATACGCTGGACTGGAGTCTTCCCTGCAGAAACAAGCCGATTGGATTCGACTTCGTTTCCGAAACATTGCTCGACCGAATGATCGAAAGGACAATCCGAATATATCCAATGACGAGTTACAGCCGGGTATGCCTCTATGGTATTTGATGGAAATTCCGCAATGGTGGGTGACGGCCAAAGTGGACCACGTCATTGACGAACAAGAAGGCCATTTGGTGGCGAGATTGACATACAATGGGCAATGGCACGAGGTCCTTCGTGGTGTCGATGTACGCACCGTAACACAAGAGGATATGGACGCCAAGATCTGGGAATCTGAATATGAACGTGATTTGGGGGAATTCGCCAGGATCCAAAACGATCATGATAAACGACTTCAACACTACGAAAAAGCAATTTCACTGGATAAAAACAATCCACATCCTGTGGATAATTTTGCCATTTACTATACCGATCAAGGAGATGCCGAATTAGCCAAAGTTTGGTGTGAAAAAAGTTTGGAGATTCAACCCAACTGGTATCATACATATTATAACTATGGCTTGCTCTTGCGAGATCATCCCGACCCAGGATCTGTCTCGGATCGAGACGTCTTGGAGTTATTCGAAACAGCCTGGAACCTCAATCCACTCTTTTTAGATAGTTTGTGGAATCTCGCGGATCAATATCATCGACGACAACTATATGATCTAGAATGTTATGCCTGGAGATTGCTACTTGTTCTAAATCGTAATCCATCCCCGCAACCATCCGTGAGAAGCTTTGGCATGTGGAATCCAGCATGGGAAGACGACTTACCAAAGCGCATTGAGCTGTGTATGAAATCCCTTGAGGATATCTTCAGCGAAAATAACGGCGAACAATCCACAAACGATGAGTTGTAATGCACATAGTGAGGCGGCAACTACCGTACGTAGTCATTCGGCAGGATTGCACTACGACGGACCAACACGCTGGGTGGTCGTGCTCTACAGTCCTGCGATTTACGCCTAGATAGCTAGAAGCACGAAGTATTGCCTGCGTATCTATGTAGGACACTGCAGCAGCCCAGATAGCTAGAAGGATGGGAACAAAAGTCGGATCGGGAATATATCCACCTGATTAGTAGAAAGCTTGCAAAGGAGAATTTTCAATAGCATGCTTTCAGTCTCCAAAACATCGAGAAGACAAAGCACATAAATGACTAAAGACACAATGTAGCCTCGGTCCACTCCAGGAGGTACAGGCTGAGGTGCCTTGTGGCACAGTAGGAAGCTACTGTGCACACCGTCATTTGAAGTCGCCCCCGGAACTCCGAGCTGTCCTTGATTGGAGTGGCGATTGTTGAAGCATTTACGACGCTTGGAATAAAGTTAAATTATGTGCCCACGAGCTATGCGTCATTCAATTGAGCCCGAGCCGTTTTCACCGGCAATCCCACATACTATGGGATTGATCCACTAGGTAGACTACGAATCCACTCCATGCAGATTTCTCAACAAAATGACCAGTATCAATCAATGGATGTCTATTTTAGCTATGTAGTCTACCCTAAAACTCCGCAACGCTTGGCTGTAGCAGCCGCCAACAGTGTTGCCAGTTGACAAAATGACACTTTAGAAAAACTGCCTATCTATGGCAGACCAATTTTGATTAGTGCCGAACCCAACTGTTGGGTCGGTCGAATTTGCACTCACGAACGAGTTTTACAAAGACGCAGGACCACGGTCCAATTGTCCTCAGTTTGTCAACTCGGGACAGTACATAGGCGATGCTTTGTCGTTGGAAAAAAAGTACAACTTTACTCTAAGTATGGACGTCGGGTCACGTCCAGGACGTCTTCAACGAAGTGACCAATTTCGGCTGGCCTACTATTGGTCCTTGCACAGAGATACCGCTACGCTGGATTATGCATCCTCTCTCTTTCGCAATTTCATGTTTGGCTTGGTCGACGCGTCCAAACCTGGCGGGAGGACTTGTGGGTCCGACGCCATTCCGGACATCAACGGCTGTGGCCAACGAACTGGCGCCCGCATTGCTGCTACGAACACAAGTACAGGCATCATTGAGATGGATGAAGTGCCAGGGAATTGTCCTTGGGAGAGTGCCTCTTTCAATATCCATACAGCTGGTGGAGCCAAGGGTTACCTTACCAACCTGGCCAAGGGCGTGGATCAATGCAGTATAAACCATGATTCTGTACTGTAGAAAGAAAGGTATATAATCTATCTATAGGCAAATTCCTTTTCAGCACTTCCCTGAACTCATCATGTTCAGTCTTGCCAGCCTTGTCAGTTAGTACCTTGAGTCTGGTGGATGTTTTGAAAGCTGTGGGCGGGACTTCCCAAGCTAAACGCCGACGCTCTTTCGCCAGGCAGCACCGTGGCGGAAGGTTTCTCTTCCATCATGTTTAGTTGGAGAGACTGAAGGACTAGGCAGGCGTGCTTGGGTGTGTATGGATAGGTGATGTCAATCTCTTGGTTTTCAAGTTTCAAAGATACGGGGTGTCGTTTTGGAGGTGCTGCAAATCTTCGTAGCAGTGACATTCCCCTCGCCGGAAGCCGCCGCTGATGACATTGTCTGGCGCGTCGCTAATGCTCAAACCGGTCGACCCATTGGTCACTGCCGTCGTGCCGGCAGCATCGGTACCAATCATTGAATGCGGTTGTCCGAAACTATGCTGCCAGGCGAAGGGAAGCCGGAGAGGTTCACGCCAAAGGCCCTGTTGAAAGAAATCACGTTACCCGCACCAGCGGCCAATAATTCTTTCTAGCGTATGTGTACAAGTATAGCTTTCGGTGTCCCTGTTGCCCCCTCTTCAAACAGGTGCTTCCTCTGCCATTAAGCTCATTGGCACCCCTCGACCCCTGCAGCCTCACGAAGATGTTCAAATAAAGCCCACATAATCCAGGGCTCTGCTTTTCTATCTTCTACTTCTTCCCCTTGGCATTTGCATCCTCCATCATCTGAATGGCTTTTGGGCCATCTGCTCGCAGGGCAATGTCCTTAATGGCCCCCACAATTTCCCTGGGCAGGTTCCAAGATTCAGGACCTGGGCGGCGAATCCAGTGACCCGCCAAGATCGTTTCGCGACGCTGTTTCCATGCATGCGCCCAGAATGGATCGTGTGCATCCAATCGTGCCAGAAAACTCACGAGACGCTGCAACATGAGCTCCAGCAAGTAGTCCTGGTTCTGAACATAACAATGTGAGTGAGCGAACGAATGAAAGAATGGATGACGTGAGTGAGATGGTGCCACGCTACCATCATCAAGTAGCAGCCAGGTGTACGCAATAATCACAGTTGCTCCGCCTGACGATTCGATTCGATTCGATTCGATGCACTAGAAACGTACCAAATACTGCTCGCACCATTGCTTCGCATTTCGACGAATACGTTGCATGGCATCATGGTTGCTAGAATCCAAAATGTAGGAAACCAGGTCGACCAGTTGCTTTTCGTTTTCAAATGTTAGAAAATGACTTTCTGGATGCAAAGTATGGAACAGGGTATCCTGATGTCCAGCAGGGCTCATGAGTAGTAGTACACTGTTAGATGGACATAGCCAAGTCGGAAGATATATCATGGGATCCTCCTCCTCCACAGTCGCTAGTAATATGAGTCCAGCATGTGACGCATAAAAATCCAAAAGCTGCCGGACTTCCCGGGCATGGTTGTCATATCCCCGTGGTGCCTTTCGTTTTCTGTTGTATTGGTGTTCCTCGTCGGGTGCCACCGCTTGATTAACCTCTTCCAATGTAGGTATGACAATCCCATTATTATTCGATGCCTCGAGTCGTTCCACTGCAAGGATCGGAACCGCGGAAGAAGATGATGATGATGAAGCATTGGATGATTTTTGGTGATTGGAATCGTGTGAAAATTGCATGGATTCGGGGAGGCGTGCCACGGCCACAGTCGACTGCTGTTGTTGCTTCTGTTGTTGCGTCACGGACAATTTGACTTGTTGATTCGGATCCACCAACTGTCTCACCAAGGAAAAGGTGGGAATGGTCCAATCGTCCGTGTACCGCTGACAAACGGTTGGCACGGATCGTTGAAAGACGGGAAACATAGACGGCGGAATCTTGCAATCATCATCATTATTATTACCACCGCTGTCGCCGCTCTGCTGCAACAGAGATGAAGGAATTTGGATGAGGTCCTGCTGGTTGTCGCTTGTAATTCTCCAATTGGCAAGAAAGGGAAAGGACCCCCCAGCCTCATGGATGCGCTGATGAAATAGTAGCATACCAGTAGTAGCAGAAGACTGATTCTTGCTGTATTGCTGCGACAAGACAACTTTGTCGGTGGCTGGATCCCATCGGGCACTCCTCAGATGTTCTTGAAGATTCAAATAATCCACAAAATCCTGAAGCCATTTCAGATTGCCTGCCAGCTGGGCACGTCGAAAACTAACGGGATGCTTCCAGTACGTATTCATGGAATGTTCAAAATGGTAGGATATTTTGTATTTTCCAGTATCCTCTTCCGTCTCGTTTTGGATAGTTTGGACCAGGAGATAGACATTGTCAGGGAAGTTGGAAGGGAATTTGTAGCCAGCTGTCAGGTTGAGGTACTGAAAAAACGGTTCATATGGAATTCCTCCCAACTGATTTTTTTTTTCTTTTTTCTTTTTCGTAGTAGCAGCAGAAGGAACAATGTCCCCCGATAATCTCCATTGCCAAATGGCTACGAAAGCAAGGAGCGAGAGAAGAAACCATCCAAGCAAACGTCGTTGATTTTGTGTACTAGTAACAAAACCCATCATAAAATGGCCGGCACTCTTTGCCACTGTATAAATTTCAATCCATCAATCCCGTGAAATTGCACAAGGCCACAATGCTGGTAGACCTCCTTCTAACATTGGTACTTTTCTATGAATGTTTAGCCTTCTGCTGCCGGCCATTCATTGACTTCATGGTCTTCATTGATTGATTGATTGAACTGAGCCTGATAAAAAATTGTTGTTTGTCTTGTAACATGAGCGTTACCGAACTACTGTGCGACTGCTTTTCAAAATACGACTCAACCCATCACTCACTCGGGACTCCTTCACTGCCAATTTACTCGTCAGTGAGTCGTCGGAAAGATCCATCAATCAATGAATCATCATTCAGTCCGAGTGAATAAATCGATCACACAACCAGAAGCTACAAGACGAAGTACCAACACCAGTAACTGCAGAACTTTCATCTCAGCATAACAATCCTTGACCACGATCGATTACTAGCTAGAGTCTATCTAGAGTAAGAGAAGTGACCGACTGACCATGAGGCTGAGCTATCGTCCATTTGCTTTGTGGATTTCAACGACTGCCGTTTCCGTGTCTGCGTTTGTTTCGAACCATCATCATCGACTACCACTCCTTCGTACTCTCCATACTACTGGCACTACTG
>ENA-ORBV01007923-ORBV01007923.1-microbial-mat-metagenome-genome-assembly--contig:-NODE-7923-length-18054-cov-6.312177_pt1 | contig 18054 bp, 10 predicted proteins | sample MGYA00237777_ERZ505514 | MGnify/ENA primary metagenome ERZ505514 (study PRJEB26160, sample SAMN06269048) | microbial mat metagenome | isolation source: Oligotrophic lake microbial mat | place...
GCCGACATCTTGTGGCGCAACAACACGACGGGGCAGAACTATCTGTACAAGGACGGCAACGCGGCCACGGGTCAGTTGCTGGGCACGGTGTCGGACCTGAACTGGAAGGTGGCGGGCACAGGCGACTTCGACAAGGACGGCAAGAGCGACATGCTGTGGAGGAACAGCGCAACGGGAGAGAACACGATCTGGAAGAGCGGCAACAGCGCCACGGTGCAGGCGGTGGCAAGAGAAGCCAACCAGGCCTGGCAGGTGGTGCAGGTGGGGGACTACGCTGGCGACGGCCGTGCCGACATCCTGTGGCGCAACAGCACAACCGGGCAGAACTACCTGTACAAGGACGGCAACGCGGCCATGGGTCAGCTGCTGGGCACGGTGTCAGACCTGAACTGGAATGTCGTCGATGGCCTGGAAACTGGCGACCTGCTCAGAGGCGGCAATGGCGCCAACCGGTTGATCGGCACCGTCAACGCAGATCTGATCTTCGGCGGTGCCGGCACCGACACGATGACCGGTGGCCCCGGCGCCGACCTGTTTCGCTACACCAGCCCAAGCCAGGGCGTGGACAGCATCACCGATTTCACGCCCGGCGTTGACAAGATTCAGGTAGTGGGCAGCGCCTTCGGCAACCTGCCTGCCGGCGCGCTGCTGGCGGGCAAGCTGGTGACCAATGCCGCCCCGTCGGCCAACCAGGCGGCGCCGCAGTTCCTGTATAACACCGCTACTGGTGTACTGGCGTTCGATATCGACGGCACTGGAGTTGCTTCCGAAGTGCCCCTGCTCGTGCTGGTCGGGCAGCCCGCGCTCACTGCTGCCGACCTCGTTGTGTCCGCATGATGACCGACTGCCGTGGCGCAAACGCGAGGGGTCCGCACAGGTCTGCGCCAACCTGTCAACCCATGGAGCGCCGAGCCAAAACGATGGTTCAGCCGCCATTTGCACAGGTCATGGGCTGGCTGGCATTGCGTGCCCTCACCCAAACGGGTGATGACACCCTCGACAATTCTTGTTACAAGTCGTAAGCTCAACCGCCAATCTGCTTCTTCGCCTGCCCCATCATCCCGATCCACTTCAAGGAAAAGATCATGCCCATCATCAACGGAACATCCGGTGCCGACTCCTTGCTTGGCAGCGACCAGGAAGACACGATCAATGGCTTCGAGGGCAATGACACCCTCATCGGCGACATGGGAAACGACTTGCTCTTTGGCGGCCCCGGCGTTGATTCGATCGATGGTGGATTTGGTTCGGACACTGTGTTTTATGAAGACGCGCCGGCCGGAATCGTGCTGGATCTCAACAGCGGATTCGCCAGCAACAACGGCGAAGGGCAGATGGAAATCGTCATCAATGTCGAGAATGCGCACGGTTCGCAGTTCAACGACACCATCCAGCTGTCCAATGCCAATGGTTATATATTCGCCCGCGCCGGACACGACAGCCTGATTGGGGGCGACGGCAACGACCATTTCCATGGCGGCAGCGGCAACGACACGATCAACGGCGGCGGCGGCAGCTTCGACACCGCCAATTACCTGGACGACGGTAGCGACGCGGCTGGCCCCGACACCCAGGGCGCCATCGTCAATCTGTCAACCGGCAGTGCCACCGACAACTGGGGCTTCACCGATGTCTTGAGCGGCATCGAAAACGTCATCGGCTCGACGCGAGCCGACCACATCACCGGCAACGGAGGCAACAACAGCATCACCGGCGAAGCCGGCAATGACACCTTGATCGGCCTGTCCGGCAACGACAGCCTGACCGGCGGCGACGGCCTGGACAGCCTGGTCGGTGGCGATGGCAATGACCAGTTGCGCGGCGACGCCGGCAACGACACGCTGATCGGTGGCGCCGGCAACGACTACATGACAGGTGGCTCGGGAGACGATTCGCTGGTCGGCGGCGCGGGCACCGACACGGCGGACTATTTCTTCAGCGACAGCATCGGCCCTGTCATCGTCAACCTGGTGGCGGGTTCAGCCAATGGCGGTGGTGGCAACGACACGCTGGTGTCCATCGAAAACGTCAACGGCACGAACTTCGCAGACACGATCAGCGGCGATGCCGCAGCCAATTTCATCGAGGGACGCGGCGGAGACGACAGCCTGCTCGGCCTAGGCGGCGACGACAACCTGCAGGGCGGCGACGGCAACGACACGGTGCTGGGGGGCGTCGGCAGTGATTTCCTGGTCGGCGGTTCCGGCAACGACCTGCTGGACGGCGGGGTTCAGCTCGACATCTACTTCGGTACCGACTCGAATTCGGTTTCCTATTCGAGTGCGGGCGCCTCCGTGCTGATCGACATGTCGGGTGTGTCGGGCGACGGCAGCGTGGGTTCAGGCTTCGCCAACGACGGACTCGGCGGCACCGACACGCTGATGAACCTGCACCTGTTCACCGGCTCCAATTTCAACGACACGATCCTGGGCAGCGCTGCGGCGATCTTCGAGAGCTTCAACGGCGGCCTGGGCGACGACATTCTTAACGGTGGTGCCTACGAGACCGTCTATCTTGACGCCTTCAATCGCGTCGACTACAACAACGCTCCAGGTTCGGTCACGGTCGACCTGCGTGCCGGCAAGGCCAGTGGCGCGGCAGGCAATGACACCCTGGTCAACTTCCATTCGGTGCGCGGCAGCAATCACGCCGACACGCTGTACGGCTCGGACACCACACTGTTCACCGAGCAGTTCGAAGGCCGCGCTGGCAATGACACCATCGACGGTCGCGGCGGCGCAGATCTTGTGCGCTACGGCTACCTTGGCAGCGGCGTCGGCGTGTATGTCAACCTCGCAACGGGCATCGCCATCGCGGGCGCCGGCGACGTCGACACCCTGATCAGCATCGAACGGGTGCGTGGCTCGCAGTACAACGACACGCTGATCGGCGGCAACCCTGATTCCGGCGCCGACCAGTTTGACGGCTTCGAGCAGTTCAGGGGTGACGGCGGCAACGACTTCATTGATGGCGGCGCCGGATATGACCAGGTCAACTACAGCGGCGCCACCTCGGGCGTGTATGTGGTGCTGGGAGGCACCGGCGCCGGCTACGCATTCGATGGCCAGGGTGGCATCGACACCCTGTGGAATGTCGAAGACGTCTTCGGCTCCTTCTATGACGACATGCTGATCGGCAGCGACTCGGCCAACTTCGAGAGTTTCGACGGCCAGATCGGCAACGATACGATCGATGGCCGTGGCGGCACCGACCGGGTGAACTATTACGGCTCCCGCGCGCCCGTCACCATCGATCTGAGCATGGGCTATGCGATCGAGTACTACCGCTATGGCGGAACAACCCCTGGCTACGACACGCTGATCAACATCGAATGGGCCCGCGGTTCAGAGAACTTCGGCGACACCATGATTGGCAACACGCAGGCCAACAAGCTGGAGGGCAACGGCGGCGACGACACCATCGACGGCGGCACCGGCATCGACACCATGGAGGGCGGCAACGGCTCCGATGTCTATGTGGTCAGGGATGTCGGTGATATCGTCACCGAAACAAACCGTCTGCGCGTGGTCGGCGGTGACGACACCGTGCTCTCCCACATCACGGCGGCCATGTCTGTGACGGGCTTCGTGCTCGGCGACTACGTCGAGAACCTGCGCATCGAAACCACCGAAGCAGCCAACGGCAGCGGCAACAGTCTGGACAACATCATCCATGCCAACCTTGGCAACAATGTGCTCGACGGTGGCACGGGCATCGACACAATCTCTTTCAGCCACGCCACGTCCGCCGTCGTTGCCAGCATCGACAGCGCAGCAACCGGGGTGCAGGCCACCGGCGGGTCGGGCAACGACACCTTGCTCAATTTCGAGAACATCACCGGCGGCTCGGCGGGCGACACGCTCACCGGCAGTTCGGCCGCCAATACCATTTCCGGCGGTCTGGGTGCAGACACGATGAATGGTGGTCTGGGCAACGACACTTATATCGTCGACAACGCTGGTGACGTCGTCATTGAAAACTCCGGCAACGTGCTGGAAATCGACCAGATCAACAGTTCAGTGACCTACTCGTTGGCAGCGCTGGCCAATGTCGAAAACCTGCTGCTGACCGGTTCCTCCAATATCCACGCAACGGGCAATGCCAGGGCCAACCTGCTCACTGGCAATAGCGGCAACAACAGCCTGATCGGCGCGGGCGGCAATGACACGCTCGACGGCGGCCTGGGGGTGGACACCTTGGCCGGAGGCGATGGCGACGACACCTACGACGTCGACTCTGCCAGCGACATCGTCACCGAGTTGGCGGCACAAGGCAACGACACCGTGCGATCCACCGTTTCATACAGCCTGGTGGACACCGACGGCGCGGGCGCCGATGGGGGCAATGTCGAAAACCTGCGGCTAATGGGGCCCGGCGCAATCAACGGCACTGGAAACGCGCTGGCCAACATCATTTATTCCGGCGAAGGAAGCAGCGCCATCGACGGCTTGGACGGCATTGATACCGTCTCGTACGCGTTCTCGCAAATTGGCGTCAATGGCAACATGGGCGGTGTCTTCAAGGGGACCGGGTCCGACACGCTGTTCAACATCGAAAACATCGAGGGCAGCGCCCTGAACGACAGCCTGACGGGCGATGCGAATGCGAACCGGCTGGTCGGCCTGGCTGGCAACGACAGCTTCTTCCTGCAGAACGGCGGAAACGATACCGTGCTCGGCGGCGAAGGCGGCGACTTCTTCAGCGCTGGCGGCGCCGGCAACATGCTGCTCGATGGCGGTTTGGTCACCGACACCGTCAACGGCTTTGACATGAACTCCATCAATTACCAGGGCGCCCCCGCATCGGTGATCGTCAACCTGGCCGGCATCACCGGCGATGGCGGTTCCGGAAGTGGAACAGCCAACAAGGGGGGCAACGGCATCGACACGATCATCGGTATCAACATCATCACTGGTTCGAATTTTGACGACAGTCTGACCGGCAGTACTTCGTCCACCTGGGAGCAGTTCGACGGTGGGCCCGGCAACGATACGATCGATGGCGGGCTGATCACCGACACGCTCAATTTCGACAATTCCAACCGGATCACCTATGCAAACGCATTCGCCGGCGTCAATGTCAACTTGGCCACCGGCGTAGTGACCGGCGGCGGCGGCAACGACTCCATTGCCAATTTCAATGAGGTGCGGGGTTCCATCTATGACGACATCCTGACAGGCTCCGGCTTTGCGTCCGAACAGTTCGAGGGGGGTGCGGGCGACGACACCATCGACGGCGGCGCGGGCATAGACCGGGCCCGGTACGTCAGTTCGAACGCGGCCGTGTTCGTGTCGCTGGCCGCCGGTTATGCGCTGGACGGGTTTGGCGGGGTCGACACGCTGATCAATATCGAGCGTGTTGCAGGTTCCCGATTTGCCGACACCTTGATCGGCGGCAATCCGGTCAATGGCTCTGGTGCCCTCGACGGCTTCGAGGGCTTCGATGGGCGCGGCGGCGACGACACCATCGACGGCGGCACTGGCTACGACAGGGCCGAATACGGCGCGGCGACCGAGGGCGTGCTGGTTCGGTTGGGCGGCACTGGCAACGGCAGCGCCTACGACGGCCAGGGTGGCGTAGACACACTGATCAGCATCGAGGCCGTTCGCGCCAGCCAATTCGCCGACCGCCTGTTCGGCAGCAACAGCGGCGCGTTCGAATCGTTTGAAGGGATGCAGGGCAACGACACCATCGACGGCATGGGGGGCACCGACCGCGTCGACTACGAGATGAGCCGGGCGGCGGTGACCGTCAACCTGCTCACCGGAATGGCGAGCGACGGCTACGGCGCCACGGATACCCTGATCAGCATCGAGGACGTTCGCGGCTCGACCTTCGGCGACACCATCATCGGCAATGCAGCCAACAACAAGCTGAACGGAAACGCCGGCAATGACACGTTGACCGGGGGCAGCGGCATCGACACCTTCGTATTGGCGACCGGCTCAACGGACACCATCACCGACTTCGCTACCGGCCCAGGTGGCGACCTGCTGGATCTGGCCGGCGTGATTGCCTTGTTCACCAACTACACCGGTGGCAGCAACCCTTTCTCGAGCGGCCACCTGCGGCTCGCGCAATCCGGACTCAATACACTGGTGCAGGCGGATATTGACGGTGTCGGCATCGGTGCCTTCGAGACCATTGGTGTGCTAAGCGGCGTTGCAAAAGCCGCCGTGGTTGCTGCCAACATCGTCGGCGGCTTCAGCCCGGGCAACAACCCAGCCGCAAGCGACTTCGATGGCGATGGCAAGAGCGACATCCTGTGGAGGAACACGGCAACGGGCGAGAACACGATCTGGAAGGCCGGTGTCAGCACCAACCCGCAAGCGGTGGTCCGCGAAGCCAACCTGGCCTGGCAAGTGGCCGGTGTGGGTGACTTCGCAGGCGACGGCCGTGCCGACATCCTGTGGCGCAACAGCACAACCGGGCAGAACTACCTGTACAAGGATGGCAACGCGGCCACCGGGCAGCTGCTGGGCACGGTGGCCGACCAGAATTGGAAGGTGGTGGGCATCGGCGACTTCGACGGTGACCGCAACAGCGACATCCTGTGGCGGAACACCAGCACCGGGGCCAACACGATCTGGAAGAGCGGCAACAGCGCCACGGTGCAGGCGGTGGCCACCGAGGCCAACCAGGCCTGGCAGGTGGTGCAGGTGGGAGACTTCGCAGGTGACGGCAAGGCCGACATTCTCTGGCGCAACAGCACAACGGGACAGAACTATTTGTACAAGGACGGCAACGCGGCCACGGGCCAGCTGCTGGGTACAGTTTCGGACTTGAACTGGAATGTCATCGATGGGCTGGAGACCGGCGACCTGCTCAATGGGGGCAATGGCGCCAACCGGCTGATTGGAACCATCAAGGCCGATGTGTTGTTTGGCGGCCTGGGCAACGACACGATGACCGGGGGCGCGGGCGCCGACCTGTTCCGCTACACCAATTCCAACCAGGGCGCGGACAGCATCACCGATTTCACGGCAAGCGTGGACAAGATCCAGGTTGTAGGCAGTGCCTTCGGCAGCCTGCCAGCCGGTGCGTTGCAGGCAGACAAACTGGTGGCCAATGGCAATCCGATGGCGAACCAGGCGGCGGCGCAGTTCCTGTACAACACCTCAAACGGCATGCTGGCCTTCGATGCGGACGGCACAGGTGGTGCGGTCGCGATCAATATCGTCACGCTACTGGGGCAACCACTCCTGTCAGCGGCAGATATCCAGGTGATCTGAGTTCGGCGCACCCGCCGGCGCGTGGCAGCCGTTGCTTGTGCAATCGCTGGCTGGCTGGCGGTTGACTACTGCCGGCGCAACCGGGTGTCAGTCAAACGCCCAGTTCGCCACCACCGAGTGCGGCGTGATGCTCAAGCGCACGCCTGATCGTCCCATCTGCTGGTCGCTGAGCATCGAGCCGATGGCATAACCAAGAAAAGCGCCCGCGACGGTGTCGGACAACCAGTGTTCGCGTTTTTGCACCCGCCCGAATGCCGTGGCCGCCGCAACGCCATAAAGCCAGGGCATGTCGTACTGCTGGGCGAACGGGGTCGCAAGCGCAAAGGCCACCGCCGTGTGGGCGGACGGGAAACCGGACTTGACCGACCCGCGGCCCGGTCCGTCAAAACTGGTGTTGCCCTGGCCCTGGTAGGGCCGTGCGCGCCCGGCCACGAAACGGGTTGCAAAGCTGGCACCCAGGCTGAAGGTGGCCGCCTTGATGGCCGTCTCGGCCGTGTCGGACGCGGCCTCGCCCGCGATGCCGGTATAGAGCAGCCCCGCACCCGCGGCGAGCGCATAGGGCATCAGGTTGGACGCATCACCCAGGCGTTTCGAATTGCCCCCCGGGTGCTTGAGCGCCCATCGATCGACCTGCTTGTCGAGCAGGCTGCTCGCGAGCACCGCACCGCCGGCCCACAGCCAGGTCGATGCGGGCACATCGGCGATCTGGCGGCCCAGCATCGCGCCTGATGGAGCGGCCGATTCGATCAGGGTGGGGTCAGGCTCGGACAGGACATAACTGTTGCTTTCGGCCGAGCCTGGCCCCGTGGCGCGTGCCGGTCCCCATGCCAGGGCGCGGCGATCCCGCTGACGGGTCAACTCATAGAGCGGGAACTGTCGCCCGAGGCGAGCGCCACCGTCGCGCGTCAGGGGGTTCCACGCAATGGACCCGGCCCCAGGACTGGACTTGGGCAGCATCACGTCGAACGGCACCGTGACATAGATACCCTTGTCGAAACTGCCCTCGCCAAATTGCGCCGCCGACACATTGGTCTTGGTTGCCCAGGCGCCCACCGAGACACCGTTGTTGAACGTGCGCCTGACCTCCAGGGTGGCCCCGATGTCCCCAGCCAGGTAGCGCCCCAGGCTCAGGTTGACCTGCACGTCGTTCCAGCCGGTGTCCCAGTACATCGTCGCGTGCCCGGTGTTGACCGAATAATCGCGAAACGCCAGGTTCTGCCGGAAGTCGCGTTGGCGCACATGGTTCAGGTCGATGCCCCAGGCCATGCGCCCATGCCAGGGCCGGTACAGCCACTCGGCCCCGACGCCGCCATACATCGACTCCAGCATGCCGCCGTACGCACTCAGGTAGTGGCCGCCTCCCAGCGGCCTGACATGCGTGAGTTGCAGCACCGGCATCGTCAGGCGCGACGATGTAACGTATTCGCGCTGAAACGTCCGCACCCGCGGCAGCTTGCTCGGCGCGGTGTAGCTGAACTTGTCGTAGTTGTCGAGCAGGCGCAGATTGAACCCGGCGTTGATCCAGGTGCTGTCGGAAAAGCGCTGTTCCGCCCAGGCCTGCAGGCCGATCTGGTAGAGCAGGAAGCCATCGGGCCCACCCAGGATTTGCGCGTAGCTGGGACCCCAATTGACGCGCAGGCCCGGCGGCTTGCCCTGCCAGTAATCGGCCTTGGACGCGTCATCCTGCGGGGCGGCGAGCAGATAGGTTTCGCCCGGCAGCGTCTGCTGCGCCGCAAGCCGCAACGCGGGCGGATCGGCCCTGGTGTGCAGTGCCACCCATTCGGCTCGGTCCACCACCACCTGTGACATCGGCAGCCCGTGGTCCTGCAGCTGCAGCACGAATCGTGTCGTCGTGGCCGGCGCGTCCCGGTGCAGCAGCTTGAGAGCGCGCTCGATGCGCTCTTGCAGGTGGATCGCGCCATCGGTCTCGGCGCGCACCGTGGTGGTTACCTGCTCATGCGCAATGTCACGCACCGACCAGCCGGTGAAGCGTTCGATGGCCTGCGCCGTTGCGCCCCACCCCGCCTCGCCCAGCTGCTGCGGCGCCTGCTCGCGCACGGCCACGGGCTCGGGGTCGAGCAGCTTGGGTGAATCGAGCTTGTCGAGGGCGCCGTGCAAGGTCAGGCCCATCGACAGGCGGTTGCCGCGCTCGAGCGCCAGGCTCAGGTCTACATTCGGTGAGTAGCGGTAAACCAGGCCGATATTGATCGGGCTGCTGGCTGGCAGGCGGTTCCCGAGCGGTTCACGCTGGTAGGCGTTGCCATCGAGTTCGATCTTCAATATCAGCGGGTCGTAGGGCGAATGCCACTGCAGGCCGCCAAAAAGCGCCGTCGGCCCGCGGAACATCGATTGCAGGTTGGCCTGGCCACCTGTCACAGCGGTGTTGCCGGGCCGGGTATTGAACTTGTCCCCGAAGACGGACAGCGGATTCTTGAGGTCGCCGCGGCCGCCCAGATAACCCCAGCCCAGCCCGACGCTGGCATCCCAGTTACCCCATCGCTTGCTCGCCACCAGATACTCGCCCGAAAACAGGCCGGTGCCGCCGAAATCGCGCACACCGAGCGCAACCTGCGGCCAGAAAGCCGACTCCTCGCGCAGGCGCAGCTTGAAATCGATCGACTTGTCCTTGTACGACTGATTCCCGGCGATCGTCGGCCCATAGAGGCGGTTCGAGATGTCGGTATACCTGAAGCCACCTTCGAACCATTCGAGCGGCTGCATCATCACCGTGCCGCGGGTATAGGGCTGGACCTGGTTGAGCTGCAACCGGATCGCCCCGGTAGGGGCCATGCGCGCGCTGGGTGTCTGCAATACGCCGATCTCGCCCCAGTCGCTGGCGCTGAGCTGCGCCGAGCGCGGCGGCGCCGTATCGACCATCCTGGAGACGGACCGACGCGGCTGGTCTGCCTGCGCCAGCGATTCGCCTGGCAGCTGTGTCGCCAGGAAGCGCACCAGGTTGTCCGAGGCGCTGGGCGCAATCGCCGATGCCCGATCCGGAGCCCAGATCCAGGCTCCGGGACCCGGCTCATCCTGGCCCTGCAGGTTCCAGGGTGCGATGCCGAAGCGGGCGGTGCGGCCGTCTGGTTGGGCGACCCAGACCGTATCGACCTGCGTCGCCCCAGCATCGGGGATACACGCACGCAGATAGTCTTGCGCCAGCGCGCCGGGCCGGTGCTGCACCAGACACGGTCGCCCGTCTTGCGTCAGCACCGTCACCGTGCGCGGGCGCGCAAGCAGCAAGACCGTGTGGCCCGGCTGCAATGTGGGATCCTGTGCCGGCGCTGCCTGCATCCAGCGCGCGTCGCCAATGGCCAGCGTCAGCCGGCCCGTGATCGGCAACTGGCGCAGCCATTCGGACAGCTGGGCGCCAGCGTCGTCCGACCGACTCGGCGCACGGGCCGCGTCGATGCCCTGCAGCACGGCATGGCGCAGTTATCGTTGCGTCAGCCGCTCGGCCTGGACGCGCCAGTGCAAGGCGGTCACATCCGCCTGTGGCCCGGCCGTGCGCAGCAGCCAGTCGCTCACGCGTTCGCCCGGCACGATGGCACTGGAGGCGACGAGCGCCTGCGCCTGCGCCAGTCCGGGCAAGACCGCAAGGCAGCCCAGTTGCAGCAGCATCGCCTGGGCCATGCGGGAGAGACCCAGTTTCATCCTGCCCCGCCCTGCACTGGCCAGCGCGTGAGGCGCAGGCAGAACGCCGGCGCCAGGCACTGCTCGGAATACACCACCGTCGCCCGCCCACCATGGTTGCCCCAGGCATACCAGGACGGAGGATCGGAACCCTCGGCTGCGCCGACCGCCGACTCGCGGAACCAGCGCAAACCCACTTGCCCAGCCGGCCCCAGCATCGCAGACGCCCCTGGCGGCGGACCACCTGGCCAATACCGGCTTTCGATACGCTCGGACAGGCCAAAACGATAACCCGGCATCTCGTCCCGGATCCGCTCGAAGACTCGTGTCTGCGATCCGGTGTCGTCCCATGGCGCGGGAGAGGGCGAAAAGCGAACGGCCCGCCAGTCTGTCTCGAGCCCGAACGTGGCGACGATGCGGCCGTTCTGCGTCTTGATGACTTCACGCCTGGCCGAGTACCAGACTTCGATGTCGCCCTGGGGATGGGAGTCGACATAACCCAGCACCAGCAGGGCCGGCTGCCGCCCCACCACTTCAACGCGAAGATACCGCAGGTCCGGGTTCAGTTTGGCGCCAGCAATCGAATCCTTGCCCGCGCCCCAGCGCTCCGACACGACTCCGCTGACCACATCGGAAAGCAGATTGGAGCTCGATGCACATCCGGCCAGCACCAGCGGCAGCAGCAAAGCGGCCAGTGCGCGCCGGCCCGACACAAAAGCCAGCCGCACAAAAAAGAAAAGCGCCCGAAGGCGCTGTTTCGACCCCATTGGTACCTCAGGGGGTCGTGCCTGTCGCAGCGGTCGTACCGGTTGTCGGATTGTTTCCGCCGCCCGAGGCTGCACCCACTACCACACCGGCCACGACAGCGCCGACGACGATGGTGGTGACAGCCACACCACCGATAGCCGCACCTGAAGCAGCGCCGGCACCCGCACCTGCGCCCGACCCCTGAGCCGGAGCCGGCGTTTGCGCGAAGGACACTTGGCCCATCAAGGCCACTGCGGCCAAGACTGCAACTGCCAACTGGTTGATCTTCATGGAGTGTTCCTCATTGATGTTTATGTATCGATGGGCCGAATTTAACAGATCATTCGACGGAAGGCAAAACCGTGGCGGCCGAAGGAACGGCGCGGCACCGCATCATCGCGCCAATTGGTGCAAATACAACACACATTGCCAGGTGTGTGCGTCCTGTGAACTGCAGTAGCATCAACGGATGGCTGAGCAACCGACAAATTTAAATGCTCCACTCCCTTATCCCCCACCAGTGCTGAGACCTTCAGGTAGCCTGGGCCGCTTTGAACTGCGACGCAAGTTAGGTCAGGGCGCCCAGTCCACGGTCTGGCTGGCGCATGATCCGCGTATGGAGCGTGACGTAGCGATCAAGGTGCTACGACCCGTTACCGGGGCCGATCAACAGGCCATCGGCCAATGGTTGCAGGAGGCGCGCAGCGTAGGGCGCGTCAAGCATGCCAATATCGTGCCGGTCTATGAGGCGGACACCGAAGGCGCCTATGCTTTTCTGGTTTTTGAATACGTGGCCGGTGATACGCTGGCGCAGCTGTTGTCTCGCAAAGGGTGTTGCCGGCGCGGGAGGCAGTGGGTTATCTGATGGATGTGCTCGATGCAATCGCGGTCGCCCATGCCGAGGGGGTGGTGCACCGCGATATCAAGCCTTCCAATATTCTGGTTGACGGCAGCGGACGCGCACGCGTCATGGATTTCAGAACGAACTGATCACCATCACCGAGCCAGAGGCAGCGGACGCGCACGCGTCATGGATTTCGGCATCGCTGCCAGAGTCCAGTCCAATGCCGCGGGAGAGCCGGTCCAGTTGGGTGGAACCGTGGGTTATCTGTCTCCCGAGGCGGTCGGCGGCGCGCAGCCGGTGCCATCCATGGATTTGTTCGCTTGCGGCTTGGTGCTGGCGGAGTTGCTCATCGGCAAACCGCTGGTCAATGAGGCAGATTCGGAACGTGCCATCTACCGGCTGGCCCACGAGCAACTGGTGTTGCCGGCGGCGGTGGGGGCGGATGTGGACGATACCCTGCGCTCGCTGGTGAACCGGGCGCTGGTGCGTGACCCCATGCAGCGCTTTGCCGACGCGCGCAGCTTTTTCAGTACACTGAGTGCCTGGCGCAACCCGCAGCCCAGCGAGCCTGCTGCGGGACAATCCGGCGCCGGTGGCACGCTGGAATTCCTGATGCGCCGGATGCGCCACAAGTCGGATTTCCCGGCGATGTCGGAGTCGGTCGTGCGCATCCAGAGCATGGCCAATTCCGAGACCGAAAGTGTCGGCAGCCTCACCAACCAGATTCTGAGAGATGTGGCACTGACCAACAAATTGCTGCGGGTGGTCAACAGCGCCCATCATGCCCGTGGCGGCATCAGCACCGTATCCCGTGCGGTGAATCTGGTCGGTTTCAACGGCATTCGCAATATGGCCTTGAGTCTGGTTCTGCTGGAACACATGCAGGACAAGGGGCACGCGGCCCAGATGAAGGATGAATTTGTACGCTCCCTGCTGGCCGGCACGCTCGGCGCCGAGATGAGCGGCTCGGTGAAAGAGGCGGAGGAAGCGTTTATTGGCTGCATGTTCCAGAATTTGGGTCGACTGCTGACACAGTTTTACTTTTCTGAAGAGGCCGAACAGATCCGGCAATTGATACAAACTGCCAGACCGCCGGTGACCGATAGCGCTGCGTCGTTTCAGGTACTCGGACTGAGTTATGAACACCTGGGCCTTGGCATTGCCAAGGCATGGGACTTGCCCGAGAGCATTCAGAAGTGCATCCAGCGCCCGGCCGGTGTACCGCCGGCCCATGCGTCACCAGACGCCAGCGAGCGGCTGCGTTGGATTGCCGAGGCATCCAACGCGATGGCTGACCTGATGCTCAAACACGAACCAGAGGAAGCTTTGCTGCATGTCGCACAGGTGGCGCGAAAGTATGCGCGTGCGCTGGGCAGCAACGAAAAGCATTTGACCGCGGTCGTTGAAAAAGCCAAATCCAAGTTGCAGGAGCTGGCAGTGGCGATGGAAATTCGTGTCAAGTCGGATTCGGCGGCCTACAAGCTGCTGCATTCGGACGGGACCACCGCCTCTGCGCGCCATCAGACCGCGCAGTGGCAGGATACCGATAGCCGCATCAGCGGCCTGGAGTTGCAAGCGACAACGAGCGTCCGTGACGCTGAGCCCGCGGTGGCGAGCAAACCGAACCAGGTTGCGGAGACGTTGTCGGCCGGTATTCAGGACATCACCAACGCCATGGTGGAAGACTTCAAGCTGACCGATGTGTTGCGCATGATTCTGGAAACCATGTACCGCGCAATGGGCTTTGATCGCATCATTTTCTGCATGCGCGACGCCAAGACCGAGACTGTCGTTGGGCGCTTTGGCTTGGGTGAAGGCGTGGACGCTTTTGTGAAAGACTTCAAGGTCTCGCTCAAGGTCGCGACCCCGGATTTGTTTGGCTTGGTGTGCACCAAGGGGATGGACAGCATGATCAGCGACTCCAGCAATCCCCGCATCCATTCGCGCTTGCCGCCCTGGTACGTAGCTGGCCTCAACGCCCCGACATTTCTACTCTTGCCTTTGCAAGTCAAAGGCGCACCTTTTGGTTTGATCTATGCAGACAAAACCCGAAAAGGCGCACTTGAATTGAATGAAAAGGAACTGGCTTTGCTACGCACACTGCGCAACCAGGCCGTGATGGCATTCAAGCAATCTCGCTAAGCAAGTGTGCGAACGGCAGCGCCCATTCGCTCATAAAGCCGACGCTCCAAAAGCCCTGAGCATCGACGATCGTCAAGCCAGCAATAGGGGAGCCTGTCCCAGCATCAGTCATGTACAACCATCCGTGTGACGGACGACCGGTGATTCATGGACGGGCACCATGACGCCCTCCTTCAGCGGCCGCATCTTGGTCTTCCCTCTACCAGGTCGAGACACACGTCTCGGCGGCGGATCCGCACTTCGCGCAGCGCTCAACCTGGCGCTGGCAGACGGACATGTCACCACTGACGCGCCGGCTCGACACGCTCGCCCCCCGCGTATCAGATGAATGCGCAGGGCGATCTCGCCAATGGACAAGGGTTCATGGGTGATGTCGGCCGCCATCACCGGGCCTCACTGGCCAGGAGACCATCGAGCATCTGCATGACAACCTGCTGCTTGGCGCGCGGCAGGGTGGCGATAGATAACCCCTGAGTTTGCGAAACGCTGTTCAATGTACTTCGAAACGAAGTACACCGATACGAAGTTATTTATTTCAACGCCCGTGCGCGGCAATTGACCCCATGTCCGGTCGGAAAAGGCAACTCCCATGGCACGCATTCCTGAACAGCAAGTCCCCCGATGCATCACCGCTGGCGATGCATTGAGCGGCGCAATCAGGCTTTGCGTCTGGCAGCGGCGGGCCCTTTCTTGCTCTTGTCCTCTGGCGTGAAGAACCCAATAGAACGTTTGGGCGGTGGAGGCGGAGCGGCCAGCAGTTCGGCCATCGAATCCACCAGCTCGGCGATATTGCGTTCATGCACGGACACCTTGCGCTCCAGCGTGTGCACCTTGGTGGCCAACTCCCGGTTGCTGGCCAGCATGCCGCGCAGCTCCACAAAGGCGCGCACCACATACACACTCAGCGCAGTGGCACGCTGGCTGTTGAGAACCATGGAGGCCATGATTGCGCCGTGCTCGGTGAATGCCAGAGGTGCGTAACGCCGACCACCGTGACCGCCCTTCAAACTTGAGGTTGCAAATTGCAACCTCAAGTTGGCGAACTCCTGTGCGTCCAACTGGAACATGAAATCCTCGGGGAAGCGATCACGGTTGCGATTGACCTGCTGGTTGAACCGCTTGGTCGTCTCGCCGTAAAACGCCGCCAAGTCGGTATCGAGCACCACCCGCTGGCCGCGTATCAGATGAATGCGCTGGGCGATCTCGCCAACGGACAAGGGTTCATGGGTGATGTCGGCCGCCATCACCGGGCCTCACTGGCCAGGAGACCATCGAGCATCTGCATGACAACCTGCTACTTGGCGCGCGGCAGGGTGGCGATCTGCTCGATCTGTTGCTGCCACTTGGGAGCTGGTCCGCGCTTGCCGCGCGCGGCCTGCTTTGCCTGGCCGAAGAGTTCCTCCAATGACACCGACAACGTGCTGGCCACCACTGGCAGGGCGGAGACCGGAATACGCCGGCGCCCGACCTCATAGGACTGCATGGTCTGCTGCGACACGCCCAGGGCCTGGGCGGGCTGAACCTGGGTGACGTTGTGGGCCCGGCGCAAGGCGGCGATGCGCTCGCCCAGGGCGGTGAAGAAATCGCGGTCTTCGGTGGAGATGGCAATGGTGGCTGCTGAGAGCTCGTGCGGATGAACAGCCATGAAGATAACCCCTGAGTTTGCGAAACGATATTCAATGTACTTCGAAACGAAGTACACCGATACGAAGTTATTTATTTCAACGCCCGTGCGCGGCAATTGATCCCACGTCCGGTCGGAAAAGGTAACTCCCATGGCACGCATTCCTGAACAGCAAGTCCAGCGGCTGAGAGAAGAAATATCGGTGCCGCGCCTGATCGAGGATTCGGGTGTTGATCTGAAGAAGACGGGCAAGGACTTGGCGGGGTGCTGTCCGCAGCACGAGGACGGCACGGCCAGGGACAGAAACCATCACAGTCACGAACACCCCGGGAACCCAAACCGCGCTCTCAAAGCCAGAAAGCAGCGGTTCCTGACGACCGTTCACAACACCCGCTTGAGCAGCGGGGCCCAGCTGATGCGCGCTGGCCGGGCGTGTGCGCAGCCTGACTTCGTGGCGGCGGCCCCCCGACGCGCCGGCGTCCTGGTCCTGCCCTGCGGGTACCACCAGTGCCCTCAGCTTGGCATTGGGCGCCAGCACGCCGTGGAAGCGAATGAGGTGCAGCCGCAGTCGCGGCACGGGTGCCTGAAAGGCGCCCTTCGTTCATCCGGGCAGCCAGGCGCTGCATGAACTCCAGCGGCGACATCACGATGTGCGTGGTGCCATCGCGCCAGGCGGTCTTGAGTTTGAGCACCACCTGTCCGGCGCTGTTGATCTGTACCCGTTCGTTGGCCAGTGCTGGTCGGGTAATGTAGCGGCACAGTTGTTCCAGCCGCTGTCGCTCGTGCACTTCGCAGCGCACGGCCGCATGCTGCACTGTTGCCCTGATGGTCGGCATACAGCTCCTGGGCGCGCTCGACGTCTGGCGGCATGGCGCCTTGCAAGGTAAACACCTTCTGCCCGGCGCGTGGGCCGAAGGCAATGCGGTAAGTACACATCGATGCCTTCAGTGCTGGACTGCAGTGCGGAGAAGAGGTCGAGTTGGCGCATGGGGTCGATTGGTTGCTTAACCATTTAGCTCCGCAAACCCGAGCTCAGATCAATTTTGTCCAAGAGGTAGCCCAGCCGTGGTCCATCCGAATGAAAGTTTTGAAAATACCTCGTCATTGATAGCAATTCAGTCGCGCGGCCCGACACTTGCCCAACCTTCTCGCCCTCAGCAGCTTTTTTCAGATCATCAAGCACCCGCTGCTTCCGCGCTCGATTTTCATCTGCCAGCACCAATCCAATTTCCAGGATTGCGCCAGACCTATCAGCAACAATTTCACCGCCACCGGGCAATGTATTGAGGTAAACCATCACTTCCGCAGCCGACGCCGTGCCACTCCTCAGCGCGACGAACAAGTCAGGCTTGGACGTGCGCAGGACTATTAACAGGGCAACAAGTGGTGGGAATAGAAAATTATTTTCAGGGGTCTGATCCATCACGACAACGAGCCTAGTCAGGCATCGTTCACGTGCTCTAAGTGAAAGGTCGGTTGCATCAGCTAGCAACGAGAAAAATTCGATGAAATTCCCTTGGTCATAGCGTAGTTGCTCGTGCGTCCGCTTCGCAAACACCTGCTCCAAACTGAACCGCGCGAACAGCGCTTCTGTGAACTTCTTGCCCTTTGTTAACGGCAGTGCGTACTCAATGTCAATAAACCTCCGCAAATACTCTGGTGCATTTATTTTTTCGCCATACACAGCGGCGGTGCTTGCTTCAAGTTGACACTTGTCTACTGATAACACAAAAACGATGTTCGGCAATCGGCATAGGGGGCAGCCATTATCGGCTGCACCCCTGCCACACCACCCGGCATGCGGGTCCGCACCGGGCGGTTCGAGAAGTTGAGGT
>ENA-ORBV01007924-ORBV01007924.1-microbial-mat-metagenome-genome-assembly--contig:-NODE-7924-length-18052-cov-5.189819_pt1 | contig 18052 bp, 11 predicted proteins | sample MGYA00237777_ERZ505514 | MGnify/ENA primary metagenome ERZ505514 (study PRJEB26160, sample SAMN06269048) | microbial mat metagenome | isolation source: Oligotrophic lake microbial mat | place...
TAAGAGACAGGATCAAATGAAAATGCCTCAAGATGCAATGGGAGCTTTTAGGAACACCTGTTCCCTTGAAAAAATGTTCACAAATGAAAAAACAGTTTTAAACAGCTGCCTTGCCAACTGTTGAATGACAAGCTCATTCAGGTAAATCACATGCACGCACATGCCATGCTGACATCAAGCTGATTTGATTTTGAAGACATGAAAAATGAGGAGTGAAGTCAGGGTTTGAAAACAATCAGATGAAAGAAAGACATTCAGGAATCATCAAAGGTGTCAGACAAAGGACAGACAGCCCATGCGATAAGAACCATGCACTCATACACAGCCTCAACAACAGCACTAGCTAGATGAATAACAAGGGATCTTCCCACTCTTTCCTTTAATTCAACATTGCTATCATGCAGTAGGGAATTGCTCCAGCAAGCTGGACAGGAAGGGTCGCTCAACAAAAGGCTTGCTGCTTTGCAACTGCTTCAACTTTTCTGTTGACCAATTGGTCATTTCACATGCCACTGCATTGGTAGTCCACCATGCATGGCTTACTAAACGCACTAAGTAGTAGCTAGCTCTCCAGTATCATGCTAGTACTGGCATCTAATGTAGAGCAGTGCAGTAGGAATAGTGGTGACACTTGTCTACTCAACTGAACTCTACCGCATCTGGTTGTGGAGGGCTTTGTGGAGCACTCGTGACTAAACTGCTGTCTCGTCTGTCGCGCACATGCTCTGTTATCTTTTCGATCTTTTCCGTGGTGTTGCGTGATGGTTTTTACTAATAGCGCGGTTCCTGCTGCTGCACCAAGATTCATGGTGGCGAAGGCACATTCGATTCTTCGAAGAAGCCACACGATTGTAAAAGAGATACTCTAGCTAGCTAGTACCAGTACTCAATTACCTGATCTACATAGATCCTTTGTTGCAACCCTTAAACGACAAAGTTGACACTGGGAACGGAAACAACATCATCAGTCGCAGTAGTAGCAACAACAACAATGCCAGCAAAACCTCTCTGGTGGAAGCCCTCCGCCGCATGGACAGCCGTCACACTTGTAGCATTGCAAATGATGATGATGGGAACCGTCGTCCATGCCGTAGCCGATGCATCCCTATTTTTGTACTTGGATGCGGAAGAAAATTCGCCTGTGATTGAATTTGTCGATGCAGATCATGGCGATTTTCGTTCCTCTAGAAAACCAAAGGTGGTGAATTTTTATAATCCCTATTGTGGCGCCTGCCAGGCCTACAAACCAACGTACGTGAAATTGGCCAAAGATCTGGAAGAAGAAATGGACGACGACATGGAAATATACGCCGTCTCGTGTGAAGCTCATGATGATGTGTGTCGTGAATTTGACATTGGAGACATTCCGTCTGTGGGGATCTTTCCAATGGGAAAAGTGACTCCCGACGCCTTTCGAAAACTCAAAGTGAGAGAAAAGCACCCGGCCTATATCATTCCATTTTTGTTTCCAGAACAAGACAAGCATAAAATCAGCGGAATCCACGACCCTAATTTGCTGAGCGTTCCTAAGAAGAAAATTTCTGACACGGGTGGCAAACCAACCAAAGCAGAGAAAATGAAAGCAATTTCACGCGTTTTAGAGGAGGAAGAGAAGGCAGACGAGGGAGGCGAAAATGGAGACGACAATGTCGAGGATGAAGCAGAAGAGAATGCTAACCAAGATGGCGACGAAGATGGCGATGAAACACAAGAGGAAGGCAACGAAAATAACGACAACGAAGACGGAAGCGGAGAAGAAGAGGAAAACGAAAATAACGACAATGAAGATGAAAGTGGAGAAGAGGAGGAAGATATTGTAGCTGGTGGTCAAAAAGGCAAGAAAGCCGACTCGGGCACTGACGATGGCATGAATGAAGAAAATGCCGAAGGCGGCGAGGAGAAAACAGACGACGAGGAAGAGAAAGAGCAGGAGCAGGAGAATTTTTTTGACGGCAACCCAGGAAACGAGGACGAAGAAGGAGAGGAAAAGGACGATGATGCAAAGGACGAGTCCACTGATGGTGACGAAGAGGGACAGGTTGAGGACCACCATCCCGATGATGCCGAAGACCCAGAATGGGTTCAAGAAGCCAACAAAGATTGGTTTGGTGCTGTGGGAGAGAAACCGATTAGCGACAACTCTATTCGAGGTGGTGCGGCATTTGGGCAAAAACGGCCTGGCGCAGCCATGAAGGCAGATGTGGCTAGTGACATGAATAGATTCAAGGAGGCTTTGCTTCAAGGGAAGACATCAGGTTGGCAAAATTTCTTTGGGAAAGAGTCTCTGGGGGACGTTGTAGATTTGGCAAAGAAAATGAACACAGGTGGTAGTATGGCTATGAAAGCCCACACACCAGGCACACCCGAATACGAAGCACGGCAAAAGAAAATGAACGTACATCTTGAAAAGCTCATGAAGAAGAAGGGCTTACGCACTGCGGCCCCGGAAAAAACAACGCCAAAAGTTTTCTCCGCTGGTGCTGGAGGAGTGTCCAAATTTGAAATACCAAGAGGCCACAAGCCAGTTTTGCCATACAAGAAAGAGGTCCAACCCCACAAACTAGTTCACAAAATCGTTGACAAGATTCCGATTGTCAAGCGCTTGGCGCGGCTATCGAAAGAGGAAGAGCTCATCCTCGATGCTTCTCTGTCCTTTGTCGCATCTCTGAAATTGGGCCTGTTCAGCAGCTCTGACCAATTAACAAAAGCAAAAAAAGCTGCTCTCCAATCTTGGCTTGATTTGCTAAGGGTGGCCTTGTAAGTCCTTCGAGAATACCAATGTGTCCTTCGTTGATTTATATCTAAGAATATGCGTTCTATCGAAAGATGTTGTATTTCCTATTTGTCACTGGCCGTGTTGATTCTTACACTTTCCCTCTCAACCTCGCAGACCGCCAGAATGGGGTTTACACGAGCTCATCATGGATTTGGACAATAATATTGATTTGGTCTCGCTGAGACACGAGAATTTGGAGAAGTTTTTGAAGAAACATGATTTGCCGCGGAAAAAATGGAGTCATTCGTGCAGCTATGACGGACAGCAAAGGAGTTTCAACTGTGGGTTTTGGAAGTTGATGCATGTTGTGACCGTGGGCATCGCAGAGCATCGCGGAGGACTCAACCTTGTGGAAGGCGACGTCGTTAGTAAGCACGTTAGAATTTTTTCTCCGAGTGAGGCGGCTGACGTGATGAAAGATTTCATTGCGCAATTCTTTCCCTGCGCACCTTGCAGAGATCATTTTGTTGCTCAATATGACCAATGCAGCAACAGACGATGCGTGCGACTTACTGATGAAACCGAAGAAGCATCTAATGCAGATTGGATGGAATTGGCAAAGTGGCTTTGGGAAGTGCATAATGACGTAAATGTGCGTCTGCTAGGGGAAAGAAGCAGAAAGAAAGTAACTGTTCACGATGAAGTGCGAGTTTTGTACCCTCCACTTCATGATTGTCAAAGCTGTCTCAATGCTGATGGAGTTTTTGATGAAGACGCAGTATTTCTCTACCTTGAAAAAGAGTACTGGTAAGCTGTGGTCTATTGAATGTATCTTGTTTCTTTACGGTGTTGTTAAGAACATCGCCTCATCCGATTTCAATTACATTACTTCAAGGCCTGGTTCATCGGAAATAGATGCGCAAAACGATAACCTGTTCAAGTTCCATAATGTAGAAGAGGAAGCCTTTGCCTACTTCTGGGCGCTTGCGGTTATTGGTGTATGGCTCGTATACTCGTTTCGGCCGCGGCTCTGTGGCGTGGTTTCGAAACGCCAGAAAAAGCGGGCAGATTAAACAAATTGTGGTCTAGCTTTCAATTGCATAATATATTTTAGTATTTGGAGTCTGTCTTCAGCATTTGTAGCTTGGTTGTTAGATATTAACGCACGCGTCTCATGGTACCGGCCCTCGGCGAAGACGTGGCTTCCTGTGCTGTTGAAGAACAGTATCGGTATTAGAAAATCAACCTTGCCAATTATTTTGGGCGGCGAAGAAAGAAGCGATGACTAAGTCAAGCTGCTGCGTCCCTCGCAAGGTTTTCGGGTAGCTGAAATAGAGTCTGCGGGTAAGCTTCAGTCATGGCGGCAACAGCTCTAGTTGTCCCATTTCTTATGCCGCCCAGTTTTCATGATGTCGGTTTTCTTTTTGACGAAAATGCCAGTTACAGCAACCAGGCCAATAATTAAACAGTATTTGAAAATGGTGAAAATGAAAGAGCTCTGCTCGTCTTCGTCATCTTGTTCAATAACTAGATTCTCTTGAAAAAGGGCTCTTCGAGATACTTTTGAGCCTCCTCCGTTATCCGGCCAATACTGATCATAAAGATACAAGTAGACTAGTTCCTCATTCCAAGATCCGTCTGGTTTCCAACATTTTGGACAGTCTATTCGTGATGGCCATTGGACGTTGATTTCATCTTGGTGGGTCGGTGTTCTGCTGTCTCGTTCGGCTTGCTCTTTCATCAATCGAACGTTCACAGCATTGTGCGTTTCAAATAGCCATATAGGCAGTTGCTTCCAATCTGCCAAGTCTCCCTTCTTGTCGCTTAGACGATTACAGCGATCCAGAGCACAGGTATCGTAGGCATTTAGAAAATGCATTCGGCATATTTCGCAACCAAAAAAGTTGGCAATATAATTTCGCAACTGTTCAGCCACTTCCTCTGTCCGATAAAAGGAATATCCATCGTCCGATACGACTTGTTCGTTGTATTCCACAACACCAATCGTCATGATATGAAACAGTTCCCACAGTCCGCAGGTATATCCCATTGCTTCTTCTCCGTGCGTGCAGAAAGAGGTCCATTCTTTGCTGTCTGGCGGAAACTGGTCTAACACAGCCACCATTTCATCTTCTCCCTTGCAAATCTCCTCAAATTCTCCTAGAAGCTTTCTTATAAGATTTTGAATACTCCAGGTGGGAGGCAAGGTACTTTCTAGGAGTTCCAACCACCCTTTCAAAATCGGAACCAGCTTTTCGTCCAGAGGGCCATTGGCCATGTATATACCCGTTTTCATGGCAAAATGAAAGGACCGATAGGCATCGCCATAAATATCAGCCTTGGTACGTTTGGAAGCTTCCGACAGGGCCGGTCGGAACTGTTCATCTTTTTTATTATTATCACTGGCTTTGCTAGTTGTCAAGTGGCGTTTCACCTTTTCTCCTTCTGCTTGGTTGTCGCTTTCCTCCTCTGAAAGATCCACCTTTTCGACTTGGATTCCAATCTCTCTCAGCACTTGAAAGGGATGCAAGTCATAATAATTTGCCTTTGTTCCGTTGATTTTTCCAGCAGGAAATATTTTGAGGGTTGGATATCCATGTATGTCTTGCTTTTTACACACATTTTTGTTGGCAGTACAGGAAACGGCATAAAAATCCAAGGCAATGCCATAGGGTTTGATGGATTCTTTCATTTTTTTGGCCAACTGTACATATTTGGGAGCAAAATGTTTGCAATGCGGACACCAGGGCGCATAAAATTCGACCACACGCGCCACAGCACCAGGACCTGTGGTGGAGTACAAAAAACTGGGCTCTTCCAACTCGGATCCACCCATGTTGTTCTTGGTGCTTTCATCTTCGGGAGGTTCGTAATCCACCACAGGCTCATAGCCTTTGTCCGGCATGATATTGTACAGATATTCCGATCTGGCACTGACAAAGACAGTATGTAAATTCAGGCACAAGGCTGCTACTACTGTGAGCAGGAGACGACTGCTCCTGGCAGTAGCAGCACGCTGGCGGCTCAACATGCGCATGCTCGCAGTCGAATATTGTAGTCAAAAAATATTTTGCCTCGATCCAAAATCCAATCGAATCTTGAACACTTTTTCTGGACCCGAATGAATCGATAGATGCCTGCAAGCAAAATAATCCTTGTCTTTCGTCTTTTAGCTTCTCAGATATTCAATGACTCTGTTTGCAATACTGCCGTAACTGAGAGGCGTTCCTGGACCAGGGCAAGCAATGAAAACTAACTTGTTGGACACTCCAAAAAGTGGTCGGCGGTTATGGTGGAAAATTTGTGGTTGATGGAAATGACCGTTTCGTACAATGACGGTTCGTTTGGAATTTGATTTAGTGTGCGTCTATCTAATATATTTAGTGTGCGTCTAACTATGAATATCTTAATGTGCGCGTCCAATGTCTGGCCACTTAAGTAACCATTGAACTAGCTACACTGTAGCTAGCTAGACTAATACCACATAAAACTGGCGACGATGTTCCCTTGCCGTGAGACTCACTTCTAGCTAGCTAACTAGCTAGCTAGCAAGCTAGCTCGTACCAGTACTACTTGTACCTGGTACTGTTGTAGCAACATCTGTTTTCGAAGGCCTGCTTCCGATGCTTCTTGGGTAGTTAGCATTTGCATGACGACTCACTCCATGTAACTAACCAATACATTCCGAATCTTCCACTACTACTACTCTAGAACATACTGGTAGCTAGCCGCAATGACCCATCACAACTATTAAACGATATCATCAACTGCGAACGGAAAGCTAAGCTCCAGCTGCATTGCACATTTTTCTTTGTTTTGAAGCAACGGCACTCACTGCGTTGAACGCGAACAAACCCAAAGCCCAGTTCCCAATCAAACCCTCCTAGTCACGACCAAGAAAGGCCAGACACGCGTCGAGCTCCATACAGTACTAGTACGGTAAATAGAAGTATTCTTAGATGAAAGAGTTTGCCACTACACAAACACAACAACTTGTACGTGAGAGTAAACCGCCAAACTTTCGCTCTCCTTCGAAACGAAAGAGTTTGCTTCGTTGGCTTCGCCGTAAAATGACACCCGGCTGTGAGCAGCAGCAGCAGCACAAAGAAGAGCAAGAGAAAGCCTACCATCGGCATCGCACCATGGACAGCAGCAGTAGTAGTGGCAGCGAGAAATCGGCGGGCGATGAAATGTCTTCTCAGCAGCCGCCGCAGTCGAATGGTAGTCGCCAGAAGCATCACACACAAAAGCAACAACAGCAGCAGCCACAACAACCACGGAGAAGATCCAAGCACAACACTCGCAAGCCCTCCTTGTCGCCTGCCCAACAAGCTTTGTTGAATTATGTCCCAGACTATCTGAAACCATTTGTGCATCCCTATCATGGGGAATTCTGTTACACGCCGATCTTTCAACCACGCTTTATTGCCCAATTAATGGCCGAAGGATTTCTTCCGGTGGCCACCAAGGGCATGCTCCTTCCCAAATTGCATTTGCAACGAAGTGTCATTGATTTGCCACATGGATTGCACGTGGGCAAGTCGGTCCGCAAAAAATCCAAACGTTTTAGCATTACCTTGAATCAACAATTTGATCAAGTGATCGAGGCCTGCCAACAACAACACGGACGGCATTGTTGGTTGTATCCACCCCTCGTGGCGGCCTTTCGTGACATTTGGGAAGCGGGTCATGTCGATGCGGCACCCTTGGATCCAACAACTGGTTTACCCCTCGCCGAAAATGTAAAGTGGACGGTGCGATTTTATACCGTCGAAGTGTGGAATGTAGAAACGGGTGCCTTGGCGGGTGGAGAAATTGGGTACACGGTGGGTAGTATTTATACCAGCCTCACTGGATTTACCAAAGAAGACAGTGCCGGATCGGTGCAGCTCGCAGCTCTGGGCAGATTGCTCTCGGAAAAAGGATTTCACATGTGGGACTTGGGAATGGATATGGAATACAAAAAAGGGATTGGATCGGAACTTATGCCCCGTGAAACCTTTGTCTCGGAAGTGCACCGCGTCCGTCAGACGCGCGGCCATCTCGTACTGCCGGTGAGTGAACCCCCGCAAAATTGCAAAGACGTGATTGATCGGAATAATCCGCAAGCGCCTCTGGCGGCAGCAGCAGCAGGAAGAGTAGCAGCGACGAATGTACAGAAACAAGAGCCAGAAAAGAAAGAGGCCACCCCGAAACAGGCTGAATCTGTGACGAATGACACTGCGCGAGACAGCAACTCCCCCAACAAAGAGCACAGCCCACCCCCATCAGAATCCGACGTCCCCATTAAGAAAATTCGAAAGTCGAATTCGCGGCGATCTCATAACGGCATAGAAACATAAAAATTAATAGTAATCGTTTATTTTTGGAACACTAGCTACAGTAGTAAATGAGAGCAGCTATACTAGTAGGCAAGTGCACCGACGAGCAAGAATAAATTCTTGCTCCTCTAAAACGATCGATATTGATCTGACAAAACGAAATCAGAAAACTGGGGAAACTTGAAGTTCTTTATTCTTTTTACAACTAGTTACAAAAATTCAATAACTGAACTACCAATATATTAGCGTGTGTTCGTACAAGCGAACCAGTCTCTGGATAACGTTTTCCGCAAGTATTTGGCTGGCGGACACGTCTTCTTCTGTGACCTCTTGATCCTCAGGGGCGGCAGTATACTGCGCAAGAATCTCATTCAAGACAACCGTTCCATCACAGACGGACAATACCTCCCCTTCCAATTCATCCGATAGCTCGAACCAATTGTGCGTCTTTTCGTCGTGCATCGGTCGGCTTGGCATCCTCACCTTGGTAACTGGTTCCATGGCGTCTTCATCTCGTTCGTCGCCGTGCAATTCGAAGGCGCTCTCAAAGAAGGCTGGTCCTGTACGCATAGGGCAAGCTGGTTCCACCGTCACAGTTTGTCCATCCTTTGTAGTTTCTCCCAACAACTTTCGTAAATCTGGCTGCTTGCGTCGAATGATGTAGTCTCCCATGACTAGCATCTCAATGGACCCCATAGAACAAAGGAAGCTTCGAATGGCATTACCTGGAGTTTCAACAATTGGTTCCCCTGGTAAAGTGTTGAACGACGTGTTGAGGACCAGGGGTATACCCGTCCTCTCACAGAATTTGCTAATGAATTTGTAGTATAGGGGCTCCGAGTCTTCGGTTACTGTCTGAAGGCGGGACGACCCATCCACGTGGGTGACAGCTGGGATGAAGCTGCGCTTTTCTTTCTTCACGTATGCAGTGATACTCATATAAGGACTGACATTGTTGGGGTGATCATCTTCATCGCCAGCGATATGGTCGCCAAGTTCAAACCATTCATCTGCAGCATCCGCCAAAACGCTAGGTGCAAAAGGCCGAAAGGTTTCTCTTTTCTTGACTTTTTGATTGATAAAGCGGACCAAACCCTTCGTGCGTGGGTCTGCCAAAATACTACGATGTCCCAAAGCACGAGGTCCCATCTCCGAGCGACCTTGATACCACGCAATCACGCCTCCGGACTCGACTTCTTGAGCCATCATATCAATCCGACGATCCGCATTGCGTACTGCTTCTACCTCGATCCAAGGTTGAGCAGCCCTAATAGCTGCTCTAATTTCTTTGTCAGTTGGGAGAGGCCCTAGGTACGGCGTCAAAGGCTTTTTCCACACGGGCGGTGGATCTCTCTTGGAAGTACGCAAGTACGATGGTCCGTACAATCCAAAGGCACAGCATCCAACAGCAATACCATCATCCCCTGGATATGGCGGGATGAAGGTTTTTTCAAAGCCAAGTTCTCGCGCCAGCCGACCATTGGCCACGGAATTCAATGCGACACCACCCACCAAGCAAAGATTCTTTTCCCCCGTCACCTCCCTAAAGTTGTCGACAAAATCCATGACAATATTTTCGAGATCGTCTTGAATACGAGATGCCAATGTAATGGCATCGAGTGCGCTTTTTGTGGGAAGTAGCCTTGAGGCATTGGGAATTCCCGTATTGTCATCGAAATCATAGCGCCTCTTTTCATTGACGTTGCCTTCTTTGTCAATCAATTCTGGGTCTTGAGATGCAATCAACGGAGTTCCCGATATGAGATTCCGATCGGCATGAAACTCAAATCCCTTTTTTTCGGAATGGACCGTCCCTCTCATAATGGGCGTGGTTCCCGGACGAGGCGCCAAAACGCCACGGTCGGTTTCCCATTCATGGACAATCCAGGGTGCCAGACCCATGACTTTGCCACAGGCATTCCAATCTCCAAATATATCTGTGGAGGCCCGCGAGTAGATTGCACCAATGCTGTCCATATTTTCAAACCCATGATTGTACAAGGACGGCGGCGAATTCTCGGGTGTAAAGCGTTTAAAGATGGGCCGGATGTCCAATGTCTTTTTGACGGGATCCTTGGTAAAGGTGTAGACACTTTCGGCTTCGCGCCAATCAAAGTAGCTGATTCGACTTTTGGAAAACAAATCGCTTGGAACCACTTGCAATTCTTCTTGATCAATCAAGGAGAAATCACTCACATAGGTCTCATCTTCCATTTCAAAGGCTCGAAGCATGGTCCTATAGGTTTCCCCCATGCCATCCATGACCACAATCATTCCTTCTTCAAAGGGAGCTTGGGCCGCTGCCGAATAGGCATGTGCCAAATGATGGGACAATTCTTGTTTGTCACGCGTATCCGGCAACAAATTTTCATCTTCGTCGTACCCATCTTCGGCACCTCCGTTAATGTTGAGGCCGGCTTCAAATTCCATGTGTCGACGACTCTCTTCCAATGGCAAAATGCGATGATGATGATTGTTCATAATGACCGTTTCAATGGCATCCAAGTTTAAATCCAATTGCTCCAAGCACGTTTCCACCAAGGACGCCACATTGCCCGAATCGTGCTTTTTGCGAGTGATGCGTTCCTTGGACATGGCAAAGACCACCTCCCCCGTTTTGGCATTGGCGGCACAAATCGACGTATCATGAGAATACTTGTTGAGTCCCACCACTAATTTGGTATCAGCAGGTAGCTTGAGGGGAGATTCCTTCGGGTCGCTATTGGAATACATGTCCGTTTCAAAGGGTGTGCTATACAGGGGTGTAGTAGTACTGCTACTTCTAGAAGCAGACCTCGTCGTTCCTGGGAACCGAAGGGGATTTGGAATCCATGACATTGCCCCTTGCCATTGGGCAGCACAAAGCATGAAAAACAAGGGCAGGTTATTGTAGGGTTGTGCATGAAAGACCCTCATTTTTCTCCCATATAATTTATTGTTCACCAAGACAATTACTATTTATGAATTTTACACCAATCAATATGAATGGATGCGACCTGATTATTACTCCTCTATCGACTGCAGCTGGTGGTGGGAGAGGTTTTGGTGGATTCTGTGAAGGACGAAGGGGTTGTTGGGCGGCGACGCAAAACGTAAAATAGCAGCTGGTTTCTATCGGTGCTGTATTGATGCAGCAGCCATCAATATTATTAATTTTCATTGGCTTTCTTGATGGCGCTGGCGACAAACACAAGTGTCAATCTCATTCACCTGTTGGACGATCTCGATGGATTCGATGGATGGTGCTGAAAGATCAAATTTGGGAACCCTTATTTTAAACGTCAGCGGTTGAGTTAAGGATAAGATTAATCGTTTGAGCAAGCGTGCGTCTTAGAGTGACATGTAACCATGACCGCAAATCCAAACCGCGTTATTAGTTGACAATCAAATGGCTTGTCCGCCGATGAAGGTCATTGCAGTCGCTATCCAAACAAGAGCCAAAGCTACTACGGCTGTACTAGCCTCTGTCCCACAGCTTAGCTTAGGAAACTCACTGCTACCATTTTAAACCTTCATTCGAGCTAGCATACTCTTCTTTTGACTACTAGTGGTGCCCTTGTTGAAATTTAAATCCAAGAGGTGGTGCGAGAGGATCGAAGCCAATCGAATCAACAAGAAACACCAATACTACTACACCACGACAATATCACTACTAGTACAAGTACTACGTTCCCAAAATGGCACTGGCAGCAGTCACATTGAAGTCGGCACAGCTCAAGGCTGTCCATCGGATGCTGGCCTTTAATGAAGACTATGGCAACAACGACACCGATAATACGGAATTCACCTTACCACCGGCAGGATCCTCTCACAATCAATGGAAAATTTTGATTTACGATGCTCCTTGTCGCAGCATCATTAGTCCTCTCCTCAGTGTCTCGCAATTGCGTCGACGAGGTGTGACTCTACACTTGTTGCTGCATTCGGATCGAGAAGCCATTCCCGATGTACCGGCCGTTTATTTTGTTTGTCCCACACGAGAAAATTTGGCCCGGATTGCCCAAGATTGTGGCAAACGATTGTACGGACGCGTCCACCTAAATTTTGTCACCAAATTGGATCGAGAATTAATGGAAGAATTTGCCAAATTGGTAGTGCAGACGGGATCCTTGGATTTAGTGGCCAGTGTTCATGATCAATACTTGGATTATGTATGTTTGGAACGGCACTTGTTTTCCTTGCACAAACCAAACTCGTACGTGAGCTACAATGGATCGGGAGCCACGGAACAAATGATTGAACAGACCATGACAGATATTGCCTATGGACTCTTTAGTGTGGTGGCGACCTTAGGGCAGATCCCTGTCATTCGATGTCCCAAGGTAAGATTGCCTTTGTTTAGAAAGTGCAGGGACTCGTCTATTTTGTTTTCTGACACTTATTCCACACTATTTTCTGTTAATTCATTTTAGGGTGCCGCTCCGGAAATGGTGGCGAGAAAATTAAATAAAATGATTGCCGAGCACCCCACGCTGCTTCGAAACAAAGGTGGTGGGTCACGCCCCTTGTTGGTGATTTTGGACCGAAATGCCGATTTGATTACACCCTTCCAGCACGCGTCAACCTATCAAGCCTTGATTGATGATTTATTGACGCACAAAGCCAATCGTGTGGAATTTGTCGTAACACAAGATGCTGGCGGAAAGCGTCCCAAGCAGATTCCCAAAAAGTTTGATCTCGATCCGGACGAAGATCCCTTTTACAATGCGCACAAGTTTCAGCCCTTTCCCGAAGCGATTGAAAGTAACGGTGTCGAGTTGCAAGAAGTAAAGACTCGAGAACAGGAAGTTCGTTCCAAGGCGGTGGGTGGTGGTGGTGAAACTTCGATCATGCCGGATCCAATGGCCAATGCCGCCAACGATTTAGCCACGGCCGTGGATTCGCTCCCGGCTTTGTTGGATCAAAAGAAACAATTGGAAATGCACACTAGCATTTTGCAGGCTGTCATGAACGAAGTGGCAGCGCGTGATGTTCCACAATTTTACGAATTGGAAAGTTCTTTGGCCACGGGCTCCTACAAGAATGATCTGGGTCAGGCCAAGAAGGATGTAATTGCGTTAGCTGGAGACCCTTCCAAGGGAAATGTGGAGGATAAGATTCGTTTGGTCATGGTATTCTGCTTAGCAACCGCAGCCAAATCGGCGGACATTGATGAAGTTACTCAAGCCATGCAAAAGGGTGTAGAAAGCATGGAAGGCGTCGACCGAGTAGCACGAGAAAAGGTCCAAGTAGGAATAAAGGCTGTCCAGTACCTAAAACAACTTCGTTCGATGCACATGATCCCCTCCATGGCCGACATGATGACGACGGAAGTGGATTCATCGGCAGGAGCAGGCCTCTCTAGCTTTATGGCCAAAGCTACGACACAAGCCACAGGATTCTTGGCCAAAGCGACGGATCGGGTCTCATCCTTGCTGGGAAAGATCCACAAACACCATGCCACTCGCGTTGTAGAGAACTTGTGTGAAATGAAACCTGGAACAGAAGACGAAGACTTTTTGTATTTGGACCCGAAAGTTAAGGGTGAAGTCGATGTGGCGAAGCTGCGCACCATGACTCGTTCACCCGTGCGAGAAGTAATTACCTTTATGATTGGTGGTGGATGCTACGCGGAGTATCAGAACCTGCAAATGGTCGCCACGGATCGTCGGTCAGTGAGCTATGGAAGTACCGAGTTGATCGATGCCAGCCAATTTTTGGCGCAGCTGGGTCAGTTGGGATAGAGTAATAATACACTAGCTAGTGCTCTTTAGTGAAGTTTTCAATTCTAATGTTGTTAAATCGTCATGAGATATTGAGCATTGTCACAGTCGCGATGTAACTGCAGGTCTACAACGGGATGGTACATGCGGGTCGTTCTACATAAAAAGAGTGGTTTCTTTTTAGGCCGACTGTGAATCTGACTTTCGGGCACTTTTTTGGCGCAGCTGGGTCAGTTGAGATGATAGTAAATAAACTCATCTACTGGCTATCCAAAAATACAAAAGAGTGAACAGCGATGGGAAGAACTTCCGACAAACTAGCCCTCCATCGTATTGTCTCATCTTAGTCCTTGCCATCTGTCATATTCTTTTGTGCCACTAAGTTCTGCTTTAATAGCTCGCAGGTTGGAATAGGCTCCTTGTCATTAGTACTTACTAGTATTACCTCTTTTTGCTATGCTTATATTGTAGTTGTGATCCTTGACATAAAATCTGTGGAGTACTATGAGGAAGATATCTCAGTGCTGTTTTTTCTAAGGATTAGATAGACCCATCAATGGTGGTATCTCTTGAATAGGTGCAGAAAAGCCTTCCTCTTCTTAGCTCGAATAGGGCTAAGAATGAATCTCTGGATCAAGGTTCACTTCTACATTATTTTCATCTCTTTAAAAATAAAGGTACCTGAAGCCTTCATTCCAATTCTACAGAAGACCATGGGCATTCATCATCTTCTTTCTACTAGCATGGATAATCCATTCTGCTTACTACTATCTAATAAAGTATCCTAATGGTGCCTAAACATATTGGTTACCGACGAGCCAAACCCAGACTCTTCACAACTCGTCTGTAGGAATCAAAATCCTTTCGTTCCATATAGTCCAACAACTTACGTCTTCGTACTGTGAGCTTGAGTAAACCTCGTTTCGTCGACTGGTCCTTCTTGTGTTCTCTCAAATGAGTTTGAAGCTGCTGGATCCTTGACGTCAAAGCCACAACTTTCAATGGCACAACCAACAGATACAAAGTTTCAAAATGAGTGGAACGCAGGTATGGGAAGCAGACTGAAATCTTAGAGAGAATAGCTTACCTTGTACAGCTGTGGAGCCTGTATCTCCTTCTCGCATCCGGAACAGCCTCATTCCGCTGTGTTTTTGGTATTGAACAACTTCCTTTTGATTGCCATTGTTCATGTCAAAAAGCTTCCGCACTCTTTCACTCATCGTCAGTCCTGTCATGTGATGACGAAGGGGCGTTTCCTCCATCAAGGCCACTCTTCGTTCCTCGATCTCCTTTTTGTCTTGTTCGTCGGCCTTTCGGATTTCCTCTTGCATAATGTCGCGTGATATCACATTCGCGACAGGAAGATCGCGGGGCATGTAGCCGGGTGGTTTTGGCAACTCCTTTCCCTTTTCGGCCCAAACTTTTCTACGACGATGACGAATCGTACGCTTTATCTTTGCCTTTGTCATTTTGAATCGTTGTTGTTGCTGCTGAAACGGGTTGCCCATCACCATCGAAGTATTCGATCCATTATTGGCAGTCGAGACGCCACCATTGTAAAAGTAATTATTTGATCCAATCGAAGTGCTGCCCACCACTCGCGATGCTGTCTGCACGAAATTGGTTGCCCGATTAGCACAGAGCGCGGAGGCTTTAAGATATAGCCTTGAAGCCATCATACTGTAGTTAGTGGATTGTGGGGTTCTGTCGGTGCTGAGAGTTGTCTTGGCCGACTGTCAATGAAGACAGGTTGGATGGATGGATCTGTAGATAAAGATTACTCGCTCGGCTGTGTTGTTGTTTGTGTTGCCTCAGTTGAGTTGAAGTGTTGCACACATAGTACTACTAGTAGCTAGCTAGCTAGTCGTACTGTAGTACTAGTAGTACGACGTACACGGCCGGCGAGAAATTGAGAGGACCATGCTTATCTGACGGCCGACGGGCAGAATATGTCAATGAAAGAGACGCTCACTTGACACTTGTGCAACTGTTTTTCTCATCTACAAATACTGTACGGTTGAAAACTACACTTCATCAACCTTTGGAAGCTACAACCATTACATGTATTACAGAATACATAAACTATAAGCTATATGATTAATAGATCTATGAGGCCTAGTAGGTATTTTCAATAGAGGGCCAATAGCATAAAATATATGATTTCCAGTTTCCAATCATCGTAGCGCCATTAGCCGCCATGCCTTGACACGCCTACACAGATCGACATTCCAGGGTCCTCCTGACTGTCTAGCTAGCTAGACAGTATATTTACTATATTCTTCATCCTCATCGAGCATGGAATCAATATTGTCCAATGTATCAGTAATATACACTTCCACATCCTTGTCCATGTCTTTATGCTTGATGACAGTGGATACGTCTCGATTCATAAACAGTGGCAGTGAGTAGTTGAAATCTGCGCTGTTGGTGCCAACAACCGTGCAACGTGTGCGAGGAATATCTCGCCGTAATGATCCAGTTTTTGGAGCCAACATGGTACCCATATATTTGGTGTTGGTACTTTCAAAGACACGATCAAAATCCGTCTGACTCTTTTGTTGTTGTCGGTTCGGTGACGATCCTCTTTTCGTTTGTTCTTTGCTATCGTTGTCTTTGTCAATAAACACTTGACTAGAAGCTCTATGAAGTCGATCGGCTATCATGGGACTACCCCCACTCAAATCGACCCTTGGTGATTTGGGCAGTTGATCTCCCTTGAGTCTTCTTTTTTTGGCGGGACGCCCAGCTTCACGAACAACGACTGCGATGTCACTTTGTTGCCGAGCCATTTTTTTCTCCATCATGTCCAAGAAGTCATGGGAATGTGGTTCGATGGGCTGTTTATGTTTTCGTCTATTTTTCTCCATCATGTCCAAGAGGTCACGGGAATGTGGTTCGATGGGTTGTTTATGTTTTTTTCTATTTTGAGGCAGTGTCTCGGGTATCCGCGTGGATGGACTTTTGCGGGCAGGACTCGAGGGTGGCGACCCAAACGATGCAGATCTTTGTGTAGAAGCTGTGGATCTAGCGGATGAAAACTGTTTGGCGGACTTGGCTCGAACAACGGAAGGTCGAAGAAGTGAATCCGACCTGGTCGATGATCCATATAGTCTAGACTGGACATTTGATTTGCGTGCCACTTCTAATTCCTCCAGTTGTTTGAGCATATCTAATTGTCGTTTCCGTATTCCCTTTTTGCGCTTTTCCATCATTTTGGGGCTCAACTTTCCTTTGGGTATACTCTGAAGGAAATAGAAGGCGATCGCGGCCGTCAAAGCCCAAAAGCCGACCCCGGCGATTGCGGCAAGCGCTCCTTTGTCCATGACACAATTGGGGTGATCCCCAATTTCGGTACATATTCCTGATTGAGTCATCATGAAGGACGAACCCGTCAGTCCGGATGTCGCGACTGCACTTAATACCGTCATGACACGTTGTATTCGCGAAAAGGATAAACACGACATGGACAGTGCAAAGAGAAAGATGGTAAAGGAAAGCATTACGGCCACAATACCGGCAATCCGAAGGGCATCAAAGGTTTCGTCCACAATGACATTCCGTTGCAATTGATTGTAGCCCGCACATGTTCCATCGTTCCAATCCTGACTGGTGTCAAAGGGCCGTAACCAAGTAAAGAGACCAACTCCAACGGTATGACTCGTGTAATTATTGGACGACTCGCCGCGAAGGAAAAAGTATTGATCGAAATCTTTGGTGGATCCGTAGTCGAGAGCGAAAAATTGACAGGATGTCACGGAATAACATGTACAAACCAGGCCACATCCCATGGATATAAGCAGAAATGCCGACACACGACCACCATGGGGATATGATCTAAAATGTAACACAGGAATGAATCAATGAATGAGTGATATCCAGGCAAAAGTGGGAAAGGTATACCGTGTTTGATGACTGTAATCATAGATTATGATTACCCGTCCAAAAAAGAAAAGTCAACTTACAGAAACCCGTAGTATTGGGTCATCTTGGTATTCTCTATGTTATCATATATGTGTTGGGGGCTTTAATTCATACGGCAGCTACGCTTGCGGTCAGTCGATCGTGCTTATCTTGGTTGTTGCACTTCGAACTAGCTAGAGCTCATCTCATCTTGAAATAGGAAGCAAGGTACAACGGAACCAAAATTGATGCCGCTTTTCGCTTATTGACCGTTCCGTTGAACGGCAGGTGCGCATTATTGAGAACGTTGCTGAGTCCCCTGGGACCCAACAGTTTACACTCTTGTGTTGCCCGAGTGGATAAAACTGTCTCTTATACACATCTCCGAGCCCACGAGACTAAGGCGAATCTCG
>ENA-ORBV01007925-ORBV01007925.1-microbial-mat-metagenome-genome-assembly--contig:-NODE-7925-length-18051-cov-4.832313_pt1 | contig 18051 bp, 12 predicted proteins | sample MGYA00237777_ERZ505514 | MGnify/ENA primary metagenome ERZ505514 (study PRJEB26160, sample SAMN06269048) | microbial mat metagenome | isolation source: Oligotrophic lake microbial mat | place...
CCGTCACCCACTTCTTTCCCGCCGCCTTCAGGCCGGCGCGGCTGGGCCATCGCGCTCCAGTTGCTCGGCTTTCTCGTGGGCATGGGCCTGCTGGGCGCTTGCGCTTATCTCGCGCTGAGCAACCCCAAGTACCGCGAGCAGATCGCACGCTTGGCCGAGGCGCCCTGGCCCAACCTGCTGGGTTTGCTGGCGCTCTCGGCCGCCACCATCGCCATTTCTGGTCTCACGTTCGCCGCGATCCTGCGCCCCGTGCGGAAGCTGAGCCGGCTAGATTGCGTGGCCGTCAACGGCGTCTGCTCGATGCTGTCCTACCTGCCGTTCAAGATGAGCCTGGTCTTCCGCGTCTATTTCCATCACCGCCGCGACGGCTTGGCCGTCATGGTCATCAGCGGCTGGATCGGCGCGACCGGGCTGGCGATCCTGGCCGGGCTGGGCCCGGTGCTGTTGGCCAGCCTGTGGCGCGGGAAAGTGGATGCGCTGTGGTGGATGGTGGCCATCGGGGGCATGTTCGTGGCCGGCGGCACGCTGGTGCTCGTAGCGCGCTTCCTCTCCAGCCCGCGCGGCTGGCGCTTGCTGCTCCTTGCAGCCGAAGGAACGCGGCTGCGGTTTGCCCGCCGGGCCGTCGAGAGCCGCTGGTTCGCCAATCTGCATCAGGGCGTTCACATGCTCGCCAGCCCGCGGGCCGTGGGCGAAGCGCTGGTGCTGCGGACGGCGGACATCACCATCCAAGCCGCCCGGTTCTATCTCGCCGCCCGGACTATCGACGTGGCGCTCACGCCGGAGCAGGCCGTTCTCGCGGGCGTGGTTTACTTCTTCCTGCAGGGCACCGCCCCGACCGGGGTCGCCGGGGCGCGTGAGGCCGGGACGGCCAGCGTGTTGGCGCTGATGCAAGGCGAGAACCTGGTCGTGGTCGTCTTAGCCGTTTCGGCGGCGGAAGGCACGATGAACCTCGTCATGGGGGCCGCCGGGGCGATCTGGATCCGCGTTGACCGCCTGTTCATGGGGCGGAACGTCGGTCTTGTGCCAGGAGCTCCGGGCCCTGCGTGAGCCCGGCAACTTGTGGTAGTCACATTATGGTCGGGCTTTCGGCGTTAGCATTGTGACCTATGCGTCTGGCCCTGGCACCACTCAATCCGACCATCGGCGATCTTGATCGCAACGCCGAGTTAATCTTGAAAATGGCCGCGGAAGCCTCGGACGCCGGCGCGGACCTGGTGGTTTTCCCGGAGCTGGCGCTGACGGGCTATCCCCCTCGCGACCTGCTGTTGCAGCAGGGCTTCATGAACGCCGTGGGTATGCAGGCGCGGCGGATTGGCGATGCACTTCCTAAGAAGCTCACAGCGGTGTTCGGCACGCCGCTCCTTCTAGACCCCACCGCCGGGCGTTTGGCCAACTCGCTCCTGGCGTATTCGCAGGGGCAGATGATCGCCTATTACGACAAGCGTCTGCTGCCAACGTACGACGTTTTCGACGAGGACCGCTACTTCAGCCCCGGGCGCCGGCCGGTTGTGATCCCCGTGGACGGCGCGCGGGTTGGTTTGTCGGTCTGCGAAGATCTCTGGCGCGGGCACGACGTCGGCTTTTCCGACCGCTATCTCGACAGCCCCGATCCCGTCGCGGAACTGTGCCGGCCCGCGAGCGGGTCGACCGTCGGCGCGGCGCAGCTCATCGTGAACCCGTCGGCCAGCCCGTTTGTGCTGGGCAAATCGCGGCGGCATCGCGAGATCCTCGCCCACCATGCCAAGACGCACGGCGTGCATGTGGCGGCCGTCAATCAACTGGGCGCCAACGACGAACTCATCTTCGATGGTCACGCGGTGGTGATCGATCCCAAGGGGCGCGTGGTCGCGGCCAACCGCCCGTTCGACAGCGGCCTCTTGATCTGCGACCTCGAACCGGGCCGGGCCCACGGGAGGGCGATCGAGCCCGAGAACGACCCCTTCTTACGCGTGGGTGAAGAGGAACTGGTCTATCGAGCGCTGGTGTTGGGTGTGCGGGACTACGCCCGCAAGACCGGCTTCAAATCGGCGGTGCTCGGGCTGTCGGGCGGGATCGACAGCGCCGTCTCGGCCGTGCTGGGCGCGGCGGCGCTGGGCCCGGCGAACATCACCGGTGTGAGCATGCCCAGCCGCTATTCGTCCGAAGGCTCGCGGGGCGACGCGATGCTCCTGGCCAGCGGCATGGGCATGCCGATGCAGGTCATCCCGATCGAGTCGGCGATGATGTCGTTCGAAGGTTCGCTGGCGGAGGCCTTCGCGGGCAAGCCCGCCGACGTGACGGAAGAGAATCTCCAGTCGCGCATCCGCGGCACGCTGCTCATGGCCATCTCCAACAAGCACGGAAGCCTGCTCCTCACCACCGGCAACAAGAGCGAGCTGGCCGTGGGCTATTGCACGCTCTACGGCGACATGAACGGCGGGCTGGCCGTCTTGAGCGACGTGACCAAGATCCTGGTCTATCGCCTGGCGCGGTGGATGAACGAGCACTGGGCGGAGTTGGGCATCGCCGGGCTCAAGGGGCCGCCGATCCCCGAGGCGAGCATCACCAAGCCGCCCAGCGCCGAGCTTCGACCCAATCAGACCGACCAGGACAGCTTGCCGCCGTACCACATCCTGGATGAAATCATCGAGCGTTATGTGGAGCGGCGCGAAGCGCCGGACCAGATCATCGCGGCCATGGGGGCGGCGTCGGCGGAGGTGAAGCGCGTCACGCGGCTGATCGACCTGGCGGAGTTCAAGCGTCGGCAGGCGGCGCTCGGGCTCAAGGTGACCAGCGTGGCCTTTGGGACGGGCCGGCGGATGCCGATCGCGCAGCGCTATCGCGGTTAGCGACCGGTGGGCTCGGCGACCGCCGCGGCGGCCGCGGCCGGGGCCGTGGGGGCGGCTTGGCCCGTCCACTTGCCGCCGTGGTTGGCGAACCCGGTCAGGGGGACGAAGGCGAGCGCGATGACACCGACGCCCGCGATGGCGGCGGCGAGCGTGCGGCCGCCGAGGGCGTTAAGGCGGACGGGGGCATCGCCGGTGCCGGCGTCGCCGCTCTCTAGCCAAGGGGCCGCGGCCAGACGCAGGTAATAGAACGCGGCGATGGCGGAGTTGAGGCCCAGGATCACGACGAGCGTCACTTGGCCCGAGTACATGCCCGCGGTGAAGAGTGGGAGCTTGGCAAAGAACCCGACCAGAGGCGGGAAGCCGAGCAGGCCCAGGGCACAGAGGACCATGGTGGCGCCGAGGATGGGGCGCGAGCGGACGAGGCCGCGGAGGTCGTCAAAGGAATCGATCTCGTCGGGCTGTCCGTCTTTGCCGGTGCGTTCGAGGCATGCGATGACGGCGAAGCAGCCCAGGTTCATGACGCCGTAGGTGAGGAGGTAGAAGAGGACGGCGGCGAGGCCGTTGGAGGTGAACTGATTCCCGCCGACGCCGGGCCCGGCGACGACGCCGACGAGCATGTAGCCGGAGTGGGCGATCGAGGAGTATGCCAGCACGCGTTTAAGCGATGTCTGGAGGATGGCCAGGACGTTGCCGACGGTCATGGTCAAGACGGCCATGATCCAGAGCACTTCGTGCAGTGGCGCGGGGAGTCGGGCTGGGCCGCCGGCTTCGGGGATGATCCATCCGACGGTGCTGACGAGCAGGATGATCGAGAAGAACCCGGCGGACTTGGGCACGAACGCCAGGAACGCCGCGACGGGCGAGGAGGAGCCCTGGTAGACATCGGGCGTGTAGAAGTGCATCGGGACGGCGGCGATCTTAAAGGCGATGCCTAGGACCGAGAGGATCAGGCCCAGCATGGCGATCGGGTTGATGCCGCCGGCCGCGAGCTGAGATTGGAGCTGGAAGCGGATCTCGCCGAGGTTGGTCGAGCCGGTCCCGCCGTAGAGCATGGCGAAGCCGTAGAGGAACGTGGCGGCGCCCATGGCACCGAGGAAGAAGTACTTGACGCTGGCCTCCATCGAGCGGTTGTGCCGCGTGGAGATGGCGACCATGATGTACGTCGGCAGGCTGACGAGTTCGAGGGCCAGGAAGAGCCAAATCAGGTCGTCGGCCCCGGCGCAGAGCATCAGCCCGGTGAGCGAGAAGAGGAAGAAGGCGTAGAACTCGGCCCGGTTGGTATTGAGGGGGTCGAAGGGCTCGCCGCGGTCGATGGCGGCCTCGACATCACGGTCGGCGGAGCCGTGCAGCAGGAGTAGGAGCAACAAGCCGATCCCGGCGGCGAGGACCTTGCCGTATTGGGCAAAGTTGGGAAGGACGTCGGACATGGGCGGCGTGGTCTGATACGCCAGGAACCCGGCGATCGCCAGGGCGATGGCGGAGATGGGCCAGCAGAGCTTGCGGATGGCGCGGGTGGGCGAGAGGCCCACGACCATCACCACGCAGGTCGCGGTGAAGAGCGCGATCTCGGGCCACATGGCCTGGATCTTGGTGAGCATCGTCATGGAGGCCGCGAGGGTCAGCATGGCGTTCACTTGCTCTCCGACGGGGCCGAAGAGGCGGGAGCCGCGGCCGGTTCAGCGGCGGTCTTGGGGGCACGCGTCAAAGGCGGCTGCAGCGGCGAGCCCGGAGCATCGATCACCAGGCGCACCCGACCACTCACGGCGGGTTCCAGCGCGTCGGTGGCGATCTTGGGGTACACGCCCAGCAGCAGGCACAGGGCCGCAAGAGGGAGCAGCAGCGTGATCTCGCGGGCCGACAGGTCCGGCGGGAGGGCCGGAGCGTCGTGCTCGGCGTCGTGGTGATGATGTGGCTCGACCAGCGGGCCGAAGCAGACCTTGCCGACCATGTACAGAAGGTAGATGGCGGCGATGATCATGCCGGTGCCGGCGATGGCGGCGTAGATCGGGCCGAGGGTGCCGACGGTGCCGGCGATGCTCCCGGGGGCGCCCGCGGCCCAGTTGGGCCCGGCCTGGAAGGTGCCCAGGAGGCAGAGGAACTCGCTGACGAAGCCGTTGAGCCCGGGCAGGCCCACCGAGGCCATAGCGAAGAAGACCATGAAGGTGGACCAGACGGGCATTCGGGCGGCGAGCCCGCCGAGCTCCTTCATGGAGCGGGTGTGGTAGCGTTCGTAGACCATGCCGATCAGGAGGAAGAGGCCCCCGGTGGAGAGGCCGTGGTTGATCATGTAGAGGATCGCGCCCTGCATGCCGGCGGCGTTGAAGGCGAACATGCCCAGCACGCAGAAGCCCAGGTGGGCGACCGACGAATAGGCGACGAGCTTCTTGACGTCGGTCTGCACCCAACAAATGAGCCCTGCCGCGACGATACCGATGATCGAGAGCGTGGCGATAAAGACCGAGTAGGCGACGGCGGCCAGGGGGCAGAAGGGGATGGCGAAGACCAGGATGCCGTAGGTGCCCAGCTTGAGCAGCACGCCGGCCAGCATGACCGAGCCGGCGGTCGGGGCCTCGGTGTGGGCCAGGGGTAGCCAGGTGTGCAAGGGGAAGAGCGGGACCTTGATGGAGAAGCCGAGCATGAGGGCGGCGAAGACCCAGGCCTGGGTGTGAGCGGGCATCTGCTGCGAAGCGGCGCGGAGGGCGGCGACCTCGAACGTCCACTGCCCGCCGCTGACGACCTGACCCGCGGTGAGCTGCGTGGCGTTGAACCAGGCCACATAGACCAGCCCGGCGAGGGCGATGACCGAGCCGGTGAAGGTATAAAGGAAGAACTTGATGGCGGCCTTGCGGCGGTTGGTGGAGCCGTAGAGGCTGATGAGCACGAACATGGGGATGAGCGTGAACTCGAAGAAGACGTAGAAGAGGATCACGTCGCGGGCCATGAAGACCCCGCACATGGCGGCCTGCAGGACCAGGAGCCAGAAGTAGTAGGTCTTGACGCGCTTGGTGACGGCGGTGAGCGACGCGGCGATGCAGATGGGCCCGAGAAGGACCGTCAAGGCGATGAGCAGGAACGAGATCGAATCCACACCCAAGAGAACTTGCAGGCCCAGGTCGGGGAGCCAGGCGGACTTGGAGGTGAACTGGTCAACCCCGCCGTTGGTCCAGTCGAAGCGGCTGGCGAGCATGACCAAAGGGACGAAGGGCAGCAGCGTGCCCAGGAACGCGACCGACACGACCCGCGTGCGCGAGACGAAGGGCATCGCGATCAACGCGGCGGCCAGGAGCGGGATGATGACGAGCAGGGAGAGCATGCAGGGTCGTTTCGTTCTTGGTTACCGCATCACCAGCATGACGAGGAGGAGGATGAGGCCCAGGCCGGCGGCCATGCTGGCGGCGTAGCCGTGGAGCACGCCGCCCTGAGAAGGACGCAGGCTCCAGCCGGCCCCGCGCGGCGCGAGACCGACGGCGTCGACGAGCCCGTCGATGATCAGCTTGTCGATGAGGTGGAAGACGTGGGCCATGACCAGCAGCGGCACACGGACCAGGAACTCGTAGAGCTCGTCCACGTACCACTTGTTCTGCGCCCAACGCGGGATCGGGCCCATGTATGGCAGCAGCGCGTCGGCCTTGGAGGTCGCGGCGGTGGTGCGACCCACGTAGTGAAGCAAGAAAGCGATGAAGATGCCGATGGCCCCGACGACGCCCGAGACGTAGTACATCACGGCGTGCGGGTCCATCCCCAGGATGGTCCCGTGGGCGTGGGCCGCGGCGTGACCTGAGGCTTCGTGACCGGCGTGGACTGCGACGGGGATGGCGGTGCTGGCGGTGGCGATGAGGCCCGGCACCCACTTGATGAAGTACGTCCCCGCGGCGAGGATCGAGGCGATCGCCAGCGTCGCGAGCACGGTGTTGACGGCCCAGCCCGGTGGGTGCGGATGGAAATCGTGGGTGGCGTGATCGTGCTTGGCGGCAGGGGCTACGGCGCGCGCTTGGCCGTGATCGCCGTGGCCATGGTCGCCGTGGCCGTGATCGTCATGCGCGTGCAGTTCGTCGCCGGGCTCGTAGTGCTTGGGCCCCAGGAAGACGCGGAAGTAGACGCGGAAGGTGTAATACGCCGTGAGCCCTGCCGTGAGGAGCAGGAGCCAGCCGATGGCGGCGGTGTGGCTGTTGCTGAAGGCCTCGGCGAGGATCATGTCCTTGCTGAAGAAGCCAGCCGTGAACGGCACGCCGGCGAGGTTGATGCAGCCGACGAGCATGGCCAGGCCCACAATCCGCCAGCCCGGCATCCACAGGACGCCCGAAAGCTTGCGGAGATCGAGCTGGCCCGCAAAGCCGTGCATCACGGCCCCGCAGGAGAGGAACAGCAAGGCCTTGAAGAAGGCGTGCGTAAAGACGTGGTACGGACCCGCGGCCAGGGCGACGTTGGCCTGGTCGGGCGACATCGTGGCCAGGTGCTCCATCGAGACGACGCCCAGGCCAGCGAACATGTAGCCGAGCTGGGAGACGGTCGAATACGCCATGATCCGCTTGATGTCGAACTGGGCCATGCCGATGGTCGCGGCCAGCACCGCCGTGAGCGTGCCGACCCAGGCCACGGTGGGCAGGGCGTATTCGGACACCGCGAAGAACGGGAAGAAGCGGGCGACCAAATAGATCCCGGCCGTCACCATGGTGGCGGCGTGGATGAGGGCGGAAACGGGCGTCGGGCCTTCCATGGCGTCGGGGAGCCAGACATAGAGCGGGAGCTGCGCCGACTTGCCGAAGCACCCGACCATGAGCAGGAGCGCGATCGCCTGGACGCTCATGGGGATCTCGGCGAACCTGCCCTCGCGGGCCAGCTCGATGAACGGCCGGACCTTGTCGAAGAGCACGCTGAACTCGACCGACCCGAACTGCACGAACGTCAGCATGATGCCCAGGGCGAGGCCCAGGTCACCGATGCGGTTCATGATGAAGGCCTTCTTGGCGGCCGCGACGGCGCTGGGCTTCTTGTAGAAATACCCGATGAGCAGGTAGGAACAAAGCCCGACGCCCTCCCAGCCCAGATAGAGCAGGAGGAGGTTGTCGGCCATCACCAGGCACGCCATCGAGAACACGAACAGGTTGAACGCGGCGAAGAACCGGCAATAGCCCGGACCCACGTCGTGGCTCATGTACTCGCTGGCGTAGAGCGCGATCAGCGTCGCCAGCCCGGTGACGAAGAGCATCCACAGACAGGTGAGCGAGTCGATGTAGAACGAGAAGTTGGCGATGAGGCGCTGGCCGTTACCTTCGCCCCAGGAGAGGTTGAACCACTCGAAGGCGTGGACGATGTGGGCCTTGCCGCCGCCCTGGCCCACGACGGACTGATAGACCATGACCATCGCCACAAACGCGGCGGCCAGCGAGACGACGGTGATCCACGCGGGGAGCTTGCTCTTGACCTTGAACGCGGCGCAGAGGCCGGTGAGGATGCAGGCAAGGAGGGGGAGGCCGACGACGGCGAGGGCCGCCACGGGCCCGGCGGGCAAGGCCACCGCGGCGGCGGGGGCCGCGTCGCCGAGCATCAACATGGAGCCGATCATCCCGTTCACGCTTGCTCCAAAGACAGGTGCCCGAAGGCCCCGCGTTTAACCTTGCATCTCCGACCAACCCGAGGCGTCGAGGGTCTCTTTCCGCCGAAAGAGCAGGACCACCAGGGCCAGGGCCATCGCGGCCTCGGCCGCGGCGACGGTGAGGACGAAGATCACAAACGTTTCGCCCGTGTGATTCAGATGAAACCGACTGAATGCGATCAGGGCGATGCCAGCGGCCTGGAACATCAGCTCCGTACACAGGAACATGATGATCAGGTTGCGCCGCGTCAGGAAGCCGATCAAACCCAGGGCGAACATGATGGCCGAGACGACGAGGTAGTGATAGAGCGTGATCCCCGGCATAGGCGCGGGCATCGCGGCCTGGGCGATGGTCAAGAGATCGGTCACGCCGCACCTCCCGAGCCCGAGGCGGGCCCGAGCGCAGGATCCACCAGATTCCGCCCGGCGGCGGTTTTCTTGGCGGCGTCGTCCATCTCCACCTTCTTACGGGCAAGGACCACGGCCCCCAGCATCGCCATGAGCAGGATCACGCCGGCGATCTCAATAGCCCCGGGGTGCTCGCCGATCAGCGAGAAGGCCACGCCTTCGACGTTTTCAAGCTTGAGCGTGGCGGGGAGGTCGGTCGCGGCGATCGTATCGACGTTGCCGCCGGCGCGGGCGACCTTCACGAATCGGTCGTCGCCGGTGAGCTTCATTTCCGGCAGGCCCTGGGCGTTGCGGGCGATCTTGTCGCCGCTCTTCATGAGCGGGTTGCCGACGCCGTCGCGGGCGTTGCGGAGGATCGTCTCGACGCGGGTGGGCATGAGCATGAGCTTGGCCTGCCCATCGAGGGCCAGCTTGGGGTCGGCCTTGAGGCTGGCGGAGCCGGAGCCGAGGATGGTGACCAGCGACGCGAGCAAGAGGAAGCCGCAGACCGTGGCCAGGAGCGGCTCGCGGGCGGCGCGGTCGTAATCGGCCAGGGCTTCCACCGCGTCGGCCGAAGGCCCCTCGGTCGCGAGCATGATGACGAACAGATAGGTAATCAGGATGGCCCCGGCGTAGACGATGACCAGGGCAAAGGCCATGAACTCAGCCGAGAGTATGAGGTAGAGGCCGCAGGAGGAGAGGATGGTGAGGATGAAGTAGAGGGCCGCATACACCGGTCTGGGGTGGGTGATGAGCCGGAGGGCGCCGAAGAGTGCGATTCCGGAGAAGATGTAGAAGTGAATATTGGGGAGATGCCCGGCACCCATTTGGGCGGCGGATACTCCAAGTCCCACGAGGGCCAAGCCAAAGGCAGCGGCCGCGACGAGGACACCGATGGCAAAGGGGCTGACGGTTTTTCTGGGCAATGCCAGCATCACGCCCACCGCGCCGAGGGCGCACGCACCGTAGAGCAGGATCGGGCTGAGCATGTACGCCAACAGGAACCCCTAGAGAGCCGCGCGGACCGGACGGGCCGCGACGCCGGCTCGACGGCACTTGGAAGGGCGTGAGGATAGAGCCTCCTGGGCAAACCTTCAACCGCCGATCGCAGAGTGAACAGTCGAGGCCCCGATCGCCGCGGGTGGACTTTCCGAAGAGCGGCGGGGCCGGGTTGGGACGGGGCCGGGCGAACGGGTAGGATCCCGGCATGACCAGCGTTGGGCACACAGAGTTGAGTAACGCGCCCGCCAAGGGCCGGCGAGCCGACCCCGGAGCGCTGCGGCGCGCGCTCCCCAATGTGCTCACGACCTCGCGAGTGGCGATGGCGATCGGGTTCTTCGGCGTGCTCACGTTTTGGCGCTTTGAGAGCTCCAGCGCCGCCGCTGGGCGGGTTGACCTTGTGCTGCTCGCCGCTGCGGCTTTGTTCATCATCGCCGGCCTCACCGACATCCTCGATGGCTACCTGGCCCGACGCTGGGGCACCGAGACCGCTTTCGGGCGGATCATGGACCCGTTCGCCGACAAGATCCTGGTCGTGGGGGCCCTGGTCTTTCTCGCCGGGCCGGATTTCTGGTTCTCCACCCCGGAGAAACATCGCCTCGTCGGCCACGGCTTCCAACTCTCTGGGGTTTATCCGTGGATGGTGGTGGTGATCGTCGGACGCGAGCTTCTGGTCACTTCCATCCGCGGCGTGCTCGAATCGCAGGGCGTGCGGTTCGGGTCTGATGTGTGGGGCAAGCTCAAGATGTTTCTGCAGTCGGTGTGCATCCCGTTGGTGCTCGTGACGATCGCGATCACGCCGACGATGGTGACACCCGAGAGCCGCCCGTGGGGCCGCAATGTCATCGACGTTGCGGTGATCGTCGCGGTGGCCGCCACGGCCATCTCCGGGATTCCCTACATCTACCGCGCGCTCAAGCACATGCAGTCGTGGGCCGACGCGAGGCGCGACGCATGAGCCCGCTGTCGGCGACGGGCCGAGCCCTCATCACCACCTTCGGCCTGGGCTTCATGCGCCCCATCTCGGGAACCTGGGGCTCGCTCCCCCCACTGCTCGCGGCCTTCGCGCTCCTTCTGATCGGGCAGACATCAAACTGGCCCTGGTACGCAGTCATGGCGGGCTTCGTCCTGATCTTCTCCGCCGCGTGCGTCTTGTGGGGCGACGCGGCCGAGCACGCCTTCGGCAAGAAAGATCCCGGCCAAGTCGTCGCCGATGAAACCGCGGGGATGGCGGTGGTGCTGCTCTTTGTGCCACGGATCAACATGGACCGCCCCCTGCACGCGGCCCTGCTGCTGTTGTCGGCGTTTGTGATCTGGCGGCTGGCCGACATCATCAAGCCCTGGCCCGCCAACGGCCTGCAACGCATCCGCGGCGGCTGGGGCATCCTGATCGACGACCTGGTCGCCGCGCTCTACGCGGGTATCGCGGTGCTGATTCTCGGTCGGCTGATCAACTAAGCAACCCGCGCTCACGCCCGCGCTCACGCCAGGCTGAGCCACGCCTGCGCAAGCCGCTCGATGTCCTTGTGCAACGGGCGATCGAGCTTGAACGGCTCGAACGGCAGCATCCACGGCGGGGCCTGGGCCACCTTGCCCGGCGCGCGTCCTTGCGCCCGGAGGAAGTTCAACTGCGCCGCGCAGATCGAACCAATGGCGAGGATCGCCGCGAGGCGGTCGGTCTGGTCGAAGGCCATGCGCGAGGCCAGCGTACCCATCGAAACAACGTCCTGGTTGCGGCCGTTGGTCGGGATGGTCGCGTTGGCGGCGGGCAGGCCGTGGTGCCGCATCTCGGCGGCGATGGCCGACGCGGTGATCTGGGCCCCCGCCACCCCGCTGGTCGCGCCGGGCTGCCACGCCAGGAGCAGCGGCGCCTTGCCGTTGAGATCGGGGTTGACGAGCACATCAATCTGGCGCTCCACCAGCAAGCCCACCTGCACTAGCGCGGTGTTGATGGCGTCGCACGCGAAGGCGATCTGTTGGCCCTGGAAGTTCCCGCCGTGGAGCACGCTCGGTGCCCCGGGCGAATCGAGCTTGCCTTGGGCGGTGGCGTCGAACGCGTCTTCGATGGCGATGACGGGGTTGTCATTGACGCCGTTGATCTCACGCTCGATCAGCGCGCGGGCGTGGTCGAGCTGATCGCGGCACGCCCCGAGGAACTGCGGCGCGCAGCGGATCGAATAGACCTCCTGCAGCGGCCGCGAGGGGTCTTCCCACGGGCCGTGGCGCTCCGCCTCGGCGAGAATGTTGACGGCGCTCCTGGATTGGCCCGGGTGCCCGCGGGCGTGGTGCAGACGCGGGTCGAGCGCCTGGGCGCGAGCGCCGAGCAACCGATAGATCCAGCCGGTGAGCTTCTCGGCCAAGGCGACGAGCCGCTCGGCCCGGGCCAGCGCCAGTGCGGCGTAGCCGGTCATGAAAGCGGTTCCGTTGACTAACGCGAGCGCGTCGCGCCCCGACAGCGGCAGCGGCACCAGGCCCGCCTCGCGCAAGGCCTGAGCCGCGGGGATCCGCCCGGACTCGGTGATCACTTCGCCGTCGCCCATCAGCACGCGGGCGGCGTGCGCCAGCGGGATCAGGTCGCCGCTCGCCCCGACGCTGCCCACGCACGGGATCGCCGGGACGACGCCTTTGGCGAGCAGGTCGAGCAGCGCCTGGGCGGCCTGCGGCTGGATGCCCGACGCCCCCTGCGCCAGCGCCTGGGAACGGACGATCAGGGCCGCACGAACAAGCGCGGGCTCGGCCATCGGGCCCCAGCCCGCGGCCAAGTGTGCGATCAGCCCCGCGCCCTGCTGGTGGCTCTCTTCGTCGGCGGAATAGCAAACGTGCGGCCCGAAGCCCGTCGTCAGGCCATAGATCGGTTCGCCCCGCGCGTGGGCCTGGGCCAGCACCTCCGCCGACGCGGCCATCCGCTCGCGCGAACGGGCCGTGAAGGCGAGCGGAACTCGCGCTTGCCCCGCGAGGCGCTCGAGCCCTTCGCACGTCAACCGGACATCAGGCCCGAGCATGACGGCGTCGCCCGGCGACAAAGTCGCGGCGGCGCGCTGAACATGGTCCGCAAGCAGAAATGCCGTCGTCATCGCTCGTTCACCTCGAAGGGGATTCGGTCACGCCCACGTCCCTTATCGGGCGGGGCGAGGGGTCGATTTACCTTCGGGCAAGGTGAAGGGCCCGCTACCATCGACCCCTATGCCTTCCCAGTTGCCATTCGACGCCGTCCAACTCATCTCCGAGCGGTTCCGGTCGGCCATCGCCCGAGCATTTCCCGAGCACGCCGGGACCGACCCACTGATCGCCCCCAACAAGAACCCCGCCCTGGGGGATTTTCAGTGCAACGCCGCGATGAGTCTGGCCAAGCTGGTCGGCAAGCCCCCGCGCGAGGTGGCGGCGACGCTCATCGAGGCCGTCAAGGGCGACGTGGGCGACCTGCTCACCCCCCTCTCGGCCGCGTCGATCGCCGGGCCGGGGTTCATCAATCTGACCCTGCGAACCGACGCCCTCGCGGAGTTGCTCCAGCGGCTGGACACGCCGCAGCTCGGCCTCGCCCTCGACCCGGCTGACAAGCGGACCATCGTCGTCGATCTGTGCGGGGTCAACCTTGCCAAGCAGATGCACGTGGGCCACCTGCGGGCCACGGTCATCGGCGACACGCTCGCCCGCACCTTCGAACGGCTTGGGCACAAGGTCTTCCGCCAGAACCATGTGGGCGACTGGGGCCTGCCGATCGCGATGGTCGCCGACAGCCTTGAACGGGCGGCGGCCGCGGGCGAGCTCAACCTCGACACGCTCACGCTCAATCACCTCAATGACGCCTACCGCGCCGCCCAGAACCGCTGCACCAGTGAAGAAGACGTGCTCGCCAAGACGCTCGCCTGGCACGGCCCGGGGAGCAAGTTTGTCCACGAGCTGCAGGCTCAGGTCGACGGCGCCAGCGAGGCGCTGTCGGGCGCGCGGGCGATGCTGCTGCGCATGCAAGCCAAAGAGCCCAAGGCCCTGGCCGTCTGGCAGCGGATCAGCGACGTGACCATGGCCGCCTGCCTGGAGGTCTGCCGGCGTCTCAACGCCGACGTGCGGCCCGAGCACTCCGCCGGCGAGTCGTCGTACTCGGATCGGCTCGGCGCGGTCGCCGACGACCTGGCGGCCCGCAGGATCGCCAAGCCCGAGGGGGCGGCTCAGGCCCTCGTCATCAACTTTGATGACATTCCTGAGCCGCTCTTCGTGCGGCGCTCCGACGGCGGGTTCCTCTATTCCACGACCGACCTGGCGGCCATCAAGCACCGCGTGCAGACACTGGGGGCCGACCGGGTGGTCTATGCCGTGGACGCGCGGCAGAGCCTGCACTTCAAGCAGGTCTTCGCGGCGGCCACGCGGGCCGGATATGCCACCAAGGCCGGTGCCGCGGGCCCGAGCGAGCTCGAGCACGCGCTCTTCGGCACCATCCTGGGGGCCGACGGGCGGCCCTTCAAGACGCGCACGGGTGAGAACGTCAAGCTCGCCGACCTGCTCGACGAGGCCGAGGAGCGGGCGACGGCGGTGGTCGCTCAGAAGAACCCCGAGATGCCCGCGGACCAGTGCCGAGCCATCGCGCGGCCCATCGCCGTGGCCGCGATCCGCTACGCCGACCTTTCGAACGAACGTGTCCGCGACTACGTGTTCAGCTTCGACCGCATGCTGGCGTTCGAGGGGAACACTGGGCCGTACCTGCTGTATGCCCTGGTGCGGATCCGCAAGATCTTCCGCGAGGCGGGCGAGCGTGGCGTGGCCTTGCCGGCGGCGACGACGGCGTTTGTGCTGAGCGAGCCGGCGGAGAAGTCGCTGGCCTTGGCGCTTCTGCGTTATCCGGGCGCGGTGCGTTCGGTGGGCGAGAGCTCCATGCCGCACAGGTTGTGCCAGTACCTCTACGACCTGGCCTCGGCGTTCAGCGCGTTCTACGACGCCTGCCACGTCCTCAACGCCAAGGACGGGCCCACACGGGCGGCGCGGCTCAAGCTCTGCCAACTCACCGAACGCGTGCTGGCCGACGGGCTGGGCGTGCTGGGGATTCCGACGCTGGAGCGGATGTAGGGCGTGGGCCTGAGCCTGCCGACCGAGCCAAAAAGAAAACCGGCCGGGCACGTTTGAGCCCGGCCGGAGTAGGTTTGAATCAGCCGGAGGGAAGGGACCCTTCGGATGCGTTTCAGGCCAGCTTAGAACATGAGCTGGAACTGAGCGCGGACGGCGATGGCGTTGTCGTCGGACCCGGCGCGGACGCCGGACTGGGTTCCGAAGATGCTGTTGCCGACGCCGGGGCCCTGGCCTTGGGGGAGGATGTTGGCACCGGAGAGACGGGTAGCACCGTCACCCCGATCGAGGGAGACGACGGCGTCAATAGTGAGCTTGGCGGCGTGACCAGCGAAGTACTGGTTGATGCCGAAGGTGAGGAAGTTGTAGTTCTCTTCGACGAGGGCGGCGCGGGCGGCACCGGCGCCAGCGTCGTCGTCGAGGTAGATGCCGTCGTAGCGGACGAAGGCCTCGGTGTCCTGGAGGAAGCGGTAGGCGGCCTGGCCGGTGAGGGCATAGTCGTTCTGCTCGAGGCCGGGGCGACCGGGGGCCACGGCGGTGTCAGAGGTGGTCACATACGTGCCGACAGCGGCGACGAAGAAGCTGAAGCCGCCACCCTTGAGGGTGAGGTCGGCGGTGTAGACGAGGAGCTCGGGATCCTCGTCAGTTGGGGCGCGGGTGTTGGAAGCGCCCTGGTAGTGACCGGCGACGCCCACGAGGCCCTGGAAGTCGTCTTCCTGCATCGAGGTGAAGGCGGCGAAGTCGTCACGCTTGCCGGCGAAGGCGTACTCGCCGCGGGCGGTGAAGGCGTAGTCGGACTCGTTGGCGGAGTTGATGTCGGTGTTAGCGGAGTTGAAGCCGTCGGAGAAGCTGAAGCCGAACCACCAGGCCTCGTCGCGGTAGCCAAGCTCGACGCCCTGGGCGCGGCCGCCCGTGAAGCCGAAGTTGACCAGGGAGCGGTCGACGGCGATCTGCTTGGTGTCGGAGACGAGCTCGTCGCGGAGGAAGGGGAGCTTGTACTGGCCGCCCTTGATGTAGAAGCCGCCGGCGAAGTCGTAGTCGAGGAAGGCGTCCTTCATGGTGAAGCCGCCGCCTGCCTGATTGCCTATGCCAGGGTTGGTAGGGCTTGCGACGCCCGAGCCTTCGGAATCCTGGAAGTCGCCGCTGATGAAGAACTTCAGCTCGGGGCTGACCACGTGACCGTGGAACTCGAGGCGGACGCGACGGCTCTGGAAACCGCCGTCGAAGTTGTCGTCGGGGGCATCGTTGTCGCGGAAGTCCGCGATGTAACGGAACTGGGCGTAGCCGCTGAAGTTGAGGCGGTAGTTGTTGTCGACGGAAGCGAGGAAGAAGTGCTTGTCGTAGCCGGCCGAGCCGCCGCCTTGGAGCAGGCTGCTGCGGGTCTCGCTGTCAGCGAGCACCTCGGCAACGATCGCACGGACCTCGTCACGGGACACAGACTCACCAGCCAGGGCAACTGTGGCGCTGCCCAGGCTGAGGGCAGCACCCGCGAACACAAACAGACGCTTGGTGTGACTCATTCTGAGACTCCTTGCAGGTTGAGACGGGACACTCGAGAGGATTCGGAACGCTCGTCTCGATGCGTCCCACTCTTTGATTCAAACCGTCCGTACTCACGGTCCGCCCACAAGGCGGTACACCCGGACAGTGCACTGGCATATCTGGCATTCGGATCAACAAGGCCCAAACCCGACACTTTTTTTCGGACTTTCCCAAATGCCCGTTATAGGACTCGATTCACTATGCGGTGCCCAGAGCACCCTGAAACATCCTGAAGGACCCTGTAGCTCAGGCTTTTCCGACCAGCATTGTTCCCCTAGCGGTCCGTCAGTGTGGGCAGATCATACCCACTTGTTTAGCAAACGCAAACTCCCTTCGACAATCGGGGCCAGATCGGTTCACTTGTTCTCAGTTTTTTGGCCATCTCCCCCTGTTCAGACCAGCCTTTGCGCAGCCTTCACACCCAATTCTGCCTTTATTGACCAATTTCGACTAAGCTCTGTTGAGGTTGGGACGTTGACCTAAAAGGGCGATTTATACGGGTTCGGTTCGGATTTGGCGGGGCGGAACCTTGCCACCGGGTCGATTTTTCTCTCTTGAGGGCGATTTTATGGTCCAGAGCAAGCACATTCTGGTGGTTGAGGATGAGCGTGACCTGGCCGAGATGCTCCAGTACAACCTGCGGCGGAGCGGATATCGGGTGAGTTGGGCCCCCGACGGGCCGCAGGCCCTGGCGGCTGTGCGGGCGCAGAACCCTGATTTGATCGTTTTGGACGTAATGCTGCCCGGTTTATCAGGGCTGGACGTGGCCCGGCAGGTGCGGACCAACCCGGCGTCCGCAAAAACCCCTATTTTGATGCTCACGGCGCGGGCAGAAGAAGCGGATCAGTTGGCCGGTCTAGCGGTAGGGGCGGACGATTACGTAACCAAGCCTTTTTCCCCGAAAGTGCTGATTGCGCGGCTGGAGGCGCTTTTGCGGCGCTCGTCGGAGCCGGTAGCGGCGACCTCGGCGCAGCTGCGGGTGGGGCCGGTGGCTGCGGATCTGTCGTCGCACCGCATTACTGTGGACGATGTCGAAGTGAAGCTGACGCTGACGGAGTTCAAGCTGCTGGTGGCGCTGCTGCAGTCGCAGCAGCGGGTGCTGAATCGCAACGACCTGATCGCGCGGGTGATGGGGGCGGGTATCGTGGTGACGGCGCGGACGATCGACGTGCACATCGCCGCGATCCGCAAGAAGCTGGGGATCCACGGCGGGATGATCCGCACGATCCGCGGGGTGGGCTACCAGTTGCTGTCCGAGGTGGGCGAATCGCACATCAGCGTGTGAAGCGTGACCCGCGGGGGCCGAGTGCCGCGTACGCTCGCCGAGGATGTTTCGCCGCGACTATCTGAGACTGATGGTGCCGATGACGCTCGTGATCCTGGCCGGTCTGGCCGGGCCCGCGCTGGGGCTTGAAGCGCGGTGGGCGGCGGTGGTCGTGGTCGCGACGGGGGTCGTGGCGGCGCTGTGGGTGATGGGGTTGCTCCTGGGGCGTGGGCGACGGATCCGCCGGGTGTACGAGCTGGCGCAGCGGCTGCTGGCCGAGAGCCGGACGGCGGCGCAGGCCGACACGGCGACGGGCCCGTTGGCGGAATCGGTGGACGAGTCACCCGATGAGCTGAGCCTGCTGCGCACGCAGTTGATTC
>ENA-ORBV01007926-ORBV01007926.1-microbial-mat-metagenome-genome-assembly--contig:-NODE-7926-length-18043-cov-5.317433_pt1 | contig 18043 bp, 16 predicted proteins | sample MGYA00237777_ERZ505514 | MGnify/ENA primary metagenome ERZ505514 (study PRJEB26160, sample SAMN06269048) | microbial mat metagenome | isolation source: Oligotrophic lake microbial mat | place...
ATTACATTCATTTTAGCTTCATTCTAAAGCTTATAATTTTCATTTACAAACAACTCAAAAGGCATGTAGCTTTTAGCGCAGTGCATTTGCCCCAACAATTCATTTTCTATGAGATTGACATTAACACCAATTAAATGTTTTCTGAGGAGAAAAAATGTATTCTATCTTGCAAGACAAATGTATTCTGTCTTGCTTTAGCATGCCCTACTAATGTCTGTGATGCTCACTAACGCCTGCAACGGGGCAAATGGACGCCACCGCGACTTCTTCTGGACATCGAGTTGTTCTGCATCCCTTGTTCAATCAAAAGTCAACTTGATAAGTGACTTAAACCATTAGATAGTATCTGGTCTATTTTGGTTTGAAATTCATACAACATTTTTAATCCTTTTTAGAGATGGGCATGACAATGGAACTCACACCCTCAAGTTGTCTCCAATGGTGAAAACAAGATCTCTCACTCCATTCTCTTTTGCTGTTGCAAATCGACACCGCTTTATGGTAGCTGACAAATGAGAATGATATGTGCCACAAAGTCACATCTTGTATCTCATCACCATCATAATGGATCATAATGGGCTGAAGTTAAACTTCCACATGCTGTACACAACTTACATTTATGTCATCAGAGTGGGTGCTCACTGCCAGGAACTCTTGAGTAAGTCATGAATAGTACGTGTTCAGTCCCGCCAAAAAGCGTGGCCAATTTTCCTCGCAAATATTTCGGAAAATTTGGCATGGGCCAACGGCGAAGCGGCCACGAATTTCTTTTGTCTCTCTTCCGAACCGACAGACTATCTTCTTCTTTCTCATCATTGCCTTCATTCATTGCACTAGCTAGCTAGAGTGCAACATCTTGGACTGTGCTATACTTAATTGACAAATAAACCAAGTAGCTGTATCGCTCGAATGGTTTTCTATGTCTGTTAACCATGAGACAATCCTACAAGTTGCACCTCGTTTGCTGCTGGATATTATCTTCGTTTCATGGCGGCAACCATGATATTCATGCAGAAGCATTCACGTTACAACAGCAGCAAGGGCAAAAGCAACCGCCTACTAATCATTTCTTCCGCAGGTCGCGAGGTTGCAGTCTTCAGCTTTTTGACAAGAGCGTGGGTCAAAGGAATGGAAGGATAAAGATAGAGATAAAACCCAGCAGCAGAAGGATTCCTCAATCATCATCATCTTCAAGTGGTGCTACTACAGCAATAACTACCACCACTCCTAGATCTGCACTCTTCTCTTCCCCCTCCTCTTCCAACTACAACAATTTCTCAACAAGAAATCAAGACCAATCTTCTTCCATCACAAACATATTTAAGATTAGAAAGGGAAGAATACTGTCTAGCCTGTTCCTGCGCAAATTTTGTACCATGCTTGTGGCTGCCATGATTGCTCTGTCTACCATATTTGGTGGCAATCCTCCTCTGGGCATCCGTCCTCCACCGGCTGCTGCTGCTTCCTCTTATCACGCTTCATCTTGCCTTCATCGTCATCATCATCAGTGTCGTCATCAAAGAGCAGGAGCCGATGATAGATACACAGTCAGTTTTTGGACCCCCGAAATGGATGCCACATCCCAAGCGACTACGACGAACCATCCTACGACTAGTAGTACTATGACTAGTACTAGTACTAAGCATGGCAAGAAGCATGGAGGGCGTACCAGCCACAAGAAGCAAAGTAGCAAGTCGTCGAGTCTTTCCAAAAACAAAAGGACACCCAAAAAGGTCTACACTCAAGTTTCGGTCGGGAAAGAAACCTGTGAGTCACCACTACTAGGACAACAAGGAAAGCAGAAGCAAAAGAAGGTAAAACGACAGCGTCAACAACGACAACCCACTCAAGCAGAACACATCAAAAAGGCAGCACCCTCCTCCACAAGCAAAACGGCAGCAACCCGCCGGGGTGGATATTCTTCTGCATCCTCATCGGCACTAGTCTTTGGGCCCTTCGCCATGCCCATGGCCGTGTTCCGAATGACAATCTTGGGGATAGCACTTACTGTCGTATCCATTCTTGGGCTGATGAAAACGGGGGAAACGATTCGACAAAATATGAGTCAGGAATGGGATTCCATAAACATCATCATGACGGATCCGGATGCAGCTGCGAAGCAAGAAAGAAAGGAACGTCCAATAAATAAAGATGATCTTGTCGTAGATTATCAAACGGCGTTCGATTTGGATTCACTCCTGTTCTCCAGCATCGCCAACAAGGACAAGAATAAAAAGAAGAAAAAGGAGGATCCGATCATCACGGAGTACACACTTTTGGATGGGGACGACGAAGAAGGGGATAAAAGCAGCAACAACAACTCCAAGTTGGACGAACAATGGGCAATGTTCTCCAAACGAGTGCGGGAAGAAGATCGGGAACGAATGCTGAAGCGTGTCATGCTGAAGCGGAATAATGACTTGCCGCTGCTGCCGTCCAACAACAATAATAAATGGGACCCGCAAAAATACACTGTGAAAAATCTAGTAAACAGCAGCAGGAACAAGTTGTATGCAAGGGCAAAACCAACACCGAGCCTTGGATTGAGACGATCAAGTAGAAGCTACGATCAGGAAGTACCTGCTACAAGCGGCGGCGATCAGATGGGCATGGAGGGGGTAATGCATCCACAACAAAATTTAAATGAAGAACAATCACCAGAAGACATAAAAGATGCACAGCTGGTACCAAGGAAAATTTTGCGGGTGAGCGAGGCGTTGAGGCTTGCTGTACGCGACATGGTTCGCTCAAAAAGGGTCAGACAACAAAGGCCAGCGTAGCCCCACCTGAATCATTCGCTAGCTGAAAACGTAGATTTAGTAACTTTTAGGAATAGAATTCTACAGAGGCTTTTTTCGTATGTACACGCCTCCTCAAGTTAGAACTCCAACAAGTCAGGAAATGAGTAATATTTTTTGAAGATAATAACAGCAAAGAACGGCCTTTGAGTTTGGGGGCATCTCCCTTGATCATTCATGTCTTTAGTACAATTCCCACCAAGAAGTTTGCCAACTAGAACTCCGTGCTGTTGCGCAGGGGTACATGGCAAATACTTCCCCTGGCTTTGGATGATGTGATTGATTCATGCAGTAGCGTGTTGCTGTTTTCTGGCTGATCTCGAATCGGTATTCGTTGAAGCCACCTCGAATAGCAAAGAACCTTTGGTAATGGTTGTCGGGATTACATGGGCGCAACTCGATATTAACTCCTGCGCGATCCATACATCTATCCTCTCCCTTTGCTTTGATCAACATTTCTGAATCGTTTACAGCAACAAATTCCCACTGCTGTTTTTCATCATCGTTGCATGTTGCTGCATATACATGATCTGGGTTACAAGGTCGGACGTCCAAGCCGTACCAACACCTGCCTCGTCCTGGATATCCGTCGAAATCACGCATGACGCACCCTAAAGAATTCACAAAGAAATAGTGAGTGCACTGTTATTTCAGCTTGCAAAAGTAGAACAGGGTTTTCCACTTACATTTGCGTTCGAAGGTTTCATCCTGCCACATATAACCCTCTTCCCAGTACATTTTAAGACGAAAGGGTTCGCTGATTTTTGTATCACTCCATGGGTCATATTGTGTATCATCCTGGCCGTCGACATCAACTGTGTCTACTGGATCGTATGCGTCATATTGTGTATCATCGCCACCACTAGCTGGAACACAGTAGTCAATCTGAGTGCTTGTTTTGCCAGGACACGCTTCAGGCATTGGATCATTTCTAAATAACGAGAGACCAAAGTGCGTTCCATCGGTTAGCAAATATACATTCAATTGAAAATTTCGAACCAAACTGAATGAATGCCAAACTTGTGTGTCTTACCTTTCGCGCTGGTAACAAACGAGTCCCTCCTGACAGTCAGAGTCTTCGTCGCTGTATCGGACGGATATCATGGGTGAAGATTGAGATCACTGCCTACGGAAATGATGGGAGAAAGGCCAACCGAATCATTACTTGACTTACCAATCGCCATCGCATAATCCAAGACCAGGGCCGGAATATGTTCGTTTCACATTTTGAGTTGGCGCAGGAGCTGCAGGTGTTGGAGCAGGTTCAGCAGGTGTTGGGGCTGGGGCAGCAGGTGTTGGTGCAGGTTCGTAGTCGCCTCCTGGTTTGATGCAATAGTCTGTACTTGAATCGGTCCCAGTCGTCACACATTGGGGCGGAGTTGGGTCTCCCATGCTACGCTGATGGCAGATCAAATCACCTATGCAATCATCATCAGTGTCACAGTCACCTATATTATTTATAAGTTGAGACGAGCGCTTAGATGCCTAAGTATTTCAAGTCTTTCCGATAATCAAATTCATTTCTGCTTACCTTGACAGAGAGAAAGGAATCCAGGGTGGCTGTTTTCTGGAGCTGCATTGGCTTTCTCCACCGTAGCGGCAGCTGCATTAACTATCTCGGTTGTATCAGCAACTTCGACCTTGTCGCTATCATCGGGAATGCAATAGTCTGTTCCCACATTGACTTGTTCTCCCACCTCGCATCCAGGGACAGGTTCGCCGCCGTCTCGCTGGAAGCACTTCAAACCAGTAGCACACTGATTGTCCCAAGGAATTATTATTAACAACAAATTGAGATTAGTCAAAGATGATGCGAATATGTCATGGGTAAGAAGTGAATAACTTACGTCAGCATCTGTATCACAATCGCCTTCAATAGAGTGAAAAGATATCGTAGGGCATTTCGTAATGGTGAGATCTACTGGTTAACAAATCAGGGAAGCTTCGATGAACGAGCACAACAAGCACCAACCTTCACATAATCCTAGGGCCAAATACTTCTGATCTGGAGTTCCTCCATAGCCTTTGGCGCTTGTGAGTATCCGTTCCTCCACTGGCATCGTTTTAACGGGCGGCAAACTATTGGACTCTTTGTTTTCCTGGTTAACTGACGTTGGACCTCCAAGCTTTGCCTCTACCGACAGACCAGCCAGGAGAAGAAGGAAGGAAAAGCCAATAAAAGAAGTTGTGCCCTTCATTTTGCTTTCTTTGGATATCAGGCGACTTCGACCAAGGTAACTAAGCACAGGGTAGCGCTTTCAAGAAACTGACAAGGAACCTCTTTCGAGAAATAGTGAAGTCGTGTGAAAGTTGTCCAATCCCATACAGTACGCCCTCCGGGTAAAGCGCGGAACCTCTCTCTACTATCTGTTACTGTCTCTTCTATCTGTTTGCTCCCATGTACCGGATATGCATGGTAATTAGATAATGAGGGGAGGAGTGTGACAATCATATTTTGCATGCCATTTTAACGTCCTCGCAGGACAATGAATGGGGTTTTTGAGTAATAGGTCTGTGTGATTTCGTAACAAACGAACCGTCAAATAAAGCACGATTCACCGGGGGGTGCAAAGGTGCTCACAAAATGAGGCGCACCATTTTGTATGGGCACGTCATCAATTTTTAAACTGAGCCCATGTGGAACGGTTGGTCAACGATCACAATGATTGTTATTAAATACGGAGTACGGAAGAGGAGGAAATCCGTGAAAGTGTCAATAGGGGTAAACGATGTGATACGGGTGGGAACTCTTATGAGGGTCTCAATTCGTACCGGCGATGTAGCGCTGATTGAGCATGAGTTGTGAGAAGCAACAAAGGGAACACGGAGAAACTTAATCATAGATATGGAGAAGGCGTAGCAAACAAAGCATGTAGCGTTTGTCGAGCTAGCAGAGCATACAGGCAATGAGCCGAGGGGCGATTGATTGATCAAGTCGTTACATAAAAGATATTTATTAGTCCTGTCCCAAACTAGGCCCTTCAAAAATCCTCTCGTTTGTGTCACATAGACTGTGTCGTAGTAGCGGAAGTCGTTGGTTAAATTTAAAGTATGATATATCCTAGAAGTAGTCAGCGAGTCCTGAGTAATCTCTTAATATTTTTCCCAATATGATGTAAGCGAATCCCAGGCCCGAGCCCAAGTACATGGGAACATTTGCACATATTCGCCACCCTTGGGATGGTGGTCTTGGTTAAGACTACAATAAAAAGGCAAATTGCTGTGAGTTGACCCTATACGAATTCGCGCCCTTGGTAATTTGCTATGCCTCTTCTTCTCGACTTACCAGTAACGGGAGGCCGACTTTTGACTAAGTTCGAACCGATATTCATTGAAGCCTCCACGCAAGGCAAAGAATCGCTGATATTTACTGCTAGAGTCGCACTTCCGTACGGATATTTGTACTCCGTTTCGCTCCAAGCATCGATCTTGTCCAGAAACTTTGATGAGAGCTTCGTCATTGCCGACGTATACAAAGTTGAATTGCTGATTGGATCCATTTCTGCATTTCGTAACGTAGACTCGGTCGCCATAGCATCGAGCCCGTCGGGTTCCATGCCAGCAAGTTCCACCAACATTGTAGTCCCTTGTCAAACACCCTGGAAAGTGGAAAAAATGTTGTGAGATTTAACCCAATATAAAAAGACAATGAATATGTTTTTCAGTACGTACATTCTCGTTCAAAGTATTCTCCTTGCCAGTCGTATCCTCGTTGCCAGTAAATTTTCAATTGAAAGGCGCTAGAAGTTGATGTTGCCGGAGCAGGAGCCGGCGCAGAAAAGCCTGCTGGCTCACTATCTGTGTTCCTTTGATTGGAATCTGATTGAACACAGTAGTCACGAGTGGTACCCAAATTTTTACCGGAACAACCGGGGACACGATCCCCCCTTCCACGTTGATAGCACACCAAGCCACCACGGCAATCAGAATTGCTGTCACAATCACCTTGGCACTCACCCAGCTGCAATTTACGCCGAATGGGTGCCGTCCGAGCGATGGCATTGGTGGGCATGTCTTCTGGGGTCACACAGACACTATTGGTTGTATGAAGCTCCTCGTTGTCATCTAGGCTACACCCAGGAATGATGTCCTCCTCCTCATCATCGACAATATCGCGGTGGTAGCAAACCAATCCTTCTTGGCAGTCATCCGAGGTGTCACAATCTCCGAAGCACTTGGCAATCCTTTCAAACTGATACTGGTTTTCAAACTGACTTGTAGCGTTGTTGAAGTCGGCATGCTCAATTTCTTGGTCAGCAGCTTCACTACTTGATCGCTTTCGAAGATTCAATTCAGAAGAAGCCATGCATGGTGCCACCTGGATTAATGACCACAAAAATACCAGCCGAAGTAGAAAATTCGCCATCTTGTCTTTCTTGTCTATCGTATTTGTTTAAAAGGACTATTGTGGTCGTTTACTTGGTATTGGATGAGCAGAATTTCCTCCTTAAAATTTATAGACTAAACAAAAGTCCCTGAACGGTGAAAAAATGAAAGATTTGGATTTTGATACGATCGAACGAGAAAATGTGAGCTGCGTGAAAACGCAAGCCAGCCAGGCGTGACAACGGATAATCTTAACTCTTCTAAGTTCAGGCAAACGTGTCTGAAAAAGTGTGACAACCGATAAATTTGAAACGATGTTCCGCTTCAAGAGATTCAAGAGATTCCTACCTAACGGTACAGTACGTTGTCGTTGCCCCTCCCGGCCCTCTCCATCTCTAGCTAGTACTACTGCTACCGGTAGTCTACCATGAAACACTTGTACCTGGCTACTAGCTAGTTAAGTAGCAGCATTATTAACTTCGTTCTCTAATGGTGCCCTAGCTAGCTAGCATGACGTATGACGCTGCTGCCACCAGCCCAGCACTAGTTATTTACTGCACGGTGCCTTTCCTGATCAGGTGACGAAGCTTGATTTCTGCACTGAATGGAGAAACAAATTGTTGTCCTGGCCCTCCTGGGGGTTGCTTTTAACTGAACCAGCACAGTTCTATAGATGGAGCAGCGGCTCATTCTAAGTTATTTGTAAAACTAATGTATAGTCATATTATAGTCACATACATCTAGAGGTCATACGCATCCCTGAAATCATCTCTTTTGCTTTCTCGGGTTTCTTTTCGATGGATTGAGTTTGGATAGCACGAGCATATACAGTAATTTATAGCAATCCCGACGTACAGCTATCGTTCGCTCTCAAAAAAGATTTTCCATGTTGCCTTGAACACCAATAGTGGAGCCATATCACAAGTTTGCTCAGGTACGACTTCAACGCCGTGGTGTGGTGGAGTAGAAACCTCTATATTTCTAATGTAGGACCCACCACGATGTTTCGTGAGATGGCGAGCGTATCGTTTCGCAGTGAAACATCCTCACTACTTCGCCTGGCTTGGGATGATGGTCCTGATTGAGCTGCAACATGAAAATGCAATAGTTTGAGACAAAAAAGATCAACCTCCCTTACAGAGCAAAAAGTTTCCAATGACGTACACAATAGTTCTTGACCAATTTTTGAGAAATTTCAAACCTTGCTTCATTGAAACCGCCTCCAACAGCAAACCAACGTTGCCTTGCATTGGTGGCATCGCACGACTGCATGGTAATGTTTCGCTGCATTCGTTCCATGCACCTGTCTTCATTGTATGCTTGGATCAAGACCTCGTCCTCCGAGACCGGTACAAAGTCCCACTTTTGAGTCTGCTCCGGATTGGACTGATCACTACATTTGTCTACGTAGAGCTCCGTTTCATTGCAAGGCATGGAGAGATCGCCGTACCAACATTTTCCTGTAATGGGCGATCCTTCATAATCCCGGGTAATGCACCCTACAACCAAACAATGAGACATGTCACGAAAAAGTCAGGTCAATTCTTAACAAGTTGTGGATGGTAGTGTTTGCGTGATTTCTGACGATAGAAAATGCAGTGTACTTACAGTGTCGTTCAATGGTTTCATTTTGCCATGTGTATCCCTCTTCCCAGTACAATTTCAATTGAAACCCTTGGCTCCATGGCGCTGCTTCGTTTTGTGCGTTTTCTTCCTCTGTCTTAAGATGCTCTGGGAAAACACAGTAATCGTTTCTTCCTGGGTCTTCTCCCAAGCATCCAGGCACGGGTTCTCCCTATTCATTTGAAAGAAATTGAAACAGAGGTCACCCGTCGTTAGAAAACCAAATTCAACCCCAACAAGATTCACAGAGATATAGTTGTGTGGAATACCTACCCCTTCTTTTCGTTGAAAGCATACCAATGGACCCATGCAATCGTCATCGGTATCACAATCACTTTGACAGGGTCCGAGTGGATACGGTGCATCAAATTCTTCATCATTGCCCACATAGATTAATGGTACTGGGTCTGTGGAATAGTCGTTTTCGAGAAAAAGTGCCCATGATTCATCGGTGGGTGCAAGCGACACGGGCGGTCCTCGAAATTCAAAGATACCACCAGCAGCCACAGAAGGAGCCGGTACTGGACTTGTATCTTTATTGCTCTCTTCAGTTGGAGTGCGTGTCGGAGGGTCCATTTCGGCCAACAATTCGTAGTGTTCGTTTGCATCTTGAGCTACAGCAGTCGGAATTTCGTCTAGAAAAGTAGGAGGTTCTGTCCGTTCAAGCATGATGGCGGGGCTTGGAGTAGGACTCAGAGTGGAGAACTGCAGTGCTTTCTCTTCTTCGGCATCATCATCCCCATCAAAGTCGTCGTCCACCGCAGCGGCATCATCATCCTCCCCATCAATGGTGTCATCATCCATACCAGCGCCCTCACTGTCCAAACCAGCGAAGTCATCCTCATTCTCCACGTCATTGTCCTCAGTGGTAGTGCTTGTAGTCGTTGCTGCATTATTGTTGTTATTGTTAAGGAGGCCTGCCAACGCTTCTACAGCAACAGTCTCAGGAATACAATAATCGGTCTTTGCTTTCGGGGCCACCATGGTTTTACTTACGACAGCATCCGCCAGCGCGTCGTCCTCGTCGTTCTTGCGAGGTTCACAAAAGGGCACGGGATCTCCAGCGTCTCGTTGCCAACACACCAGTCCTTCAGCGCACTTTTGTTGTGATGGTAGCATGAACATGGATTCCGTTTCGTATTTCCAAAAACAAAAATCAAACATGATGAGTAAAAAGAAACAGGATCCACAAAACATCAACAAAACAGAGTGATCGGTGGTACATACATCGTCATCCGTATTACAGTCTCCTGCACAGACGGGAAGTGGAAGATGCTCGGGTGATGGATTTCCACCAAACGATACAAGCGACTGCAAGGAACGTCGAACATGCTGATGCCACAAATGTTGCTTGCTGCTCGTAGTAGCTGTCGACAGATCATCCTGGTGTTCCCCCACTCTTGCTTCGACTTCCACCAATGCAGTCTTTCCCAAGAATGCAAGTGCCATCAGCAACCCAAAGAGCATTAGAATCCATGAAACAGCACTGGTAGTAGTAGTAAAAGTTCTACCACCACCAAGTCTTCTTTGTCGTCCTCCAACGGGTTTCATGATTTATGTGGATGGTCGACAACTTTTTAATGGCCAGCAGAAATGTAGGAGACAATAGCAATGATGTTGGAGAGATGATGTTGGTGCGATCCTTCAATTGAATGAGAGACCTAGTGCTGCGGACTGGTGTTGCTTCTGTTCACTTCTTGTCGAGTAGACTACTCAACTGACTGACTCGTTATGTTTGTTGCTGGTGGTAGCAGTTTCCTGGCATTCATTTATTATGATTACCTATTTTGTTTGTTTTGTCGCGCTGATGAGTGAGTCTAACTAAAACGTGGATCACACAATTCAAACACTTTGGAGTGAGCATTCGAAAATTATTTAGCACACAACATCCATTGAATTTGGGACGAACGCCGGAGGAGCTGCTCACAGCCATTCGTGGAAAAATCTTAAAGATCCGTAAAATCCGAAAAACATTAGAGTATTTTTATGACGCTATTTTTTAAACCACAAGCATCGGGACTTCGGGAGCTCCTCTGGGGTGGCCAGAAAGCAACTTAATAAGTATCTGCTGTAAATACCGGTAGTGGCTAGCTAGTAGACTTGTAATGGTGCTGTTGATAGTCCCTTTTTCATATTACAGATGATGATTCTAAATAGTGGCGATAACAAACAATGACTCCCTGCCTGCATTTGATTAGACTTCAATCTCGGTGTCCACGTCGGAAAATAACTCTTTCGGTGATTCGACTTCTTCCGATGATGATGTTGCTTTGATGATGCTACCATCCGGGCCCTTAATGCCATATTTCTGTCGGGCTTCTTGGATCATTTTGGCAACTACTTGTTCACCGTGAGATTCCCATTCGGCCCGGTTCTTTTTCGCATAGTCCAAGTATTCACCACTGGAGACACCAAAGACACCACAATCCTTCAACTTTTGAGTCAGAGGAATGATATAGAAGTCAAAGAAACCTAGTAGTGGCGGCAGTGGTTGGGTCAGTTCTATTAGGCACGCGGCATCATCGGCGCTGAACGCATGGGTCCGTACTTACCGAATTCCCCCTTGTACCAGAAGGTCGCAGGATCTTTATCAAGTCTCCCATGTAAATAGGCAACATAGTTTTCATTGAAAAAGTGCTGATTCCATTTTATATAAACTTGCCAGTGTTGCATGGTGTGCGAAATATCACTCGCTTGGATGACTGAATAGAAGGATGCAAAGCAGAACAGAAAGAATCTTTGTGAGGTACTACAAATAGTGTCGCATCGCGCATATCACAACCAATCATCGTTTAGCAACTTACTGTGTTCAATGACAATTGTGGCTTTTCGGTTCACTTCGTCTTTCTTGTTTGACAAGCTTTCGAAGGGGCAACTATCAGCGTCTTCGTTGGCTTCTTTCTTTTTGAAGGCCTTGTCCCAACGAGCATTACGTAAGGTCTTGAGATCCTACAATACGCAGGACAGAGAAATTGCGATTTGGTGAGTTCATGAGCATGCTAATGGGGGCTTCAAAAGACTTTCATGCTCTCCACTAAATAGCCAGTCAACATCCCGTTTGATGAAAGATGAGAATTCAATAGGGCTTTCCAGCTGCTGGACCTACCTGATCGCAAATGTCTGTGCTTATGATGGCCTTCGAATTGCAAATCAGATCACCAAAAGAGGATATTAGTGTTTTGTTCGTTGGGAAGGAGACGCTCTTGTGTCCGCGCACTACGGCTTACATTTACAACTAACTGCCTAAATCTAACGAGTTCTTCTTTCGTTGGCAACAAAAAGGATCTGAAAGCTTCATACTCAGGAGTCATCAAGAGGTCCCAAGCAATATCCACTGTAGCGCCGAGCAATAGATGAGTAATGATAAAAACACAGTTATCAAACCTGGCACCACAAGCTTAACTCACGCGAGTTTTGTTCTGCCACGCTTCTGTTCTTGTATTTCTTCGCAATAGGCACGCCTTCCTTCACGAGCTGAGCGTTCGACACACCATCATGGTCTACGTCTACACCACCGTATTTGTTGAGGACGCGACAGAGCAGCTACGTGTGAGTCTTAGAGTGGTACATAATTCCGCCAGCGCAAGATTGAAACACGACATTACGGACCATGAATTAGAGCCGAATACGCGCATGCGAATTGTGTCAACGGATCCGAGTTGATGCCATAACTTTTGGTAGAGAGAAAGGAAGGGGGGACGATGTTGGTGAGAATTCTGCATTTCAATCCAGCAAATAGAAAGGGACCGGGGGCAATACTTGAAATTCGTACGTGTGATCGTGGAGCTTCATAAGAGCAGCATGCTTTGCTGAGCAACCGCCGCTGCCTTCTATCAAGTCTTCCAATTGCGAAGGTGCCACTATTCGCGACATAAGCTTGATTACACTCATCACCACGTGGCTAGCATGATCGAAACTAACGCATTCGAAAGATAAGCAAGAAAAGCGTGGTTCTGGTGAGATGAGAAGAGTCCCCAACGAGACTGGTCACAACGGAAGAATATTTGCGCCTGAGTGACTTACTTATGGAATGGGTTGGGCTTGTAGAGGCTTGCAATAAAAGTCACATACTTATGCAGCTGGTAAATAACAGCTGGAGGAATGATCATATCCTTAGGATTATGCTCGTTCCTGCAAGCTTCCACATCAAAGTCGGGGAGCTCAATAATTTCTTTCACTTCTTCTAGTGGTATTTTCGATTCCATATGCTCTGAAGAATCGCTGCCACTAGGAAGTGATATGAACGACGAGCCATTAACAGTGGTATTGCGTCCAAGACTAGCACGGCGATACCCAATGCTGGCACGACGTGCGGTTATTTCTTTCAAGAGCTTCAGCAAAACATCCACATTCCATTCTATCTGGCGCTGAGATCGTTCGGAGATGCCGGGTAGTAATGGTTCGGACCAGGCTTGAGGCTTTTCCGTGGTAGTGGTGGTATCTAACTGGCTTGAAAAGTTCGACCCCATACTACCAGCGCGTTCCCCTCTTACTGCAACCCAATAAGCTTCGATCACACCTTTTCCGGATAGGGAAATGACATCGTGGCGTTTGTGTAACCATGCTCCCTTGCCGGACTTGATGAGATGGTCTGCAGTTTCCTTTGAGCACTGGATCTTATTGGGAAGCCCTGCGCCCTCTAGCTTGGAACACACATTGCATGTGTCGCCAAAAAGCTAACAAAGATTTCGAAACCGATTTGAGCTGCAAGGCCTTTTCTAGCATGCACCTTCTTTTTGAAACGCGTTGGAGACTCACCTGGAACCTTGCCCTTTCTCCCCGCAACACGCCAGCCGTCACAGGCCCAGAGTGAAGCCCAATCCTGAGAGATAAATCAGAAGTGTCGGGACCAAGAGCCACCTCAAGATCTTTTGTCAGTAAGTGCATCCTTGCCATGATATCTCTAGCGAAGCGAGCCATGGTGACGGCGTGGTCCACTCTTGGTTCTGGCAGGCCACACACGGCGATGTAACAGTCACTTCAAGGCGTGGTAAAAATACGAATAGGTTTTGATGAGCATTCGGGTTGATTCAACCAAATTAAACAGGATCTATTTCCGCATTCAACAGGATACATTTAGGTGGACATACCCTACTGTTTCAACCTGTCAAACGTTGGAATGATGGGTGGTGACAATAAAAGAAGTGAGAATCCGATGTTCTTAATTCAGCTCCGCCCGCTCGCCCGATATCATAAAGAGCCCAGCCTACAGTATTCTGAATCCGTACCTTGAAGACTTGGCGCTTCTTTGCAATCTTGTCGAATGCCTGAAACAAGTTCTCTAGTAGGACAAAAACTTGGGTTGGTTCACGCACACTGCTCCAAGCTGGAAATGTTTCGAAATATGTCGGTGTAATGTATTTTAGCAAAGCGTAAAGCGTTTTGTAGTTCAAATCGTAGAATCATTCGTCAGTGCTACGGACGTACCTGTAAAGCCTGGAAGGCGGAACAGGAAACAGAAAATTCTGAGTGAGCAACAAGGGAGTTGATCATGCACGGGTTTGGTTCATATTGTGCTTCCATACGTACCAGCAATGTCTGCGTTGAGAAGAGTCGTATCCAAGTAGAGATCCGCGAGAGGCGACGATATGCTATGTTCTGGCTCATCACTGCTCATGATGCCTCGGTTGGCTCCATTGTGCAAAAAGCTTGAGAGATTACCAAAGTCTTGTCCTTTTTCTCCCCCTTTCTCATTACCGCCAGTCTCGCGATTGTTCAAAAGCCGGTCTCGGAGATGCTCAGGGATGAAGGAGCTCAAAATAGCATTTGACTTGGCATTGCTGGCAACCATGAGCTCATTCCGCTGCATCACCGTCAGGTCATAAATTACGGTAAGAATGAACACCAAGAAGAACGCCCCTGCTACGACACATGCAAAAATGGCTGGTGTCTTGCTTTTCGAGCTGTCTTCGAATTCTTTGGCTGGATATACTGTCTGCAGGAATTGAAGCGGCCGGTGAACACGAGAAAGATAAGCGCTTTGTTGTTGGTTCTGCCGGTTGTGTAGACACAAATGTCATCAAGCGATAGTACCTAGTACTACTCACCATAGTATACATGCAGTGCCCGGTTGTGTAAGGGAACTGCGGGTTGTCATAAAGAGACAAGCTGGCATTGGCGGCCATGTCATGATACGTGCGGTCGTGCATATCTGCCATTCCAAGAAAGATAGCCTCGTGGCCATTGACCAAATACGACATGGTCTGCTGACAATCCCCGTTATCAATCACGGCGAGCAAACCATTGACATTATCCGGAAGAAGATCTCGCAGGGCGATATCAAAGCTGAAAGCTGTCGTCAAGACAGCGACAATGTCAGCACCGTCACTATCTGGATCTTTATGGATGGCGCGAAAGGCAAAACAGTGCGCTGTTTCGCCGCCGTCGTTATGGTCCGAATGAAGCGCGTTGTGTTCGTGCTCGTCGAGCCCAATGAAGGGTCGTATTCCACTAATGATAGTTTCATTTTGAAGGAGCAAAACAGTGTCAATATTTGTGCGGACGTCATTTTCACTGGCAATGTTGAAATTGATTTCATCGTAATCCCCATCAGGGGGCGACTGGGTGGTTTGAACAAAATAACTGTCCCTTTCATCGTCCTCGGCAATACTACCATTTTCTCCCTTTTTGGTGAAGTATGGATGGTAGCTTGATGAGTCAAGATCCAGGTTGTCCAGGTTGCCATATTTGGTCAAGTGTGCCTCCTTTACAGCATCTTGATAATGGGCAGTCGTGTATCTTATGTAGGGCTCTCGTTGATCCTTGGTAACAATGTTGCTTATGCCAACAAGCTCCGCGTGACATGTTGCCCTGAAATCCTTTGCGTAGGTTTCAAACCTTGGCGGAAAGAAGTACGGCCAAGTTGGGTTTCCTTGTCCTTGTCCAATTAGATCGGCGGAAAGAGAGAGTGTGTTTGAAAGGCTTTCCAGCGCGTTGTTGATGTCCCTTTGCTGTTCCACAGCAGCATCCAAAAGGGTGCGAGCGAATTGTTCAAACTGAAAAAGGACAAAAGAAGAAAAACGATTTGTCAGCACACGAAAACCAATCGAGGAGCCTGGAGTAAAGGGACAATGCTCGTAGGCAGGTTCACCTTGCTTGCCATCTGTGGGCCCCTTGTTCGGGCAAAATGATGACAATGGATCCAGTGTTTCAACTTACGCTAATTCGAAAGTTTTCATCTTCTTGTTTCAAAAGAAGTGTATAGGTGGCGGCTGTCACAGAGATTCCAGTAGCAATCAGCGCAAAAGTAGTCAGAGCGCGCCAGTATTTCACCCGATTGGTTGCTCTCTGCGTATGCTTGCGGATTTCTTGTGCCTCATCAGGGCCTTCTGGCTCACGCGGCGACGTGGGGTGAGTTCCATCAGAGCTTGAGATATCCTCGCCATCGTCGTCGTTCGTTTTAGCGCCAGGCATGGTGGTCCTCATGTCCTGTTCACTCTTTTTCGATTCTTTTTGGTGTAAGTAGGTGTAGAAATTGATTCTTTCTGTAGTAGTTGGTGATTCGTTTTTTGTGAGGGACGAGGATATCTGCCATACGATACCAGTACCGGTACGCAATTAGGACGCTGCACCTTTAACCAGCACTCGCTGGCAAAACTATTATCCAGTGTGTAGTGGAGACCTAGTATTAAAGGAATCAATCAAATGCGAAGTCCGTGATTAGTGTTCACTCCATGTCGTCGGATATTAATTTTTACCAGTGGGAGTTCTCGTTTAGTTTTCGTCGCCATTTTTTACAAGAATGTCAAATGGTGTTCTTTTATTTTGAACACCAAAAACATTTAATTAGGGGTAAAACCCTTCTTCAGAACTCCAAGGCTTCCCCGAGACATCGAGGCGGTTGCCGCGGTAAACGAGACGGGATTCAACAACAACAATGTCCAATTATTTATTCCTTTCACGTTCCAGGGAATTGAACAATTGCAATAGACAGTAGCAACCAGAACGGAGTTCGCGTTTCGTGGTATTCCTGTGTAGTACGGCAACCACCTTGTAAACCATCATACATGTGCGTACTTTCCACCCGCTCGGCATACTACGGAGAGGAGTTGTCGGCACAAAGCAGACATTGATGTAACGAATGTGGAATTCCCCTGCTAGCCTGCGCTGGAAAAACTCCTCCTTTGGCAACCGCTTGGTGGAATCGCAAGAATTATATATGTGAAGGTTTCAGTAAGAATCAGTAAGAAAGCAATTGTTCCTATGACTGCAACCACCACCAGATTGCAGCATGATTAACACTGGAAATACTTTCATCAAATTAGGGTCATGGCTTGCAACAGTTTGTCATTCAACATTTGAGTCAATTGAGACAAACAGTGATGACACTTAAATTTGATCACGGAAAAAACATGTTGTTGTTTTTGCAAATGTGAATTTATCCAAACTGCAACAACATGCAATGCACCACAGCAGAAACAGCGATCATCTTGATTTGGTTCCAGTTGTCAAAGCACCGTGATTTGCTCAAAAGATGCACGAGTTCGCGTGTTGATCGGTGAGTTTTAAAAAACTAGTTGCAAGAAAACTGTCATCGACAAATGCATTTCAATTCCACACTGTTAACCTGAAAATGGGATTGATTAGTGTGTGTTGGTTAAGGTTAATTGTAGCATGACCCTGTGTCTTGAACAATGATTATGAGTGTGTGCAAAGACTTGGTGTTTTTCCATTGCATTGAGACAGAGCTGAAAGCTTTTGTTTTGTTTTGATTTGATTGTCATTCAGATTGTTCAAATGGATGGCATTCCTATGAGTTATTTGTGTTGAGTAAACCTTTGATTGTTTCCATCTTGTTTGATTTGTTCAAATCAAGTAAAAGCAAGGTCACATTTTTAGCCCGCAACAATTGTTTCGTGCCAAGCAGCAAAGAGAAACTGATCTTGGTAAATTGTTGGCTTGTTTTCTGAGGATGTTGCTTTCAAACAAATAGAAAATAAGCTATGTTTTTGCAGTCCTCGCAGTGCTTCTAGTTCGACATCAGCTAGACCATCATTGCATCTATTAACATCTGTGTTAACTTCACATCTTAGGCTGGCTCTTTTATTCTTGATTGGTTCATCAGCACAGGGGTAGCCTGCTTCGCATGTCTTAAGAATCTCGGTCTGTGTCTGTGGGCACCATGGATTTTGTTGCAAGAGTTTACAAGAAGGTGTGGATTGGATCTAGATTGTTTCAGAATTGCGGCTTTTTCTTTGACACACATGACACAGCTTGCAATACCCTAATTTGCCTATAATTGGCTATGCATAGAGTATCCTCATACGGGACTCACAGGGTCGTGACTCATTCACGAA
>ENA-ORBV01007927-ORBV01007927.1-microbial-mat-metagenome-genome-assembly--contig:-NODE-7927-length-18042-cov-4.996048_pt1 | contig 18042 bp, 14 predicted proteins | sample MGYA00237777_ERZ505514 | MGnify/ENA primary metagenome ERZ505514 (study PRJEB26160, sample SAMN06269048) | microbial mat metagenome | isolation source: Oligotrophic lake microbial mat | place...
TGCATGTGTGGCATGCAATCTTTTTGAAATTTTACTCCTCCTCCACTGGGTCACTGATTCAAGCTAAGGCTTTTTCCGGGGGGTGTCAGTAGTTACAGCGATGTCAGTAGTTACGGCGAAGTGCTCGAGGGACGGGCGCGCCACGGCACCACCACCTCCTCGATCGGTACTGTGTTCTCTGGACTAAAAGACCTCATAGTAATGTGAAGGTACAAAAGTACAAACTTCCGCTTCATGTAAAACCTGGTATAAGTCACAGTAAGTATCAGTACCGGAACCGGGGAGAAGTGGTTCTACAGGAGGACAAAAAGAATAGGTGACCGTGACCACCGGATGGCACCGGTACTAGTACGTACAGAGTTCCATTTCAAAGCGGTCTTCAATATTGCACGATTCGAAATGATATTTAAGACCGACGTCTTCGTCAAGACATTTTTAACATTTATGGAGAAGCTCTGTAATCATAAAAGCTATAGCCCTTCTTTTCGACCTACTATGATTAGAATGAGTTGAGATCTAGCGGCACATTCTCTTTACGGTCACTGCTCTTTATCACTCTTTACCACTCAGCACATTCGAGGTCATCAGACCTTGACAAAAGGGCCAACGCCGGTTTTTTTCTCTTTCGATTTTACCCCCCCCAACTTCAACACACACTTTCTGCTCTCACAAATCCAACACGGGCAACACAATAAAAGCATACTCTCATTCTCTTCAGAATAATATCGTAATACGTTCACCACAATGGCACCCAAGAATCGACCCGCGCTTGTTTCCCTTGACGCTTTGTCTCGGTCCGCGAGACATATTCGTGCCGAGTCCAAGGATGAATTCTCGGCGGCCGAGTCCTCTACTGCTAGCAGCGCTGTCAGTCCCAATCCGAAACGATCTCCACCCAGAAGAATACCCGCTCGATGCCGTACCTTTGATGCAGGAACAGACTCACCAGAGGGCCCAAAACGCGGTGGACGCCGTCTTCCTCAACGGTCGGTGAGCCAAAAGTTTGACCGAAGAGCCATACTCAAGAAAGAATTGGAAGAGAACCTCGATGATAAAGAAGACGACAGCGAGCAGAGTTGAGCAGGGGTATCTAGCTGCTAGCAGCCCCGTTCAGTTATCAAGATTTTTTCTTTCCCTGCTGTACAGTAACACCATCACAGCATCATGCCATTCGTACACTTGCAAAATATACCATAACGCATAACCGTTCAATATATAGAGAAACATTTAATAAAACAATCTTTCTATTTCAAATACGTAGGGTTCTGTTCAGTATCCACAGTGTCACTTGGGCAATCGCGCCGTATATGGTAGCACCTGCCTCGCTGGCTCTCCTTTGTCTTCCGTCACTTCCGTCGGCGTGAACTCGGCCGGGGGGCCTAACTTTTTCGAATCACTGTTACTGTAATGCACGATCAGCTAGCTACTAACTATATAGTTGTTCGATAGGGGTACAACCCTCCTCTACTAATGGCTACTGCAACCTAGTTAGTGCGAAGCTTTACTATTGGAAGAACATGCTGCCACTCACTCTTCGTTCTGCAACAAAGCCAAACCCTCTAATTTCTTTTCTTTTGGCGGCAAATTCTGCCTATCATCAGCAATGGTGTCTCCGCAGTGATTCCAAAGGGGCCATTGGTCCAGCTAGCTAGCTAGATAGCCAGCAGCTGCTGGTTTTCAATCCTGTGTGTTGCCCTTCACGCAGAAAGTGCTGGGCACAAAACCTCTCTACGATCATTCTTTCTCATCATTCTTGCTTTAGAGATTGTGTGCGCACCTTTTCTTGTATGTCCGTTTGTCTGTGAGTATCTGCTGACACGACTTACTGACCGTTCCAAGATTCAATTCATTCAAAATCAGGTTATGAGCTAAAATACACGCCGGCCAGTAGTGCTAACCCACCGCGGTCATTGGAGTTATCGCGTCATTCTTCGATTATTTTTTACACCAGATCTTCTTACCGCGCGCGGTTCATGTTTAGGTAAGTAACTAACTCAAAAATCAAACACAGCCGCCATCAAGCGGAAGAAAGAATCATTTAGTAATCCCATTAAAAATCACGAAGCAAACACCAAGTCTTGTGTCGTGTACTGCTGTATTGCTCATTTGGTTTAGATCCTCTACTTTTGCTGTTTTGTTTCGATCAGCTAGGTTACTACCAGTAGCTAGAAAGAAGCAATAAGTTAGCACAGTATCGTAGAAATCTTCTACCAAATTGATTTAATTAATTTCGTGAAGCTTCCATTTCGGTCTTTTTTCATTTGAAAAACAAACAAAATCTCCACGATGATGAATTTTGCGTCTTCCATGATGGGGCTGTCGCTCCTCATGTCGACGGCTGTGAATGCTTACTACCTTCCCGGTGTGAACATCCATTCCTTCCAAGAAGGAGACGACATTAAATTGAAGGTGAACAAAATGACCTCCACGCAAACTCTGTTGCCTTTGGATTACTACAAATTCCCGTTTTGCCAGCCCGAAGGAGGCCCCAAAATGGACAACGAAAACTTGGGAGAGTTCTTAGCTGGTGACCGTATCGAGTCTTCTCCCTACATGCTCCGCATGAGAAAGGAGATGTACTGTGAACAGCTCTGCATTCAAAATTTGGGTCGCGGCGAACAACCCAAATTGACGGCCAACAAAATGGTTCGTATCATTCGCAAGAATTACCATCACAACTTTATCGTGGACAATCTCAGTGCCGCCTCCAAGATGGAAGATGACTCTCAAGTCACTACCCGATTCTGGCAAGGATTTCCCGTTGGATTCATCGCGGATGACAACCACAAGGCTTACATTCACAACCACATCAACATTGAGCTCTTTTACCACCAGGCTCCTCTGTCTACCAGTGGTAGTAATTCGACCGTTCCAGAATACCGTATTGTCAAGTTTATCGTCGAGCCATTTTCCATCAAGCACGATGTGGACGCCACGGAAGTCGATGCGAATGCCGAAGAACACGGAAACTACCTTCCCGCCGTGGCCAAAATCAATAAGCCCATTGCTTCGTGCGATCCCGCCGTTCCTTACGATACACGAGCGCACACGAACTACGATATGGTCATGGCCGAAGGACGCGAAGCACAGCCTGCTTCTGGAAAGGTTTTGTTTACGTACGATGTGATCTGGACCGAAGATCCCACGACCACTTGGGCCACTCGTTGGGATGTCTACCTCAACATGAATGGAGCTGTCCCCGCCAAGGTTCATTGGGTGTCCATTCTCAATTCCATGGTCATTGTCTTTGTGCTTTCCGCCATGATTGCTGCCATTTTGGTTCGCAATCTTCGTCGTGATTTTGCTCGTTACAACAAGTTGGCCACCGATGAAGAAAAGGCGGAAGATTTGGAAGAATTTGGATGGAAACTCGTGCACGCCGATGTCTTCCGACCTCCTTCCTCCTACCCCATGTTGTTGGCGGTCGCCTGTGGTACCGGTGCTCAAATCTTGTTCATGGTCTTGTTCACCATTTGCTTTTCGGCATTGGGATTCCTCAACCCAGCACGACGTGGAGCTTTGGTCATGGCGGAATTGTTCCTTTTTGTGTTGATGGGCGGTGTCAATGGTTACGTGACGGCACGTCTGTACAAGACATTCAAGGGCAAGGAATGGCAGAAGGCAACCACCATGACGGCCGTTGGCTTTCCTGGAATTTCGTTTGTCTTTTTCATTCTCTTGAATATTTTGGCCTGGACTCAGGACAGCTCCGATCGTGTGCCTTTTACCACACTCCTGGTGCTCATTGTCCTTTGGTTTGGTATCAGTACACCCCTTGTCTATGTCGGTGCCTACTTTGGATACAAGCAGGATGCGATTGAGTTCCCGGTCAACACCTCGAGCATTCCCCGTCAAATCCCCGATCAGCCCTGGTTTATGGGTCTTCCCTTCACTCTCTTTGTGGGAGGAATTTTGCCCTTTGGTTCCTGCTTTGTGGAGCTCTACTACATCCTCGCAAGTGTGTGGCAAGAGTACTACTACTATGTCTTTGGATTTCTTCTCTTGGTCTTTTTCATTTTGGTGGTGACATGTGCTGAGATTACCGTCTTGTTTACCTATTTCCAACTGTGCTCGGAGAATTATCACTGGTGGTGGAGAGCCTTTGGCAACGCTGGAAGTACTGCCATTTGGGTCTTTTTGTATTCGGTGGTGTATTTCCAGCAGCTTGAGGCCAATACCATGGTGACGTACTTTTTGTACTTTGGTTACATGGGGCTGGTCTGTTTGGGAATGTTCTGCATGATGGGATTCGTTGGTGTCGCGTGTTCCCTCTGGTTCAACAAGGTTATTTTTGGATCCATCAAGATCGACTAAGGAGCTCGAATCATATATTTGTTATGGATGGACCTTGACTGCTGCAATCCAGTTTAAATTATTTTGAAGACAGGAGATTTGGATGGAGCAGTCCGGTAGCTAAGTAGTATGGTGCATCCATATAGATACTAAGATTTTTAAATGTCAAAAATGAATTCATATGTGTAGCATCAGAGCTTATACAACAACCTCAAGTTGCCTGGCATTTTCTGGCCTGATTTTTAACTCTGTAGTTTTCATTGGAAGACCTTGGGTTCAGGCATGTTGCCCAGCTCCACAGCACCATTGGGCATTCCCTAAAATTTTAATTAATAATTGAAAATGACGCTCTAATTTAGAGTACAAAAGGCTCCTCTCTAGATTAGAGAAGACTTATTAAAACGCTTCTCTAACATGGAGAAGAGTCAAAAACTCTCTCTCTGAACGCATGTTCTGCCATGGTAAATCAGTTGGATTGAAGGAAGGGTTTCAAGCTCTGTTCCAAATTTGAGAAGAGCATGCATGTTCCTCAAAACAGAGGAACGCAAAAAACCTTCTCCAAAATGGATAAGCGTTAAGCAAGAATGACACATCAACAATGCTCGATGCAACTGTTTTTGTCACAAAGAAATGAAAGACTGTTGAGGAATCCGTCATGTTTGTGATCAATAGACCTGGAATGCTGCAGTTAATTGTTTTGCATGAGGGAGACAAAGAAGATGTTCCACTCTTATGAAAAAGAAGACAATGTCTGTGAATCAATCATGTGAGTCAGCCCTGAGTCCATTTTGGGTTGGATTCACAAACCGCCAATCATGTGCACTTGGACAGACAAGATTTCAATGTGAACACTTTTGTGTTTGCATCAGCCCCACCTCATTGTCGTCCAATGGATCCAAATGTTGCATGTCGTGTGACGTTCATTGAATGAAACATGACATCTTCAGCCCTGTGTCATGCCAGAGTCTGGTGCTGTGCAACTGAAATTAATTTCCTAACGAAAACAGGGCTTGCACCTGTTTGCATGGCCAAGGCAACAGTTATCAAGCAACATTGGATCTTCATAGATTGCATTGTGCTAACTGCTAGCTAGCTAGCTGTAGCTATTAGCACAAAAATGCATGGATAAGTGCTTCACACAATTAGAGGTCGTGGTTGGGACGTGAAATTGCCGCCCGGCTCACTTGACCAAACCTATCCGTACTCGCAAAGCAGCCTAACGCCGATTGCGTCTAATTAGACCACGCCGGAGGTCCCTCTCGGTGGTTTTTTTTCATTGTTGATACCTCATTTTTCACTTCGATTTTACGAACACAACCAACACTATGCTGGCTATTAGCTATATAGTGCTTACAATGAATAATCCCGACGGTTGTTTTTTTACCATCATATCTCATCATGAAGCCACATCGATTGCCTGTTTCTGTCGGCGACAGCCACAAACCTCCCCCATCACCCCAACGAACGATGATGATGAAGAAATCATTACGATTCATGGACACCTTGTCGTCCTCCCCCCTGTCTCTCAAGGCGAACAAAAACACTCTGGCATTGATGGGGACGATCGTCTTTGTGGCCTTGCTTCTGTTGTTCCACACCATTCGAAGCAACCAAGGCTTGAGCAATACCCTAGTGAGCGGTCCTTCCTATTTACGAAATCCACCAGGTCATCCGGCCTTTTCTCTTTTGGTGCTCCTCGCATTTCAAGACGCGACCGCCAAGAATGAATTTCTCGATTTGATCCAACCCCTCACGAATTATGTCCGCGACTATGAACCCGATACCATTGCCTATGAAGTCATGCAAAGTGATCAAGATGCCTTGCAAGTCATCCTTTTGGAGCGCTATGCCGACAAGGAGCATGCCTATTTGAACATTCACAAATCCAGTGCTGCCTTTTTGGAATTTCGACCCAAATTATTGGAACTGGAAAAAGCCGGACGCGTGACAATATCGGGAAATTCCTATATCGATTCGGACTTGGGCTTTGTGGGACGACCGCCCTCATTGGCCAAAAGCGGCACTTTGTAACAAAACAACAATCCATCAATCCATCGCAGTATAATAAATAAATATTAAATATAGAATTCATTTTTGTCGGGAAAGCAACCAATCCACTACGAGTAGTATGAATGGAAAATTGATCAGTGCAATATACTATACTCTAACCCAGTGTTGATAACTTATGAATGACCTTGCTATATATGTTTGTGCTGCGTAAATCAGGGGGTACTGTACTGTATGATAATTAAGATACTTAGCACTAGAATTCATTAGGGGAACCGAGCCGGGGTCTAGGTTGAATTCTCGTATTTTTTTTTGTAGTCGATGATTACATGTGGAGATCATGAAAATTGTGGCTCTTTTCGCTATCTCGATCCAAAAGCTGTTTACTCAGCTTTCGGTGGAGAATGGAGCCAGAATATGTCCTCTACGTTCGCTTACTTTGTAGTAGTTGGTGCCTCGCTATAATCGGGTGTCGCCTTTGGATGAGACAGGAATCGTCAAGGGCTCCATCGGATCCCGGAAAACTTATCTGTAGGAGGGGGCACATTGTGCTTCAGCAAGGAGTATTCTTTTCGAATCCCACGAACTTCTTCGAACGACTACTCGTCTTGGAGTGAGCTAATGGAATCCAATCATAGCCAATGATTGCGGTGCAGAATGTAAGGATGGACATGCTGCCATGCATACGCTATGGAAGTAGGAAGCAACGCGTATGCCACTTTTACAGTGTGAGCGAATGTTTTAGGTGGTGCCACAGCAGAGCTTTCTTGCTGCTAAGCATTATCATTGTCTCCTCCTCCATGTGTTTCTCCACCTCGGTTTCCTCCGCGGCGCTGTTCCACCACGACGTGTTGCCGTAAATGATGCCCAAAGGTCGTCAACAATTCAATATCGTCCATGGGCAACTGGCAAGCTTTGGCAAATTGTTGCAATTCCACGAGTGCCTCCTCGGCGGCTTTTAAATTGGAAATGGCCCAAGGAGAATTGACATTGGAAATTCCATTTCTTCTCAATAAATTTTGCATCCATCCACTCGACGCGTTGAAGTGTTGATACTTTGGATGGGTGGGCATTAACTCGGCCGCAAAATCCTTGGCCAATTGACACAAGCCAGCCCATGTGAGACCCAATTTTTCCCGTTGATGTCGTTGCAACCGCCGTTTGACATAATTCACCACTTTTTGTTCCACTTCTGGAAATTGTCCTGGCGTGTATCGTTTTTGACAAGTGGGTTGCAATTTGCCGGATTCGTAGTCCCGCAATTTTCGAAGAAAGACATTTTGATCACTAATACTGCCGGTAACTTCCGGTCCACTCATGGGATCACGAAGAAATTCCGCTCGGGATAGTTTAGTGGTTTGATTTTTTTGAACAAACAACGAACACAAACGATACCAAAATTCTTTCGTCAACGTCTTGGTCGCAAGGCAGGGTCGTCGTTTCGTCTTGGACTTCCCTTCTGTGTTCGTATCATTCTTTTCATTGTCATCTTCGGTGGATGCCTTTCTGGCAGCCTTTGTTTTGGTTTCAGAATTATTGTTTGCAGCAGTGCGCTTTCGCTTTTTGGTAGTCTTCTTGCTGGTGTCGTTGGTTGTTGCTTCTTCTTCTGTCTCAGATGTTGCTCCTGTGGATTCGTTCGTTTGGTTATTGATTTGTGCCACCAATAATTGCATCTGTTGCTGTTGCTGTTGCATCTGTTGTTCTTGTTGCTGTTGCAGCGCCTGTTCTTGATGCTGCTGCATCTGTTCCTGTTGCATCGCCTGCCGCTGCTGCTGCTGCTCTTGCTGCTCTTGTCGATACAATTGCCCTCCAAATCGATGAATGCACTGACGACACGTCCATGCACTGGTGGCTGCTGAGCCAGCCGTAGAGACGCGAATGCTTCCCATCATGACACCACAACTGTTATTCAAATTATTATTATTATTTTCCACGCCATCATTGTTGTAAGCCGACGCCGCATGAATGCCTTGTTGACACATGAGACAAACACATGTGCCATCGATGACGGCCTCGGGATGAGCACACCACGTTTCGCCAGCGCAACAAATTGGCATGATGAATTGTAATTAATTATAAATGGACCGCCAATTCAATACACTGTATAGGCCTTTGAATGCATCTGCTATGCTAGCTAGCTAGTAATAGCCGAGAAGGAGAATGAACGAATGCTTTGATACAACGACAACGGCTCGCTCCATCATGGCGTGGATTGATTCATGAGAACCAACCCATCATCGAAGCCCTCTCGTCACAGTCATCAATCAACTATAAACGAATCAATGACTGTGTAATGATACATCGTGTGGCGTGACAAGGGCAAATGTGCGTTCTACATCCTGATACCATAAAAACACAAGATCGCACAACTTCACGCACTGACTTCTCCTGAGCCTTTTGCTGCGAGATCTTTATTATTGATGACAACACAAAAACAACCTATCACTATAATCTCGACACATAGATAGTTGAGCTACACAGTCTTGACAGGTCCATTGCAAGGAATAGAAGATAGCAGACTACTACACCAGCTAGTAGTTGATATAGTTACTAGTAGAATCACCATATTATTGATGCGGAAGGTAGCAGCAAGTTGAAAGGATGAGCAATCATCATCACGAAGTACAGAACGTAGAGGCTGCGGGAGGTGTGCCAGCACCACCATCACAATCTCCAGCAGCAGCAGCAGCAGCCCCTGGCCACTTTCGTTTCTTGCACCGACTGCCGGAACAAGTTTTATCCAATTGCATTTGTCAGTACTTGGATTCCAACGATGTCCTCCAAATTTTTGGCGCTTGTTCAAATTTGGCCAAGGCCAAGAATCTGCATCAGTATTTCTGTCATACACATGGGCTTTCCTTGATGCTTCCTTCCGCAGAATCGCTCCAACAAGAATTGGAGGACGACCAATGGCCTACCAACAACACGGACGACGAAAACAACGACAACAATAATGATGTTCCACTTCCAGCTTACATGAGGACCATGGCCACATTCATACAACATCATGGCAATGGCAATGGCAATAGCTGTCGTCCAAATAAGGACGACAATGATGAGACAGAGGAACCGACCAGGGCTTTGAAAACACAGGCGATCGCAGATACTAATGATGATCTGTATCGACAATTGGCTTGTCGTCAGTGTCGTCATGAAGGTCGACGTGTCCCATGCGACAACCACAGTGATCACAGTCGCATTGGTGGTGGTAGGGGTGACGTCCTTTTGTACGAACCCGTCATTTCCTGTCCGACCTGCCACACCACCTGTCGTCTTTGCCAAAACTGTATCCGAAGTCAATGCTGTTGTGTGGCGGCCGCCGTCCACGACAAAATGTGTGTCGTGGGAACCGAGTGTCCATCCTGTGTTGCCGCCAGAAAACAACGGCACCAACAACAACAAAATTACAATAGCAACCGTACCCACCATCATTCTCCACAACACACAGGAAGAGGACTGATTCAATGCTCTTTTTGCAGTCCAAGAGGAGGAGGAATGGATTGTCACGAGGAATGTGCCGAAGTCGTGTGTTCGGATTGTCACGTCAATGGCTCGTGTGTCGATGAACGACAATTGTATGGTCCCTTGCTGCAACAAGATTACAATCCCATGGCCTATGTGTATTTGGGATATGGTACCCTCCAGCCCAATATGATTCATTGTCAGGAATGTTCGGCACTGGTGTGTGGGGATTGCTGTCATATGGTTTCCTTGGACTATAGTTATGGGGTTGCCGCCATGTGTGCCCCTTGTGAAGCCGCCTATCGTGCGGCGGCGGCGATTGCGGCGATCGTTGTGGCGGCTCCTCCTGCTATTGCTTATCATGAAGATGATGATGGCGATGATAATGCTGCTGCTACAGGAGTGTAGCATGAATTGGAGAATACAACCCACAAAAAGGAATATCACAAAAGGACGAGTGCTTTTCATTCGGCTGCCACAATGGCCTCCCCAACACATCCGTGCATGCATGCATGACTCATGCCTGACGTTGGTAATTTGGTTTCCATGCTTGTGGTGTCATTTCTGGCCCTCCGCCGCACGACTGAGAAGCATTATCGTATAGTACCAGTGGATGGAGCTAAAGTCAATATAGTACAACAACGACGTCGACGACAAAAGGTTATGCAGTCCTTTGCAGATTCCATCGTTCGTTTCCATTGTGGTGACATCCGGTTCTTCTGGTTAGGGATCGGGCCAGCCACCACGGCAACCAGAATGGGACATGCTTGTGGTTTTACCTAGTAGTAATACTAATTGCAGCTGTACTGTACTGTACTTTCCTGTTGGGTACGGACTGGGCAAAAGTCAAGTCAGGGAAAAGGAGCCGAGAGCGGCAAGTTTTTCTGTTTCGCTCAGTCACATAGTGCTTTTAGGAGTCTAATAGTAAGGGGAAGAAGCACTGCAGGATGGTTTTGCTTTGTTTCTATGTATTTATTCGATTTGTCAATCGTTCTTTGTTTCGGATTTCTTGTTCCGAGAGAGCTGACTGTCATTGGGAAATTGTGACGCCATGGCGACCCACTGGATGTTCCTCCGCCGAAGAAAAAAATGGGGGAACTTGCGTGGCGCACCCAAAGAACAATCGAACATCTTTTTGGCATGGAATAACCCTTATTAACAACACAGCCGTCCGTCAAGTTACCTGGCTTTTTAGAAATATCCAGCCTATAGCTAGCTACCTAGTAGTAGCTATCAGAGTTGTATCAACGTGTTCATGCCTAGCCAGTTGTACGGATTTGTGCCAGCTGAAGGTGGCGTGTTTTCGTATGCCAGCATTGCCAAGTTTCGTTACTAGCTAGTAGCTAGGTTATCGTATGGTTACTCGATAGATGAAAAAGGGCGGCACTTTATATATGTATGGTAACTATGTAAGATCATGATAGCTAAGATTAATTTGTACAATCAGGGCCATGAATGTGCTGGTAGGTGAATAATGAATGTGCGAAGGAAAGGTTTGTGCAAGAAAAGATCGAGTGTATGTGTAGCAGGAATAAGTAGTAAGACGTGTAGGTTTGCCTTCTTAGACCTTGACGCGCGACGACTGAAACATTCTCATGATGGACGACGGCAAACTGCTCCGACGCTCTTTTTTGGGTTTGTTCTTGGCGGCTTGTTTGAGGATTTGTTTCCGTTCGATATCGGTTAACTTGAGCTCCTCAAAATGATGGACGCGGGGAGGCTTGGTGCCTTCGTAGTCGTCCAAATCCACTTGTTCCGCTTTCAAGACATTCCAATCCAAACTGAGGGGATGCATCATGTTGAGCTCAGGACTTCCCTTGACTTGATGGTAGGTTCTAAACTCAATGACACCAAAGGAAACCGACCGAGCACGACCCGGTCGGGCGACCACAGGTGCTTGTAGTTCGTCGGAAGACGAAGAAGAGGAGGAGGAGGCATCCGTTTCGGTGGCATCCGTGGTTTCCGTCGTCGTAGCTTTGCTTGCCGCAGCCACGTCCATCAAGTCGTCCACATCGACCATCTGCATGGGCTCATTGTGGCGGCGAGCGTTGGCGCGAGTATTGTCGGCGGTGGTTGCGGTAGTATTGCACATGGTGGCCGTGTAAAGGTATCGTTGGTTTTCGATCGAAAGTAGGGTTCGTTTGGGCGACGTAAATTGTGAGAAGCGACAGAGATATGTATGTGCCTGTACTTCTATTCGTTAGGTTAGCTAGCTAATTTCACGTCAGAGTATTGCAGTGTTTACAAGATGACTTTGATTGCTAGTAGCTAGCTAGCTAGAAATAGCTAGATTTCTAAAAAAGAATGACGGGCCACCAAAACTGAGGTCAGCGCAAAGTGCTGACGAAATTAAAGCGTGCATCTGCTGGGCAATTGTGTAACGAGTAGACTAGTTGCAAGCAGGTCAATTGCCCAAGCATGTCCTGGTGCTGCATGTCCGGTTGCAGTCTTGAAAGACACGACCGCCTTTGTTGGGATCTTGGGAGTTGGGACCGAACCTTCCTTGAGTACGTTGGTTGTATACTACGACAAAGTAACGGTTTGGTCGTGTTCTCTTTTGAAATCTATGGCGACTGGTACTCAAGTTCACTCATTGTCAGCTTACACACTCCATACTACTTGACTGTATTGCACTTGTCACTTAATTACTCAGGAACCAGTTTGCCTTCCGGGTAGACTTGACGTGGTGCATCCGAAATCGAATCGAATGGAACAGACAAGAGTCATGCTTTCGCGACACTTTCTAGCTAGATGGCTACTGTATATCCTTTTTCATAAACGAGGATTAACAAGTGGGACAACATGACGGAATCCTAATCATAAGCAAGACACCAGAATTGTACCACCGAAGCATCTGGAACACTTCGTCCAGTCGACCTACTGTACGTAGTTACTCTGCTTATCGGAGTAGACTAGTAGGAGTACTAAGTCCTTTCGAACGAGAAGATCTACTAGCAGCATTGCTGCAAGTAGGAAAACATGACGGCAAAATGACCTTTCCCAAGAAGCTAAAAGCCTGCCACGGAAGTAGCTGGAACAATGACCCCCTGTTGAACAACAAAGCAGTAAAAAAATGTGCTTGCTGCTTGGTTGCAACAATTGTTTTGCATTTGGTCTGCTCTTGTGTCATTTGTGTTGTTGGCTCTCCAGATCAAGACATGTGTTTTCATCTGTGATGCCCACATGCACAATTTCCATCCAGCAATGCTTGCTGAGCCATTCTGTGTTGGCACTGCATCCCAGAATTTGTGCACATTTTCAGCCATGAGTGTCACAATGAAGATCTTGCTTTGACAGGTTTTTGCTTTCAAGAATTGCATCTCTGGTGAGTTGAATCGCTCAAGAATGAGCTGTGTTGTTCAATGGCACACACCACGTTGGATCCAGGCACAAGGCGTTGGCCGCCCCGCAACACACATTTGCAGTTGACTTGTTGTTCGCAACATTGAACTTTGTTGCTTCTTGTGATGATTGTCTTTCTTTTAACCTTGTTAGATGATTTTTTTGTCACATCCACAATGAAGAAGTCAAAGCACGACAAAACTCGTTCGTCCTCCATTCGTTGTCTTCCCTCCAACTGAAAAGGGTGGGCAAACTCTTCCTTTGATCCTCTGCAAATGCCCATGGCTCATGGTTGCAGGCCAATGGTGTCCCATTGATTGCACGAGATCAATGTGTTTGAGTGTTGCACTGGTGTGATTCTTCACAGATCCAATCAATTGACAGGCTTGCTCTGATGAATGTTGCACCCTTGAGAATGATGTTGACCACACCCCAGCTGATTTGAGGAACAAGACCAATGTTTGAGCACAGGCTTTACTGATTCAAATGCCAAAGGAGGGGACTGAGTTGGAGGTGTTTGCGGTGTGTGTTCGAGCTGGAGCTGGGGAGTCCATTGAAACCATTCCTTATCATTGAAAACTTTACTACCACACCATGCACATGCCCATGGCCCTAGCTTGGTGCAGTATAACTAATTAGTTAGTAGCAACCTTTGGTTTTCTTTTCCTATTACCGCAATCTTTTAAAATCTAAATTATTAATGCAGACCCTTCGGGCACCACAGCGCCAGCCAGTCTTGCCGACTAGAATGCACGGCACCGGCCTCACTCACATCTACAAATACACTTTAAAAAGGCGGAATTGGATTGATTCAATTAACTCGATAGCTCTCTGTGGGTAATCTCCCCCTCCCTACTCGGTGCCGCACTGGGCCGGACGCTGCCAGCGCTGCTGGAAACTTCTCATACAGGACTTTCCATCGCGCAAGAGAAATACAAATTGCGACTTTTGGGGGAACGTAGCCGGGATGCATGCATTCATGCTCTCGCTAGCCCTTTTTCATTCTACACAGGCCCAGCATGTCGTTGAAATTCTTGAAAGCCAATGGCAGGTTAGTTGTTAAGGAGGGGTGTCCGTTGAATTGACAATTCCGTAAGGGAACCCAAAGCATGCCCCTCCTCCAAGGCCAGCTCCTAAACCACCACCAAGCGTAAATTCGTAAAAGAAATTCCCATTGAGGGCTAAAAGGAGAAAGAAAGAATAAAAGAGAAGAAAACTGTGAATAAAAATCCAATCGAGGATCCACAGTAAAATACAATCCGTTCAGGAGTACGTACTAACTCCGGTAGACACTCCTGCGGCGCCGATAAGGGCCGCATCGACATCGGCAAAGATGGAACCACACACAAAGTCTTTGGTCAATACCGCATCGGAAAAGCCCAAAATAAAGTCAATCTCGGCACCTGCACCCAACTCGGCTCCCAAACATGTACGAATGATGGATCTTTGATCGACCTGTGATGACGATCGACAAAAAGAGGCAAGCAAAAGAAGCAAAGAAGTCAGTACTATAAACTGATGTTTGTACCTAGGTCGAGATCGGGGACCCCGGTTGAGCAAAAAGACACGGTTTCTAGAGTCTGACTTACTCCTCTGACCAACGCCAAGTAATTCAGTGAGGCATCGAGCAAGAAGCCTCCCTATAAATATCAATGCCATAGCAAAATGGTCAAGTTTCCAAAGCAGGAGATGAGCGACGGTTGCCATAAATCAAGCCCAGCATTTACTGGATGACAGGCACTTTTTTCATTATTGAATACGTACTTCCAAGTGATATCCCACATACTCGACCGTTTCGGAATCTTGTCGGCTAATGTTACAATTTCGACTCATTTGTTGCAAGGCCTCGATCGGTCCCGCCATGTTCTCATGTAGTGCGCGTTGCATGGACAGCCATTCGGTCGATTGTAAAAACTCGCGTTCGCTCGTGGCCACCGACAGTGTGTTTAGGAACTGATCTTCCGAAAGACCTGCGGCACTGTACAAAATGTCTTTGAATTGGGTCATGTCAAAGGTGTCTTTGAAGGCCAGACGTTGTTGCTGGAGACACGAATTGGGAAGACACCGATTGCCCATCATGGCGTTGATTGGTATACAATCCAAGGGAGCTTCGCACGTGTTATAATTTCCACATCGTTGTCCAAAGGTTCTTGGTTCTTTGGTTGTGGATTCGTCATCGCCTTGTTGTAGATTTCGAATCTCGTGTTCTTGTTGCAAATCCATAAAGGCGGTCAGCTTGCCATCATTTTGAAGCAGTTCCCTGGCAACGGCGACAGTGTCTTCTTGCATATCATCCATATCAGGGGAGGCATTGACAAGCAAGGAATTTTTGCCCTTATCATGTAGACTTAGTAAAAGTCCAAGCAACTGCACCAACAGGATAGAATATTGTCGTGTAATCATCTTGAATATTGAGGTCCTACAGAATAGTAACTTGCTTGCTTGCTAGAGTGGAAGATTGTAGATATCTTTTTGCTGTCAGACCAATCAATTACAGGCTGTTGCTAGCTAGCTAGTCGACTGTCGACTGGATGGATTGAGTGAATCGAATCAAATCGAATCCAGGATCGTAATAGTAGGATGTCGACCAGCAGTTCTTGCTTGTATCTGACGACTAACAGAAGCAAGTCTCCCACACTCACTGTACTCGCCTCGCCTCCACATTACATCCCGCAGTAGTAGTCCCCCAACACCCCAAAAAGCAAATACCCTTGGATGGAATCATTTAAGTAGCAGAGTCATGCTAGTCCGTTGATGCATCCCCAACTGCCAATGGCATAGATCGCTGACTCTTTCAATCACATGCTTGGATGCTCCATCTTCGGGCGAGTACGGTCATGTCGTTCATTTTACAGTATAATAATGTGGCCGTGTCGGAAGCGGAGAGATCCCCGGCTGGCGTGATTGATTTCGTAGCGCACACTTCTTCAATATCCAATTCGCATCCAATTTGTTTGATGCGATCCTGTTCTCGTTGACCGGTTGACATCTCGCGAATCGAAATCTATTATCATCATGATTGCATCTTCACGCTTCTCATCATAGCACTAACAACTTCATCCTCATCAGTGCAACCACCATTATTAGTTAGTTGGTTACGTTAGTATCGTCCATCGATCTCATTGATTCTTCTGATTTCCCTTTCGCTCCTTGCTTCTTCAAAGCAAAGATCACTCTTCAATTCCCTACTAGTAGGTAGCAGTTCCTTTGTTGGAGTGAACAAGAAAGAGACCCCGTTCTTCGACACACAGAGCGTTTTGGTTGGAACACCCCTCCAAAGACGACAACCTACATACTACCCATCTTATCCTGGCTCCGCCTATAACTGGCTAGAACAAAGTTCCCACCATGTTTCACAAATCGCTCATGATGATGACCACTACTCGATTGTTGGGGCGTCGATCGCCGTCCTTCGCGCCATCAGCTTTGATGAAATCCAAGCTTCCTGCCATTAGTAGCACTGGCACGATGACCAACAAGTTTATGACTCCTGTGCTTCGAAGTCTCACGACGACGTCCCCCCGTCCCTTTCAAATCTTGGGAGTCCAACAAATTGCCTTGGGTTCGACCGACAAGTCGGGCATGACTAAATTGTGGCAGGATATTTTTGGATTGCAACCCATCGGGTCGTTTCGGAGCGAAAAAGAAAATGTCGACGAAGACATTTTGAAATTGGGTGCCGCCAAATCGCCCTTTTGCGTCGAAGTGGATTTGATGGTACCGATTGATGAAACCAAAAGTCCAAAGGTAAATTTGGAAAGAAAAAAAGGAAATGTATTTGTAGGAGTGCAGTAACATTGTTTGTACGCTGCAAAAAAGATTCCACCCTCATTTGCTTTCCATTTATTATTTTTATAACTGCTGCCAATTCCATTCTACTACTATTATGATCCATGACAGGTCCATGTCCCCCCCTTGAATCATTTTGGATTGTGGGTGGATCATTTGGACGAGGCCGTCGAATGGATGATGGCCAATGGGGTACGATTTGCGCCCGGTGGGATTCGAAAAGGAGCGGCAGGTCATAATGTGGCCTTTATTCATCCCAAAGGCAATGACGCCAGTCCGATCTCGGGCAATGGTGTCTTGATTGAATTGGTGCAAGCACCCCAAGAAGTGATTGATGCCTTTCACAAAGAATCGTAATGACACCATTCGATCCATTCATGGATGCCGCAAGGCCTTTTGAAACAGACAAGTAAAACTAGACTAGATATCAATTTCAACACAGACTGTCCCCTGTTCGCCTCGTTGGTTCGCCGCTATGTTCGCACGTGATGCAATCCCTTCATGCATAGCCGCCATCAACAGACACCGGCGAAAGTGCTGTAGGAACGTTTCAGCATTATAGCTTTGCCGTGTTTTCCCTTTCCCTCTTCGTTTCCTTGTCTGTGACGGATTCTCGCTTCGTGCAAACCGAACTCACTTGAAAAATAGACGGAAGTGGAATAAGCAGATGAAAGGTCCATGATCCAACAGTTTTGTCAACTCTGCCACAGTGGTGTCGACTGCTGGGTTCTAGGATGGAGGCATAAGGTGTGAGGCATGCCTATCTTGTTTACTCCTGTAGTGAATTTTACCCCTATCACACTTGCTATCTTTCTTTGCGTTCTTGGGTGGTGCAGGAACATTGGAAGCTGCAGTAGCTGGAGACTAACTTTAGCAGAATGAAAGGACCACAAGATTGAGTGACCGACTAGACCTAATCTTCGTTGCCCTGCAATGTCAATTAGATGGTTAGCTCATGACAATTAGCATTGATAGCTATGAATTGTCTAAAGCAGTAGCCATTAGGGTGGTGGGTTTGGGAGGGGATAGGGCAAGACCCCTTCCAAAAATGGATGTTGCCCCCAACTAGTCAAGTGGGGTCTATCCAAATTTTATTGACGAAAAGTGACTGAAAAGTGACTGAAAAGTGAGAGATGTACGATTTCGCCC
>ENA-ORBV01007928-ORBV01007928.1-microbial-mat-metagenome-genome-assembly--contig:-NODE-7928-length-18040-cov-5.745477_pt1 | contig 18040 bp, 11 predicted proteins | sample MGYA00237777_ERZ505514 | MGnify/ENA primary metagenome ERZ505514 (study PRJEB26160, sample SAMN06269048) | microbial mat metagenome | isolation source: Oligotrophic lake microbial mat | place...
GGTCAGGTCTGGCGAACTGTTGCTGCGGTGCGTGAGGAAGCGCAAGAATGATCCAAATTTAAACCATGCCATCCTATCAACCAAAATCCGCGAACAACACCGTCAACAAATATCTCTACAGCACCACGGCATCATAAAGTCAACAATGATAGAATGGGAAGTCATACAGAGCAACTAGTGTTTTTTCATTCCGAGTGCAAAAGTAACAAGCCTGATCGACAAAAAAAAGAAGTAGCGTGGATAAGTTGTTGCAAGAAACGAACTTATTGTTGGAGGAGGTTTCATTCCCTTCATTTCAGCAGCAAGGCCCGGCAGTTACGGAAGTTCCGCCAATAATTTGAAACTGCACGGATCCTCCTTCGTCCAAGATGCTACTACTACCGGTGCCATGGAAGAAGAAGATGATATATGCGCACACAAAAGGGTTGCGTCTCCTGCTTTTATTTGCTTTCTTCTGGGGCAGCAATGTCGTTCTAGGCAGCGATGAGACACTCCATCACCCGTGGGAAACCAGTCGGGCTCAAAAACAAGTGAATCCAGGAAGAAATAAGTTTTTGTATCTGCCCAACTACAACAAACAAGACGATAGAGAAGAAGAAGACCACCCCATTGAGGAATATGTCGACGAATCCATTGCACTTCCTCATTTTCTCTTGGGTGTCGATCAGAATCATCATCATCACATGGTCGTCTTTTACTCTCCAACCTGTCCGCATTGCATTCACTTTGCTCCGAAATACAAACAATTCGCACGGTATTTTCAATCCTTACTTGGCGGCAATTCTACTACTTTCTCCACAAGTAGCGTATTCCACTTGAATCACAAATTGAAATTTTGGGCCGTTTCCTGTGTGGTCCACAAACAACTTTGTCGTCAACAAAAGATAAAGTCTTATCCCACAGGCAGACTCTTCTTGGCGGCGGCAGCGGCGAAAGGGAAGGACAACCACAACGACAATGACGTTGTGAATTCTACAAGCCAAGAGACAACTACAACAATCGACCTTGCACCCGATTTTTGGGATTTGCATCCTTACAGCATGTTGAAGCTTTTGGGAGAGGGCTTTGTCGAGGATACATGGATGACACAACCGCAACAACAGCCATCAGTAGCAACCACCAAATCCTTGGGACAACAATTCCGTACTCAAGCTCAAATCTATGGGGACGCCTATTTGGCATTTTACCAATCCATGATGCCAGAAAATTCATTTGCACTGTCAGGACAGCAGAAGCAAAAGAAAGAACAACAACAACAAGTCGTGTTGTTGCCGTTTTTAAAAGTATTGTCCAAGACGTTACCACCCTGGAGAATCCATTTCTTGTTGGAAGAGCTCACGGTCGAATTACTCGTCTTGCGTCGTCCTCATCATCGTCGTGGTTCCAAAGGCGTTGTTCCCACTAGCAACAGCAGCAAGGAGGAGGCCAACGCCATTAATGAAAACTGGTTGGATATTTTGGGACGGCATCGACCCTCGCAACTCCAATATAGTCCCGGATGCCAACATAAAAAGCACTCGTCACTATCACCGTATATATGTGGTCTTTGGTCCCTCTTTCAATCATGACGGTAGGATTGGTGGAACAGAACCGTGCTGTGGTTCCCGACAAGTATTATACCTTCAATTACCAGTCTCCCAAGCAGGCTGCACATGTGCTACGAGATTTTGTGGTGCATTTCTTGGTTCTTAAAAATACGACGGATCATGTATTTGTGCAAACGTTTGAGGACAGCTGCAATAATGCTACTGCCAGTGATCCTGCAGAAGCGTCGTATGATGATCGGTGTCAACACCTCGTGGACCCACGAGGTCATGTCAAAACGGTGGAGAGTTGGAGAGAATTACCTCTTTGGCTGGTGGAAGTTCAGAATGAAATGAAGCTGCGACAATTGTACCAAAGCAACACCAATGGACGACGAAAACGTCCGACCAAAACAGCATTGCTGGAGGCCCAGCAATATGTGTTTTGGCCGCCAATGTCAGACTGTCCACAATGTTGGGTGATTCCCAATCACGACGCCAATGCCGCCTCTACGCCCATCATCATCAACGGGACTCATATGTACGACTATTTGAGACAAGCATTTTGGCCGCAAGAGAGTAGTAACATCATTGCAGCTACGACACAACAACGACCACCTAAACGACAACGACGACGGAGCGAAGACGTGGTGGTACAACCAAGTCAACCCCGGCCATCGCCAAGACACATGCAACAGCAGCAGCAAGATGCTGAATCGGAGGGACCCTATCTCGTGGTCGCTGCTGCAGTGGCAGGAGTTTGGATGGGAGTTTTTTGGAAACAACATCAGATGGCGCGCTTGCTGGGAATACATTGAGCCAAAAATGCCTAAGAAACCTACCTATTTTAGTAGTGGGGTTTGGGGAATCTATTACAATGAACTGTCGGTCCATCTCACTGCCTAGCAGAACCAACGTATTATTGCTCCCAGCAAAAGAAGAACCAAGCGGGTGGCAGCAAGAACATACTGGAAGCCCCTTTAAGTAAGTATCTAGTCACGGCGAACCGGTTTTGTGTCCATACCAGTTGTGGCTTTGGTCGATAAGTCAAGCATGACGATGTACACGGCACTGTGGGCAAAGGCATCGGTCAACAAAGTGGCCCGAAACATGATAGCCTAGGCGATAACATCCACCGGCAAAGAAGAAGGATTCCTCCATTGAATAACAAGAGCAGCACGCGCAAAACCAAGGCGGTGTGTCGTGAGTGAGATGCTCGAAAGTAAAGTTGCTAGTTGTTTATGGTTCTTTACATACAGTTACTTGTAGTGAACCAAATAAAATGATAGAACCCAGGACAGGCAAAGCATGCGTGACCAAGAACAATCTTGCCACTGGAAGTATCCATCCATCCTTAGGATGTTGCTTATCTTAAGCGATCTGGATCATTCGATTCCCTCGCATGGCTGTCCTGAGGGATTGCCACTCGTATGATAAATGCTGATAAGGTACTTAATATTGTAATAAAATTTGACCGACTCAAATCTTGCCACCACGCTAAAATAGAAAAGGCACCAAATGCTTTCGATGGGCTGGGTACTTGTCCTTGAGGTTTTCTCGGTTCCATTTGCTCTGACCGATCGCCCGATCCGAGAGATAAATTGTCATTCCTAGTACGGCCAAGGCCACCAGCACATGTTGACACACCAGACTAACCCCTACCCACGAGATAATCTCAAAAAGATAGTGTGGTGCCGCAACATACTCAAATAAGCCTCCAGTTGGTACTTTGTATTCTTTGTCACCTTGTTTCCGAAGATTTGCCAGTAAAGAGTGATGATAGTAATTTCCCGTCTGGCCCAAATAAAAGAGAGTTAAACCAACATCGGTAAAGGAGGCCAAATCTTGCTTTGCGCTGAAGAAGCAAACGCCAAATGTCGTAAACAGGTAAAAGCATGTGATGAACATGCTAGAGGAAAGGGGCATCGTCCCCGAATATTTGTGGAGAAACAAACATTCGGCAGTCCGCTTCCCAAAGTGCAAAATCATCAAGGCCGCTCGTCGTGCGGATGGATCTTGTGAAGATCCCTCCGCCGAGATATTATTGTTGCCACGACTTTGGCTGAGGAAATAAGCCCCAAGTAGCATGGATGGCCAATACAACAGAGCCATACCCCATTGGCTCGAGATGTCGACCCCAAACTTGACGTCAGCAGCAAATTTGCTGTAGGTCAGCAGCCCTCCTTGTCGATGCAAAAATGGCAGGTTCACCCGATTGGCCAGCAGGCAAACGACGCAAAAAGTTACACACACGAAGAAATAGGATATCTCGAGTGGATCCTTCCAATCAACGCCTGTGAAGTTGGATACAAGGCCCCACATGGTATGACTTTGGAAAAGATATTCTTCAGCTTCTGCACAGTGTTGTTAAACTAGATAAGCGAGTACTGTGTGTTGTGGATGTGCGAGTATCAAAGGAGGCAAACACCATCGATCGAAGAGGTTAGAGGTTTTTTTGTGATCATTAAATCAATGGAGGAATAGAAAGAGACACGACAGTGGGTCATCATCGGTTTGGGTGATTTTGCAGACTCATGATTCGCTGTCACCAGCCTTCCTGCACAGCTAGTAGCACACATGCAGCCCTACGAGAACCCAGCAAGGGTTTGAAAACAACTAGCTACTAGCTAGCTACCAGCTAGGAGCTCAAAGAATGATGAGAACAGTTTCTTCTGCTGGATGATCATTCCACATTGAAGAATGTGTGCATCTTCAAAGAAAGGCATCTTGAAGAACAAGTGGGTCTGAAATCAAGAGGCAAAAAAGATCAACAATCATTCGCACACTGACAACATGTTGCGACAATGAACAAGCCAATTGGTCTCTTTTGCCAAAATGGATCTGTTTGTCGTGCAATTTCTAATGAATCAATCATGAATTGCAAGGACAACAAGGTTGTGAACAACTTGAATCCTGTTTGCACCGCACCGCATGCCAATGAATGGTTTGGTCAACTGAAATGCAGGTTTCAATGTCTGCAAGAGTCTGAAAGTCAAAAGTTGTGGCTCGGACAACCCAAAGTTGTGCTGCAAAAGCGAGTTCAGCAGCACTGAAGATGTCACAGCATGACAAAAGGCCTCTTTGCAAAGCTCATCTGACACAAACCCAGCTCAAGCCATGCGTGCATCACAACAGAAGATGTGACATTCAGCTAGATCGGCTTCATGGGTTCTCTCAACACATCATTCAAGTCCAGACACAGAGTCATTGTCCCATGCTGCAGGCAACATGCATCAATGGGGCAGACAGTGCTGCAACGTCTAAATCAGTGCATGAATGTGTGGCAGCAGATCAGGGAATTTTCCAGTGAGGATGAAAACCATGTTTGACATCATGAGGCATGGCCGCTGCGCTGACAAGCAGAGATTGTTGCAGCTGTGCAAACTGAACTTAGTGAGCTGTGGATCGAAGCTTTTGAATGAAGCTAAAATGAAATTTGAACAGCAACAGAGGTCGATCAAAACCAGTTGAACTGATCTTCTCTTGACATGAGAGTTGGTGTCATGACATTCTGTGCAATTCCACGTCCAAATTGCTCTCTTGGCTCCTTTCGAATTCAAAAACAATGTGTTGTGGTTCAAATGACAGAATGTCCTTGCAATTGGTGGTTCTTGCAGAATCAACAACAGTTGTGGACTGACATTGTGAGTGCCATCTCTTCTGACAACAATGCTTGCAGAAAGGATCAAGGAGTTCTCATGATCAGAAGAATGTGAGTTGACTTGTTTGGCCAAGAAGACATTGATGAGACATTCAGCAGAATGAGAAAAGAATCACATGTCATGAGTTCCGTTGTGCTTGAATGAGACCCACACAGGGTGAGCCCCGAATCAGAAGGTGTCATGTGCTGCAGGTGGCTACCACATTGGGCTCAAAATGTCTGGAATGGCCCACACTTCCTCAGGGGCCTGCCCATTCACTCCTCCAAAAAGATCGCAAAAGAAAACCAAACGCATGTGAACAGCATGTTTGATCAAATAAATAACTCAGTGATTGATACAATTGTGACTAGGTTGATTCCTATGAAATAAGACTGATCCAGAAGGAAGCATGTTTGATCAAGAACACAAGAATTTGTCCTGAATTTCCTTTCTCAAGGGCAGGAATTCCTCTTGTTTGAGGAGTTTGATAGGGAAGTCTAGTGAAGGTGTGAGTGGTTGTCTTCCCGAGTTGGGACCCTTTCTGTACCTTAGTCGACTACATGCTAAAACACAACCTGAGAGGAAAGAAAGAATAACCAGATTCTAGTGGTTGTCATGGAGGAGTAAATCTAAAATACAAATGCTACATTGTTGTTTTGTTTTATCCGTATTTTCGATCCATGGCCAGTCGTATCGACCTCCAAAGTGTCATGTAGATGAAGGGAGAAGAACAATAGTGAGTGCAATCATGGAGCAGGGTCGCATTGCCCCCGTTAGGATGCATGGTGGGGAATCGCTGTGTAAAGTTATGGTAGGGAAGTGTGATCACTTCTGGAGGGTTGCCAGCCAAAAGTGGTGGCATGCTGGGTCCTGCCATGATTCTTGTAAAGTTGTGATGTGACATGGCATTGTCAAGATACTTTTCTCTCCAATTTGTTGACTCTCCCGGAACGTGAGCTACACATTCATATCGCATGGAAGGATCTTGGCCTTTCTTGTTGTTCCATTCCTTGAAGTCCCCGCCTGGAACATCAAAATGTTGTGCTGTAGTTTCTCGTTGTATGATCAATTCCACACGACTGGTTGCATTGGTAGCTGCTTGTTGGACAAAGTCCATCACTGCCGGCGCATACGCATTGGCCGCCTTGGCACCTCCATCCATCCATGTCCAATGCAATCCCATCCCCAAAATTAAGACCTGTGTGGTTGACAGCATTTCCTCTGCCATGGCATCGGAATTTTGCGTCATGGGCATTAAGTAGAGCCCATAATACTTGATCGTCACCAGATCATAATTGCTTCCTTGGTTGCTATCATCATCGGTGGTGGTGCTGGTATTGCTCCAATGCGGTGATCGGAATTGGGCAATTTCAATGCTACCCATATCCCGAAAGGGTGCGCGGCCATCCCATCTTCTTTCTTCTGTGATCCAATTTTCCAGAATGTATCCTCGCCGTTGCAGTTCACAAACCATTCCTTCCATGACTTGATGGTGCATGGAATCTCCAAACATGGTAATGTTCAAATGATTGTGACGCCGGGCAAGTTCTACAATTCTGCAAATGTCACATTCCATGTTGTCCTCGTCGTCGTGGTTGTCTTGTGTGGATGGTGGGATGGGATTTTCTTGAAAAAAGGTGGCTACCGCTTGTTGCAATTCCTCCCATTGGCCTGTTTCCTTTGCAAAGGCAGCATCACACTGCCATCGATTTCCGACTCCAATTCCTCCTCCGGCACTAAAGCTTCCCAAACAACAAGTGGGTCGAATGCCATCGGGGGGTTGGCAGGATGCGGCAACGCGTTGGCCTTGTTCCCTGGTGAGGGGTGCGAAATTGGTGCGGTTCTGGCGGTCCAGGACGATGGGACGGGCATTGGATTGCAATCCTTCCAACGAGGCTTGCTCCCAATCTGCGAGTGGTAAAATCGCGGTTTCGGTACGATGAAAATCCTGATAGGAAGCGGGAATTGTGGTTGCAGGGGGGCTTACAGTAACCGTAGCAGGCGTTTCAGGCGTTTCGGCATGTGTTGGCCTGGGAACAGCAGCATCACCAGCAGATGGACTTGGATGATTCGAGGATGACGTTTCCTTTTCTTCGGCGAGTGGTGTGTATATGTACGGTGCACTCTTACTAAAAAAGGCATCCCATTTGGCTTGTAATGTCTCGTGAGCCTGTTGGTCTTTTTGCAGTTGTTGCTTCAAGTCATTCACTGTGGAATTGCGTTCGGCCAATTGGTGTTGCAAAAACTTGATTTCGGCACGCAACTCGTCACTGCTGCTGGTGCTGGTGCTGGTAGTAGTGGAACCAGAAGTAGCAGCATCGTTCTGTTCGGGTTGAAGGTACCTCCCGAGAATCTTGCTACGTTGAAGAAAAACACTTCCAAAAACAACCAAGGCCAGCAACCACTTCATTCGGGTGACGGGGTGTTTGGGCTGAGCAATGCTCACGTTCTTTGACATCTTGATGAAAGGTTGATCGCGAAGGCGATGTTGATGCAACACTTGAAATCGATACAGTAGAGAATGCCTCGAATTTTATAATGGAATTTCGTATTTTGAGTCTACTGAACCGTAGTTTATTTCCCCCCAACTTCGACCAGAGGTGAGCTGCTGGCACATGAAGGACCTACTGGTTTGCATTGTCTTTTGTTTGCCCCGGTTCCAGTCCAATCAACTCAGCTAGACAATCACAAGAACTTAAATTAAATCACGTGTTTGTGTTGCCTGCAAGCCGAAAAGTCAAGACCTAGCTAGCTTCCTACGTGCAACTGACTAGTCTATCAATCTAACACGTGGCTATTGTTGTTCGAAGGCCCGACTGATTTGCATAGGTCATAGGTGCTACAGCACCAGAACTGGTGCGACGTGCTAGCTAGCTAGCACGTTGCACCAGGGCGGTCCTGCTTAACAGCTAGGTCATTCTTCGGTTAATCTTCCGTTAATCTTCTCTTAACAAACCACAATCTTCATTTAATCTTCGAAGAATGTTGTTAAGTCTTCGAAGAATCTTTGGCAATCTTCGATCAATCTTCCTTTAATCTTCGAAGAATCTTCGTTTAACGAAGATTGACACACATTTAACTAGTAAATAATGTCAAACCGTCTTCGAAGAATCTTCGCTTAATCTTCGAAGATTGTCTCTTAATCTTCGAAGATTGCTCTAAGTCTTCGACTAATCTTCGTTAAACACCGAAGATTCTTCTTTCAATCTTCGTCTACTCTTTGGCTACACACTGTAAAGTAGGACCGCCCAGGAGGGAGCAGCAGTTTTGTTTTTATCGCTTTGGCGAGGTAGGTCAGAGTGACACCCTAACCCTAAGTCTCTTTGTGGATTGCTACATAATTGAAGATCGCGATGGCAGCTACAATACAAATAACAATCAAAAGTGAATGGTAACGGACATTACCACGCTGACACCAAGCCATCTGGCTAGCTAGTAGCTACTGTCTTTCCGTGGACTAAGCGGCACAACGCCTAGAGGGAGCTTCGCTGGCGTGTTAATGATCGATTTGGGTTGATTGATGTGTCTGGGGGATGGCAGAACGAAAGTGCCTACCTACCGTTGGGCGCAGGACGGTCGGTTATCACGATGAGAGCACGTAAGCACGATGAGATCGCGCGACCTGTTCGTGGCGTGGGAGAATCCAACCTTTCACGATCTATCCACGATCGTGGTCAAGTCAGCATGGATCATGACAGATGTACGAACGTGGGCACGCAGGCTTCATTTAATGACGATCCTCCGTCCTCTATAAGATGCATGTACTCATTGCACCGCATGCTCGCTACGAATTCCTACACAAGCGTGAAAAACTGGTGTCGCACGAGAAAAAGTTTCAAGTACTCATAGCAAAATCACTCCTAGTTTCCCATTTGGTTTTGCTGAACTCGTTGGATATATTGACTGTGACCTACTCTACGTTATTGAAGCTCTTCACTCAGAGATCTTCCATTCCCTTGATCTATTCCAAGCTGGCTGATCTCTTCCTCGGTCCACCATGGAAAACAAAATGAAGATTGGATCTCGGCTCGTCGACAAGGTTTTCTTCTTCAACGATCAACCGGCGCTGACGGAACAATCCGATGAAGTCTGCAAAGATTTGTTCAAGCATTTCCAAACCGCCTTGAAAAAGGAGAAAGCGGCCCTTACGACAGCTCTCGATGATGGATCGTCGACTTACTCTGTACAGGACTTGCTGGATCTTCAGCAGAAAACAAGCACGGCAACAGAGAAGTACAAGATCGTTTGGTGTGCCTCTTCTGCCTGTGCCATTTTGATCAAGAAAAATAACTCCATCACTACGTTCGTGAAGGTTGTTGGATTGGATGGTTGGGAAAGCCGAGTGCATTCCTCCACGGTCAAGGGGAGAGAAGCGATATCCAAAGCCAACATTACAAAACCAGCCATCCTGGACTTGGGCTCCATACCTGCGGCCCAAGTGGATGATCTTATTTCGAAGTGGGAATCGCTCATGAGCGCAGGTCAATCGGATAGTCATCCTTTGCATCGACCCTCCTCCATGGGCGGAGTACCATTGGCTAGCCATGCAGTTCAACGAACGCCAACCTTTGCTTGGGCCAATCTCGTGGATGCTGCTGTCAGCATGGAGATTTTCCGCTCTGATTACTGGGCGACCAAAGCAGCGTGCTACCGAGGGGGTACGTGTGATGCTCGATCCCATTCGGGGTGTCTTCAACGAAACACTGCGTTTCCGCTTGTGGCGTCAACTCTTTTTACCATCCTGACCCTAGAAGGTGACAATGAGCACTGTGCATTTCACAAAGCTCTCTGCTTATACTATTTGTACAACTTGAGGTAAGAAACAATTGGGATCGTTCCTTTCCTTAAGCAAATGAAGAAGTCACGCTAACCATTTTTTGTTGTTGCAAGGAACGTTGTCACGGAATACAAATCTTATGACGTACGAAAAATTGATAGGGGCATCACAGTTGTGCGAGAACTTGAGGGTGCCTTGAGGAAGGTGTCGGATGAGGCATTCAAAGACCTCCTTGCAAAACAAGTGGAAAACCTGCACACACGGCTGTCCAAAGTTGCGCCAAGAATCGATGCGAAGAAAAGCATTTTCCCGCGAGAGTACTCGATCGACACGGAGCAGCATTGTTGTGAACCACCATGCTTCCCCGAAGACCCGACCTCGGACGAAACTGGCACAAAAGCAAAAGTCACGAAAGACGAGGTCCTGAAGAATTTGCTGCCTTCCCGCCTTCGGAAGTTCTCTACGGCATCAGCGCAAGATGCTTGGGTCTCTTATGAACGAATTGGACGAGCCTTTTGGGAATATTCAGTGGACCTTGCCAATCCGTCAATGGAGCTAGGTATTTCCCTTTCGGAACTAAGAAAATTACAGCAGCAACAAGCCGAAGCGTCCGACAAGGCATTTGAAGCCTCTAAAGAAAGTTCCCACATCATGTCAGTTGAGCTTCGAAGCTGCAAAGTCTTGTGTGCCTGGATCACATTCTGCTGGCACCACAAGATGGCTGTGAAGCAGCACCCTGTCTTGGGCCAATATTCGGCGGCTCTAGATCCAGACAATCTGAACCACCTGGTCCTGAAGGACGTTGCTGCCATAGATGCTGCCAGGTATGTCCAAGCGTTTTTGCGCCTGTATAGGCAAAGCCCAAAAGTTCCTTTTCAAAATACCCAGGATACGTTGGATCTTGCTTACGAGGCCGGGCATCAATTGATATCCCTCCAAGAGAGGCGGGCCGAGGAAGAAGAGGCAGCAACAAAGAAGATCGACGACCGTTACGAAAAGATCAAAGAAACGCAGGCCAGTCTTGGCCGTCTTGATCATGACTTGAAGAAAGCCAAATCTGAGTTAGCAGCAGCTCATGCCGAATTGCGAGAAGCTGAACAACTTGAAGAAGACCTCGATACACCAAGCTGGGGAAAAGGTCATCGGAAAAGGAAGAAAAAACGCAAAGGCCACCGTAAATACCTCAAGTGCTATCGAGCAAAAGACGAAGCAGAAGAGCGAGTGCAAGAATTAGAGGCAAAAATCAGGCTCAAAGAAACAGCACCGGAGGATCTTTTTCTCTCGCTACCGAAGGGAAAAACACTGGCTTTTCAATGGCTATTTTTTTTCATGATGCCACCTGAATACGTAGAGCTGCTGAAACTGGTCTACTTATGCCAGACGCTTTTTACGCGACTGGACAACGATGGGGGATATGTTAGCCAGCACAATCTTGCTGATTGGTACTCAAAGTATGCCGAGGGGCAATGCCAGGTTGTGGAACTTCACAATATGCGCCTTAACAGCACGACACCCAAGGCTACAGAACTTGGAGCAAAATCTACAGGCATTCGGGGCTATCGGCGCGACACAGGGGTTTTCTTCCCCGACAAGTACCTGCTATGCCCGACCTGGCTTCCACAAGATCCATTTGCTGATCGCCTTTCACCCAAAGAATTGTCGGAGCTATACACCGAGCGTTTGTCACCAGAAACCGACAGACGTATCCAGTCCTTTGTGGGTATGCGTCCAGCTCCAAATCGCGGGAATGAAGGGATAGTCACAAAGACCCACAAACCAGCCTGGCTTTCGACTGAGGAGTATCTTGCATTCGCCAGTTTGCGCGCTTTTCCAAATCTTCAGGGGAGGCAGCTCCTAGTCTCGATTGACGACAATCAACTTCCATTTGGAGACCGGCGTGTTCACGTTCTCATCCGGCAACTCCTGTTTCAAATCGGCGCTGAATATGCCACCCAGGACGTTAGGTCCCGCGAGATGCTCTCTGGTATGGCGAAAGTTCTTAAGCGAAAGGCAGACAACTTGAAAGAATCTCCGAACAACGTTGACCAACTGCTTCTCTTTGGCGCAGTAGCTAGCTTTCTGGGACAATTCGACGAAGGATGTGCTCAGACTGCCAATGAGTATAAAGATATTTCTAAATCTCTTGCCTTGGACATGGAAAATGAAGTGCGCTTGCTTGAAAAGGTTCCGCCAGACATTTACAAAAAGCAGGCTAAGCTCTACGCGTGTGGCCTGCTTTCGTGTTGTCCTTCAGACGACAGCACCGATACCCTTTTGGACATGGTGGAACTGAATGTATTGTACAAAAACAAAAGCCTCTTTGCAAGGCGAAATGAAGAGTGTTCCAGCCTTGCTGACGCCGTATGTAGCTGCATGGCAAAGAGAGTCCATGCGGTTTTGCCAGCTCTTAAGGCTAAAATGAGTCACCTAACAAAGTGCCTGCGACAGGTTGTGGTTACCGCGCCTGCGAGATTGGATTGGAAGCCTCTTTTCCATGGGAAAAGTACAGGCTGCTTCGAAGCTCAAAGTGACCAACTTTATTCGATTAATATATTGAATGGTACCATCCTTGTTGATGGCGCGCCTCCCACCTTTCTATCTTTATCGGTGATCAACGATCCGCTGTATAAGCGAACTTTTGGTGATCGCAACTTCGAAAGCCGAATAGTTGGCGTTTCACACTTTAAGAGCGCAAAATTGATTGATGGGCGCTTTGAGTATGAGTTCCAGCAGGTTGGGTTTCAGCTTCAGATAACTGAGCATGACCAGACTCAGGATAGAGTGCAGCCAAAAAGCAAGTCCCGAAAACGAAAGCGACGCTCTCAGATAAGCCGTCCAGCGCTTTCATTGACACTAATTCCTCGCGACACTCTGCAAATTCCAACAATGTTGAAGGAACCATACAGCCATTGGTTCTCGAAGAAGCTCGGGGCGATTTTTTTCAGAAACCCCTCTTACCAGGAGCGGGGAGTTTCATATGTGATGACAAGAAAAGGTGTATTCAGAGTACCTGCGGAAGATGCCTCTATCGGCTTATGGCTCCTCTCGGAGCGAATCCAGCACTATGATCGCCTCATATTCTCGGAAACGCAGGTGCTTCAAGTTTTGACAAGAATAGAGGAAGCTAATCTAATCCTTCCCTGGAAAACGTCTGATACCCGTGAAATCAAATACTTTCTCCCACGTTATGGACTTGAATTTAGCCACCGGGATGGTTGCCAAGTCAATTCCACAAACCACAGTGGATTTTATCTTCGCCCGGAACAGACTCTGAAAAATACTCTTCGAGGTGTGACGACGTACCTTCGCTTAGTTGGCGACCATGGCAACGAGAGAGTGCTGATTCCTCCGGGTGCTGTATCGAAAAATGGAGACATTGCGATTCCCGACGACTGGAGTTTGTCTCGCCATTGCTACATTTACGATGTTCATCCTCGTTTTGGCCACTTGATGGCAAAGGATTCAATCGGTAGACTGCATCTTGCCGGTATGTATGCCGCCAGCAGTTGCTACGCTTTTGAACCCCAGAGCAAAAAGACTGGGACATTGGTGGCGGCAGAGTTGGTACGACAATGCTGGACAGACAGGCCTCTAAGTCCTTCAGAGCGAGAGAAGTTGGCGGAGGTTTCCAAATTAAGCAATTTATCATGTACGCTTAATCTCATGTGCTCGTGGGTATGGAGCTGCTCCACAAAAACAAGCTTTCTATCTGATAGGCACAATGACAAGATGGAGCAGGGTCCTTTTAGCTCCAAATCTGGACTCGATACTGACCCTCTCGCTGTTCGTGAATATCGAGAGGACCGCTATGCCGCAAGACTATCGCCATCTGAGGAGTGGCATCTTCTTGGTAGCTTCCGAAGTGACTCGGCACCACAACGGGTGACAAAGTCAACTTTAAATGAAACACAGAACTTCGTTGAGACAACTGAGGAACAACTGAAAGCAAAGTTTTTGCTCCCCAAAAGGACGAGCTCGAAAACGAGGTTTTCGCTCGCGTCCAATGGTGCCCCCTCAAGGCCGCATGATGACCAGAACAGATTCTGGACAAAGCTAAAGTGCGTACTGTCCCGAGAAGCGGTGGATACAGACGGCGAAAGCATTGAAAATAACATGTTTTCCGCCCTCAAGTCCAGCTGGGAAGACTACACCAGTCTGGAGTGTTTCGAACTGAATCTTGATTTGCATGAATGCCAGAAAACACTCCAGTCTGTGAAAGTCGAGAGGGCTACTAAAGAGAATGCATTGTTGGACTCACTCAACACCCACAGTTCGAAAAATCTAATTCTTGGCAGATGCTCCGGGCTGCTTCGCCCACCAAGCCGTTTCGATCTTCTTCGCCTTGCCCTTGACGAGACTCTGTTCTCGGAAGTCAATCCATTCCTGCCAAGACAAGCTCGCACGGAACTGCGAACAAAGGCAGTAGAATGGCTGATGCTCTGTGTGCTGGAGGACAAATTAAAAAGGTTGACAGCAGCAAAAACTCCGCAAGATGAGAAGCTGGAGGATCTTAAGTCTCACCGGAACTGGGACCCATGGAGTCACGTGCGGTGGCTTGTCTTCGAGGTGGAGCATCAGCTCCAAATTCGGCCTTATCAATACGAAGTTGTGAAGCAGCTTCAAAAGAACCCAAACTCAATGGTTCAACTCAACATGGGCAAAGGGAAGACGTCTGTGATCACCCCTATGCTCATTCTTGAGTCCATGAACAAATCATTAGTTCGTGTGAATATGCTGCCTACGATCATTAATGTCGGCAAAGAGAAGTATCAAGCCATCTTGACGGCATCAGTTCAACACGTCAAGGTTCGCACCCTTCCTTTCCAGCGGAGCTTTCCACTCGACCACAATCATGCAACAATTATTTCAGAGGAGCTACAGCAAGGCGCTCAGGACCAGTGCTGCTTGCTGGTGACTCCCCAGCATAGAAATGCTCTGTTGCTAAAGCAACACGACGAGAATATCTTCTTGAGCAATAAAAGTGAGTGCCTGGACATCATCGACGAAAGCGATGCTATTTTACATCAGAAGTATCAGCAAGTGTTTGCTTTGGGTGATCAGCACAACCTTCCTAATGGAAAGCTGCGCTGGACATTGGCGGAAATATTCTTGCAGCTTCTTTTTGAAAGCGACTCGTCAATTATAAACAAGGCCCGGGACGATGAAGGTGCTATGGAAATAACGAAAGCCCAACCTGGTACGTTTCCTTCAGTCCGCCTTTTGCCCGGCTTTGACAAATATGAAAAGCAGGTTGGCAGGGAGCTTTGCCTCGAACTATGTAGGGACCCACCGTACGAGTGCTTGTGGATTAAAAAGTTCGCTGGAAGCATAGACCATCTTGTAACGCTGATGTCAGACGGCCAAACAGACATGACCCATACAATGGACGAACCAGTATTTGAGGAACACCGGGCGGAGATCCTTGCTGCTCGTGGCTGTATCGCGCATGGCTTACTTTTCTATTGCTTAAGAGCACGCCACCGGGTGAACTATGGTATTGATTATGGTCGGAGCAAAATGGCAGTGCCCTTCGCTGCAAACAATACGCCCAAATCACGCTCAGAATTCAGCCATCCTGATGTCCAGATCATCTACACTTGTCTGTCATACTTCCACGATGGACTTTCACACGAACAGCTGGTGGAGGCGTTGAAGTCCCTTGAAGTCAAAGGACATTCCACACAACAGAAGATCTTCAAATCGTGGATTGATGCCATTAAAGGAGGCAGCACTGATACCGTAACAATCAGTCGCTTCGACGATTTCAAAAAGGTCGACATCGACAACAGTAGTCAGTTGGTACAAATGCACAAGGCTTTGCATCGGTGTACAAAAGCAATATCATTTTGGATGAACGAACGAGTGTTCCCAAGTGGAACGCACAACTTTCCCAAGAACCGCAGTACCTCTGCATGGAATTTGGTGGACCGGAACGACGGATGCAGCGCAATTGGCTTTTCGGGGACGGATGATAATCGACAATTACTTCCTCTAATGGTTAAGCAAATTCCGCAAGATTCTCAGGCGTTACGAGCTACAAATGGCGAAATGATCTCTGTTGTCCTTGCAAGCGCTATCGAGAAGGTTGAGCTCCTTCAATGTGATGCCGAAATTCCGCTATGGAAAGTGGTGCTAGATAAGTGCGTTTCTCTAGGGACGCAGGCCTTAATCGACGTGAGTGGATTGATGGTAGGGGCGTCCAACAGGGACGCAGCAACATATTTGTCGGATTATCTCCGTCGCAGCCAATGTGCTTGTCGTGGAGTTGTCTATTTCGACGCCACTAAGCAAGATTGGATGGTCCTTGGGTTGGAAAGCCATCTACATTGTCCCTTGAAGAAGTCTTCATTCCATGCCGCCGAGTGCTTTGTGTACTTTGATGAGAGCAGGTGCCGTGGCTCGGACCTGCAACTCAAACCAGATGCTTGTGCTCTAGTTACACTTGAGCCTGACTTGACCAAAGACAAATTCCTGCAAGGTGTAGCCCGAATGAGGAAACTGGGTGCCGATGGCCAGTCAATTCTTCTTTGCGGCACAAAGTTAACACTGAAGGAGTTGCCTTCAGAAACTGTCGAAGGCGTTCTGCAGCTTACGATCAAAAATTCTATCAGAATGGTTCGAAAGGGGATTTTGGAGCTTTATGATAAAGGCCCAACATACGCTGAATTCCCTCTCCCAAATGACTTGTTTGTCGGTTTGGACGATTTATACGCCCATGCCGTATCAATAAATACCTCCGTTGAATCCTACTTGGATGAGGAAGTCGATATTTCGGAACTTGAAATTCCAATTGTAGAGCGTTTGGTTCAGCACCGCAAGAAACTTGGGCGGGACGTCCACGTCGAGTCATCAGATCTCAGCAACGAATGCGAAAGAGAACTTCAAACAGAGGAGGAAAAAACAGAAGAGCATGAGATGGAGTTGGAGGAAGTATCTGCGTGCCATGAGTGCGACTGGGGTTTCAGCTCGTTGTTCTGTGAAGAAACTCTCAACGTGGAAACGTTTCATATCGGCGATGCATTTAGCCATATCCTTGGTGAGCAATTGGGCAAGATAAAGTGGAGCCGTTGCCTTCACTGCACCAGTAACTTTCGAGACACTATCGATTCGAAAGAGTCTTGTGGGCGTTTGTACATGAGACCAGTGGGGTTTTTTTTGTTCGCCCCGGATGGCAAATTAGTGTTGATCTCCGAATATGAAGCAAACGGGCTGTTGCCGTACTGGCTGAAATCTCAGAACCCCGCCATTAAACTCGGCCATTTAACTTTGGCTGCTTCTGGAATCCGGCTAAGTAGCGATGAAGTGAGCCTTCCCGCTGACGTGCGGGCGTCGGCGAAGCTCTTCCGGGGTTGTGTCAATTTTGAAGAAGATGAGAAGCCAGAACTGGAGACTCTGTTCGCAGGAGTTACGGCAAGGAAAGATGCGATTCTGGAACTGCTTCATCTCAGAAACCGAAGTGGATACTTCGAGAGGAGTGACCTTGATGTATTCGCGCAAACTTCACTGTGAGTAGGGGTTTGGCCGCACAGCGTCCGCTATGTGATTAATTGATGATTTAGTTTGCTGATAAGGACGGGTTACAGAAGTTAAATGCAGAACACCACTTCCTACGTCCGCGCTTTCGTGCCCGTAAACTTTGTGTGTCGTTCTCATTCGTATTCTGTCTTCCGTGACAGAAGAAGCAAACTGCAGCCAAATTTAAAATAATCGTCAATTTTACAAATTCAACTCAAACCCATCATCGTTGGTTCCTCCTGATCAATTAATGTCTCTTTATCAATCCGACACGTCATTCAGCGAAATGGCTGCGCGTGCAAATGTAGCTACTTCAAGTAGGTTACAAGCTACTAGTCTAGTAGCTAGCTTGCTACGAGCAAGCAAGGTTGAAGCACGTGCACCACGGGAATTGACCCAGTTATGTCTCTGTCTGAATCCCCTTGCAACTGTTGGATGAGAGATCTATTGGTGGTGCAAAAGATCAATTTATTAGAAATTATAAGCACTGCAGTGCTGCTAGCTATTGTTGTGGAATCTTCTAGAGCATTCCATGTTGTTGGCTAAGCTACACTTCAAGCTACCCACAGGTGCACACCTGCTCC
>ENA-ORBV01007929-ORBV01007929.1-microbial-mat-metagenome-genome-assembly--contig:-NODE-7929-length-18039-cov-7.353246_pt1 | contig 18039 bp, 9 predicted proteins | sample MGYA00237777_ERZ505514 | MGnify/ENA primary metagenome ERZ505514 (study PRJEB26160, sample SAMN06269048) | microbial mat metagenome | isolation source: Oligotrophic lake microbial mat | place...
GATCCGAAGCAGTGGAGCATGTGTCCAAAGGGCGTCTTGAAAGTGAAAATGATGCATCTGTTTTCTGGAAGGAACTGCACCACCATCGAATTTTGTACGCCGGAGACGAGAGATCAGCTGAGACGTCCTCCCCTGTGATCAAAGTGTGCGGATCAACTGGAGTGGAAGCAAGAGCCTTGGAGACAACCGAAATGGGAGATCGGAACAGTCCGCATGGAGCTTGAGTGACCGACAAATAGTCCGAAGGTAGGAAGTCCGAAGCAGAGGGTGCAAGCGAGAAAGATGCGCCTGTGTCCAATGCAATTGGAAGTGGATTCGGATGGAGTCATGGAAGGAGCCGTGGCAACAAACGTAGCCGTGGCGACCGAGGTCGTTGGAGTGTCCGAAGCCACAGTGTCACAATGCATGGGAATTGTTTGATACAAACCACGCCAATGCACAGTTGGGAAAACTTCATTTCTTTGAAGGAAACCTTTGGACGGCACTGATTCTTATTTTAAATCTTTGGGATACGACGACGACCGCGCCAGCCGCCGCACTCTTCTCGCCGACCGATCCAAACCTCGCAGACACGACCTCTGTCGCTGTTGGGTGCAACAGCTGTTGATGCAATGGGTGGTCATTGCGGTGCAGCCCTTTTCACTAACCAAATGCTAACCAAACGGATCGAGATGAAGCCGTCGCGGCAAGTCCCTACAACAACGACACAACTAAGTACCCAGAACTTACCAGTTATGCAACTCGCTGTGGACAAGCCAAAGGAGTTTCGGGTGTGCCAGGGACCTTCCTTTACCAAGGTTTACTTTGATGTTAGACAGTTTGGAACCTAGTGTGGAATGCTGCTGTTGCCGAATCTTAACTCCAAGGTCCACGACACAGAGTTTCGATGCTCACAGTTGATCCAGTTTGATCCGATCTTGTTGCAAGCCGGGCTTTCATCCCTAATCCTAAAGCCCGACTCTCTTCCCACATGCATTCAAGTGCTTGCCGTTTTCAATCGATCTTTCCAGAAGCCAATTTCTCATTAATTACTCGTAAGCAAAAACAGCAGCACCATGGCACAAGACAGTCCAGGAATCCAAGACTCCAACAACGGAAGCCAAGTGTACGACAAACACAGACCCTAGGACTGCCTCGGTAAACTTTGGCTATTTGATTGCACTCAAAAAATGCGATGGTGTGGTGATCAAGAGGCCAGCAGAAAGGGATGTGCGATTCAAATCAATTTTTACGAATGAAAAGAAATCAAAGGGTCCATCAATTAAATCCACAATAACTAGAAATGAATGACGAAGGTCAATCAAATGAGCCCAGTTCTCCCTCTGCTTCTCCCTCCAAAAGACCAGTCTGCAATGTTTACGAGAGCACATCTTGTTTCACGAGAGCACCCCACCATGCCGTTGCAGAAGCAATGAATCCTGCATTGGTGGGGCCGGCTCTTATTGATGATGAAAGAGCGCGGGATCAAAAGCCAACACCACAGGCAATCATCGCATGAAAGCGCACGAGACTGACAATCAATGCCAACAAGACGAGGTGCCAACAAGACAAGGCGGCAACAAAGCCAGAGTGTGGATAGCCGCTGAAGTGATTTCACAACACACCCATTCACCACAACACACAAACCGAACTTCCATCCTTGCCATCGACCGACTCTGTTTCTCTACAATTCCTTTCTTCACAGTCGCCATGACGAAGTGTGCCTTTCCCCAATCTGTTGGTGCATTCGAGATGACCCCTCCTGTGTGCTAATGCACACCCACCAAGATGGAGAACAAACAACCGCTACAATCAAGTCCATCGTGAATTGGGCATCACAATTTTCAGGGGAGAAGCACACTGTGATTTGCAAGTGCATCGTGGCATGTGCTGTTGCAAAGCTCATTGTCTTTTCTCCAAGGCCATCTTGAGAGGTCAATCTTTTTATGACGGAAACGGCAACCCGATAGTCTTGCTTGGGACTGAAAGGGACGAAGCTGAAAGGTGTGTCAATTCGTGCGAAAGGAACATTGCCAATGCACAACAACAGAACAGAGAAGAATGCGCAGACAGAATGGCAATTCCAGAGAATCGAACCACACGAAACACTCAACAAAACGAGCGCAGGACTCAAAACACCACTACCCAAGAAATCCGCGAAAACATTGATTACATCTATTCATGGCTCGACGACAACCCCGACTCCGCAGCCATCACGAAAGGTTATTTGATTTACCTGTTGAAAGACCGCGTGCCCCGTTCACCAAGACTCTTGGAGAATCACCCAGACCCTTCCCTCGAAAGGTATTCGAACCCACAGGTGATGTTGGCCAAATATCCAGAGTGTCTTGGATTTTTCTCATCGGACGCCACTGTCAATGTGATTGAAAACCTAACTAAAGTCGAATTTGATGCTGAGTCAGTCAAGTTAGCCATTTGTAGCATCCGCATGTGCTGGGACATGCAGAAGCCATACTCTGAGGCAAATGGAGGACCATCCCATGGCAATGAATTCCCAAAGCATTCAATCACCTGGTGTGTGAAAATTTTCACCACCGAGGGGACAACGTCTTTCAGTTTGCCTCCCTACAAATCGTGCCAGCACTTGCCTGGCGATCCTGTCACGCCATTGTCGGCCGAGCAAGAAGCTGTTGTAGAAGAAGTAGAACTGTTTGGCAGGGCTTGTAAAAATTTCACTTACAGGGCGAATGCCATCCTGGGCACACGGAAGTCTCGAATTCGATTTTTACGAGAGCAGCAACACGAAAAAATGTATTTGACACGGCGCCAAGCAAGGACACTTGTGACGCATGAGTTCGGGCACCCTGTCTTGCATGGAGCGCGGGATGAACTGCTAGCTATCATTGGGCTGGACAGTTCCGGAGACCGTCAGTTTCTGCCTCAGCAAGGGCTTTTTGCCTCAGATTTGCAACACGGAATTTTCAATGGACAGTTGTTTGCTATGGCCGGTGGCAAAGTTTCTCAAACTGTCATCCCTTGGTACAAGGAAATTGGATATCCAAGCAGCAAATCCGGAACCATGCTGTTGGATGTTGGCCTGATCAATCAGATTCGGGAAATAGGACAACAGCAATTTGGCATCTCTGTTTTGGAGAGCCAAGCCAGAGAGTTCCTCATGCAATTCTTTTGTGAAGGAACCATTGAAAAACGCAATGACAACAACGGCTGGAAAATCCGCACTTTGATAGACAACGATGATGTTCTTGAGTCTCTGCACGGAAACAGTTTGGAGGACTCATTTGGAATTGATGCCGGGGACATCTGGTCCCACAACCACGGTGTCAAAGTGGTCAGGTTGGGTGTTGGCGTAGCGCCTGCTGTCTGCAAACTTGCAAAGGGTTTTACACTTCTTGAAACAGCAAAATTTGGTGGACTGGACTTATTGGCATCTTCTCCTCCATGGAAGAGACACAAGATTTATGAATTGGCTAGCAAGTGCCAGGCGAATGAAGATGAACACGAGTTTCCTTTCTTGCTTGACGAAGATTATTCTGTTGGTGAGTCTTCCGATGATGAGTCTTTGGAGATGGATGCGGATGAGACCATGGAGTTGGATGATGACTCCGATGATGGTGGCTCTAGCGTGCTGGAAATCAGCAATGTGACTGATGGCTCAAATTTGCCTTCGTCTCCTCGACGAGTCTCTACTAGCAGCATGGAATAAATTGGTTTGGTGGGAGTTCCCGCAGAATTTCGCATTTCTGTCAGACTGCAAATCTAGGCTGGTCATGGTCGAGCAGTAGACGAGATGTGATGTGATAAAGACTAATCTAATTAGACCGCGCAACGGAACTTGGACTGCTTAGCAATTTGTTGTTCTTAAGAACACCGCTCAAAGCATTTTGGTTTATTCAAATGTAAGGCCGTCAACGAGTCCGAAGCAACCCGAATTCGGTGGATTCCGAGTGGAGTAGTACCCCGGTGATTGCATTGTTGTCCATCACAAGGCTGGTCATGTTGGATAATTGTCCCAGCACCGACGGAATCGGTCCACTCAGATGGTTGTTGCTCAATCCAAGTTCCAACATTCCCGGAAGCTGTCCCAGAAACGTTGGAATGGTTCCCGTCAATGCGTTCCCACTGAAATTGAGTTTGAGCTCCTTATAGAGTTTGAGCTCCTTATAACCGGTCAGGAGACCAAGCTCGGACGGGAGGGCACCTGTGAAGTAATTGTCGTTCAAATTCCGGTCAGGAGACCAAGCTAGGACGGGAGGGTACCTGTGAAGTAATTGTCGTTCAAATTAAGCTAAATGGACGCAATAGGAAGATTAGGAGAGTGAGAACCAGAAAGGAGGAGACCGACACCTTGGGCCATGCATCCCTGGCAGGAAAAGATGGGACATACCATGTGCAAGACGGATAGTTTTCCAAGTTCCGTAGTTCCATCCGAACTAGCACTCTTGTGGCAGATTAGGCGTTTGCATCTTGGTAACAACCATTTGACGGGATCTATTCCTTCGGATTTGGGCCGGTTGACGGCTCAAGAGGACCAACTGTGGGATGCCTCTGTGGAATCGGAATGGCTTCCTGATGACACCCGCGAGCTTCATTTGCAAAACAACCAATTAGTTGGATCTCTTCCATCGGAGCTTGCCTTGTTGCGTCGATTTCAGTCTATGGACTTTTCCAACAACAACTTGTCCGGCACCATACCTCCCGGTATATGTTGGCTGAATGCTTCCCTGGTCTTGGATTGTAGTGAACATCTTTGCGGGTGCCAATGCAAGTGTTGAGGGCGGAATACAAGGGCAGAGTGGTCTGAAGGGGTCTAGTAGCTACAGTAGTCAGTTATGGGAATGAGTGTTGCACGATCCGGGGTCCGAGCTTCGTGTGCGTGGTAGTATCTGCCAGCGGATAATGTTTATCTAGCAAGATACTTTTACGTAGAATGCTTCCATATGGCTCCCACTCCTAGTCTATGATTAGATAGAGGCCGAAAGTCTAACGTGGTGACTTGAAAACCCCTCGTTATACAGTATTACCTTGGTCAGAATAATAAGAAATGTCAGTAGCTCTGTCGTATCCTAATCCTTCACCACGGGTTGTTATCCGTCTGAGCAGAACATCTGACTACTAGTAGTATGGTTTATACTTGAGCAGAGGAAGGTGTACGGCTACAGAATAGCTGTAAACAAAATCAATTCGAATGCTCGTCGTGCATATCCGAGCTAGTAGTAATCATTGGGAATAGTTCTAACCCAATTCCCGCGAAAGCATAGTAACTACTACCCGACGAGAGAGGAGCAACTGGAGATCGCTTGCCGTAAGACTACGATTGACACACCCTAAGCGGTCCGCGACCATTTGTTTTTGAAGATTGCAATTACTGTTTATGTAATAATTAGGGATTTAAATACAGGCATAGTTCGAATGGGCGTCCACCAGTAGTAGCGTCATCGTTGTTGTGGTCGCGAGGAAGAAAGGATTCGACAAGGTGAATTGTGGATGGGTGGGGGTGAATGGACAACTTTCTTCTTCTCGGTTTCCTTTCAAGTCGTTTAGTTGGCAGCGGCGGCATCATTGACATTCTTGAGCATGAAAATGTTGCTCAAAGATGATTGTACAGCTGCATCGGGTGTGGAGGCACCCGATGTAACACCCATAATGACTTCTTTGCTGGGATCTTCCAAGAGTTGCTCCGTGACGATATTGCCTTCCATGTCTCTGTGGGTAATGGTATTGTCCGCGCTAATGCATTCGGCCTTGTTGATGTGAAAGGCCCGAATGCCGGCCTTGACGGGGATTTCCAGCAAGTGCGCGGTATTGGAAGAGTCCCATCCACCGACGACCAAAATGAAATCCAATCCCAAGGTGGAAGCATTTTCCACCAAGTCATGCACCGCATCTTGTCGTTCCTATGAAGGATAAAGACAAGGAATAGGTTAGCTCCAGACTTCCAGTGTACAAGTCATCGACCACACACGAGAGACGTGCTACTCCAACAACACTTGTTCGAACAATGATGGGCACGTCGTTCTTTCTATATACATACCTGCGTGGCATCACAAATGGTATCAAATTCCATGTAATGATTCTTGGATTCGACGGGACCAAATTTCTTCATCATGGCCTTTTGGAACATTTGTCCAATGGCCCGTGTTTCTTTTTTGTACATGGTCGTTTGATTGGCCAAACCAACTTTGGTCAACATGGTATCGGGATCAAATCCTTTGCTCGTGGCCTTGGCAAAATACGTCATAAAGGCTTCCTTATCACCACCATTGACAATGTAATCCACGACCATTTCCGCTTCTTTCATGTCCTTGACGCAAATATAATCTTCGCAAAAACTAACGGTCGCTACGGTTTCTTCATGGGCATATTTGCCATGAATGATGCTGGTCAATCCCTTCTTTTGATGCATATCGACGGTATTCCATACCTTGCTGACCCAAGGACAAGTGGTATCGACAATTTCGACATTTTTCTTGTCGAGATACTCCATTTCTTCGTAGGAAGCACCAAAGGCTGGAAGGATCACGACATCCCCGTCTTGCACGGTTTCAAAAATTTTCTTGCCGTCTCCCAATTTCTCAATGAATTGTACCTTCATGTTCGACAAATTGTCATTGACTTCGGGGTTGTGAATCAATTCGTTGGTAATGTGGACCGTCTTGCCTGGGAAATGTTCGACGGCCTCGTACGCCAAGGCAATGGAACGTTCGACACCCCAACAAAAGCCAAAGTCCTAGACAAATAAGTAATGAATGGTAGGGACCAAAACAGTGAGCACAATCCAAAACCACAAGCTCCTCTCTGCCATACATCCACATAACGTAAACAGATACTACATACACTACACAGTATATATATACTATACTACATACCTTGGCCAAATAGACTTTGACACCGTCGCGTTCAATCACGTAATTGTTTTCTTTGAATTGTTCCACCAAGTCACTTTTGAATTGATTGTTCATGACGTCCTCCACCTTTTCCCTCACCTCCTTGAAGCCCTTACGATGAAATTGTTCCGATTTCATCATGCGCAAGCGATCGTCCTTTTTGCGCATTTGACGGGTCGCGTCCGCTTCGCTACTCGTCTCGCTTTCGGTGGCCGAGGATTGGTGGAGTGCGGTAGTCGTGGCGCGCATGGGTTGAGGAGCCGTAAAGGCTTGGGCCGAAGAGGCCAAGAAGGCAAAGACGGCGCAGGTAGAGAATTTCATGATTGTAGTAATAATGTTCGAATTCAAAGTTGTTCTAATAATGGGATGTATGTAGCGTTGTGGATTGTTGAGAGTCTTTGAAGGTACGAACGTCTAAGCAGCTTTTGTAATGGCGCAGGTTGCTAATGGGGCAGGGTACTGTTGGATCGTCTATGAAGAGTATCCGGAAGCAGGACTTTGGTAATGGGATAGAATGTGTGTCTTTTCGTTCTCAAAGCACGCAGTAAAAGTGGAGCAAGGTACTGATGGATGGGGATGAAGGAATCTTGTCTACTACCTCTTTGCCTGTGGCCTGTTTCGTTGCATGTTGTTATTGGCAGAACGATCGATGCAGACGGCAGCTCCAGCTGTAATTGGACGATGATGTTGTGGCCAACAACTTCAACGATTCGTTCCAAGCCTTCACTGTGCAAACAACAGTACATTATCGAGTCAGTGAGTGAGTGATAAGGGTCGGGTCAGGAAAACGTCATCCTTTCGTTGGACCCGGATGGATGGATGGATGATTCAATCACGAGAAATGGATAGTGACCTAGTTCATAGATGCACACTTTCCCAAACCCTAATGTACAGGTGCCCAGGCTCGATAAGGCAATGCCACAGGTTCCAGGTACCAGTTTAAGGTCAGTTCTGGGCCAGACACGTACACGCATGTAGACTAGTACTGCGCGCACGCGCGGTGTCTGCCTCACAACTAACTCAGGCCCAAAACAATGTCTTAACCTTAATGGTGCTCCAACGAAACATGAGCGAGTTAGCTGTCATTTGGAAAAGAAAACATCCACAATGACAGAAACGACGGCAACAACTCTATTAGCTAGTAACAAATTTACATAATTCCGGACGGGGGACCATCGTCATTGTCATCGTTTAACCGTTGTTGAAGAGCCTGGAGCAATTCGGCCGCTGAATCCTTGTCTAATTCACCAACATTGTTCTTTGCTGCTCGCATTTTCTGTTTCAGAGCAGTGGCAAGGGCTGTGTCTTTGAACTTGATGTCGTTAGCAGCGAGTTCTTGCAATCGATCTTCCATCTCCTTTGTCCAGTCCTCGAGAGATTCAGGTTCGGGTGCTGAAAGATAGGCAGCAAGCATCTGATTTTTGTTTGTGCCTTTGAGTGGCAGTTTCACTCGCCATTTGAACAACGCAACCAAATCATTCTTTGAATAGTTGTTAATGCGTTCCAGTGTTGGTTGGCCCTTGGCATCGATGATTCGTCTTGCCTCCAATTCGATTGTTGCCGCCTTCGTACGTTCCTCCTTCTTTTTCAGCAATTCCCCGGCTTCCTTGTCACGAACTGTCTTGGCTCTTGCTGCAAAGAACTCTTCACTATTCAAATGTTGCCCGTGAGTGACATGAAAGAGTTGCCCGGCACTAGAAGCCTTTTGAATCGCTTCAATTCTTTCTTTCGACTGCGGCTCAGTTAGCTTGAATTTCTTTGCGGAGACTTTGGGTGCATCCATTCGCAAATGTGTTGAGTCATACCCTAGTGTCAGCAAAAACTCAGCCTGCACACGATTGCATGCCTCAATCTGTAGCAGATGTTTCGCGTCCGGATCCGACTCGTCATCAACAGTGCCATCGGCGTTGATAAGCACCTTGTGTCGCAGTGTAGGCGACTTAAGCGCTTCCATTGTTAGAGGCACTGCTCCACATTTGTTCCAGGCCGACAGGCAATTCTCTTTGCTGAAAGCCAGGGCAAACGCATTTCGAAGTTCAACTCCAGCAACAGGATCTTTTCCGCCAAAGACCAAGAAAGGAAGGTCGTCAATTCGGAGACCTTCTTTCATGTCAAACCGTGCACGCGATAACGTTTCCAAGTTGCCTCTGTAGTGCGTCTTGAAGGGTCCATAGTTCTGATCTGTTTCCTGCGTTGCTCCGGTAGTATTTGGCACGCCAGGAACAAGATAGAAACCTTGTAAACGCATGGAGGCAAGCATGGGCACATGCATGCGCCCTGGTCCGCTATCCACTTTGGCAATAACTCGTTTGCCAGGAACGTCTTCTATGTCTGGGCACAGTGGCAACATGTTAGCACGAAAATGCTTATCAAGTTCAACTTTGTTCATACCCGCCTTTTCATTCAAGCCGAATGTGCACGGATGCATCTTAACCTCTGAATGACCAAACATCCCACTAATGTTGTGAGCACTTGCAATGAATGCTGCACTGATCTTGATTCTGCCGTCTGCTTTAGCATCTGTTTTCAATTGGAAGTGAGGCGGCAAGGCTTCACCGGCGGCAGTAGAACCACAGATGATGGTTGGACTATAAGAACTCTTGCTCGCAGAAGTGCCCCCACCACTTATGCCATGACAGTAAAAGGCCATTGGCTTACGTCCTCCTCTCTGACCGTTTGTATTGTCAAGAGATCCATCGGTTTCATCAATGTTCAGAATGCGATTCGTTTGGCCGTCAAAGAACACAATCACTCCAACGACAAGGTCATCCGAACCGTCAGTTCTTTTCATGCGGGCAAATCCAAGGAACATTAACGTGTGTTGCCAAGTGTCAAACCAGGCTTTTAGATTTGAATGCGTGGACCACATCAATCTACGAAGTTCCTGTGTATTCTTGATGTCCACTTGAAACATGTCTGCCGTCTCCTTCTTGAGTTTTCGTGTGAGGTCGTTTCCGATTTTCTTATGTCCGGCGGCATTAACCATCGCGTTTACTCGTAAACTGAGTTGTTTGACAGTGGATTGGTTCTTGCAATGAGCCTGTTCAAGTTGAAGATACGAAACAAAAAGAAGCTTCATTGCATTCCAAACGGTTTTAGAGAAATCCCCAGCCGGTCCAGGCTTCTGGGGTGATTCTCCTATTCGTCCATCGCGGACCATGCGAGATGTTGTCTTGTGACTGATGTTTGTGTTGTACACTTTATTTGTGTCTTCCACAATCTTTCGTTGAGAACGACCGTATAAGACATGCGATGGTGAGACAGTTTGTGTAAAAGCGATCTGCCTCGTCGCAAATTTGACTGCCTTACTTTCTTGCTTTCTCATTTTGGCTTTTACTGCATCGGCATTATTCTTTTGTTGGCTTGATCGACGACGTCTTTTCTCGTTCTTCTCTGCATCATCAATTGCAAGGGACCGTTTCACAGCAGCGGCATCTGCTTGTGATGCACTGAGCCGCGTAGCACTGGAACTGTTGGAGGGGGGGTTGCTCAAAGACGACAACGATGCAGTTTCCAGAACATTTGTTCTTATTGTTGTTGGATTTTCTAAGACAGAAGCGGCCATGGAGCCAGAGGATGCCGCAGAAGTTCTTGACACTTTCTTTTCGTCAACAATAACGAAATTCTTGGACTGGCGAAGCACCCTTTTGGTGATGGTTCTATTCTTTCTGCTAGGAGTGTCGAATCCTACTTGTTTCATTGCCTGAGGCACAGAAACAAGGCCTTCAGATGCCGCAACCATCTGGGCAGCTAGCCTCTCTTTCGTTTCATCCGACAACGCAGATGGCTTCCTTGACATATTGTTGGACTTTTGCACAGGATGGGATCCAAAGTCAGACTTGATAATGCTGATTTCTGGCCCTGAGACAGCAGGCAACTCGTACGATGACCGAAGAAAGACCGTTCGGCCGAACCTTTGACACGGCTAAAACACTAAAAATACCTCTTCTTTCAACAAACCAAAGCTAACCAACTATCAACTAATACATCAACTAAAAGAATATAAACTTGGTTTAGCTGATTAGCTAATAGATAGATAGCTAATTGTTATATTAGCTTGGATTTTGTTATTTTGGTCCGCGTATGGATCGTGACTGTCTCAAAATCGTGACTCATATCTCACCTTAAACTGGTACTACTGTAACTAGCTGGCCTATCTAGTAGTAGGCAACTAGTGGATAGTAGCTATGATCGGCTACATTGGGCTCAGAAGGGTTAGTTGCCGCACTCCCTTTGTTTTATTCTACAACCTACTACTACAAGAGTAAGTAATAGCAGCAGACGCAGTAACTAGGACTTTCGTACTCATTTTTCGGTTACGATCATTTTTTAGATACGGTAGCAGAAGCATAGGACAATACTACTATTGCAATATTCTGTGTTTAACTTGTGTGCTTAGCTAGCTTATTGTCATTGGTTCATTTGCTTGTATCGATAGCGACGATGAATTACAAGGCACCGCTGTTCACAATGGTGATGACGTCTCGTGGCTTGCCCATTTCCGTTCCCTTGGATTCAATTTTGCGAACCACATCCATGCCTATTTATTGTATTGTATTGTATTGTATTGTTGTGTATCCGACCAATACGAACAAGGGCAGTATTGTAGTAAGATAAAGGTCAGATCATTTGTGGATTGGCAGCAGCCATATGAAAAAAGATGCATCTCGCTTGTCAGGGCCACTTACCACCCGTGACTTTACCAAAGACAGTATGCTTTCCATTGAGCCAGGGAGTTTGTCCAGTACAAATAAAGAACTGACTACCGTTCGTATTGGGTCCTGGACGCCAGAAACGGCAAAAGGCAAATATTGAGTAATGAATCAAAAGCTGAGATGCAAAAAGATAAAATGACGACGGTGTCGCATGGTCCACTTCATTCCGGCTTACCTGCATTTGCCATGGAAAGAGTTCCTATGTGTTGGAAAATAAATAGGCGTGCGCAATGGTGCATGAGATGTCGTTCACTTCATCGAGCTAATTTTCACAAAAGTCATCCAAATAACGTACCGGGACCGCCATGGGCAATGTCAAAGTTCTCGTCGGCAAAGGTTCGTCCGTATATGGACTTTCCTCCTGTATCAATAGTCGTGTCGTGTCGCATCGCATCGCATTGGATTCGATTTCGTTAGACTTGTCCACAACGCTTGAGAAAACCCACTCGCTTGTCTATTGCCAGCTTACCTGTTCCGTTGCCATTTGTAAAATCGCCGGCCTATTGTCATAACCGGTTCATTGATTCGATTGCTTTGAGACGACGCCACATCAAAAAGAATGCATCTTCCACAATAATAACAAATTCTCACCTGACACATAAATCCTGAAAATATTGAAAAAGCATAAACCAGATTGAGTGTTTTGGAAGCCTTGTTCACAGCCTTGACACTCATCTTTACAAAACATACCTGGGATGACTCTGTGAAAGCCGCTTCCTTTGTATCCAAATCCGGGCTGGCCAGTGCAGAGCTATCGAAGAAAAGGTTGCAAACAACAATAATATCGTTTGATTTACGCCTGACGCGAAAGGGGAAACTACAGCAAAAAACTAAGCTCCCGAAAAAGTAGAGAGTATCCATCTATCCATCTTCCACATACCTGCTTGAAATTTTCCGCCGTCTTGGGGACGGTACTGCCATACAACCCAATTTCGATGCGACCGGCTGGTTCGCCTCCAATTTCAACATCAAAAAACACCGTGTCGGTAATTTCGGCCTCCTTTTTGCCAAACAGACCATCCAACAGGCCTCCAATCATGGGCAAGGCCGTTGTTTGAGTGCTTGTTGTGCGAGTCAGGGCGACTGGCGTGGTAAATGCCAAGGAGGCCTGCACCATCATCACGAGTCCGAGACAGATTTGATTCTTCATTTTGGATATCGTTTGTTTCCGTTATATAAAGTTCGAGCTAGCGGGGTTTAATGGGCCGTCGTGAGGATATGTCGGCTTGATTTGGACAAGATTATTGAAATTGTGTGTGGATGTGGTGGCACCGCCATGGTCGTTGTTGTCAAGGATGTCAATTAAGTTGATATCTTGTCGTGAAAGATTTGTCCCGGTGATGTCATCAGTATGAGTTACGGTCACAGACATGGACGTGATAGGGCTAGCGACAACTAACAGGTTATGGGCTAAAGAACAATGGTTGCCATGAAGAAGCAGCTCCCCTTTTTGAAACTGGGGCAACTCAGTCATCGCAGCAGTCTTGGGGTCCACTTTTCCCACAGAGGGAGAAATAGAAATGCCTTTTCCCAGGTTGACAGAATTAGACTCCAGGTGGGAGAAATGGCATTCTTTTCGTCTGTTGTCTTGTGGGAACTGGGAGAAATGAGAAGATGATAGGAAAGTCATTTCCATTTTCTCACATTCGCAAAGGTGCCATTGTGGGAGAAATGAGAAGAGACTAAGATGACCAACTCCCCACTGCCAAATGTGTCACAATGCACCCTGACAACATGCTAAATTTTCGCAACGATCGACCAACACTGGATCAAAAGCAGGGTTGGACATCCCTTGCATTGCTTCTTTGATTGCCACTGAACCTGGAAGACGGAGGAGCAATGTTAACAAATGGAGATCTTTGCATGAAGGCCAAGCCCTCTCTGATGCATGCACAACTTTCTAGGAGTTGTGCTGAGACTCACCCAAAATTGTTCAATGCTTTCACTTTGTGACTGTGAAAGAATGAAGAAAAAGTTTTAAATCTCAGTTCAGCAAGATTGACATTTTTAGTTTGAGTGATTGCATGATGATGCTGGAGTCTCATGCACCTTTTTGAAATTGTGTCTCCGTCTTTGCGTTGACAGCATGCTGAAATGAATTTTGTCACAATTGCAAGTTTGCAACATGGGGGACAGAAAACAAGAACTTTGGCTTTTCATTCTGCACTTTCAATGAATGGCCTCAAGTCTCAGCTGTGCTCAGAAGCTTCATGGGGTGTCAACCTTGTTGTTTGTTTCTTTGGTTTTGTTTGTCCCTGAGTCGTTGTGGCAAGTGCTTTGACTTGACATTCTCTTCTGCTGATTTCAGATTGTGAATCTGTGTTTCAAAGACTGCCAGAAATTTTCACTGAGATTCTCAATGCTGCTGTTTGTGGCTCCTTGATTGAAGAGCCCATGAGTCATTGGAGACAAAGAAAGAGGCAAAATCCAACGAACACAAATCAACAACGCCACAACAGCATTGGGCTTGAATCCTCCTACAATCCAACTGTGACCAAGCGATGATGATGATGGACCAGAAGGACATGGCCCATGCAAAGAGGCTGTTTGGGTTTTCTGAAAAAAGCGGAACATGATGGCTGCTGCAGCTGGCATTTCTGATGTGGACAGCGATGCGGGCAGCTTGTGCAGACAATTGCTGGCAATTGCTAACTCTCAGTTCTAATGGTTAGACCAGCTACACCTTTCATTTTGTTGTCATGTTTTGTGGCTGTTGTTAGAACAGCTGTTAGAACAGACAACACCGCAAGGAGGTGGAGATTCTTGGGGATGAAGGGACCTGTTGTGAGAGTGGAATGAATTGCTGTAGGGATCAGACTTTTGACGGACCGCGACCAGACGCCGCCGCAATCAAGGCATCAAACAACATGGTGAAAAAATGGCACCAACAACAGCGGCAACAAACTCTCAATAACTCAACAGTCGCTGATCGTAGCAACCAAGCTCCTTACTAGTACCCTCTCCCTTCTGTCAGCACCTCTTCCACTCCGCGCTCTACAAGTAGAGTTCCACAAGTAGAGGTTGGGTCCATAGAGTTCAACTAGTCAACAACTTTTTTTTTAAACGTTGTCTATACTCCTACATCATGTCCGAACGACGGGGATCTAACCCCGTGTTTACGATGGATCAGATCTGTCATCTTGAAAAGTTGATCGGTGCAACCGAGGCGAAGAGCAAAACTGTGGTGGCCTTGGTGCTCGTCCATGCTTCTTGGAATTCCTTTCCCTCGTTTCAGCACCCGCTAGACCACTCGGTCTTGAAATCTCTTATGCCGCCAGGAGATGATGAACGGGACGATGATGATGTCGTTCATCTTTTTGGCTCGTGTTCTCTGGATCACGACGAAGATTCAATGGCTTGCGCTATCGGGGATGATGACTACCTGTACAACAAAGAGGATAATATGCCAATTCCGCCCGATCGACTTCCCGTCTTGGCTCTCGCGGCGCAAACACCCTCTCGAGAGCATCATGCACGAGTACGATATATAACCGAAATCCCCCCTAATGAGTTGATCAAGTATCTACGACACTCCACCACTCCAGAGTCCGCTCAAATGAGAAAAGATTGGTCCAAGATCATCTATACCGCACTCACCAAGATCCTTTCGGGCACCGAAAACCCTGCTGAAAACGACAAAACCAAGACGAATGGCAAAAAACGAGCCATTCCATTTGTGGATAATGACGATGATGGCGATGGCCAAGCCACGCGCATTTTCATTGCGGGAGACAGGTCTTCGGTCGGAAAATCCAGCGTTTGTCTGGGCCTCTTGGGAAATCTTATCCAACTGGGATATGCACCCTCCCAATTGGCCTACATCAAACCGGCGACGCAATGCGAAGCACCCCAATTGGTACAAGCCTACTGTGAATCGGTAGGAATTGCCTGCGAGGCGGTGGGCCCCCTGGTCTATTATAAGGGTTTTACCAGAGCCTTTTTGGCGGGAGAGACGGGACAAACCACCGAGGATCTCTTACACGGATGTGGGCAAGCCGTCGATGCGATTGCCCAAGGAAAAAAGGTGGTTTTGGTGGATGGGGTAGGATTTCCAGCGGTAGGATCCATTTGTGGAACGGACAATGCCTCGGTATCCAAAGCTTGTGGATATCCAATGGCAGGAGACAACCACCAACGGCATCCGATGGGGGTCGTGATTGTGGGGGGTAGTGGTGTTGGAGCGGCTGTGGATAGTTTCAATCTCAATGCCGCGTATTTTGAAATGGCACACGTGCCTGTCATGGGCGGGATTTTCAATAAGCTGTCCATGGATGGCTACTATTCTTTGGAAAATTGTCGCGCACAGTTGACCAGTTACTTTCGGCAAAACGAACGCCAACAGAGTCTTGGACGTGTCCCATTTGGTTTTGTCCCTCTTTATGATAAAATGGCAGGAGACGATGCTTTACAGCACATCGACGGTTACGTCAAGATTTTTGGAGATCACGTTGATATTCAAGCTCTCCTTCAGAGCGCTAGATGCATCAAACGAAAAGTCACTTCCGAGGGCACAACAACAGCGAATATGGAAGTTGATTCCCCGAAGGCATCCCAACAACCACTGAAAAAACGAATGAAAGCAGCAGCCGCTGCTGCTTCCACCAATAAGGTAGGTGGAAGGAACAGGATGGCCCCTTTTACTCTGAGTCGAAAAGATGTTGAGCAATTGGCTTCGCAACAAGGAGCGGCTGGCACCGCGTGAGGCGCAAAATAAGGCAGGCAACCACCTCTGTTGGTTGGTTCCTGCCTCACCCTTGCATCTATTAGTTAGGCCTGGTTTTGACAAAGAACCGAATGACATGACATGCATATCGAGTACTGCATTTTGAAGATGAGTACCCGAATGGATGGCGTTGAAAAAGGGAACTGATGGTTGTGTGTAACCTGTTGCGGCAGCAATGCTGCTGAACGTATATAATTTCCTGTAAAAGTTAGTATTTCTATTAGGGTGTGACAGTTTTTGTTAGGGAAGTTCTTACAATCTCTTAGTTTTTACCAGCAACCTGATGATGCACAAAACAAATTTGCATTGTTTTTGAGTGTGTGCTAGCAAAGCATGTCATTTTTCATGCATTGCATTTTTGCTCAGTCAAACTCTAAGCAGTCATTATCAAAATGATGACACATGATGACTTTGCAAAGCTACCAGTTGACTGTTTTCATCTGCCTGGACAATGTTAGTGTTTCACCATGGGCAAGGCATTTCCTTGCTCAGCTCTCCAAGAACTTTAAGCTCGACCAGGACAACCAGAAGGCTGCCCCCCAGAGGCTGATAAAAAGCTTAATGAGCAGAATGTCACCATTGCTCTAAATCCATAAACTGCAAATTTGTAAATCCGCAAAGCCACAAAACGATAAATCTGTAAATCCTCAATTCTCTCAAGGGTTAGAACACACTGTCAACTTCTTTCAAAGGGGTTGCCTAAATTCACCAGCTTGAGTTTGGATGGCAAGAAGAAACTCTTGAAGAAGAAGCAAGACGGTGATGGTGTCATCGCTGGTGCAAGCACTGAGACTACAATGTGGTGAGATCAAGGAATCTCATAGTCAGGTCTCTCTTATCCATTTATATTTTTGTGGTTGTTTGTTTTGTGGATTGTTTGTTTGCATTGATCAATGAATGACAGCATGATGGGATCACCGGTCGGATGTGTCTTTCTGTTGCTGGAAATGTTTTGCAAAATCTGTCACTTGTGACTGACAAGTTGTTGATGACACAACAGTTTTGAAACACTGGTGGTCATGACCTGATTTGATGTTAAAGACTCTCCCAGAGAAGCACAGCATGAATTTTTTCATTCTCTTTTGCAACATTGTCGTCACAATGGTTGTGCTTGCAGGACACAACATGTCTGAATGAAGCTGCAAGGAATCCAAAAGTTGTTTTTGTGCACCTGGACAACATTCTTGTGGTGCCCTGTGTGGTTTCCTTTGTGGGCTATGAAAACACTCATTTGCCACCGGTGTAAAGGAAGCACAAAATCCAAAGACTTCAAGCAGTTTGGCGTTGATCTTGAACATTGATGTGAAAAGGGTCCCGTTGGAGCTTCAGGGTTCCGGTTTTTCTTGCATTTGTCGGTTCATGCGCACAACATGCTACAATTGTTAGCAGCGGGTTTCGTTGCCTGCCACCAATGACAGTGGAGTGCATGACATTGCCACAGGGATTAATTTAAGTTCTTGTGATTGTCTGGCTAAGTTGATTTGACCAAAACCGGGGCAAACAAAAGAGAATTCCGAATCAGAAGTGCTGGTTGTGAAGACGACAGAGACCTTCTTCATCCCACAGGTAGCGGCGATTGTCGAGTGAGTGGTTTTTCATGCGCGTGCCATGAAGACAGAGGTTGGTGGTGTGGGCAACGGCGATGCTCATGCGAGATTTGACGCAACCAAAGGTGTGAGAGCAGGGACGCCGCAATTTTTCACTGAGGAGCTGAGCAATCCATTTGAGGGTGTTCATTGCTTCGGGGCCAAACATG
>ENA-ORBV01007930-ORBV01007930.1-microbial-mat-metagenome-genome-assembly--contig:-NODE-7930-length-18038-cov-4.975447_pt1 | contig 18038 bp, 16 predicted proteins | sample MGYA00237777_ERZ505514 | MGnify/ENA primary metagenome ERZ505514 (study PRJEB26160, sample SAMN06269048) | microbial mat metagenome | isolation source: Oligotrophic lake microbial mat | place...
CATAGGCACACGATACTCCCCAGGACCCGCACCCACTTGCCCCACAGCCCGCACAATGCGGCCGTCAACGTGCACGATGACCACACGGCCCCGCGAATCGGCGGCCGCGAAAGTCGTGTCGCCTGGAAACGCCGCTGATCGGATGTCACTGAACGACTTGCTGCCGTCACCCGGAGGCTCCTTCAGTGAGGTCGTCCACTGCTTCATGCCGGGGCTTCTGGGTGAGTGCGCGTGATGAGAAGCACATCTGCACAAGAGCTTCGACACTACGTGACCCGCCAAGGTTTTCTGTCTGCCGAGAGATGGGCGATCTCCGCGCACCGCGCTGCGTCGGCGGCGAGCAGAGCAGACGAAACAGCCGGTGGCATCTGCACCCGCGCTGGTTGTACGTCGAACGCCCAAGTTCACTTGCAAAGGAACATACAAAATGCGAGCGCAGCGAGCGACCGAAGCTCCTTTGACAAGTGCAACGCTCGTTAGGCGGCACCCGTCCCAGGCGCGAATGCGGTAGCCGCTCCCTCGCCGATTGGCCGACTGAAGCGCTGCCCCGTGAGGGCATATCCGAGTCCCTCGTAAAATCGGTGTGCCTCGGTGCGATGCGTGCCGGAGGTGACCGACACGCGAACCGCACCCTGGGTCGCGGCCCACGCCTCGGCCGCGTGTACGAGCCGCCGCCCAATGCCTCGCCCACGTGCGGTGGGCTCGACCACGAGAGTTGTCAACCACGCAGCGGGTGCCTCTGCATGCACCGAGGGGAACGCGTGTGCCGTCACGAGCCCAACGACGTCCCCGTCAAGCGCAGCGACCAGTGCGACGGCCGATCCTCCGAACGCCGCAAGGCGTGCCAGCCGTCCTGCCACCAAGCTGGCGGTTGTCGGGTAGCCAAGCGTGGCGAGGAGAGGAGCCAGCGCTGTGGCATCCGCCTCCGTGGCTAGCCGAACGCTCACGTCCTGCGCTGCGAAATACGGATTCATCACCTGCCTCCCGGTGCGTGCCGCCTAACGCCTACCGTTAGCGAGCATCGCTTCGATGCCGTGGACGCTATAGCAAGTCGCGAAATTGATCGATGGTCAGCCCGGCGTCGCGGACAATCCCACCCATCGTAAAGGCATTGACGGGGTTGTGCCGCGGAACGGTGAGAATACGCTGCCCGTCCGTAAGCACGATATGCTTCCCTTGGCGTGCGATCCGAAAGCCGACCTTCTCCAACACCCGCACAGCATCCAGATGGTTGACGCCGGCGAGCTTCGGCACAGGCTACGCGACCTCGACTTCACGCACATCGGCATCGCTCAGCAGTGCGTCGCGCACCGCGAGATAATCAACGATGGCGTCTCGAATGTTCGCGAGGGCCTCCGTTTCATTCGCACCCTGCGACCAGCAGCCGGGCAAGCCTGGCACCGAGACCGAGATGCCTTCGTCGGAACGAGTAAGCGCGATTTTGTATCTCATCTGACCTCCGGGTTGCATGAAGCATATCACCAACGGCCAAACGTGCCAACTTACCGGATGCCGCCGTGGCCAAGTGTTGGGAACGGCACTGACCGACCGCAATTCTCCGTCGGGCCACCACGGAAACGAATGCCATCATGCGACCATGCAATTCACTCTGTTTGGCTCGCTAACGCGGCGTTCTGCAGCAGCGGCACTATCACAAGATGCGGCCACCGGCCTGACCATCACCTGCGCATTTTGCCGACCCACGACCTTCTGCATCAGCCCTCCGAACGTCCATGCAGCGGCCCGCGGATCGACGGAAGGATCGGTGGCCCACGTGGTGCGAAGCGGATTGTTCACCACCGCCAAGTTGGTGACGACTAATTCGCGCGCAGGGTCCACCCAGCACGCCGGCTTGGCCTGGCCCGACGCCGTCGCCACGATGAGGCTCAGGGCGCAGAGACAGGCAACCGCACTCGTCATGTCGTCCGCTCCCAGCAACGTGATCGGCATATCTGCGCCGTCTGCTGAGGATCGCCGGTGAGTCCGTAATGCGATCGGATGCGTCAGGATGCGTCAGCGTGCGTCAGGGCCTTCGCGCAGCAGCGCAAACGCTCGGCTCACCGCCAACACCCGCGGAATGATCGGGGTGGGCCCATCGCCCCCTAGCTGCCGCAGCAACCGTTCATCCTCCGAACGCTGAGTCTCACCCTGCGGCATGATGCCGCGACAGAGCCCGGCCTGCGCGACCCACCCGTGTGGTGCGCCACTGCGCGAGATCAGCGAAATCGCACGATCGAACGTTGGCCAGGCGTTGCGCTGCCGAAGCATGCGGCCCACCGCGTGGCAGGCTCTGTACGCGGCGATGGGTTCGAGTACAAGAGCGCTCAGTGCACGCAGCAACAGCGCGGGCGCGCGAGCCGTTGTGCTCCGAAACGACTGCCAGTCGCGCAGGCTCGCGTCACGTGTTTCGCGGCCCAGCTGGTCGTCGATGACGCCCGACAACGCGCCTTGCAGCATTGCCACGCGCGCCAGCGGCGCAACGGGGTGCGCGCTCGTCTCCAGCACACCGAGATGCCACTCGAGTCCCCACGCCAGTCCGCGATACACATACCTCGCCCCCTCCATCTGGTGCTTCCGCCACACGTACGCCACCTCGTAGTCAGGCAGGTGCTCGCCGAACGTGTGAAGCTCCGACCCGATCCCGCGGTCGAAGCGGAGCACGTACACGTCGCGCCAGCCGCGCGCGTTGATCGACTCGAGAAAATCGGTATCCGGCGAGATCGAATCCCGAAACTCGGAGTCGTCAAAGCAGGCGCGACGAAAAAGGCGGATCCCCGACACGCGCCCCACCAGCGGATCGCGCAGGAAGCCGATGGCGACGCCGATCGCCGGATCGCTCGACATCGCCAGCTGAAGGGACTCAAGGCAGTGTGCATCGAGCACCATGTCGGCATCCACCTGCGCGAAGAACTCAGTCGCAACTCGACGCGCACCGTCGTTGAGGGCGCGATGGAATGGGCGCACATCCTGCACGTCGATGATGTCGGCAACGTCGATGGACTGCCGCGCGATGCTCGCCCGCGCCCGAGCCGTCGTCGACTCGCCAATCGAGAGCAACACGACGCTCACGTCGCTCGTCAACATTGGGCGCGAAAGAGCTGAGTATATGCGGACACGTTGCGACGAATGTCGAACGTTTCCTCGACCTTGCGGCGAGCATTCAGACCAAACCGCGTGCGCAGTGAAGCATCCTGCAGGCATCGCTCGATCGCCTCGGCAAGGGCCACCGCATCACCGGGCGGCACCAGCACGCCGCACTCGCCGTCCGCCACGATCTCCGGGATCGCCGTGATGCGCGTCGAGATGACCGGCAACTGCATCGCCATCGCTTCGATGAGCGCGTTGGGGGTGATGTCTTTAGAGCCATTGGCTGCCACAACGCAGGGCAGCACGAAGAGATCGGCGCGTTGGTACGCGCTGCGCACTGCACTTTGTGGCTGCGGGCCCGCAAACCGCACGTGGTCCTCGAGCGAAAGTCGACGATGCATCACGCGCAAGTGCACGTAGTAGCCGGTGTAGAGCGGCTCCTCCGGACCACCGACAATATCGCAGACAAAGCGTACGCGGCGGTCACGCAACAGGGCGCACGCTTCGAGCAGTGTCGTCAACCCCTTGGGCTCGATGAGGCGCGCCACGCACAGCAAGCGTGCGGGCACATCCTCTCTCGCGCCGCGCACGATCGGCGCGTACTCGGCCAGATCGAGCCCATTGCGGATGAGATGCACGCGGTCGTGGCGCGTCGGTGGCAGCAGCTCGCGAATCCCGTCGAGGTTGTACTGCGTGTTCGTCACCACGAAATGCGCCCCGGCGAACTTCGCGCGTAGCGCGAACGCGCTGTCGTTCCGGTGCAGGTCGTGCGCGCGGGCATGCATGCTGCAAGTGAGTCGCAGGAGACGCGACGCAAGCAGCAGCACGAACGCATTCACATTCGACCATGGTGCATGCAGGTGATTCACACGTTCCGACTGCATGGTCATCGCGACATCGATCGTGCGCCCCAGCGTCGCCAGATCCGAGGCGACGCTCTTGTCGCCGTCGTAACGCGTCGCGGCGAGGAAGAGCAGCGTTCGCACGACCGCCGCGGGCCGCTGCAGCGCCACGCCGAGCAGCCAGCGCAGGCGCGCGAGGCGCGAGCGTCGCGCGAGATAGATGGTGCTGGCCGTCAACGCACTGTCCACCTCGTCCATCCCGCTCGTATCGCCCGCGACATCCGCCAGCACGGTCACCTTCAGACCGGCCTCGCGCATCGCGCGGATCTCTCGGCGGATGAACGTTTCGCTGTCGAGTGGATAGCACCAGAGATAATACCCGACGTGCAGGTCGCCCTCACGACGCGATGCGGATGGCGACGACGGGGCATCGAGCGAAAAACCGTCGAGGCACTGAACCAGCTGAGAGTGCGCACGCCGCCACACCAATCTGATGGCCATGAGCGCGCGCTCTCGCAGCGTGCCGGGACTGCGCCACGCGGCATCGATTACGCGGAGTAGCGGCGCCTGGTCCATGTGGGCGGAAATGTCGGCGTACTGTCGTGTGCGGGCAAGGACGCCTCGAAAGCTGGCCAGGTGATCGCCACGGCTCTGGCGCTCGGGCATGCGCACCACCGACATTCGTGCCATGTCCAACCCTGCGGTACGAACCAGGCGTGGTGTGACCGTCGAGATGTGGCGCGAACTCGTCGTCTCGCGCGACCTGCTGCGCGCCTTCGTGGCCCGCGACCTGCTGGTGCGATATCGACAGGCACTGCTTGGGGTGGGCTGGACGGTTCTTTCGCCGCTGCTGAACGTGCTCGTGTTCAGTCTGATCTTCACGCGTGTGGCTCCGATCGACACGGGTGTGCCGTATCCCGTGTACGTGTACGCGGGGCTCTGGCCGTGGACGTTCTTTGCGGCGTCGCTGCGTGGCGCGACGGTGTCGTTGAGCGGCAATGCATCGCTCGTCACCAAGGTGTACTTCGCGCGGGAAGTACTGCCGTTCTCCGCAGTGCTGGTGGCGCTGGTGGATTTCGCCGTGGCCGGCGTGCTGCTGGCGATGCTCATGCTGTGGTATCGGGTGCCCGTTGGCAGCAGCGCGTTGTTCCTTCCGGTCATCGTGCTCGTTCACGTGCTGTTCACGACGGGGCTGGCGCTGCTGCTCTCGATGGCCAACCTGTACTGGCGCGACACGCGTCATGTCATCGAGGCAATCCTCACGGTCTGGATGTTCGCCACGTCCGTCGTCTATCCCATCGAACGCGTGGGTGGACGCGTCGGCTCAGTGCTCGCACTGAATCCGATGACGCCGATCATCGACGCGTATCGTGATGTGCTGCTGTACGGACGGTTGCCGCAGCCGGCGCCGTTTGCTTATGCCGCGCTGTTCGCACTCGTGCTGTTCTTCGCCGCCTGGCACCGCTTTCACCGAAGCGAGTTGCACTTCGCCGAGCGCGCATAGCGCGACCCGCACAGCGCGACCCGCAGAGCGCGACCAGTGAGACTCAGTCGCTCGCGATCCGGAAGGTGGGTGCGAGATACACCTGGCCGATGGCAAGAGGACTGCCTTCGACGCGCAGCACGACCGACGGTCCACGCCACCACTCGCTGCCATCGCTCGCGCGCCACACCACCGCCTGCACGCGATAGAGTCCGGGGCCCACGTTCATCTGCAACTCGACCTGCAGGTCGAACTCCACCGTCGTCGGCAACGGCACGCCGGCCATCCGCGTGTTCGCTGCGCAGATCACACGCTCTTCGGGGATGGCCCAGACGCGCACACCCGCCACGGCCTCCTGCGGATCGCCGACATCGGTTGCACGAACGCGCATCACGAGCGCTAGCGTTTGCCCGGAGGTGAGTGCGTTGCGGTGGGTGGTGGTGAGCGAGACGAGTTCATACGGCATCGTCGTGAGTGAGCGCTCCGCGACTTGCGACCCTTCCACGTACGCCGCCACGCACTCTTCGGGCCTGCCACGCACAATCACAGCGCCCCCCGACAGCAGAATCGCCTCGTCGGCCAGTTCCACCACGCGTTCGAGCTGATGCGAGATCACCACCACTGCCGCGCCTGACGCGACGACTTCTTTCAGTCGTGCAAACGCCCGCTTCTGGAACTTGTGGTCGCCAACCGCCAGCACCTCGTCGATCAGCAACACATCCGGCGACAGGTGCGCCGCCACCGAGAATCCGAGGCGCGCGTGCATGCCACTCGAGTAGTGCTTGACGGGTGTGTCGATGAACTCCGCCACGTCGGCAAAGTCCACGATCGCGTCGAACCGCTGCGCGACATCACGCCGTGTCATCCCCATCAGCGTGCCTTGCAGCAGGACGTTCTCGCGACCGGTGAGATCGGGATGAAATCCGGCGGCAAGCTCCACCAGCGCGCCCACGCGCCCATGCACCTCCAGCGTGCCCTTGGTCGGCGCGACGATGCGTGAGAGCAGTTTGAGCATCGTGGACTTGCCGGCACCGTTCGCACCGATGATGCCGAGTACACGACCAGCACCGACCTCGAAGGAGACATCGCGAATCGCCCAGAAGGCCGCGTCATCGTCCGTGCGCTGGGGCGCAGTCATTCGTCGTACGGCCGAGGCGAGCGCTCCGCGAATGCTGTCCTCGCGCCGACCGCGCCGGAACTGCTTCCAGACGCCGTCGACGACAATGGAGCCGCTGCTCATCCGCGTGCCCTCATCCGCGTCACAGTGGATGCTCCGCTGCCCAGAGCATCAGCCCGAGCAGCGTCTTGACGCGAAAGCCGTCGTGAATAGAGTCACGTTGCACGATGTGAAAAGACGGAGATGGCAACCAGCGGCGGAGTTCATCCATATCGACGATCCCGGCCAGCGCATCGCGATGCGGCTCGGCGGCGACACGCACTCCACGCCAACCGTGAGCATTGATGTCGTAGGTGCGGTAATAGTACCGTCGCTCGCGCTCGCCCGTCGTGAGACCGACGCGCGACGCCAATCGTCGCGCCGCGACGATGCGCTGATTCATCCGGTGCCGCAGCAGCGAGGGCAGCAGTGGCTCGGTGTCGAAGTCGTTGCGGTCGAGCGGCAGTCTGGCCAGTCGCGGAAAGCGCTCGCGCAGGATGCGATCCTGGGCGGCACGCGCAGCCACGGTATCCAGCGGGACCGATGCGATCGCGTCGAGCAACGTGCGATCGAGAATGGGGAGCACGGGCCACGCGCCGAACGAAAGTCGCCAGGGCACTCCACCTGGATGTGTGCGCGCATAGTGCGACAGCTGAAAGCGCCACGGACGCTCCTCCGGCTGCTCCGACGTGGCGCGATAGAGCGCGCGCATGCAGACCAGCCGCTCTTCGATGAGATCGCGCAGCGGTGCGCGTAACAGTCGACCAAGTGCCACGCCGACGAAACCGCGATTGAAGTTGCCGGAGAACACCGCCTCGAACGCGCTGTCGGGTAACCTGAAATCCAGCGACTCGCGGAGGTAGCCCGTCAACACATGCGAGGGGAGCGCACGCAGAGGTGCGATTGCGGACCACATGTGCACGTTGCTGAACCCGCCGCCCAAATGCTCCCACCGTGCCTGCAGCAACGCCTGGCCGGGCAGATCATCATCAGGCAACGCACGTACGACGTGTCGCATGCGCAACGCGCGCGCAACGGTGCCCGCCGTGCGCACCTCGTAGTCGCTTCGTCGTCCAAACGTGAGCGCAGGCATTCCCTCCGCGCGATCGCCGAGATAGCCGCACAGCAGTCGCGTATCCCGTCCGCCCGACAGCAGCATGCCCATCTCCATGCCGCCCGGCGCATGCCGGGTCACGGCGGCCGCGTACTGCTCATGGAGCATCATCACCTGATCTCGCAACGAGCCGGCATGCTGCGACGACGCTGACGTGATGATGTAGTTCGGGATCTCGTGTGCGGTACCGGCTGTCCAGCGCAGCGCACACCTCGGCGCCAGACGGCGAACGCCATGCAGCAGTGTGCGCCCCTCCAGCGCGCCGAACGACAGCAGGTGTCCGACAAGTCCCTCCGCATCGAGGCGGGCCGGTGCAAGCGGATGATACCGAAAGAGCTCGGGGCTCGAGCCAAGCAGCAGCACGTCACCGATCGACGCGTAGTACAGCGGAAAGATTCCAAAGACATCGCCGCCCATCGTCACGCCGGACTGCGCATCGAAATGCAGGGCAGCGAAGAAACCGTCGAAGGCCGCGGGAACGGCACCATCAGCCGCTCCCCAATCCGCAGCGATGTCACGCGCCGCCAGGCGACCTCGGGGTGGCGTGTCGAGCGCGTCTCCCCAGAGCACTGTGACCGAGGTGCATCCTGATGCGGCATCGGCATGGACGTCCACCGGGGCCCGCGCGCCCGCCGCCCAGGCGACGGCGAAATCCCCAGACGCCGCGTCCCCCGTCAGCAACCCCGGCAACAGCGGCAACAGCGGCGTCGCTCGGCCAAGAAAGGCGCAGCGGCGCGTTGCGTCCGGATCGACGACTGCGATGAAGTTGGCCATCGTCGGAAAGACGCTCGCGGGAAGTGCGGAGTGCCGAGTGCGGTGTGCCGAGCGCGGTCTGCGCCTCGTGCACAGCAAGTGTATCGATCAGCGAACAGCAGGTCCATTGCGGCATGCGCCGCAGGATCGCTTCTCGTGGTGGCATATCGCGGTCACGGCGCTAACGTTGCCGGTATGCGTTCCTCGTTGGACTCTTCCCTGCGCCCCGCTCCGCCGCCCGACCCTCACGCACATTTCCTGCACGGACTGCAGCAGCTGCTCGACGACGCACTGCGCCCGGAAGTGGAGAACGCGGACTCCATCGCACTGCTGGACTTCCCCGATTTCTCGAATGTCGGTGACAGCGCGATCTGGCTTGGCGCGCTCGCGACGCTGCGACGCCTCGGTACGCCGTCGCCATGCCATTCCTGTGACGCGCGCAGCTATGATCGCGCCACGCTGGCGCGACGACTCGGCAAAGGCGTCATCCTGCTCAATGGCGGAGGAAACTTCGGGGATCTCTGGCCGCGACATCAACACTTTCGGGAACGGGTGGTCGCCGACTTTCCCGACAATCCGATCGTCGTGATGCCGCAGTCCATGCACTTCGTCGATCCGCAGGCCGCCGAGCGCGCGCGCGCCGTGTTTCGTACACACTCCCAATTGACGCTGCTGCTGCGTGACCGCGAGAGTCTTCATGAGGCGATGCGCCTGTTTGGCGGTATCGCGCGGCTCGCGCCGGATACCGCGTTTGGATTGACCGCGCTGCGGCGATCGCGGGCACCAACGCAGGACATCCTCTGGCTCAAGCGGGACGATCAGGAGGATCGCTGGACGGCCTTGGACGTCTCGAAGCTTGGCCACGCCTCCGCCGACTGGGCAGGCGACGAGAGTACGCCGCTCGTGCGGATGCATGACGCGCTTGTACGTGCCACGAAACGGCCGATCGCGGCGCGTGTTGCGCGGCGGGCCCTGATGTGGGTGCATCCTCGTCTGGCGCAGGAACGACTCGACCGCGGTGTCGCGCTGCTGTCGAGTGCGCGCGTGATCGTCACCGATCGACTGCACGGTCACATCCTCTGCCTGCTGCTCGGCATTCCGCACGTGGTACTCGACAACAGCTATGGCAAACTGAGTCGGTTCATCGGCGCATGGAGCAATTCGAGCGCGTTGGTGCGCGTCGCGTCGACACCGGAGGAAGCGCACAGTCTGGCGCGTACACTCCTCAGCGACGATACCTGAGACGGCCCCACGTCATACTGGAGACAATCAGATCATTGATCCATCGCTCCGGCGGCTCACGCAGCCGCGCCTTTCGGAAGTCGTACTCCTGCTCGATCGCCAGCCGCCACGCGGCGAATGAACGATCGTGGTCCGACACCTCAGCCGACTCGTCGAGCAGTGCCATCATCGCTCCGACGCCGGCGAAGTAACGACGCAGGTATCGCACAGTGAGCAGTCGTGCGGGCACATGATGCGTAACGCGCGCGTCCGGTACCCACCACCCTTCTCCACCGTCAGCCAGGAGCGCCCGCACCAGGCGAATCTCCTCACCGAGCATGAGGGTACCGGCACGCGCACCAAGGCGCGTGTCGTAGGGATGTCGTTGCTGATCTGGCCGGCGAACGGCGTAATTGGCGCCGAACGGCGTGAGCTTCTCGCCGTCAAATCGCAGTGGAACGTCGCCCAGTGCCCGCTCCCCGTACGCGCTCGCAACCCGCGGCCAGATTCGCACCAACCACGCCGGCGGTGTGCGTTCGAATGCAGGCGTGATGGGGCCACCGAAGAAGCTTGCCAACGGATACATGTCAATGGCACGTGCGTACGCCGCCAGCCACCCGCGCTCCACGCGCACATCATCGTCGGTAAAGAGAATGAAGTCGCCACTGCACTGCGTCACCGCCGCATTCCGGGCGTGTGAGAGTCCCGGGCAGAGCTCGTTCACCACGGTGAGCGGGAGCCTGTCGCGATACGTGTCGAGCACGCGCGACGTATCGTCAGTGCAGTTGTTGTTGACCACCACGAGCTCCCAGTCCAGGCCTGCTGGAATCTCGATCGCCGTGAAGTCGTCAAGTGTCCGGCGCAGCAGCGCACTGCGATTCCAGGTGCAGATGGCGACGGAGAGCGTGCGTCGCCGGCTCATGTTTGCGTGACGAGAGGACCGCGGCGCAGGAGCTCCGGCACGCTCACGAACTGCACGTGTCCCCCGAGCTGCTCGAGGACGATGTCGAGTGCGCCGATCATGACGCTGCGATCGAGCACCGCCGCGCGCCTCAACTCCGGACCGAGCGTCGGCGCACCCTGATCATGGATCGCGTCATGCAGCAGCACGATGCCACCCGGGCGAATTCCGTTGGTCAATGCCGATACGAGCGTATCGCGATCGCCTTCGCACCAGTCATGCACATCGAGTGACCAGCCGATGACCTCATGTCCGCACCAGTGCGCATCACGGCGTGCCGCGCGCGAATGATCGCCGTACGGTGGGCGGAACAGTGGCGCAGCATGCGGTGCAAGTACGGCCTGACAACGCTGCAGCTCGCGTCGTCGCTCCGGACTCGCGATCATCGTGAACGATGGATGGCTCCACGAGTGGTTGCCGATGACATGACCTCGTGCGGCAATCTCACCTACCAGCTGTGAATGCTGCAGCGCCGCTTCACCAACGAGAAAGAACGTCGCGCGAACGTGGTGCCGCTCGAGCAGCGCCAGCAGACGTGGCGTGTACTCCGGATGCGGCCCGTCGTCGAAGGTGAGCGCCGCGATCGGTTCCGATGTCTCTACGCCAACGATGGCACCTCGAAGCGCGACCGCAAGTCGGAGGGCGACGTTGCTTTCACTCACTCTCGCACCCGCCGTGCTCGCAGGAATCAGTGTACTCGCGTCCTGACTCACGCCGGCTCAATGAGGCGGAGTACGACCGCCGGATTGCCCGCGATCACCACGTCGGCGGGAAACAGGCCGCTGCACACGGCGCCAAATCCGACCACGCTGTTCTCGCCGATCTCGCTGCCCGGAAGGATGCCGCTCTGCGCACCGATCCAGACGTTGCTCGCCACATGAACCGGGCGAGTGACCACCGGCGCATCATCGCGCCATCGGTCCGCGCGTGTGGAATGAAAGTTCGTATCCATGATGCGTGCATCGCCGATGATACAGTCGCGGCCGATCTCGATGTGCTGCTGACAGCCGAAGCGGGTGCCATTGAGAAAACAGTGATCCCCCACGCGGATGATCGCGTCGCGATGATGCGTGTACGGTGTGACGTGCATGCCGATCGTCACGTCGCGACCGAAGGTGACCGTGCCTGGCCCGCGCACGGTGAGCGAGCCGTGTACGCGGAAGTTCGGACCCGCGGAGAAGCGTAGTCCGCGCATCGGATACCACAGCTTGTACACCCACCCTTTGAGCAACGCATGGAGGCTCATCATGCTCAGCGCGGAAGTTGCAGAAAGCGTCTCAACACGCGTCGCTCCAATCCAGGGCGCGCCAGCGATGTCGATCGTTCGGCAAACCATCCGGAAAGTCGGGCGCGTGTCGCTTCCACATCGGCTGCGAATCCACCCCGCGCACGCACGTCGGCCAAGAGCCAGTCCTCGAGCCGTTCGTCGAGATCGGCGTCGTACGGTTTACCTGCGCCAAGACGCTCGGGCCACTCGCGCGCGGCCGTGATCAAGCGCGTGGCATCGTCCCATCGGCGAGCCGCCATCGCGTTGACGGCGAGCATCAATTTGGCCTCGCGGAAGAGCGCACGTCCTTCCGCCGCACCCTCGTACGGCAGCACGATGAGCGTTGTCAGCAGCGAATCCGCTTCGGCGTATCGCGCGGCCGCAAGCTGCATTCGCGCGAGTGTCATGCCGAGGATGTAGCTGCGAGGTGATCGCGTGAAGTACATGCGCGCGACCGCCAGTGCGCCGGTGGTATCGCCGGCCGCCAGTCGACGTTCAGCGAGCAGTTTGCCGAAGCGCCATTCGGTGCTGTCGAGAGAGGCGGCCTGTTCGAGATCGGCCACCTGCGTGGCGAGCGTCCGACCGGGGAGCGAGGCGCGCGCCGCGTAGAACGGTGCGTACGTCGGCGCGTCGCGCAACTCGGCGAAGCGCGCCGCCGCCTGCGCAACACGTCCCGTGCCCCAGAGCCCCAAGGCGAGGTAATAGCGCGGCATCCAGTGCGTACTCGCGCGTACCGCCTGCTCCAGCGCCTCGATCACCTGCGGCCGAAACGGAAAGACCAGCCGTGGTGACAGCGCGTTGGCACGATCGATCAGCGCACGTGCGTCGTCTGTACGCAGCGCACCTGCATCGTCATTGCGCAGCGCACGATCGCGTCCTGCGCCGTCTGTCGCGCTCGCACGCAGCGCCGCACGCCAGTAGAGTGCCTCGGGATGTTCCCCGATCGCCTCGAGCACGCGCGCGGCGAGCGCGAAGTCGCCGACGTCCTGATACCAGGCCGCGAGTGCGAAGAGTTGCTGTTCGGGCAGTTCACTCCGCACACCGTTTCTGAGACGTGTACCTGCGTCCGAAACGCGGCTCGCCACCAACCGCTCGAATCGCGCCTGGTGACTGAGCGGATCAGCGCGTTCGAGTGCAGCGATCGCGTTCGTGGTCGCAAGTACATTGCCGCGACGTCGCGCGGCGACGATGCGAACGCCGAGTGCGTCGAGTGTCCCCGGCTGGATGGCGAGCACTTTCGTGGCGTATGCGTCGGCGCGATCCGCATCGCCTCGCGTTAGCCAGAGCCGTGCGAGTTCGGCCCACGCCGCAGCCCGATATTCCATCGATTGCGACGCGATCTCGAAACCGTCGCGCGCATCGGCCAATCGACCGAGATGCCGATTCGCCAGGCCGTAGTAGTAGTTCGCGCCGCCGTCGTAGCTGTCCACCGCGAGAGCCGAACGTGCGAAGATTCGCGCACTGTCGTACTGCATCGCACGCAGCGCCATCGCGGCTCGATCGACAAGGGCGGGTACGGAGTGCGGCGCGCGCATCAGCGAACTGTCCAGCAGCACCACCGCGCGATCGTACTCGCGCTGCCGCATCAGCTCCTTTCCTTTCAGGTGCAGCCCCTGCGCGGACGACCAGTCGAAAGCGCCGGGCGACTCGATCGGCCGGTCGAGTGTCGTTTCCGTGGTGTCGCCGTGGAACACGAGTCGATTGGCACCCAGAGTTACCGCAACAGTTGTCAGCGCCACGCCAGGTGCCGCAATCGTGTCAACGAACGGTTGCAGTGGTGCGCGCCGCACACGCCGTGTGTGCAGCGTACGATTCGCCGACCTCACCACGAGCGTATCGTCGAGCGCGATCGATGGCGACAACGCGACGATGATGCGGTCACCATCGCGAGTGACGTTCAACGCGCCGACATCGCTCGCCGATACGAAACCCCTGGTCCCGACCACCGGCATCCAGCGCTCCGTCCACCGCTCCACGAGCTGTGGCGTGAACCCGCGGTGCTTGAATGGCGTGAGCGTGCTCCCTTCTGCCGACTGATTGAACAACCGCCCCGACTGCAGCTCCGAGTACTGTCCGTCGCGATCGGTGAGGAGATCCTCCCAGAGCAGGCCCTGTCGCGACAGGCCCCAGATCCAGATCTTCTGCCCGGGCTTCTCATCGCGCAGTGCCACACGCGCCATCCCGAAGTCCTGATCGTGCCAGTACGCACCAAAGAAATCGCCCGCACCGCCGACGACGTGATAGGACTTGGGTCCCCCGAAGTCGTTCTGGTCGTACCACGACACGTCGCGATTGCGCTGACGGTTGATCGGCCAGTCTCCCGCTTCGCCATCATGTCCGATCGAGCGATTGCCCGGGAAGACGTACTGCAGTTTCCCTGCGGTGGGGATGCCCGCGGTCATCCAGGTGTAGTACGGTTGCTCCAGCGACGAGCCGTTGTACCAGGTTGATGCAGTGGTGAATGACGCCTCGCCCGGCGCAAGTCGTGTTTCAAGACGCCACGTCGTACCTGTCAACAGGTCGAGTGCGCCGGTGATGCAACTGACACTCCCATCGGAGTTGCGGCGGATGGTGTAGTCCACTGGCGTCGAGACGTTCGGCGTGTGCCCGATGATGCCATAGTTGGCCTCGATGCCGCCGCTCGTCCACGGGCCACGCATCGCGATATCGCGAAATTTGACGACGCGGTTGTAGTAGATGAACGGTCGTCCGCTCCGCTTTTCGATGGCCGTCCAGATCTTGCCGCCGATCTCGGGGAGGATGAGAACGCGCACGTACTCGTTCTCGAGCTCCACCACTTTCCACGTGCGCGGCTCGCTGGTGGTACGGAAGCCGTCGAAGCGGAAGTACGGATAGATCCGCCCCACCCCGGGAATCGGATTCGGGTCGTCGAACGGGTACGTGGGAAACGTCTGCAGATATTCGCGCACGCGCGCCGTCGAGTTGGCACGACCACTCGGCGCCTGCGCCTCGACCGACACGTGGGGCAGGGCAAGGAGTGCGGCAGCGAGCAGAACGCGGAGCATGCGGGGAAGGTACGGGACCGCACGCACAGCGACAGGGCCGATTTGATGCGCCTGCGCATTGCGCCAGTGCGGCTGCTTCCGCAGTCTTGCCCGTATGCCTGACGTTCCTCACTACATGCGACCGCGCGCCGTGCCCACCGGAGCAGCGTGACGGCACTCGAGCATTCGACCGCGCCGAACGACGAACGACGAACGATGCAGCCAACCACGCAGCCGTGGAGCACAGCGATGCGGGCGGCTGCGGGCGTGCTGCTGGTCATGCACGCGATGCTCGCGTGGATGCTCCGCGTACCGGGGCTCACCACCGAGCACGACGACGCATGGTATCTCGTGCTGGCGCGGGCACTGCGACAGACGTCCTACGACGAACTGCCTATTGTAGGTACGCCGCCGCACGCGATGTATCCGCCCGGGTATCCGGCGCTGCTGGCGCTCTTCGGTGCCACCGGAGCCGACGATGTCTCGCTTGCCGTCGCTGTCAACATCGCGCTCTCCGTCCTCGCGCTCGCGCTGGCTGGACGGTTGGCGTCGCGCATCTCGCCCTGGTTTGCCATTGGCGTGCTGCTCGTCTGCGCACCCAACCCGTTGCTGCTCAATCAGGCGGCCGGCGTGCGCAGTGAGGTGCTCTACACGGCCGCGACGCTCGTTGTGCTGCTGGTGGCCACCGCTACGCGCACCACTCGACGTGCGGCAATGGTGAGTGCGATAGCGGTCGCTGTCGCGGCACTCACCCGCAGCATCGGTGTGACGCTGCTCCTGGCACTGGGGCTGCATCTCGCGCTCGGGCGCCGCTGGCGAGCGCTCGTGACGCTGACACTCGTGGGCGGGCTCACGGTTGGCGCGTGGATGCTCTGGACGGTGCGCGCACCACGGCTCGCGGCCGGTCGTTCGTACATCGCCGACGCGACGCTCGTCTATCCATCGCGTGAAGGGGCAGGGGCGGGGGCAGGTGCAGGTGCAGGAGCCGGCGCAGGAGCAGGTGAAGCCAAAGCGACGGTGCAGGCCGACAGTCCGCAGTCGCCACTCGCGCGGCTCGCGCGCATCGCGTCACGACGTGTCAATCACAACGTACGTGGCTACGTGCGCTCGTATCTGCCGGCAGCCTTTGCCGCGCCGCTCGTGGCCAACACAGCCGTCGACAACGCCATCTGGTTTCTCGTGCTCGCTGTAGGCGGCGTGATCGGTCTCGCGTCGCTCTGGCGACGCATGCGCGTGGTGCCGCTCTACATCCTCGTGTACCTCGGCCTGCTGGCGGTATGGCCGTATCTGATGACGCGCTATCTCGGACCGATCCTGCCGTTGCTGGTGCTCGCAGTGTTGCTTGGTGTACACCGTGTCATCGCGCGAGTGTTGCGTGGGCGACTTCATGCCGCTCGTGCAGCGACCGTTGTCGTGGCAGCGATCGCGGCCGTGCTCGCGCTCAGCGGTGCGCAGCAGGACGTGCGTCGTCTCCAGCTCGTGGCACAGTGCGACCGCGCTGCGCCAACCAGATCACCCGGGTGCTTTGATGAAGAGCAGCGCGACTTCTTCGCCGGTATCGAAGCCGCGCGTCGCATCGCACCTGATTCAGCGCACTTCCTCGGTGCCAAGGATGCCACGTTTCACCTGTTGACCGGGCGCCAGTCGGCGCGCGAGTCGGAGGCCGTAGCGAAACAGGATCCGCAGGAGTTCTCGGAGTTTCTTCGCGCACGCGGCGTGCAGTTCATTCTGCTGTCGCGCGTGCACATCGATCAGGCGGCGTTCGTGGGACCGCTGAAGTCGGACTGCACCAGGTATGTGGTGGTGGAACGATTCGGTGCCCACGTCGTGCTGCTGCGCGTGCTGTCTCCAGAGGCAACGGCTGACGCTGCATCGGGGGCGCGTGCCTGCACCGCGATCGCTCAATGGGCAGACGGCGATTGGACCGACACCAACGGTCCGCTGTGGTGAGCGTCATCACACGCTGCACGAATGGGGTCGAAGACACTGTCGTCTTCTCCGACCACCGATCGGCGGTCGGTCCGGTGTCTGCGGACCGGCGGGGAGCGCTTGCACTTGAAAGTTATGTGCGCTATTCTTTCAATCATGCCATTCGGCTCCGCTCTTCAGGTCGCTCCCGATCCGGCCGCCATCGTCGCCAAGGCGGCCCTCGCCGCGTCGGCTCGGCTCGGACTCACCAATCGCCAGCTGTCGGCGGTGATTGGCGCCAGCGAAGCATCCGTGTCCCGTATGCAACGCGGACGCGGCGTGGAGCCGGCCAGCAAGGAAGGCGAGCTCGCGCTGATGTTCGTGCGGCTCTTCCGCTCGCTCGATGCGCTCGTTGGCGGCGACGACACGAAGGCGCGCGCCTGGCTGCACGCGATGAACGATCATGTAGGTGGAGTTCCTGTCGAGCGCATCCGAACCGTCGAGGGCCTGGTGGATGTCGTCCAGTATCTGGATGCAATGCGGGGGCGACTCTGAACTGCGCGAGCTGCGGCTGGTGCCGTGGCGCGTGGTCGAATCGCAACACGAAGTCTCCACGCGCAAACTGGTGGACTCGGCCGCCGAGCAGGAGTTGCTCGAGGAGCTGATCGAAGGCGTGAAACCGCCGGCAGTGCCGGGTGTGCGAGTGCATTACCTCCTCTTCACGCCGTTTCGGTATCCGCCGCTGCGGCATGGGTCGCGCTTTGGTGCGCGCCAGGAACGCAGCATCTGGTATGGCTCCGAGCAGCAACGCACCGCGTTCGCCGAGGTGGCGTACTACCGCCTGCTTTTTCTTCAAGGAACACACGCGGCGCTGGAGCTGGTAAGCACCGAGCTGACCGCGTTCACCGTGCGTATGCGGAGCACGCGCGGCATCGATCTGGAGGCACCGCCCTTCGCCGCGCACCGGGACGTGATCACGTCGCCTGTCTCGTACGACGAGTCGCAGGCGCTGGGCCGTGCGATGCGCGAGGCGGGCGTCGAACTCTTTCGCTATCGCTCCTCGCGGGACTCGAACGGCGGCGCGAACGTCGGTGCATTCACCCCGACCGTTTTTCATTCAGCCACACCGCAGCGTTTTCAGCGCTGGCACTGTACCGCGACGCGCAACGTGGTGGCTGTCTCTTATACACATCTCCGAGCCCACGAGACTAAGGCGAATCTCGTATGCCGTCTTCTGCTTG
>ENA-ORBV01007931-ORBV01007931.1-microbial-mat-metagenome-genome-assembly--contig:-NODE-7931-length-18038-cov-4.476254_pt1 | contig 18038 bp, 13 predicted proteins | sample MGYA00237777_ERZ505514 | MGnify/ENA primary metagenome ERZ505514 (study PRJEB26160, sample SAMN06269048) | microbial mat metagenome | isolation source: Oligotrophic lake microbial mat | place...
ACGAGATTCGCCTTAGTCTCGTGGGCTCGGAGATGTGTATAAGAGACAGGATAACCCGGTGCCGCGCCCGAGTACGTCGGCCCCGATCCTATCCGCGCGTGTGCAAATCGCAGTACGGCCGCTGGCGCTTCGAAAGGAAGGAGAAGGTCGGTAAAACACGTGCGGTCGCATGAAGTCATGCCGGTGCCACGCCCTCCGTTCACGGACGCTGAGGCCGACGCGTTGGTGGGTCAGGTTTATGATTACGTCTGGCAGCAGAGCCGGTCGGGGAATGGGATTGATGCGGCGTGAGGGCTCTAGGGGCGTCGACAGACTTCAACCAAGTTGATAACCTTCGCCGAGGCAGACTGAAGCCTGCGGTCCCAGGGGGACAGCCTCCAGCCAATGGCCTGACCACTCCCACGCTTGAACAATTCCAACTGCACGACATCGTTCGCGCCTCTTGGTTAGGGCCGGCTGGCGGAATTGGCAGACGCGGTGGATTCAAAATCCACTTTCCTCACGGAATTCGGGGTTCGAGTCCCCGGCTGGCTACCAGATAAAAACGACACGGGCTGATGGATGATCTCCATCAGCCCGTGTCGTTTCTGGCATCAGCGGCATCAGCGGCATCAGCGGCATCAGCGGCACCAGCGGCATCCGTGATCAAGCGATCAAGCCAAGTCGAGACCGTTCATCGTCCCCGTCGAACTGGCAAAGCGATCGAGCGGAACCCCCAGACGTTGCAGCAATGACACGTGCAGGTTGGTCAGCGGGTAGTTGTTCTTGCGGTCGAAGGCCAAATGGCCGACGTGTTTGAAGCCACCACCGGCGAGCAGCACCGGCAGGTTATCGTTCGCGTGCGAATTGGCGCTGCCCATGTTGGTGCCGTAGAGCACGGCGGTGCGGTCGAGCAGCGTTGCGCCGCCCTGCTTCACCGAACGCAGATCGGTCAGGAAGGTGTTCAGTTCCTTGAATTGCGCCTCTTCCACTTTGCGCAGTTCGGCGACGACGTTCTCGCGGTTGCCGTGGTGGCTCATCTCATGGACGTTCGAGGTGACACCGGGGATCTCGCGCGGCGTGCTCGACGTGGGATTGATCATCAGACTGACCACCCGGGTGGAGTCCGTTTCCAGTGCCAGACGGATGAGCGCATACATCACCTTGCTGTGGGTGATGAGCTTGTTGTTGTCGTTCATTTCCTCGGGCTTCTTCACCTCGGTCTTGGGTTTCGGCCGGTCGACCCAATTCTCCGCCGCGGCCAGCCGCTGCTCCAGGTCGCGGATGGCGGCGAAGTACTGGTCGAGCATGTGCTTGTCGTCGGCACCGAGTCCCTTCTCCAATGCCTTGGTGCGTTCACGCAGCGAATCGAGCAGGCTGCGATCCTGCATCAGACGTTCATGCGCGGCCACCTTTGCATCCGGGGTGTCCTCGATGAACAACCGTTGGTAGAGTTGCACCGGGCTACGCACCGGTGGGATCATCGCACCGCTGCGGGTGTACGAAACGCTGACGTTATCCGAGCCAGCCATCAGCACCAACGAGGGGAAACGTGTGTCGCCGCCGATACGCTCGGCCATCACCTGGTCGAGCGACACGCTGTTGCGGAACGATGCGCGGCTGGCGCCTGGGGCGGCAGTGAGGAAGCAGCGTTCCGACGCGTGGCCGCCGTCGACACCCGGCAGCGAAACGCCGGAGAAAACCGTCGTCTGCGCGCGATGATCCTTCAGCAGGTCGAGGTACGGCGTGGAATCGTAGTCCTTGCCGGCTTGCTTGGGGAAGAAGAAGTCGGGCATGATGCCCTGGTTGGTCAAGACGCCGACAAAACGCCGGGGCGGAGCGCCAGTCGCGCCCTCGGCACCGCGGGCCAGCGCCGGGCACATGGCGTTTAGCAGCGGCAGCGCGAGGGCAATGCCGGCGGCCTTGAGCAAGGTGCGACGTGGGAGCGCGCGGCGATAAAGGATATTCGACATGATGGCCTTTCAGGGAGTCGACAAACGGACAAGCAACATCCACCGGAGACGCAGAGACGCGGAGGCCGGATGAGAACAACCGGAACGGACAGGCAGATCAGCCCCTGCTGATGCTTCTCCTCTCCACTCTGCGCCTCTGCGTCTCCTGTTCATATCACTGCTTTCAGTTCATTTTGAGCGGAACAGGTCGCTCTGGATGGTTTCGTGGATCAGCGTGCGCACGCCATAACCTTTGGCTTTGGTCTTGGCGAGGATCGCGTCGACCGCGGCGCGGTCGGCGAACGATACCTCAGCGCCGGTGGCGTAGGTCACCAGATGGCCGACAAAGGCGCGCGCCAGTTTGTCGGGCTCAGACACCAGCAACGCGCGCAGCGCATCCACATCGGCGAACGGTCGGCCATCCGGCATGACGCCGGCGCAATCGACCGGCAGTTCGAAATGATACTCGATGCGGTGACCATTGACGATCTTGCGCTGCTCGTCTGGCCCCTTGCCGCCAACCGCACGGTACTGGTCGCGCCATCCGCCGGTAACGTCGTAACTTTCCAGGGCGAAGCCGTACCCGTCCATCTTCGCATGGCAGGAATTACAGGTGTCGTTGCGGCGGTGTTTCTCCAACTGTGCTCGCACGGTGGTGGCGCCGCGCACATCCGGCTCGATAGCACCGGCATCGGCGGGCGCCGGTGAGGGCACCACACCAAGGATACGTTCCATCACGAACGCTCCACGTTTCACCGGCGAGGTGGTGGTGCCAGCCGCCGTGACTTTGAGCACGGCGGCCTGCGTCAGCACACCGCCACGTTTGCTATCAGCAGGCAGCGGCACCTTGCGCATGTCCCAGCCTTTAACGCCGGCGATTCCCTTCTCCCCGAAATAGTGACGAGCGAGCGGTTCGTTGAGCATGGCAAAATCGGACTTCACCAGGTTGGTGATCGGCAGGTCAGCGCCAACCAGCTCGGCGAAGAAGGCATGCGACTCCATCACCATCGCCTCTTGCAGCCACGGCATGAACTCGGGGTAGAGCTTCTTGTCTGGCTGGGTGGCGTTGATCTCGCGCAGCGACAGCCACTGGCCGAGGAAATTTTCGACGAACCGTTTCGACCTAGGGTCTTTCAGCAGGCGTTCGCTCTGGGCCCGCAGCACGTCGGACTTGGCCAACTCGCCTTTGTCGGCCAACGCCAGCAGATCGTCATCGGGCAGCGAACACCACAGCAGCAGGGACAGCCGCGTGGCCAAGGCGTGTGGGCTGAGTTTCCCCGGAGCCTCGCGCACGAGCATGAACTCAGGCGCTGTCAGAACGCCACGATACGCCGCCAGCATCGCATCCTGAAAAGCGCCACCGGATTCCATGCGTTGTTTGACGATCTGCACGAAGGACGCGACATCGCCGGCGCTTACCGGCCGGCGGAAAGCGCGGCGGGCGAAGCGTTGCAGCAGACGTGAAGCGTCGGCCGCGGGATTGGTCGATTCGACGAACACCACCGGACGTTTGTCACCGCGTTCGCCATACGGATCCTTGGGGAAGGATCTTTGATTACCGTTCGGCCAGGTCTGTTGCTTCGGCTTGGGTACGCCGGCCTCCTTGGTCCAGGCCTTGACCGGCAGCTCGGCGAACAACGCCACATGGCTGGCGGGCGGCCATTGGTCGATGATCGGCCCTTCGATCTCGACCCATTCCACCGCGATGCCGGGCGCGGGCGTCGGCGGCCCCTTCAGTTTGTCGGCGCCGCCGAAGTCGCGGATGTTCTCGCACGACGACAGGATGATGCGCAGGTGATCGTCGGTACCGTGGGTCATGCCGCCCCCACGTTCGAGCCATGCAGTGATCTCACCCATGCCGGCTTTGTTGGGCGGCAGACCGACGGTGCCGTAGTGCTCGTTCCTGCTGTAGACGCCCCACGACAGCGCGCCGCCGCGTTCGGTGGGCACGATCTTCTTGCCGTCCCAGCCGAAGCTGTAGCCGGACACACGCAGGCGATGGAAGCCGGTCAGTATCGGCTTGATGGTGTCGAGCGAACAGCGGAAATCGGCGTCTTCGTTGCGGAACATGCCAACCGCGGTGGCCTTGGGATCATCATCGCGGATCGAAAACGGCGTGGGATTCACGAAGGTCGGATCCAGTTCCATGCCGATCATGCCGAACGCGGTGCGGTGGCCGACCGACATCGACAACCACGATTCGCATTCCTTCCCCTGGTGACGGGTCATGTCCCACAGTTGATAGCGATAGGTCTGCACCGGTGGCTTTTCAGGCAACGGACAGAGCGCCGCGTCGAGCGCCTTGTCGACCGCCGCGAGGTAGGCTTCGAGGTGGATCGAGGAGAAGTCGAGCGCATGGGCGAGGCGATCAAAGCCGTGCGACTTGCCGTCATCCGGCAAATTCTCTTTCAGCCGCAACGCCGGCATCGCCAACAGGTCGCGCACGCTCCACTCGAACTCCACGCGACTAAGACGCCGCATCGGTGTACGACCATGGGCCTTCTGCTCCGCCACGTCGGCGGCGATCAGGCGCTTTGCCAGCCCGCCCGTCATTGTCGTGACGGCGGACGGTTCGGGGCGCTCCTTCTTTTTGGCCGGCGGCATCTCGCCGTCATGCACGCGATCGTGGATTTTCACCCACAGCGCTTGGTTGTCGGGATTCTGCATGTCCCACTTCAGCGCGGTCAGGTCGAGCCCCGCCTTGTGCACGTCCGCATCGTGGCATTCGTAGCAGTTGTTCTTGAAGAACGAGGCTTCGGGCAGATCGGCTGCTGGCAACGTGACCGCGGCACTGCCGAGTAGAGCGACGAAAGAGAGACGAGGTACGAGGGACATGAGTGATTTCCGTGGTTCACTGAAAATTGATCGCGCACCAACAACCGCTTGAACAAGAGAAACTGGGGAATGGAGGAGAAGGAGCATGTTGTCCTCCGTTGTTCGGTTCCTCTTGTTCATTTCTGGATTCCTGCATTCGCTCGCGGAGTGACCGATTCCCAGGACGTTCCGATACGCACTTCATCGACGCTCCACGCGCGCTCAGTGCCGTTGTTGATGTGGAGAGAGCCGAGCACGCCGTCGTAGTTGCCGGGCTGTCCAACCAACGTCCACGCCGCCGGTTCGTGACGATCAACGGTGTCCTCCGGCGCATACAGTTTAAGGAACGCTTGGTCCGGCGCGCTCCGACTGCTGACGATCTTGAACACGCAGAGGTACGGTACCGCATCGCGGATGCTCACCGTGCCGTTGCTGTTGCCGAAACGGTTGAGCAGGTGCGGACAGCCATTGCTCATGATACCGAACCCCAGGCGGTCGTTCGACACGGTCTCTGACGTCAACATGCAGCGGAACCAGTGGTGAGTCGGTCCATCCGTCCGGGTGCTGCGCTGGACCAGCAAGCTGAGGTAGCGCACCCCGTCGCGTGCCAGGTCGATCGGCTCGACATAATAACGCATGCACGCATCACGGTAGGTATCAGGTTTTTCGCGCTCGGTCGGAAAGTCCATGCGACCACCGGTGGAAGGCAGCAGATCGGCTGGCATCGCCAAGCTTTGCCCAGGAGTGAAATCCATTGGCAGGTCGAAGACGACCTGACTCCGGAACCACGGCGCACGCCAGCCGCTGCCACCGGCGGCGTCCTGACGCCGACTGGTGGTCTGCGTGAAGGCATAGTCGAAACCATCATAGCTCAGCAGGCGCCCCTGATCGGACGCCGACAAGGACTGCACCTGCTTCGCCAGCGACGTCGCCGTCAATGTCAGCACCTCGCCAATTGCGTCACTGGCGGAGCGCATGCGCACGCCCTGGCCCTGACGCAGCACGGTGCCGCTATTTGCGCTGCTGGTGCGTAGTCCGCGCCAAGCGACCTCACCTTCGATCACTTGCAGATCGGTCGCGCCAGCGCGATCGACCGACAAGGCGAACTCGGTACCGAGGTCGGTGACTTCGGATACCGGCGTGCGCAGGATGAATCCGGCGGCTCCTTCATTGGCGCGCACCGTTACGGTGCCCATCTGCAAGGCCGCTGAACCAGCCGATTCCAACGTGAAGTCGACCTCGCCGGAAAGCAGTACTTCTGCTCCGCCATCGAAACGCACCAGCGCCGTGCCGCTGCGCAGCCGCAGCGCACCGTTCACCAGACGTTGTCCAGGCACCAGCACCGCACCGTCCCAGAGACAACGATCGGCCAGCACCAGGGTGGCCACCGGACGCGTGGGTGCCGCGGAAGCCGGCGTGCTCCACCAGGCGAGCAGCAATGCCAACATCGCCGCCAACGACGACGCGAAGGCGTAGTGCGCCCACGTCAGGCGTTGGCGTTGGGGTGGCGACGACAACGTAGCGACCGAGGTAATGCGGCTCTGCACCTTGCGCGAGAAATCCTGGCCTTCGTCTGCGACCCGCGCGAGCGTCGCCTGGGCGAAGCGCTGCGCGGGTTCGTGGCGCAGCGCCAACGACAGCAGTCGGTGTTCGACGTAGCGTTCACCGGCCAACGCGGCGAGTGCAGCATCAGCGCGCAAGCGACGCTCCAACTCCGCCACCTGGGTATCGTCCAGACCGCCGTCGAGGAACGCCTGCCACAGCTCGGCGAACTCCGGATCCATGGCACCGCTCAGGTCGGCACTCAGGTCGGCACTCAGGTCGGCACTCATGACTGGGCCTCGTTCGCCAAGCGGCGAGTCAGGCATTCGTGCAATTGTTCACGCAGCAAGAAGAGATGTTTCTTGATCGCGCCGACCGAGCGACCGCTTTGATCGGCCATCTGCTGCACCGGGATCTCCTCAGCGTAACGTTGCGCCAACAACGCGCGGCCACGCTCGTCGAGTTTGCTCAGACAACCACGCAGCGCGGCCAAGCGGTCGTCATCGTGGGCGTCGTCAAGCGTCAGCGCGCGACGTTCCAGTTCCTGCCACAGAGCGTGCGGAAAGTAGCGTTCATGGTAATCGGCCAAGCGCCGCAGACGGGTCAGCTCCGACATCACCTGGTAACGCGCGATGGTGAACAGCCAGGCACGAAAGTCGCTGCCGGGTTGGAAACGGCCAAGGTTCTTAAAGGCCTCGACGAAGGTGACCTGCGCGACCTCGTCGGCGTCGGCACCGGCCGGACAACGGGCGGTGATCCAAGCGCGCACGGCCCATTCGAAGGTCCGCACCAGGGCGCCAAAGGCCTCGCCATCGCCAGCCTGGGCGCGGCGGATCAGGGCGTCGATGGCGGCAGGCTCGTTCATCCGTCGGCTTTCTGGGCTCAGGCTTCTGATTGGGATAGCAGGCAACCTGGGAAGGTTACCCTCTGCTTGGTGGATTTGTTCGACTGGGGTTTGGGCGGCGCTTCCCTGACCCCCTGCGACACCCGACCCGCTGCGGCTGGTTCTCTGGTTGGCACCCCCGCTCAGCCGCCAATCATTTGCGCCCGCTAGGAGTCCGCGATGCGTGCTGTCCCCACCCTGCTGGCCACCCTCATTCTAACCGTCGGGCTGTCCGTCGGATTTAGTGGCTGCGGCAATCAGCAGGCCAAACGTGACCCCGTGGCGGAAAAAACCGCTGCTGAAAAAGTCCAGGCGGCCATCGTCGCCCAGCGCGCGGAAGAAGAGAAACACCGCGCTGAGATCCGCGCCGCCGCCACCGAAGGCAAGCTGTCATCGATCAATAGCGTTTGCCCGGTCACCGGTGAACCGGTCGATCCGGCGATCACGCCGGTGACGGTCGAAATCCTGGTGGTCAGCCCACCAGATATCCTTGCCATCGGCGTCGCCAACGAAGCCGCCGCGGCGGCCGTGCGCAGCTTCCCGGATCGTTACGCCCCAGCGGCGAAGCAGAACCGCCAGGCGCGCAGCACCACCAAGGTCGGGTACTGATCGACCAGATCGACGAGATCGACCAGATCGAGTAAGGGCGGCGCGGGCGTCCCGCCGGCTTGCCTGCGCGCACCATCCCCACAGCATGGTCACTCCACCCACGTTGGATCCACCATGCCCAAAGCCATCTTCCATACCGCCCGCGGCGACATCACAGTCGCGCTGTTCGACAAGACCGCGCCAAGCACGGTCAAAAACTTCATCGACCTGGCGAAGAAAGGTTTCTACGACCAGCTCTCCTTCCACCGCGTGCTCGCCAACTTCATGATCCAGGGTGGTTGCCCGAACAGCAAGGAAGGCGCCAAGGGCATGCCCGGCACCGGCGGCCCTGGCTACAAGATCAAATGCGAACTCGGCCCGGCGAATCCTGAGAAGCACCTGCCAGGCACGCTGAGCATGGCGCATGCCGGCCCCAACACCGGCGGCAGCCAGTTCTTCATCACGCACACCGCGACCAGCCACCTCGACGGCGTGCACACCGTCTTCGGCCGCGTGCTGTCGGCGGACGACCAGAAGATCGTGAATGCCGTCAAACAAGGCGACCGCTTCAGCGTCGAAATCATTGACTAGCGACGTTTGCGCCCTGTCGGGCGACCCCGGCTTTGCCGGGGTGTTCCGCTACGCGGAACCAAACGTCGTCCCCGCCCGCGCGCGCAAGCGCGCTGGAGGGATTGCTGTTCGCGGGACGCTGTCCCGCAACGCCCTGCCAGGGGCTCTCGCCCCTGGACCCGCACTACCAAACCGGAATCGCTGATGCTGAGTTCCGCCCAGAAGAGCTTCATCGAATTGCTGGTCGCGCGTCAGGCGCTGAAGTTCGGTGACTTCACGCTGAAGAGCGGGCGCAAGAGCCCGTACTTCATCAACACCGGCTGCTTCCATCAAGGCGGTGATCTGGCGAAGCTCGGTGCGGCCTATGCCGCGACCATCCTTGCGCGCTTCGGCAAGGACGTGCAGGTGGTGTTCGGCCCGGCGTACAAGGGCATCCCGCTGGCACTCGCGGCGGCGGCGGCATACGAACGCCTGGTCGGACGTGGCGTCGGCTGGACGTATGACCGCAAGGAAGCGAAGGATCACGGCGACGGCGGACTATTCGTCGGTGCACCGCTGACCGCCGGCATTCCAGTGGTGATCGTCGATGACGTCCTCACCGCCGGCACCGCGCTGCGTGAATCGTTGACCAAATTGAAACCATCCGGCGTGAAGATCCTCGGCGCGGTGGTGGCCGTCGACCGTCAGGAAAAAGGCCAGGGCAGCCGTACTGCCATTGAAGAGATCCAGCACGAACTGGGCGTCACCGTCGCGCCGATCATCAGCATCACCGAGGCGGCGGATTTCCTGATCGCGAATGATGTCGATGGTAAACGGTACCTGACCGCAGCGGACCGCGAACGGATCGCCACGCACCTCGCCGGCTGAACCACGCACGATCGGTGCGCGGTCAGGTCAGACCAACTTCAGAACTTCGCGTCGCCCTCCGGCTTCGGCTGGGGATTCTCGATCGCATCGATGAGCTGCTCGCGCTGCAGGTCGAGTTGTTCACGGGCGAGGTCGGCGTCCTGACGCGCAAGGTCGACAGCGATACGCGCCTCATCAGCGGCGACTTCGGCGAACTCGCGGGCGAGTTCCGCCGCCCAGATGGCGCGTTCGGCGTCCCGCTGACGCGTACGTGCCGCGACCAACGCGTCCCAGTGCACATCGAGCTGCTTCTTTACGGCGGGCGCCGCGGCGTCGCCGACGCGGGCCTGCACGTCATTCTCCTGGTTCAGACGATCGTGCGCAAAAACGAGGTCCTGTTCCAACGCCTCGAAGTCACGGCTGACTAGGCCCAGCGCGTTCTTGGCCCGCACCGCCTCGGTGCGCTTACCGTCACGCAGGTGCTGATCCAAGGACTTGGTCGCGTCGGCGATGGCGGCATCTAATCCAGACACCCGCTTGGTCGACTCCGTTTGCCGTGCGGGAGGAAGCTCGGCGAGCTGTTCCTGCACCCGTTTGCGGATGTCACGGACACTGTCTTCCAGAGACATCCATTCCCACGCCACGGCGGTCATCGTCCGACGGTGATCACGTGCACGGCGCAGGGATTCCTGCTGACGGTGCCATGACGGATCATCGGGCATCTGGGCACGCTGGTGGGCGATCAAGGCGCGCAGGGCCTGCTCCTCCGCCGTCTGACAGGCGGTGATGGCCGCCAGCACCATCGTGCCCGGTGGCTGGTCACGGGGAGTCAGGTGTTCCTCGCGTTCCTGCGCCACCGTGACCAATTCCGCCACCGTGACCAATTCATCCAATAGCCAGAGGATCTGCTGTTGTTGGTCGAATGCCTGATCGTCCACGGGGGCCGCCGCCTGAAGGCCGACCTCGGCCATGGCGCGCAGCGCAGCGCGTTGCGCACGGAATTCACGCACGGCCGGAGCATCCTGCGGCAACTTCGTCAGGCGTTCGGTCACTTGCTCCTCGGATTCAACCATATCCATGATCACTTCGTGAAGCTGCTTCCGACGGTAGAAGAGCTCATCATCAATGGTCGGTTCGGCAGCGGTGGCGAACTCCTGGAAGAGCTGATCAATCGCGCTGCGCACAAAGACGCGGTAGCGTTCGAGTTCCTTGCTGCCGACCGCACCCGACCACCGCTCATTGAGCGTCGTCATGGTCTCCACCGCTGCGACCACCAGATCCAGACGACCGCGCTGCGAATAGAGCCCGTCGCGGAAAGCCTCCGCCTCCTCAACTTGGAAGTCGGTCGCTGGCGTCCCAATCCGCCTGATCCATTCGGCAGCCAAGGTCCGACGGGTGGCGATCTGCGTCGGCACTCCTGGGGGAATCACCACCTGCGCGGTGCCTGCGTGCTCACTCAGACGCTGCTGCGTTTGGTTGAGTTCGGTCAGCGCACTGGAGAATTCCTCGTGCAGACGATCGCGTTCCTCCTGCTCAACCGCCTGGGCAGCGATGATGACCGAAAACAAAAGCATGATCAGACGCATGGGGGGTTTCCTGCGACGCACTCCATCGTGCTCTGCGAACAAGCAAATGGTCCACCCATGACCAAACGGCGACAGCGAGGCTACACCTGCTGAGTCCGCGGCGATTTTTTACCTGGGAGCGCTTCCTGTGCCTAATTTCGCTACTCGCACGGGTATTGGTCAGGATTTCGACGGCTCTGTAGCATCCCGACGACAACGTAAACTTCCACAAGGTCAGCGGAAGAAACCACGCATCCGAGAAATGTCAGTGCTACAATTCCGCACTCGGACACCTGTACGCAAGCGCTCATCCAAGGTCCTCCAGGTTTGTGTCTGGTTTCGCCTAGCACGCAGCGTCGATGCTACTATAGCACTTTCTACGGAGCGAGTCCCGCCAGCCCATGACCGACACTACCCCCTCTCTACACCACCACGCGCGTCACGGCTTCACCCTTTTTGAAGTCGGCATCAGCCTCGTCATCGTGTCGGTCGGCGTGCTCAGCGTGATGATGCTGATGCCGGTCGGCATCAAGGCCCAGCAGATGGCGCGCTTCCAACTGCTCGCCAGCGCCAAGGCCATCGAGATCATGTCGGTGAACGCCAACCAGTGGCGCAAATGGGATGAGCAGCGGATGGAGGGCCAAACCCTCGGCCTGTGCAGCATCAACCAGGTGGCGCAGACCCCGCTGGTCGAACAGAAGGCCTGCAACTGGCGTCATGGCAATCTGCCGGTGCCGTTGGACATCGCCCGCCGGTTCGACTCCGATGGCGATGAGATCCAGAAGATCCTCAGCGACGGCGGCTACCTCTTCTACTCCAGCCCGCGTCCGATCGCCTCGACCGGTGAAGACAATCCTCTGCTTGAGGATCGTGAAGTTCCCAACGAGACCCAACGACTGGTCTACGCCTTTGTCGGCCATGCGCAGCAACCCGCGCTGGCCAACCACCCATGCAAAGCGTGGCCGTATTATGACTGGTACCCATCGCCGCCGCGCGGCCGCGCCGTGATGGGGACCTCATCGCCCAATTCCCGTCACGAGGACAGCTGGGTCCTCAATGGCTGGCCGCAGCTCACTTCCTTCCAAGCAGTGACAACCGCCTGGAAGGCCGTTTCTTTTCCTCTGGTGATTCCACCCGCCAACCCTCCCAAGGCGAACGTCATCGCCTACCGCGACAAGGCCAAGGAATTGGCGGTCGCGCTGGGCATGACGGTTGATGGCAACGGCATTCCCGATCTTCCGATCGGCACCGCCTTCGATGCGGTGGACGCGTACCGTGTCCTTGCCGCCGGCTATATCGCGCAATCGCTGGTCTGGCTGACCAACACGACCTACGTGCCCACGACCGCAGATCTCAACATGGCACAAAAAGCCCACGAAGTCGCACTGAACTGGCTGCGTCGGCACGTGACCACCGATGCCTACGACTGGGGCATTGATCGTGCTCTGAATTTTCAGAACGGCTGGGATCATCCGTTACTGCAATACGAGATGTTCGCGTCAGCGTCACCTGCCGCGATGTTGGCCTCGCTGTTCACCGTGCCCACCAACGGCGATGTCTCGTGGCGCGTGCTATCCGGGCGTCCGGTGATCAATGCCGGGACCAGTTCCAGCTATGGTATCACCTCGATCATGGCCGGACCGCCGGCGCCCGGGGTGCCCATCCGGCCAAACGGTAACAAGATCGAGATCCAGGATAGCTGGGGCAATCAACCGCCCGGCGTGGTCGATACCTTCAACCTCACTAAACCGTTCAAGCCTGCGGACCGTTGTCGCCAACTAGTGTTCTGGGCGGTGGATTGGAAATCCTACGTTGATGCGGAAACGACTCCGAGCGCGCCGCAGGATGCCAGCCGCTTCCCCTACGACTCGGATGGCAAGGGCTCCTACAACGGCGGTGCGCACAAATTCCACAACCCGGAACGTTTCTTCACCTTCGCCGACAACACGCGTGCCACGCTAGCGGAAAGCACCAGCAATAAGAGCGTCTACCTCGGCCTGTTCGGCGCCGACCGCAACGGCAACAAACGCCTGGATGTCGGACCGGTGCCGGCATCGGTGCGTATGCGCGCCGTCAGCGTCGCGCGCTTCAATTTCTACAACCCACGCGTCTGGTCCGGATTGAGGAACTGATGAAACGGCACCGCTCATGTGGTGGTTCGTCGGCGGCATCCACCATGCCCAGCACCGGCGCGTTCACGTTGATTGAACTGATGATCGCCATCACCTTGTCGATGGTCATCGTCTACACCGCGTTTTCCGCCTTCCGCGTGGTCGGCCAGACGGTTGCGATCTCCAAGCGTATGTCGCTTGAGAACGGCATGATGCGCACCGGCTTCTTTGCCGCGCTCAATGAGCTCGACTTCTGGGATCTTTATGACGATCGCAAGGCCACCACGCCGGCGAGCAATCCGTTGCGGGCGACGGGCAAGCCCTTCTGTCCGGTGACCTGGGATCCGACCAAGAAACCCAGTGACCCCAAGTCCTGGTGGCGTGGTTTCGGTTTTTCAACTGATGTCGCCAATACCAACCGGTGGGGGAATTACTCCTCGCTGTCCAAAGCCGGCCACACTGATGCCGTACGCCGCTGGTACCCGGATCAGATCAAGAACCTCAACGAGAAGATGGGTGGTTACGGCATGATCAGCTACCTCCCAGGGGATGCGATCTATTGCTGGTACGAAAACGGGGGAACCCCCTTCACCATCAAAGGTGCACCACGGGATGTGTGGGAACGCACCTCGTCGACGCCCGTCACCGTCAATGCCCTGAACTTCGACAACGGCCCTCGCGAAGACTTCCTGCCGAGCCGCCCCGCCCACTGGCCCGGTCTGGCGGTCGAAACCCGTCGTTACGTAGTGTGGTCGAGCTTCATCGATCTCTGCCAGGTCGAGGTCACCAGTCCAGTAACAGGTGAGATGACCCGCTTGTCGTTCTGGGGTGTCGGCACCACTTTGCGCGGCGCACGCCAACAACGCAAACTCGATACGGTGCTGGTCCAGTGAACAGCTCCCATCCTGGTGCACGCGGTCGGGGCAACTCCCGCGCGGGCACTGTCCTGATCGTGGTTGCGGGCATCTCGGCCCTGTTGCTGTCGCTGACGGTCGCCTACTTGGTGCACATGCGTTCCGACATGGAAGAGTCGGAACTGGTTGTACGCGAGGCGCAGGCGCGCCTCGTCCTGATCGCCGGACTGCAATACATCCAGGAAGCGTCGCGTCTGGGATGGGATCGCCCAAGCACTCCCGAACACGAAGAAGCCTTCGGCTGGACCGACGTGCGCGATGGCAGTGCTGGGCCGAAGGATCGGCTGGGTAATCCGCTCTACGCCGTAGGCAGCGGTGAATTCCCCGACATCGGTGGACGGGCTGCGCGTTTCTCGCTCTATGCCATGGAGAGGCCACCCTACGCGCTCAAGACCGCATTCGCCTACAATCCTGCGCCACTGAACCCGGCACTGAATTGGCAGGATCTGGTCAACTACACCAAACCTGATCCCCAACCGGCGGCGGAGACCTGGGAAGATTTCGAAAACGGCAAGTCGACCCCACGTATTGATTCCGTCGGTCGCAGTTGGTTCCGCGTCTATCGCAACCGCACAGCCGCCGCCACGGTGGACGAGCCCGCCACCTACGAGCCCGCCACCTTCACCATCACCTGTGGCGCGGGAGCCACCGACGGTTGGCAGACCTACGCGGACGCCGTCACCGCCGGCCAAGGCGCGGTGTTCAACAACGATATCGAATACTTCAAGCTGCTGCGTTCGCAGGAACGCATCCTATGGTTCCGTGCAGAATGGACCTCGGCCGTCGGCGGATCGGGAATGGGTGTGCGGTTGAAGAACGGCTTCTGGGAGTTGCCAGAGATCAATAAGGACGCCTATCAAAGCGTGTACAACGGTACCGCGCTCAACGGCGTGGATCAGCATTGGTGGGTCAATCGCAATCCCGTCGGCAGCTTCCTGTGGATCCAACGACTGGAACACCAGCCCACCGATTGGTGAACATGACGTCGACGAACGAATACGCCTGAGGACGTTCCGACCACGATCACAACCCCTCACAACCCAGGTGCCCACTCGACCCAGGCGGCCCGGGCGTGAAGGTCGCCCGTCCATGGACGAGCGCCGATGAAACCCTGGGTCGTGCTTGAGCGCGCCATCATTCCTGGCGGCGGTGAACTGACGCTCTCACAACGCGCGCGGGACTTCGCCATCCGTGTGGGACGCGACGAGTTGATGAACAGCATGTCGCATGGCTCAGAGGACGCCCTCGCGCGCCTGGCGTTCGCCAAACTTGGTGCGCGACCACAGCGACAGGTGCTCATCGGCGGTCTGGGCATGGGTTTCACCCTTGCCGCAGCGCTACGCGATGCCGGCGATGACGATCAGTTGACCGTGGCTGAATTGATGCCCGCTGTGGTGGAATGGAATCGCGGACCGCTGGCGCATCTTGCGGGTGATCCCCTTGCTGATCCGCGCGTCCGCGTCCATATCGGCGATGTCGCAGAACTGCTGCGCGCCAAGCCCAACACCTACGACCTCATCCTGCTCGATGTCGACAACGGCCCCAGTGCACTGACCACCGACGCCAATCATTGGCTTTACGGCTCTGCTGGTTTGGCCGCGGTATTCGCCGCGTTGAGTGCTGGTGGTGTCCTGGCGATCTGGTCTGCCGGACACGATCAGGCGTTCACCAAACGCCTACGCGCATCGGGTTTCCACGTCGACCTCGCCGAGGCCCGCGCGCACGGGAACCGCGGCTCGCGCTTCGTCATCTGGCTCGCCGTCAGGCCAGGACGCCTTTCGCCACCTCACCGTGCACATCGCTGAGGCGGAACTGGCGGCCCTGGTAACGATACGTCAACCGCGTGTGGTCGATGCCCAGCAGGTGCAGCACCGTCGCCTGCCAGTCGTGGACGTGCATTTTGTCGCGCACCACGTTGTAGGCGAATTCATCGGTCTCGCCGTAGACCGAACCGCGCTTCACGCCGGCGCCCGCCATCCAGGTGCTGTAGGCGCGCCCGAAATGATCGCGGCCGAAAGCCTTGGGATTGTCCTTGTTGCCTTGCAGGAACACCGTGCGGCCGAACTCGGTGGCGCAGATCACCAAGGTGTCGTCAAGCATGCCACGTTGCTTGAGGTCCTGCAGCAGGCCGCCAGCCGGCTGGTCGGTGTCTTTGCACATCTGTTCGAGATGGTACGACCAGTTACCGTGCTGATCCCAGCCGCTGTGCATCAGCTGGATGCAGCGCGTGCCGCGTTCAGCCAGACGGCGCGCAAGCAGGCAGTTGAAGGCGAAACTGCCGCGCTTCATCACGTCGGGACCATAGAGGTCGCGCACGTGCCGCGGCTCTTTGTCGATGTCGAGCAGATCGGGAACGCTGCTCTGCATTTTGTAGGACATCTCGTACTGCGCGATGCGGGTGTCGATCTCCGGGTCGCCCACCTGCGTCAGGCGATGGCGATTGAGTTCACCCAGGTCATCAAGCAGGTCGCGTTTTCCCGCACGGTCCATGCCCGCGGGATCGCCGAGGTAGAGCACCGGGTCGCCACCGCCGCGGAAGCGCACGCCCTGGAAACGCGACGGGATGAAGCCGCTGCTCCAGTAGTGTTCATAGAACAACTGGCCACAGGTGCGCGCCTCATCGGTGGAGGTCATCACCACGAACCCTGGAAGATCCGTGGCCTGCGTGCCAAGGGCATAACTCAGCCACGCACCAAGCGTCGGTCGCCCAGGAACCTGTGAACCGCTGAGGCTGAAAGTTACGCCAGGAGAATGGTTCACCGCCTCGGTCTGCATCGAGTTGATCAGGCAGATATCATCCGCCATCGCGCCGATGTGCGGCAGCAGTTCGCTCATGCGCGTGCCGCTCTGGCCGTATTGCTTGAACGGTTTGATCGGCGGCAGGATCGGGAACGACTTGTAGCCCGCAGTCATCGACGACAGCCGCGCACCGGAACGCACTGAATCAGGCAGATCTTGGAAGCGCAACTTTTCCAGACCAGGCTTGTGATCGTAGAGATCGACGTGCGACATGCCGCCGCCCATCCACAGGAGGATCACGCGTTTGGCCTTGGGCGCGAAGTGCGGCAGGCCTTTCAGTGCACTGGGACCAGCGCCCCAGTCCTTGGCCTGGGCCAGCGCGGCGACTGCCGAATCATCGGCGAATACTTGGCGGCCAGCGAGACCTGAAATTCCGGCAAGGCTGAGGCCGGCGGCGGCCTGTCCAAGGAGTTGACGGCGGGAAAGGCTTAAGGCGTGAGGCTTAAGGCTTAAGGTCATGGTCGTTCGTCCTTCATGTTCCGTTTCGTTGTCTTCACTGCCTTTGGCCTCAAGCCTTAAGCCTCAAGCCTCAAGCCTTAAGCCTCAAACCTCAAACCTCACGCCTCAAGCCTCGCCTTCACTGCCGGCTCACGGCTTCATCGAGGTTGAGAATTCCCAAACACACCGCTGCGTGCGCGGCAAGCTGCACCACATCGAGCGCCGCATCGCGCTTTGATTCGCCGACGCTCAGGAACGCCTCAGCGGCCTTGGGATCGGCGGCGAAGCGCGTGCGTTGTTTTTCCAGACTCTTCGCCAACAGCGCGCGTTCGGCTTCATCCGGCCAGCGGCTGAGCACGCGGCGGAACGCTACCGCTAGGCGTTGCTCCGGTTTCTCCGGCATCACCTTGGTCGCCAGCGCGCGCGCCGCTTCGATGAAGGTCGGATCGTTGAGCGTGGTCAGCGCATGCAGCGGCGTGCTGGTTGCTGTGGAACGCACCATGCAGGTCTGGCGCTGCGACGCGTCGAACATATTCGCTGGCGCGACCGTGCGGCGCCAAAAGGTGTACAGGCTGCGGCGGTAGAGATCTTGGCCGGTGGATTGCGGGTAAGTGAAGTCGCGTTCCTTGGTGATCGCCAAGCTATCCCAGATGTCTTTGGGCTGGTACGGATACACCGGCCGGCCACCGATGGAGCGCACCAGCAGGCCACTCGCCGCCAACGCTTGGTCGCGGATGAAGAACGATGGCAGGCGGAAACGCGGCGCGCGCGCGAACGCGCTGCTTTCCCGCGGTTTCACTGCCACCGCAGGCATAGAGCGGGAATGGCAGCAGGAGCAATCGGCGTACGAGAGAGTCAGCACGTTCGGCACGTTCACTTCGAGCGACGCCACATTCAGGCTGAACTTGCCCGGCACGCTGATGTCCACGTTGCCGCTGAGCAGACCGATCAGGTCAGAGTAGCCGTAAATCTGATCGTCCCCCATGCCGCCTTCGATCTTGTCGTGGCCATTCCCACCCTTGAGGTAATCGTTGCCG
>ENA-ORBV01007932-ORBV01007932.1-microbial-mat-metagenome-genome-assembly--contig:-NODE-7932-length-18037-cov-5.381125_pt1 | contig 18037 bp, 12 predicted proteins | sample MGYA00237777_ERZ505514 | MGnify/ENA primary metagenome ERZ505514 (study PRJEB26160, sample SAMN06269048) | microbial mat metagenome | isolation source: Oligotrophic lake microbial mat | place...
TTTTTTTTCAAGCAGAAGACGGCATACGAGTTTCGCCTTAGTCTCGTGGGCTCGGAGATGTGTATAAGAGACAGTCTGTAGGCAGCGTGGCGGGGTGGGGCGGGGGCGAGGGGATCATCTCGCGCACGATACGCCCCCGGCTCCGCTGGATGCTATATTAGTATGCCCTCGGTCAGAGGGAGGGCACGCGATGCGCACACCGCCGGGCTGAAACATAAGCTGCTTCACCGACGAGCTCCGCGGGGTTGGCGAGCAACCACCCGCTGACCCAAGGTAGACGCTGAACGCAAGTCACTAAAAGCACGAACGGTCCCGCTTGAACGCGCTGGCTGCGCAGCGCGAGATCCGCCCGCTGGTCGCGGCGAACGTGCTCCCTTGCTCGCCTTCGCAGCCGGAACACCGGTCGGAGAGGGTGAAACAGGCAAGGCCGCTGAACTTACCTTGGTGCCTCGTTGGGGCTTGGTGCCCCCGGCCCGCGTGCCCCGCGAAGCGGATGCCGACGCGGCACTGCTTAACTTACGTTTGAGAGTCACCTTTTTCGCGCTCGCCGCTGGCTCTGCCGCCGCACGCACGCGGCCTGATTTCAGGGCAATCGCGCCCGCTCGTTGAATGCAATGGCCACACCCCGCACACGTGCGCCTGGCAACGGGGCCGCCCCAAAAATCTTCCATAATAATTTTAAGATCCTGGTCAATCTTGCGGAGTTGCCAGCGGGCTTCGTGTACCAGCAGGTCGCAATGCGGGCAGTACCAACGTAAGCCATCGAGCTGGCCCTTTGGCCGGGGGAACTCTATGATAAGCCCGACCGTGCCGCCGGGCCGCTGCGGACGGTGGGGGACGAGCCGGGGCAGTAGAAAAAGCTCACCCTCGCGGACGATCTGGTCAAAGGGTGCGCTGCCGTCAAGCGGCCGGAGCCGCACCGCGATATCGCCCTTGAGTTGATAAAACAACTCCTCGGTTGGATTCACATGGAAATCGTTGCGCGTGTTGGGCCCGCCGCTTACGAAGACAATTACATCATCGGCGCCCGTAAAGAGTTGCTTATTACTTACAGGCGGCACCAAGTGCTTTCGGTTCTCCCTGATCCAATGCTGAAGGTTGAGGGGGGGAAGTATCACGGCAGATGGTACGGACTGGAGCCTCTTCCCGGCGACGTTGGTTTCCCTCGCTCGTTGCCCGCCGCCTGCGTGGCACGGGGGCTCATCTAAAAGCAGATGCTCAGCGGTTCCCGTTGGTCCACCGCGATCCGAGCAAAGCCGACCGGCGGCCATTTTCGGCCCAGCCGCGGCTTTTTGGCCGCAATCGAGCCTTCCCCCTCTTCTAAACTCTTGGCTAAAAAGGGGGGCAATCGCTGGCACCGCACCTCCCGCCGCGGCGTCGGGCGCGGGAACGCGTGAAGGGAATTCCTGTCCAGCCGGTCTACCCTCACGACTAGGCCTTGTGGCGGAATGGCAGACGCAGCGGACTTAAAATCCGCTTTCCGTAAAAGGGAGTGTGGGTTCGAGTCCCACCAAGGCCATTTGATTATGTTTAACGGGATCAGGCCCGACGCTAAATCCCACAAACTTCCGTGAGTGTTGAGGTTCTCTGCTTTGGCAGTCGCCTAGCCCGAATATTTCATACCAAAATCATCGCGCCCAAAAGCGCGGAAGCCCAAGTGCTTATAGAGTAAAGGGTTACGACACCATTTGCTTATAAACCCAAGGGCTTCGCGCTATGACACACTGTATCCACGTTCCCGCGTCTAATTCCATTAGCTTTTCAGCATTCGGCAGGCAGCTGGTCATCGCCGACTTTAGTGGCGGGCAGATCTCTTCAGACGGCGGGGTGTTATTGCTGCGGGAAGCCAAACGTTCGCTCAACCTGCGAAACAGCTGGCCGCCTGCATCGCTGATTGCGCGTGGTCGGTGCGGCGAATCGTACTGCAACTCTCAAGCGCTTGGCCGTGGCACACGGTCTTCGGACAGGCGGCCACGCGATTGATGGTGGCTGCGTGACAGCAAAACAATCTGAAAGTAGGGCAATGAGCTAGAGGTTGGTAGGCGCGCAAAGGTCGCAAATCGCTCGCGACGCGACACGGACCTCAGCGGGCAACACAAGGAACCTCTGTCAGCGATTCTCGATGAGGGTAGGAATTATGCGGGTTAACGGCCCGAGGCAGGAATGGATAGGGAATCCCTGCGGCAGAGACCACTTGGGTGCGGCGAGTTCAATGGTCCGCCCGGAGCTCAGAGGGACAAGGGCGTCGTCTCTAATTTTTCTTAGCAGCCACCCTTTGTCCATATCTCGAAGAACGCGTCCACATCGCTCCCATCTACGCCGCCATCTTGGTTGACATCGGCCCGAGAATCACCGGTCACCCAGTCGACGAAGAAGGCGTCCACATCGGCTCCGTCGACTCCGCCGTCTTGGTTGTAATCGGCGAGGCATGGGGGCGCGTTCACGGTAAGGGTGGCGGCTATGCTTGTGACGCTGCCGCAGGCGTTGGTGAAAACGACGGTGAAGTCGCCGCTGTCGCCGGGCTGGGCGTTGGCGATGGTAAGGGTGGCGGCCGTGCCATCGGCGGACGAGCCGACCGTGGCGGAGACGGTGCCGCCGCCGGGGGAGGCTCCGCCCTCTCCGTCGCTGATGGGTTGACCGTTCAGGAACCATTGGGCGGTGATGCTGGCCTGGCCTTGGACGCGTGCGAACAGGGTCAAGGTGGAACCGAAGTTAGCATCGAGAGCCTGGGGCTGGCTGAGTATCTGCGGGCACCTGGGCGTGAGTCGGACTTTCAGCGCGGGGCTGAAGCTAGGTAAGCCCCATTCTTTGGTGAACCAAGATTGACCATCGTTGGACGCATCGACTCGCTTGGCAAGGAAGGTCACACGTCCATCGGTGTCCTGATTGATGAAGTCAACGAGTCGCTGACTCGCGAAGGTGGTCTTGTCGGGCTGGTTGTTGAGGTTGAAGTTTACGTTGTTCAGCAGAAAAGTGGAGATGAACTGGCTGGTAACCGGGTTGCCGAGTTGGCCGAAATTGCTGTTGCCTGGAGCAGTTTGCCAAGTGACGAAGCCTGGGCCGGATTCGATCCAGTTGTCGGCACCCAGGGCCTGACGCACACCGAAGACATTTATCTCGCGTCTTCCATCGCCGATGCCAAAGAAGGTCTGGCTGAGAGTTGCCACTGCATCGGTGGCATAGTTGTTGACTAGGTCGAGTGAGGCGAGATCAAAGCGCCAATACGCCGCCTGATGGAAACCGCCGGAAGCGGGTGAGTGGAACGCAGCCATAGCGATGCCGGTACCTTCGCCGGGGAAGAAGCGGTTGAGCTCGATGTCCGCACCGGCGCCGTCGACTGTGCGCACAGTCACGAGCCGCGCATCGGGCAGGAGAAACTCAGCGGGTATGACTTGTTTCGGCTGGCTGGGGGATTGCCAAGAGAGCTGAACCTCAGCACCGAAGCTGTTCTCGTAGTATTCGACAACGATGTCGTGCGTGCGCGAGGAGTCGAGGGTGACCGTGGCCGACCGCTCCGTCGCGCCCTGATCGTTCCAGTTGCTCACCACAAGCACACCGTCAACGAACAGCCGTGTTCCATCGTCTGAGCGCACGAAAAGGGTGTACGGCTCATTGAATCGAGGTTGGAGACGGCCTGACCAGCGGATGCAGAAGTTGTCCACTGGTACCACGCCGGGAGCTGGCGAGCCGCTGCCGTAAACGAAGTTAATTACTGGGTCGATGCGTGTAAGGAGTGGAGCGCCGATGAAGTCACGACCGTTGTAGTATCGGCCAGTCAGGCCGGTACCGAGCGGCATGGACAAATTGCTGTAACTGAAAGCGGCCCGCGCTGTAGAGGACTCGATGTTGGCGACGGTCGCGCGGTCGGCGAGGCCGGTCAGGTCCAGCAGATGAACCCCGGGCAACATGGGTGCAGTGGCAAGCGTGACGGTCAGACCATCGGCGGAGAGTGCCGCGGCGGTTACCGCAACAGGTGCCGACAGAGGCGCCGGGCCGGTGATGGCGTAGTTGGCGATTTCCAGCGCAGGTGCCGCAGCGAGCGGCTCGCTAAAGGTCAGTACAACGATGCGAGGATCAAGCCCGGTGAGGACGGCCAGGAGGCGAGGTGGATCGGTGTCGGCGAGCGTTGAAGTGTTCAGCGGGTCGCTTTGCGCAGACTCGAGTCCGGCTCCGTTCACCGCCGAAATGCGGTATTCGACTTCGGTGCCATCAGCCAAACCCAAGTCGCTGAGTGTAAGCGAAGCGGATGGCATGATCGCCCGGACAAACACGTCGTTGCGGTAAATGTTGTACCGGGCGATGCCACTCTGAGAGTCGATGGAGGGTGTCCAGTCGATTGTCACGCCATTAAACTCGCTGCTGAGGAGGTTGGGTGTGCCGGGGACGGAGGGGGCGGTCGCATCGGCAATGTATCCGTTGTAGAGCGCGATCTGCCCGCCGAAACTCGAGTGGATGCGGCCGAGTGGGAGCATCGCGCGAGTGAAGTCGGTGGTGACGCCGTTTCGCGTCTGACGGACCCAGATGGCGTGGGCGTTGTTCGGATCACCATACGCCGATTCGGGCAAACTAAACGAGATCGATGACTCGTTGTTTGTGATCATTGGCTGGGTGCGGTCGTTGATCGCCGTGGCGGGATAGATCAACCCGCCCATGATGGCTGTGCGTGCGCCGCGGCGGTTGTCCAGAGTGCGGGAGGAGCCCTCGGTCTTAAGGCCGAGAATATACAGATCGCCGCCATCGTTGATGATGTGCGTGCCGCCGCTGCCCTCGGGGTTTAACTGGCGTGCCCAGACCTTCTGGCCGGTGAAGGTCATGTTAGTGCCGACGACGTTCTCGAGGAAGAGCTTGCCGCCGGAAACGCTGTTGCGATAGGAGATATCTCCATCGCGCACGATCAGGGTGTTGGCGGTTGCCTGCTCGATCCAGACGCCGCCGCCAGGCTGGCCCGGGCCGCTGAATGAGCTGTTGAGCCCACGGAGGTGAACCTCGGCCTGCGATCCGGGGGGGATAAGCCAGACGGGCCGGTTCTCGCTGGCCAGCGGGGCGTTGAGGGTGATGTCTCCGTTGAGGCCTTCAACTCGCTTCACCGCCGGGCCAATGGTGATGGTGTCGCTGAGGTAATAGTTGCCCGTCGGGAAGTACACGACCGATGCGCCCGAGTTCATCGCGGCCTGTACCGCGACAGTATCGTCTTGATTGTCGTTTTCGACGGCACCAAAGGACTTGACGCTTACCCACTGGGCCACGTCGATGGCTGGCGCATCGGGTGCATCTTCGACCGGCAGGCTCAGGATCGTCGTTGGTGAGGCATCAATCGTGGCTGGCTCATCTGTTATGAACTGTGCGACAAAGCCGTTGGGAACCGTCATTGGGTTGGTCGTGCTGAAGGATTCATCACGCACCGCAAAGCGGTAGCCGTTGGTGGTGATGTTGCGCAGGATGAGCACGCCCGCGCTGTTTGAGTTGATGATGGCGTCGGTAGTCGGCCCGGGGGCTGCAAGCCCGGGGCCGATTGTCGCGCCGTCGATGACGACGTGTCCCCACGCTCCGGGGTTGCTATCGCTGCGAAGAACTGGCACACTGTTCTCGCTGACTAGATTACGGATCTGTAGCGGCAAACGCCAGACATAGATGCCCAGCTCGCGCTGGTTGCGGAGTGTGAGATTCTCAAAGACCGCGGAGTATTCCTGTGGAGCGCCCACGTAACCGGTATCAAAGCCCTCGATCGTGACATTGCGGATCAAAAGCGGGCCGGGAAACTCAAAGCCTTGATTAAGCCCGGTCTTGCCGCGGCGGTCGGGATCGAGCGAGCGGATCGTGACGTTCTCGATGCGCCCGGTATTGTTTGACTGAAACTCAAGCCCGATGGCGCCGGGGTTGTTTGCGCCGACCTCGATGGTGAGATCGCGCAGGTAGGTGCGGAACTGATTAGCAGTGTTGCCTTCATAGGCATCGATGAAGGCCTTGGGGGCATTGGTGTTGCCAAAGCCCGCGGCCGACGCATTCAGGCGAAGGATGGTGCCAGCCTTGGACTGGCCCTGCATGGTGAAGAATCCGCCGAGGCCGACGCCGCCCCAGTTGAGGCGATCGGAGAAGTTATAGACCCCGTCTGGAACGTAGAGCGTGCGGCTGGTGTTGACCAGCGCATTAAGTGCAGCCTGAAACGCGGCGGTGTCATCACCGTTGTCGTTGGCAATCGCGCCAAAATCTTGCACGCTCGCGATGTTGGCCGCGGGCGGCGGGATGAAGTTCTGGGCGTGAGCCAGGGAGCCCGCGCCCAGCGCGGCGATGAGCGCAGAGACGGCCGAGCGTGTCAAGCCGAGAGAGGCCGGGCGGGGTGGGACACAAGCGTGGTGGAACATAGAAGCCTTTCGGAGTACGGCGATGGATGCGTCTTTTTTCGGTCAGTAGGGGGCAGGGAGTTGGAACAAGTGTAAAGGCATTCGACCCGATGCGACACTCGACAAAAATAAAGAATTCCCCAAGATTTGCCCACCCGCAGGGGGGTAATTCGGGGATGATGGCTCAATCGTACGAGAAACGCCGGCGGGGCTCTTTCTTTCGAGGCTCCGGAACCCTCGGCGTGCTCGCCGGGCCGGAATGTCGGTCATGCTGCGACGGAAGGCGTGAGAACACCGGCCGCAAAGACTGGGCGGGGCGGGCACTGAAGCCGGCGTCGTGATGTTGTTCTAGCAGCCCGAATCCCACGCGGTGAAGAAAATGACGATGTCGTCGGAGTCGGTGTCGCGGTCGCCGTCAGTGTCTGCTGCGGAGTCGCCTTGATCCCAAGCGGTGAAGAAGGCGACGACGTCGTCGGAGTCGGTGTCGTTGTCGAGATCGAAGTCGGCGATGCAGGGCGTACCGATTCTGGCGAGGCCGATGCGGTGGGAGTTGAGGCCTCCGGCGGCGATGAACCTGGCGTTTGCGACCAGCGTGGTGCCGTCGGGCTTGCTGAGCAGCGACGGCGAACAGTCGCCTTGTGGTCCGCGGTCGACCGCGAAGGACTGGGGATCGAGTACGGCACCGACTTCGGAGACGCGTGTGGCGTAGACGTCGGTTCGCGCATCGAAGAAAGCGGTCTGGTTTCGCTGATCGTCCCATGCGACGACGAAGGTTGAACCGTCCCAGGAGACGGTCGGGCGGAGTTGGCGGCCCGCGGCTTGGGCGGGTTGCCAATGTCGGCGGCAGGGCGGGGTCGTCCACGAGAACGGGTTCGCGGGAGCGTACATGCGCGAGCCGGGGCGGGGTCACGCCAGGAAAATCGTGCCGAGATACCGGACGGTTGCGTTGTCCCGAGGCGATGATGAAGCGGCGTTTCTGACGGAAGATTGCCTGCCAGAAGGGCGGAGGTGGAGTATGCTCCTCACCTGAATGAGGGGGTAAGTGATGCGTGTTTCGCTCGTGCTGATGATGTATGCCGCTCTCGTGCTCGTCGCCGGGGCGTACGCGTTTGTTTCTGCGCCGGCGGAAGCGAACCGGACGACGGCGGTGATGGTACCCGGCGTGATCGCGGTGATTTCAGGCGTAATGGCAAGGTTCTGGTGGACCGCGCCGCGGAACGCCTCGCGGCGCCGCTGGCCCACCGTGCTGCTGTGCCTCGGATTCGCGGCTCTGGTGGCGTTCCCGGCGGTCATGCGGACGGGCAAGATGCGCCAGTGGCCTGCGGCAAGTGTGGCGTGGGATGCCGCCGTGCAGGCGGATCCGGGGCTGGCTGAGAGAGCACGGGCAGGCCGCGAAGAACGCAAAGCGTTCTTTGCCGAGCGCGGCAGCCCGGACCACGATCAGACGTATCTCATGATCACGCTGTGGTCCCTGACGGTGCTGAGTGTGGCGGCGGCCGGGCTTGTTGTGATCAGCCGTCGATAGCGCCGCCTGGGTAACGGAAGCATCATGCGTTTTCGTTACAAAGCAACGATGGACGACGGGATGATGGTGACAAAGGTGGGGATCGCGTTTTTGACGCGAACGGATTCGAAGCGCGGCGACGGGCTCGTAAAGATCCGCCGGTGGGGGCTTGTGGTTATGATCGCGGGTGTGGCTGTGGCGGGGGTTGCGGCCGCGGGTTTTGCGGGGGTGGTGGCTTTGCCGCCGGTCGTGCGGATCACGTCGCTGTGGGGCGGGCTCACTCCAGCAAGTCTGGGGTGGACATCACGCAAACTGAATGGATGCTTCAGCAGCCGGAATCCCAGGCGGTGAAGAAGGTGATGATGTCGTCGGAGTCGGAGTCGGCGTCACCGTCGGTGTCGCCACCGGGCTCGCCTTGGTCCCAGGCGGTGAAGAAGGCGACGACGTCGTCGGAATCGGTGTCCTGGTCGCAATCGGTATCGGCGATGCACGCGGTGAGGGCGGCTGGTTCACTGACGGCCGTGCCGCACGGGCTGGTGACCACGAAGCGGTACGACCCGAGTTCTGCCGCGGTCACACCCGTGATGGTGATCGTTGATGTGTCGGCGCCCGACACGATTGCCCCGCTGGGTGTGGGGCCGTTGGGCAGCGCAGTGTCGTCGAAGGTCCACGCGAATTTGGGTACATCGCCGGTTGCGACGGCCGACAGAGAAGCCGTAGCGCCGAGGCAGGTCTGGGTCGGCATCGGTTGCGTGTCGACAAGGGGTGGGTCGCAGAGCACTTCAAACTGGCGCATCATCTCGTGGTCTTCATGCTCCAGAATGTGGCAGTGGTAGGGGAAGAGGCCCACGAAGTTCTCAAATCGTGCGATGACGCGGGTGATCTGATTGGGCGGCGACTGCACGGTGTCCTTCCACCCCAACTCGTTCGCGGCGGGTGGGAAGCGGGGACCGACGGGCACCACGACGTCGTTGACAACTTGGAATGCTTGGCGGTCAAGAACCTGAAAGCCGACCAGGTGCATGTGCATGGGGTGGGTTGTTCCGGAACGATTGATCCAAGACCAGATCTCGGTTGTGCCGATGCGGGGGAACTCGGTGATGTCGTCCCACTTGAGGTCGTTGATCATCCACATACCGCCCATGTGGTCGGGGCAGTTGGGGTTTGTCATGCCTTGACGGAGGATCATCGGGCGCTCGATGATCGCCTCGCTCTCGGGAATGAGTTCGTAGGGCGCGAGGTTGCTAGGGATGGGATCGGTGTCGCCGGAGGTTGCCTGGACGACGAACTTCATGACGTCGGGGACCGCGAATGCCGGATCACCGCTCGGGAAGGGCGCGGGCGCATCGTTCGTGAGCACGATTGCGGTGCCCGGCGCGTATGGTGCAAAGTCGATAATGATGTCGGCCCGCTCGCCGGGTGTGATGGTGAGTTGGGTCAACGGCACCGGCGCGGGCAGGAGCCCGAGGTCGGTTCCGATCTGCCAGAAGGCCGCGGCGTTCGAGAGCGACAAGCGGTATGCGCGGCTGCCGGAGCCGTTGACGAGGCGGAAGCGGTATTTGCCGCGATTGACGTTGAGGTAAGGCCAGACTTTTCCGTTCACGACGATGAAGTCGCCGAAGACGTGGTCCATCCACATCTCAGGGTACTTCAGTGAGCCGTCCGGGCTAAAGGAACGGTCTTGGATCGCAAGGGGGATTTCGTATTCGCCGCGTGGCAGGTTCAGGGCATCTTCGGCATCATCGCGGAGGAGGTAGAAGCCGGCGAGGCCCATGTAGACGTTAAGCCGTGTGATCCCGATTGCGTGGTCGTGATACCAAAGGGTGCCGGCCTGCTGGATGTTTGGGTAGGCGTACGTCGGCGATTCGCCTCCGGAGGGGAACGCCGACTCGGGATATCCATCACTGTCAGCCCCGACGTGCCCGCCGTGAAGATGCGTGACGGTGAGGGGGACCGATCCGTTCATATCCGGCCCGTGCAGGCAGGTATCGACCGCGAGCACGTGGGTGGTTCGCGGCTGCTGAGTTTCGAAGACGCGGAGGTTGTTCCGCCAGACGACCGAAACGGGTGCACCGGTGCGTGCTTCGATTGTCGGGCCGGGGAAGCTTCCGCCATAGCCCCAGACCCGTGTCGGCGGAAGATCGCGGTGCAATTGCTGCTGCAGCTCGACAACCTCGATGTCGTAGTGCGCTGCGCCACCCGGAGCTCCGGTCGTGGGCTGGGCAATGCTCAGCCGCGGCAGGGCATCGACGAATGGTTCGAGCACGATCGGGCATGAAACCATCCCGCAGCCCATGCCGTTTCCCTGATAAGTCCCGCCCTGCGTATCGCATTCATGGGCGGTTACATCGAGGCACTGGCCGGTCGGGAGGCAGCATGCGCCTGTCAAAGGTGCTGGGCACGGATTTGGCGAGCATGTTGAGCCGTTACCGCCGTAGTTTCCACCCAGGGTGGCACATTGTGCCGGCGAGACGAGTTGGCACATTCCTGCGGAAAGGCAGCACGCGCCGAACGAAGCCGGGGGCGTGTAAATGATGGTGAGTTGGGGGCGATTGACCGCTGTGGGGTGTTCGCGCGAATCGAAGCGCATCGCGGATTGGGCCTGAGATTCGCTGCCGCGAATGATCCAGCCGAAATTGGCGGTGGGAGTGTCGAGCCAAGCCTGCACATCGGCGGCGAGGGCAGGGGTTGTCCATGTATAGGGGCCGTTCTGTCCCTGGACGACGGTGGTGGCGCTCGGGGTTGGCGAGAAGTCACCGCCGGGCAAGGTCCAGTAATAGCCGGTGTCGAAGAATCGATGGATCCAGGTCGCGTCGTTGAGCTTGGGGGTGGTCCCGGATCCTTCGGCGGAGGGTGCATTCGATGAGCCTTCACCCCAATCGGCGAGCAGGCGATAGAGGGAGGTCGGCTCGTTATCGCCTCGCGCGCGAGACAGACTGAGCTGCAGTGTCGCGCTGGTGATGGTGGAACCGGCGGGGATCGAGGAAAGCTCGAAGGCGATGAGCGCCCGGCGCGTGTTCGCGGAGGCGTTGACGCCCGCGAACAGGTGCTGGCCGGCACCGTTGCTGTTGTACGCCCCGTTCTGGATGTCCCAGATCGTGTTGTCCTTCGCGGCCTGAAGTACAAGCGTCGACTGGCCGTCGGCAAATGAGCAGGCTGTCAGGGTCACGAGGAGCCAAGCGAAGAATCGTTGATACACCGTGGCACTCCGTCTCGATTCGCGTAAATACACACAAAAACGCGTGTCGAGGGTCAAATCTAGAGATCGGCCGCCGGCTCCGCCGGGTCGAGCGGAAGGATGAAGCGTCCCTAGATTGATGCTTCGTGTTTGACCGGATCCCGGTTTCACAAACCCCGGTGCGGTCGGTCGTTCTGGTGTGTTCTGGGGTTGATGGGTGCGAATTCTCAGTGCTCGAGACGAGCGGGGGAGATTTAGATTGGGGAGCATCCCAATAACCCGCGTTTGGAAGGTTCGGCGTGACCGCGAGTGACGGCGCGCGAGGGCGGGCGGGGTTTGCACCCCGGAGTTCCGTGGGCACCACCTTCAGCAGCCGGCATTGGCGCGGGTCGAACGCAAGGCCGCAATGAAAAGGGAGGCCGTCGCCTCCCTCTGGTCATCATAAAAAGTTTCGTGAGTCTCAGGCCTTGAAGGACGCCTTGAAGGTGGCGATGGTGTCGGACAACTTCTTTTCCATCGGGCCGTCGATGGCGCGGGCCTTGTCGAGTTCGGCCCAGATGGGTTTGTTGATGGTGTGGAAGTTCTCGAGGAGCTCGGTCTCGAACTTGCGGACGGCGGGGACGGGGACGTCGTCCAAGTAGCCCTTGGTGCCCGCGAAGATCGAGATGGTCTGATCGGTGACTTGGAAGGGGGTGTACTGGCCTTGCTTGAGGAGTTCGACCATGCGGCGACCGCGGTCGAGTTGGCGCTGGGTGGCCTTGTCGAGTTCGGTGCCGAGTTGGGCGAAGGCTTCCAGTTCGCGAGCGGCTGCGAGATCGAGGCGGAGAGAGCCGGCGATCTTCTTCATGGCCTTGATCTGGGCGTTGCCACCCACGCGGCTGACGGAGATACCCACGTTGATCGCGGGGCGGACGCCGCTGAAGAAGAGTTCGGGTTCCAAGTAGATCTGACCGTCGGTGATGGAGATGACGTTGGTCGGGATGTACGCCGAAACGTCGCCTTCCTGGGTTTCGATGATGGGGAGGCTGGTGATGGAGCCTGCACCGTTTTCATCGGAGAGTTTCGTGGCCCGTTCGAGGAGACGGGAGTGGAGGTAGAAGACGTCGCCGGGGTAGGCTTCGCGGCCCGGGGGGCGGCGCAGGAGCAGGGACAACTGGCGGTAGGCAACCGCCTGCTTGGAAAGATCGTCGTAGACGCACAGCGCGTGCTTGGGAGTCTTGCCCTTGAGGCCGTTCCACATGAAGTATTCCGCCATGGCCGTGCCCGAGTAGGGGGCGACGTACTGCATGGGGGCGGGGGCGGCCGAACCGGCGTTGACGACGATGGTGTAATCCATCGCGCCCGCCTTGCGGAGGGTCTCGACGACGCCCGCGACGGTGGATTCCTTCTGGCCGACGGCGACGTAGATGCAGACAACGGCTTCGGGGGTTCCCCAATACTGCTTCTGGTTGATGATGGTGTCGAGGGCGACGATGGTTTTGCCGGTTTTGCGGTCGCCGATGATGAGTTCGCGCTGGCCGCGGCCGATGGGAATCATGGCATCGACGGCCTTGATGCCGGTCTGGAGGGGTTCGTGAACGGGCTGGCGTTCGGCGATGCCGGGGGCGATGATGTCGACCTTGCGGAACTCGGTTGCGTTGATGGGGCCGGCGTCGTCGATCGGGCGGCCGAGGGGATCGACCACGCGCCCCAGAAGTGCTTCGCCCACAGGGACTTCGAGCAGGCGACCGGTGGCTTTGACGATGTCTCCCTCTTTGACCTTTTTATAGTCGCCGTAGATGACCGAGCCGACGGTATCGAGTTCCAAGTTGAAGACCTGGCCCATGACCGCGCCTTCGTCGGTCTGGAACTCGAGGAGTTCACCGGCCATGGCTTTGGAGAGGCCGTAGATGCGGGCGATACCGTCGCCGACTTCGACCACGCGGCCGACTTCGGAGACTTCCAGCGCGGCGCTGAACTGCTCGATTTCCTGCTTGATCACGCTGGCGATTTCGTCGGTCTTGATCTTCACGGCCGGCCCTCATGGAAAGTAGCGAAGCGATTCGATACATACAGGGATTTACGGGGATACTGGTTCCATCGGACCCTGAAACGAAGGGTGTGGTCGTCCCAAGAACCCGCAAGGGAGCGAAGGGTAGGTGGATGGGCCGGGAATAGCCACTCATGAGGGCCGTTGCCTTGTCGCTCATCGTGCAGCCGGGGGTAGGGCGGTCGGGTAGGGAAATACCCGCTCGAAGGGCGATCTGGGTGAATAGCCTTGACCCTGACGAACCGCCCACCGCGGCACCCGTAGACGGAAGGCCCCCTCTCTTCATGGGTTCTTCATCTGCGGGCGTTATGCTCTCTTTCTACAGAACGTCTCCTTACCTCCCCTATTATCGAGAACTTCCACGACCTTCAGTTCTTCTCCGCTTTGTCACCGACTTCACCGGAATGCTGATGCCCACCATTTCTCCTCCCTCGGCTGTCAAGTCACGAAAAACTTTTGTAAACGACAACGCTGCTGAGTTGGCCGACGTCATCGTCGGTGGACCCAGCGTGTCGGCACCGGCGCTCGAGCCCGTGCATGCCCCTCATCTGGTGCGCACGCGGCGTGACACGATCCGCGGCATCGACTGGATCAACGTCGGTGGTGTCGGGCTTATCCATGTGGGGGCGTTGTTTGCCCTGTCGCCCGCGTTTTTCTCGTGGACGGCGGTCGGTGTCTTCTTCTTCCTGTGGTGGGTGATCGGAAGCCTCGGCATCTGCATGGGCTATCACCGGCTGTTGACGCATCGTTCGTTCAAGACGCCGAAGGTCGTTGAGTATCTTCTGACCATCTGCGGGGCGTTGGCGTGGGAGGGAAGTCCGATCCAGTGGATCGGCCAACACCGCCACCATCATGCGGAGTCGGATCAGCCGAACGATCCGCACTCGCCGCGGCACGGCTTTGACTGGGCCCACATTTTCTGGGTCTTCAATCGGCACGCGCTGGAGCACGATTACAAGCAGTTCGCGAAGGACATGCTGCGTGACAAGGGTCACGTCTGGATCCATCGCCTGCACGCGTGGCCGAACATCCTGCTGGGCGTTGCGCTCTTCTGGTCGGCCGAGTGGATGGGTTTCAACGGCTGGTCATGGGTGGTCTGGGGCATCTTTGTTCGCGGCGTCGTGGTCTTCCATGCGACGTGGATGGTGAACAGCATCGGCCACACCTGGGGCTACCGAAACTTTGAGACGACCGACGATTCACGCAACAACGCTCTGGTGGCCATCGTGGCGTTCGGTGAGGGTTGGCACAACAACCACCACGCCTGCCAGCGCTCCGCCAAGCACGGCCAGAAGTGGTGGGAAATCGACACCACCTGGATGATGATCTGGCTGATGAGCCGGGTCGGGCTGGCGTGGGATATCCAGGGATTCAAGACGCCGCGGAGGTAACCCGCCGTGACGAGCCCGCGGGCCCCGAGCGTGAGTGCATCGGGGCTCCGTGAAAAATCGGGTGACCCTCGGTTCCGGGCGCGTCGCTCGATGATTACGCGGCCGCGCCGCGACCGGGCAGCATGTGCTATTCCTTTGCCGGTTCCGGCCGCGGCGTGATCTTGAGGCGGACGATGCGGTTGGCGACGTCGACCTTGAGCCCGGCGGGCACGTCGGGGAAGACGGCGTCCTTCTGGGTGATGGCGCGTTCCAGTTCTTCGAAGCTGAGGGGCACCGCGGCGACGATGGGGGTGGCGCGTTCCTCCAACTGGCGGACGAGGTCGGCGGGGCCGGAGATGACGACGTCGGCGAGGAAGCGGTCTTGCTCGGGGACTTCCACGATCCAGCGGTTGATCTCGGCGGGCGAGATTCGCAGGGCGACGGGCATGTTCGCGATGAGCATCTCGCGCGAGCGGGGCCGGACCCCGAATGAGATGTCGACGGTCTGGGGGCGGACCTGCAGGAAGATGGGGCGGGCGGCGGGTTCGGCGATGCGGACGCGCACGGCGTTGAGGGTTTCTTTGCGGCCCGGCTGGACGCGCGCGGAAGTGGCCGCGTCGATGTTGGCGGTCGCTTTCACGTCCTCCGCGAGCGAATCGGCGGCGGTTTTATTGAGCACGACATCCACCTCGGCGGGCCGGACCTCGGGCAGGCCGTCGAACTGCCCATCGGCGAGGAAGGCTTCGACCCGCATGCGGCGGGTGACGAGTTCATCGACGACGACGCGGACGGTTTCGGGCTCGACGCGTTGGATGGTGACGCCGGAACCCGCCAGGCGCGGGTGGGTGCGGAGGACCTCGCGGAGCGGGGCGTCGAACTCTCCGGAACGTTCCTTGAACGCGGGGAGGTCGGGGGTGATCGCGAGCGGCTCGCGTTCGATGGCCGACTTGACGCGGTCAACGGCGGCGGCGGACCCCTCAAGGTAGATGGTGACGGTGCGATCGGTCGCGGAGACGAGGCCGTTCTCGCCGGCCACGGTAGCGCCGACGAGCGCGAGCGCACGGTTGGCGGTGGGGGAAGCGCTGAGGACCAGTTGGGTGGTGATTTCGTCGGGCTGGAGGGTCTCGGACTCCGCGAAGACCCAGATGAGGATGGTCACCACGGTGACGAGCAGGACGGTCTTGAACGTGTTCCACATGGGTTGAACCTCATGAAAAGCGAGCAGTAGAAATCGATCACGGGGGGTTGGGCCAAGGGTCTCACGCTTTGGAGCGGCGTGGAGGATTTGCCCCGTTGTCCGCACCGCCGCGGTCGCCGGGCCCGCGCTCGGTGAGTTCGACGCCCGCGAGGGTTTCGCCGGAGGCCTGATCGTGCATCCCGTCGCCGCCCAAGTCGCGTTCGGCGGCGGTCAGCGGTTCGTCCGGGGGCGTGTCGTGTCGTGCGGGTCGTTTGGAGACGCGGGCGAGCCGCAAGGAGAGTTCGGCGCGGAGTTCGGCCGGGCTCAGAGGGTCGCTGAGGCGGCCCCACTCGGCAATACGGATTCGGCCGGTTTCTTCGCTGATGACGACGACGAGGGCGTCGCACTCCTTGCTGAGGCCGACGGCCGCCCGGTGACGCGAGCCCAGGCCGGGATCGGGCATGTCCGAAGGCTCGGCGAGGGGGAGTTGGACGCCCGCGGCATGAATGACCTTCCCCTTCAGGATCACCGCGAGATCGTGCAGCGCGGAGCCCGGGAAAAAGATCGTTTTGAGGAGCCGGGCCGAGAGGCCGGCATCGAGCACGGTGCCGCCCTCGATCACCCCCGCGAGCCCGATCTGCCGCTCGATGACGATCAAGGCGCCGAACTTGGCCTTGCTGAGGAAGGCGGCGGCTTCTGAGAGTTCGTCGACGATGAAGACGATGTCCTTGGGCGTGCTGCGGAAGAAAGGGGCTTCGCCAAGGCGGACCAAGGCCCGCCGGAGTTCCGGCTGGAAGATGATGAGCATCCCGACGGCGACGAGCGTCAGGAGCCGGTCGTAGAGAAGGGTTACCCGCTGGAACGTGAGGGCCTGCCCAAGGACCCTGGCCAGAATCGCGAGGACCACCATGATGACCAGGACGCCCTTGAGGGCTCCGGCCGCGCGGGTTCCTTGCACGAACCGGACGACTAAATAGACAACCACCCAGATGAGCGACAATTCGATCGCCAGCACCACGGGCGGGTACGACGGCAGCCGCTCAAAGAGCCCTTGGATTCGGTCGATTGAGAACACGGCGAAAAAGAACTCCGGGCAAGGAAAACAGGCGATGACAAGCGCCGCGAGAGTTTATCCGCTGCGCGGGACGCCGCGCCGGGACGAGGGGCGATTGTGAGGGACGTGGCATTGGGGATGGGGCATTCGGGCATTCGGGCATTCGTGCTCGGGGCTCGGGGCGAGGCATCGCGGATAATCGGGGCTAGCGTTCCAAAGGATGCCGTACACCGTGACCGATTTTCGTGAGACGCCGAACCCAAACGCGCTGAAGTGCGTGCTCGACAAAGCGCCGACGCCGGTCGGGGATGGGTCTCTTGGAGGCGCGGAGATACCCCGGTTGTCCCGCAGTTATCGCAGTGCCGGGGAGGCGGCGGGCGACCCGGTCGCGGCGGCGCTCTTCCGGGTGGTGGGGGTATCGGGCATCTTGATTCATCACGAGGGATGGATCACGGTGAGCAAAGCCAACGGCTACGCCTGGGGGCCAATCAAGGCGGGGGTGACCGATGTGTTGCGGGCGGCATCGTGAGCCGGGTGAATGCGGCCGGGGAGGGGAGCGGGCTGCGAACGCGAAGCCCATCGGGTCGGGATCGCGCGATCGTCGGACGGTTGACCGCGTGGTTTGCGGTGTCGGCAAGGCCACTCCTGTGGCGGACCCAGCCGCGGGACGCGTATCGCTCGCTGGTGAGCGAGTTCATGCTTCAGCAGACTCAGGTGTCGCGGGTTCTCGAAAAGTTCGGGCCGTTTATCGTTCGCTTCCCGACGATCGGGGCGTTAGCCGCTGCGACCGAGGACGACGTCCTGGCGGCGTGGTCGGGGCTCGGGTATTACCGCCGGGCCCGTCTGCTGCACGCGGCGGCCCGGGGCATCGTTGCGGATTTTGAGGGAACCGTGCCGCGGGATACGCCCGCGTTGATGACGATCCCCGGGATCGGGCGGTACACGGCGGGGGCGATCTCGTCGATTGTCTTTGGCAGGAACGCGCCGATCGTGGACGGCAATGTCACGAGGGTCTTGCTGCGGCTGGACGGGGTGATGGCGCGGCACGGCTCGAAGGAGGCCGCCGACTACGCATGGCCGCGGGCCGAGACGCTTGCGGGAGCGGCCCACGGGTTGGGGGTGATTGCTGCGTTCAATGAAGGGCTGATGGAGTTGGGAGCGACGGTGTGCACGCCTCGGAACCCGGCCTGCGGCGTGTGCCCGCTGCGGGCCCACTGCCGTGCCCGGAAGTGGGGAACACAGGAGGAGATTCCGTTGCCCAAGAAGGCGCCGGCCCGGCTGGCCGTGGTGCATACCGCGCTGCTGGTGAAGGATGAAGGCGAGCGGGTGTTGCTGGAGCTGTCTCTTATACACATCTGACGCTGCCGACGAATAGAGAGGTGTA
>ENA-ORBV01007933-ORBV01007933.1-microbial-mat-metagenome-genome-assembly--contig:-NODE-7933-length-18035-cov-4.065208_pt1 | contig 18035 bp, 8 predicted proteins | sample MGYA00237777_ERZ505514 | MGnify/ENA primary metagenome ERZ505514 (study PRJEB26160, sample SAMN06269048) | microbial mat metagenome | isolation source: Oligotrophic lake microbial mat | place...
CTACACCTCTCTATTCGTCGGCAGCGTCAGATGTGTATAAGAGACAGGAGCACCCGCGCACGCAGGCCAATCGAGCGCGTGCTGCTGGTGGCGGCGTCGACCGACAACGTGAGACGCCCTGGCACATCAGCGATCAACCAGCGCACGGTCTGGCGCCAGAAACGCGCCAAGTCAGCGCTGCGCGCGGGATCCATGCTCAGTCCGGCGCGCCACGTATCGCCGATGGTCAGCGCCAGCGCTCGCCCACGGCCATACCGATGAGCAACCAGCGCCGGGATCTGCTCACCAGAACTGGTGCGCGCCGTCGCCAGCAGACTGGCACCTGGCTTGATGGTGTTCGTGCGATTCACCACGTCGAAGCGGGGCAACGCTGCGAGTCGTTGCTGCTCGGCCTCGGCCTGATCACGCAAACGAACCCAGGGTTGCAGCAGTCCTTCACGCGTCAGTTCCAAACGCACGCCGCCGCTCGGTGAACCCTGCGTACCCGCGCGGGTATAAACCGGCAGCAGGTCGCCAATCGGCGTACGATCGTAACCACCCGCGTCAAACGATTCGGCACCGCCGAGCATCAGCAATCCGCCACCACGCTCAGAAACGTAGCGCTGGATCAAGTCCATCTGATCGCGGGTGAAAAAAGCGGCTTCCAGATCATCGATGATCACCGCGTGGTAAGCGAACAACACCTCGGCGGTGGTGGGAAAGCCGTCCGCCAGTTCGTTTTTGTCGCTGACGCTCAGGCGCACGAGTACCGGTTTATCATAGCTCTGTTCCTCACCAGATTTCTTGACCCCGGCGAACAGTGGATTGGCATTGTCGCCCGGGCGGCCACCGCTGAATTCGAACTTCGGCTCGCGTTTGGCGATGCGGATCAAACCGACCAGATTGACCTGATCGTCGGATTCCACCGCACGATGCAGGAATTTATATTCCCAGTTCGGGCGACCAGAGACGTAGAGGATGCGGTACGGTCCCTGCCCACGATCGACGACGATGGTCTTGTGGTTGTTGGCGGTGGTGGCCTCCTTCAGCGGTGCCGTGCCCGGCTGATCAACCGCGGCGACCTCCAGGCGATAGAACACCACGCCAGATTGTTCCGGCCGCAGATTAAATCGCACCTTGCTGTGATGCTCCGCCGTGCTGATAGCGAGTGGTTGCTGCTCCACCAGTTTGCCGCTGGCATCGCTCAGGCGCACCATCGCCTGACGTCCGGCCAGACCGCTGGCGTGGACGTCAGCGTGCACCGTGACCGGCGCGTCTTCGAAGTTGCTGGTCACCACCGACACGTCGGACACGGCGAGGTCCGCGCCGGTATCGTCGGTGCCGATCGCCACGGTGTAGACCGGCGGCAAACCAGCGGCATCAAAGGTGCCGGCAAGATCAGTCGCATTGCCATCGCTGAGCACCACCACCGCTGCCAGCGCCCGATTGCGGTAGCGAGTGGCGACTTCCTTGAGCGCTGCGCCAAGGTTGCTCGCCCGGCCATCTGCGGTGAGGTCCGCCGCCAGATCGACACTCCGGGTCACTCCTTCAGCGAAGGTGTAGGAGCGTACATCGAAAGCGGCATCAAGCGTCGGCAGCCAACCCGTTGTCCCATCGCCGACGATTTTGCGCACAGCCTCGATGCGGCTCTCGCCACCAACACGTTCGGCGATGGTCATGCCGCGGCCGTTGTCAGCCAGGATGACCACCACGTTGGCATCGGGTTTAGGCGAAGGCGCCGTCCACAATGGTTCGAGCAGACACGCCGCGATCAGTGCCATGGCCAGCAATTTACAACCGAACGCCAGCGTACGGATAACGTCGGTGCGCCCCGCGCGGCGATAACCCCACAGCAACGCGATCAGCGCGATGACCAGCAGCACCAGCGCCGGCCACAGCCAACCGGGCTGGCCGAGGGAGATGAAGGTGCCGTGTTCGGCCGCTGATGGCATCTCCTCAGTCATTGGGAATCCAGCAATGCGAGGTGCGAGATGCAGGGTTGGAAGACACCTGCTTCCATGATCTTCCTAATTCACCCGACAGGCGAGTCGGATTTGCCCGGTTTCTCGTTCGTGGAAACCTCATCGAGATCGGATGCGTCTTTGCGTCTCGGAGGGACGCAGTGGAAATAGCCCGGCACTTCAGTGCCGGGAACGATGCCGAATAGTGTCTCAGTCCTGGAGGGACGGCTGGATCGCCGAACAATTCAGTCGTCCCTCCGGGACTGAGATGAAAACACCTGCGTTCCCCGGCACTCAAGTGCCGGGCTATTGCCATGCTGCCCCTGCGGGGCGCTAACCAATTCGCCTCCCCAACGGGCAACGCAGCACAGAACGTGTCCGCCAAGATCAAGGAGGAGCCACCCGTTGGTGAATGACCTCGCACTTCACACCTCGCACCTCGTACGTTCTCTCCTTCAGTCATTTGCCGCTACCGAGTTCTTTGTAATAGCGCCCGACGAGATCGGTGAACCACTCGGGCACCGGATCACGATCGATCGGCACCAGCGCATCGCCCTGCTGTTTAGCCAGCTCCTGCGTCACCTGCGCACGCAGGTCGAGCAGCGGTTGCAGCAGTTGCTGGTGTACCAGTTCGTACTGCGGTTTGTTGCCATGCCGTTTGAAGTCGGCGCGAATCGACCGCGCACGATCGCGCACCTGCGCGGCGAGGCTGCGCTGCGTCGGGTCGGTGAGCGATTCCTCCACGTCACGCAGGTGATCGCTGAACTCTTGGAAGGAGCCGCCGGAGAGTGGACCTTCGTCGCCAGAACCGGGACCCTCACCGCCACTGGATCCAGCAGCAACGCTGCCGCGGCCTTGGCGCTGCTGACCTTGACCTGGTTGTTGGCCTTGGCCTTGGCCTTGTTGTCCCTGTCCTTGGCCTTGTCCTTGTTGTCCCTGTCCTTGGCCTTGGCCTTGTCCTTGGCCTTGTTGTCCCTGACCTTGCTGACCTTGTTCCTGCTGACTTTGGCCTGGTTGGCCCTGACCTTGCTGGCCTTTGCCCTGCTGTCCTTGTTGTCCCTGCTGTGCTGGTTGCCCGTTCTCTCCCGTGGGTTGCTGATCGGCCTTGGCCACCAACGGCTGATCGCCGGCCGGTGCTCCGCCTTGCTGCACCTGTTCCTGATGGATCGCTTCGATCAACGCATCGATTTGACTACGCGTGCGGCGCAGATTGGCGACCGGATCGCCGGTGGTGCTGCTGGCGGCTTGCTCGATGCCCTCACGCATCTGCCGCACTGCCTCGCCCGCGCGACGTTCGGCTTCCTGAGCCGGGCCGGTAAAATTGCGGCGGGCCAGTTCGCCGGCGCGGGCGAGTTCCTCTTCGACGCCCTGCAATTTCGCCTGACGCACGGTGTCGTAGAGCTTGCGGCTGAGTACCGGTTCGCTTTCCTCCGCCGCTTCAGTGACGCGGCGCATGTCGGTGAGCAATGTATTCAGCGCCTGCTTCTGGGCATCGAGCGCATCGGCAACCGGCGAAGTTGCCGTATCGCCGGATAAACTCTGCGGTTTCCCCGCCTGCGCGTCACCCATCTGCTTGGCGATCTCCTGCTGTTTCTCGTCGAGTCGTTGCGCTTCGGCACGCAGGCGTTGCACGTCCTCGGCAAAGGCACCAGCGCTGCGCTGTTGGAAGTCATCGCGCAAATCTTCGAGCTGCCCCTGCACCCGCGTACCTTGAGTGACCGCCTGATCGAGTTGATCCTGCTTAAGCGCCTCGTTGGCGCGCTGGGTCTGCTCACGGGTTTGGTCGAGCTGCTGACGCGCCTCGGCCATACGCTCACGATTCTCGGGGCGTTCCATACGTTCGCGCAGGTCGTCGACCTCGCGCAGGATCTCCTGTTGCTGCTCCTGCAATCGTTTGAGCCGGGCCGCCAGCTCCTGGCGTTTGGCTTCGTCCGCCGCCGCACGTAGCGCCGCCGCCAAGTCCTTGGCCTGTTCGTTGAGATCGCCCTGCCGCTGCGCCAATTCACGTAGGCGGCTGAGCACTTGCAGTTCCTCGGTCTGCGCGGCATTGCGTTGCTGCTGCTGAGCACTGCTCTCAGTTTCGTAGCGACGTTCCGCCTGCGTCAGTTCGAGTTCGTCGAGTTCACGTTGCTCGCTGTTCTCCGCACCACCGCCGCCGCCACCTTCGCTGCGCATCACCATATTCTCCGCGCTGGCGGCGATACGCATGAGGTCCTGCAAGGCCGCCCGTTCCGCCACCTGCGCCTCGCTCAGCAACGGGCTCCGCGACGACACCGGATCCGCTGCGCTCGCAGCAGAGAGTTTTTCCTGCGCGGTGGTCATGTGTTTGCGCGCAGATTCAGCGAGCGCCTGTTGCTGCGGGCTGGTGAGTTCCGCCGCTATCTTTTCCAACTGTTCACGTACCGCCTCCTGGCTGCCAGCCACCGCCGCGATGTCCGTCGCCAGCGCCGGATCACCGGCAGATTTCGCGGAGCGATTGCCGAGCTTGAAGGTCGCCATCACGATCTGGCGCTGCAGCTTGATCAGCTCTGCGTTCGCCTGCGGCGGCGGCGGTCCTCCGCCTTGTGACGCCATCTCGCGGAAAGTCTCAGCGAAGGGCCGCACCTCGGCGAAATACAGGTCGCTGCTGGTGCGACGGACCTTGCCGTCCGAGCCGACGTCCTCGGCCCAGAAATAATACGACAACAACTGGTACGGTTGCGCGCCGAGGCGTTCGACCGCGAGCATATGTGCGATGGTGGCTTTGGTCGTCGCGGCATCGGGCGAAGTCCCCGTGGCCGGCGCGTCCGCAGGCAGCGGCACTTCCACCGGCTCACCATTTCCCAGGACGTAGGTCAGGCCGATGCCACGCAGCGCGAAATCGTCGGTGACCTGTGCTTCCAGTGCCATTTCTTGCAGCGGCGAGATCTTGCTGTCCTTCCCTGGGAAGGTCGCCTTCAGCACCGGCGGCAGATTCTTGTGCACGGCGATGGTGAAACGCGGCGGGTCCTCGTTGGCCCGACCCTCGGCGTCGGTGAGTTCCAGCCGGTATTTGACGCTGTCCTGGGGTTCGCTCGCGAGCGTGTAGGTCGTCGGATTTTTCGCATCGACGGTGAGGGCAATCGGCGTGCCTTTGGGGTCGACCAACCGCGCACTCGCCACCGGTTTATTGAGCGTGAACGCCACCACGAGCTTCGCGCCTTCGATGAGCGACACCGACATCGTGTCGGGGATCTGCTTGGTCCCCAGGTTAGAGTACGCGGGATAAACGATTTCGGCATCCGCGCGCTCAAGCGCCGGCAGATCGTAGACCGCCAGGGTGTACGGCGGCGAACGACCACCTGGGTATTCAATGTGGTAGCTCAGCGTTTCGCCGACGGCGCTCACCGTCGTGCCGTACACCGGGTCGTTGAGGTTCTTGGTCAGGTCGATGCGCGTCGTCGCACCACCAGCCGAGCCGATGACGAGTGCTGCGTTTCCCGGAACCTGCCCAGGGAAACGCGCGAGCACCACGACGGCCTTGCCACGCTGCACCTCGCTGTTGCCGGGCAGAACTTCGACCGTCAGGTCGTTGGACATCGCGTCTGCCGTAACGTTATTTGGCGCCGCATGGCGCACGGCATCTAGTAAAAGCACCGCCTGCGTACCGGTCAGCACCATCAACGCGGCGATGGCGAGCGTCAGCACGGTCAACCGACGAACAGGAACTGCGGCCAGCCACGTATGTGCGCGCGCATGAGCGACCACCTCGTCGATGACGCGTTGCTGTAAGTAACTCAATCCGCCGCCGGAGTCCTGCTGTTCAACCGCGGTTTTGAGCGCCGCGCGCAGTTCCGGATGCTCGCGTTCGACGTCGCTGGCCAGTTGCTGGAAATCGACCGCGTGGCGACGCGCGACCAGCGTCCGACTGACGACCACCGCGCTGACCGTCGCCGCCATCCACAGGTAGACCACCAGCGGCGACAACGCCGCCCGGGCGACGAGCAGGATCAGTCCCAGCAGTGCAGCGGCGAGCAACACGGCGATGGTGACGTAGTGCAAACGCTGGCGCAGTTGGCGCTCAGCGAGCGGACGGAGTTGGCGCTGCAAGATCGGTTCGGTCATGACGCGGCTCCGGTGGCAGCACTCTCAGCACCCTTAGCACTCTCAGCACCCTCAGCACCCTCAGCACCCTCAGCGGTCGACGATGCGGTTTTGTCAGCCTTGGGCCGACTGAAGAGGCCAGCGACAATCGTTTCGCTGACCAACACCACGAAAGCGGCGGCAAGAATCCACCGCCACGATTTCTGGCGCGCTTCGAGTTCAGCGACCTTGAGTGTGCGTTCGCTGGTACGTGCCAGCGCCGCTGCGGCTGCCGCCGTCGCCGCATCGGCATCGGTGATGGAGACGCCGAGCGCTTCCAGGGTTTCGAGCGCCAGCGGAGTCGTCTGCGATTCGAGCGGATCGACGTTGGCCGCCACCACCAGCGCCCCCGCTGCCGTCTGCACCCGGTAAAGCCCCTGCTGGGCGATGCTCTGCGCGGTGATTGACGCCGACGTGGGTGCGTCAGCCGATGCCAGTGGACCGCCGATCGTCTGCGCTCCCGCAGGCATGCTGGTCGCATCGCCGATGATGACCTGCGTCGGCCTGGGCGTGATGCGACCGCTGCGCTGCAGTTCGGTATAGATCAGCGGCACGAACTTGGTCGAAAGCGCCAATTGGCTATCAGCCGGATGCCAGCCGCTGGTCATCACCAGCACGCGGCCTGTGCCGACCGGCAGTTCGAACCACGCCGGTTGGCCATCGTCGTACCACGCCAGCACCTGCGCCGTTGGCGGGGGTGTCAGCGTGCGATGGTGCCAGACGTGGATCTTGGTGAAGTCACCGAAGCGTGCGACTTCGAACGGACGCAGCAGCGGATGGGCGAAGTCGACGCGCCCGATCAGAGCGAAACCTTTGACGCGCGCTTCCTCTGCACGCAACGCGTGGCCGAAGAGTTTCTCCAGCCACGCCGCATCACTCGCCTGACGCAGGACCACGGTGATGGCGCCACCGCCCGTGACGTACGCAGTGAGTTGTTCCGCCATCGCCGCCGAGGGCGCGCCACCGACCACCACCCAACGAAAGCGGTTCAGCGCCTCCGCCTGATTTCCCAGACCGTTGATGCTCAACCGCGGTGCCAGCATCCGCGTCGGCTGCAGTGCGTGTTTGAGGAAATAAGACAAGCCGGTTGGATCATCGGCCGCATCGTTGCCGAGGTAGAGCACTGGCACCTCCGCCGGCGCCGCGTCCGTCAGGTACAGCGTATTGTCGAAGGCGTGGTCATCGCCGCGCAAAATCACGGCAGAACCAGGTTTGCCTGCGGGACGTGTCGGTGCGCGCACCACGCGCGTGCTGCCGGGCGGCACGCTGACGTTTTCTGCGCTACCGACGCCATCGCTCCACGCGACGGTGAACGCCTGGGTCTTCGATGCAGCATCATTACTCACCCGCACGCGCTGACGTTTGTCATCGGCTTCCGGCATCAGGCCGGTCTCGACCGTCACCAGCGACAGACCCGCATTGGTCGGCTGGGCGCTGGTGACCTGACGGATGGACAGCCCCAGGCCCTGCGGCCAAGTCGCGCTGCGCAAGGCGTCAAGACCACGTCCACCCTGCAGATCGCTGATCAGCACGATGCGCTTGATGCCCTGCGCTTGCGCAACGGCAGTTTCGTCATCGCTGATCAGGTCGGCGGCACCGGCCAGAGCCAGACCGATGTCGGAACCAGCGCTGCCCGGCGTGATGCTGCGCACACGCGTACGGGCCAGTTCGGTGCGCGCCGACGGCGGTTGGCCGGCCCAGTCCTCGAAGCCAAGCAGCGGACGCAGCGTGCGATCAAAGGCGACGATCGCGACACGCTGCTCGGGATCACTGACCACTTGGTCGAGGTGCGCGAGTGCCTGATCCCACAAACCACTGCGACTCATTGAGGCGCTGACATCGAGCAAGACGAGCGTGCGGCCTTTCTGCTCAGCGGTGATGACATCCATGCCCTGCCACAGCGGACGCGCGAACGCGATGGCCAACAGGATGAGCGCGAGGCAACGCAGCAGCAGCAACGGCAAGTTCTCCACACGCGTCTTCGGCTGCATGCGCGGCGGCGATGGCCGCAGGAACATCAGCGAACTGAACGGCTGAACATTGCGCGCCCGTTGCCGCAATAAGTGCAGCAGGATCGGCGCGATCACCGCGGCGACCGCGGCAAAGAACAGCGGGAAAAGCACGCTCATCGCTGCGCCCCGCTGGAACGGCGCTGAATGACACGACCACGCCGTTGTCGATCGTTCATGAATTCGAACAACGCTTCCGCCAATGGCCGGTCGGTCGGCACTGGATGGAAATCGACGGTCAACTGCGACGCGATGGTGCGAATGGCCTCGCTGTGTTCACGGAAGCGCCGGCAGTACTCCGCGCGCGCCGTGGCCGGGTCGACATAGATCTTCTGCTTCGACTCGCTGTCCTCGAACAATGCTGGCGCGTCAAAGGTGAAGTCGCGCTCGGCCGGATCGAAGACCTGGAAGATCACCAGATCGTGGCCGCTGGCGCGCAGATGGGACAAACGCTTGCTCAGGGTGTCGAGCGGCGCGAAGAGATCGCTGACCAGCACCAACAATCCACGGCGCATCTGCATCTCAGCGATGTGCTGCAACGGTGCGCCGAGATCCGTGGCAGCGCCGGCCGACTGTTTTTCCAACCCATGCATGATGCGACGCAGGTGGCCGTGACGGTTACGCGCCGGAATCAATTGATCGACGTGGTCATCGAAGGTGACGAGTCCGACCGCATCGCCCTGAGCGAAAAGAAACTGCGCGAGCGTCGCGGCCAAGGTCGCTGCGTAGTCGGCCTTGGTGTAGCCGAGCGAGCCGTAGCCCATCGAGCGACTGTGATCGACCAGCAGGTGGCAACGCAGTGAGGTCTCGTCTTCGAACTTCTTGATGTAGTGGCGATCCGAGCGCGCCAGCACCCGCCAGTCAAGGTGCCGCAGGTCGTCGCCGTCGACGTATTGGCGGTACTCGGTGAACTCGGTGCTGAAGCCATGGCGTGAACTGCGATGGATGCCGCGGTACAAGCCATCGACCACCACCTTGGCCCGCAGTTCCATCGAGGCGATGCGCATGAGCGACGCCGGATCGACCAGGCCGCCGGCACGTACCGGTCCACCTGCCATGGCGTTCACTGATGTCACCGGAGCGGCCACGTCAGATGTTTTCAGGAATGGTCGCGACGAGTTTGGCGATCACGTCATCGATCGACATGCCCTCGGCCTCGGCGCGGTAGTTGAGCAGCACGCGGTGACGCAGGACCGGACGCGCCAGTGCACGAATGTCGTCGACGGTGACGAAGGCGCGACCGTCGAGCAACGCGCGCGCTTTTGCGCCCAGGGCGAGACACTGCGCGGCACGTGGACCAGCGCCCCATGAGACGTAGTCGTTCACCAGCTTCGGTGCGCCGGAGCGGCCTGGACGACTGGCAGCGGCGATGCGTACCGCATACCGCGCGATGTCGGCGGCGATCGGCACCTGACGCACCACGCGGTGGAAGCCAAGAACCTGCTCGGCGGTGTACAGCGGTTTCAGCTCCGCGACGTCATTGGTGGTGGTGCGCATCACCACCGCGACCTCGTCGTCCTCGCTCAGGTAATCAATGAAGCTGTTGAGCATGAAACGGTCGAGCTGGGCCTCGGGCAATGGGTAGGTGCCTTCCATCTCGATCGGATTCTGCGTCGCGAGGACGAAGAACGGCTCGGGCAAGACATGGCGAATTCCCGCGGCGGTGACCTGATGTTCCTGCATCGCTTCGAGCAACGCTGCCTGGGTTTTTGGCGGCGTGCGGTTGATCTCGTCGGCGAGGACGATGTTGGCGAAGATCGGCCCTGGGATAAAGGTCATCTGGCGCGAACCGCCAGTGTCCTTCAGGATCTCAGTGCCAGTGATGTCGGCCGGCATCAGGTCGGGCGTGAATTGGATGCGCTGAAATTTCAGACTGAACAACTGCGCCATCGATTTGATCAGCAGCGTCTTGGCCAACCCAGGCGCACCAGTAAGCAGGCAATGGCCGCCGGCGAGCAGGACCAGCAACAGTTCATCGATGACCGCGGCCTGGCCGACGATGACCTTGGACAGTTCGCTACGGATACGCTCACGCGCGCCAGCGAGTAGTTCGGCGGCCTGTTTTTCCTGCTCGAAGGCAGCGGATGCGGCTGATGTGGAAGCGGTCGACACAGGATGTCCTTTCGCAGATGGAACGCAGACTGAACTAAAACTCACCGGGAAGAAAGGCTCTCACATGGAGGACCGAAGGACCGGAGGAAGACAGATAAAAATCTCATGGGATCGCTCTCCCCTCCGGTGCTCCGGTCCTCCATGTCAGATCCTGCCTTTCTCTCTCGCCTCTCGTGCGTCATCGCGGGAAGACCGGATTGCACAGGGAGGACCGGAGCACCGGAGGAAGACAGAGATTGTTCGCATTCGATCCCCCATCGTTGTGATTCACATGGGATTGCTCTCCCCTCCGGTGCTCCGGTCCTCCATGTCCTATCCGCCTCTCCATCCCGTTAATGCGTCATCGCATGGAAGACGATGTTGATACCCATGGGATAGGCCTTGGGCATGGAGAACTCGCGGAAATACCACTCGTTCTCGCCCTCACGCTCCCAGCCGTCGCCGTTGTCGGTGTTGTGGCAGATGACCACCATCAGGCGGCCCTGGTCGTCCGAGATGCCGAGGTAGTGCACCTGCCGGCCATCCTCGCCGCGTTCCCAGGTGATGCCGTAGGGCCGGCCTTCCATCGCCGCACCGATCGACGGTAGCTGCGGTTTCTCCTTCAGATCGAACACCGCATGGAAGATCGGGTGTTCGAGCGGCAACTCGACCGGCTCGCGGTCAGGGAACACGCGTTTGATCTCATGATAGAAGTTCTCGTACTCTTCCGTGCCCCAGAAATCGTCGACCATCAGAAAGCCACCGGACAACAAGTAACGCCGCAAGGTCGTCACCTCCTGCTCGGTGAACTCCAGGTGTCCGGGTTCGACCATGTAGACCCAGGGATAATCGAAGAGCTCGGGCTCAGTGATCTCCAGCACCACCGGCACCGGATTAACTTTTAGACTGGTGACTTGCTGCAAGCGCAGAGAGAAGTTGAGTTCGGCATCCGGGTAATCGGTGCGCCACGCTCCGTCACGACCCGACCACGAATTGTAACGCAGGCGCACAAAAGTGAAGGTGTCCTTCGGATGTTTCGCATCGAGCGGCCAGTCGGGCACGCCATTGCGATCACTCATGGTGTCGACGGTGCTGACCCGCACACTGACGAGCATCAGCAGCACGCACAACACGCCACTTAACAGACGCTTCATGGGTTCTTCTCGCTGGTGAGACGGAGCAAGAGGGCATGTGCCGCGCGAAAACGTGGAGCTTCGGCCAGGGCATCAAGCACGAAGCGCTTGGCGCGCGGTGGATCGCTCTCCGCCAACAAACTTCCCAGGCGATAGCGCACGTTGGCCGCATCGACCGGAGCGAGTATCAGCAGCTTGGTGTAGGCGGTGATGGCGTCGTCAGCCCGGCCGATGGCTTCAGCGGCACGCGCCTGCGTCCGACGCGGTGCTTCGAGCATCGGATTGACCGCCAGTATCTGGTCGGCGAGGCGTGTTGCATCCACCCAGTCCCCTTCCTTTTCGGCCAGACTCATCAACGCGACGATGGCCGGAATGGCGGTGGGCGATCGTGCCGCGAGTTGCGTCCAGGTCGCGCGTTCCGCCTTGTCATCGCCCAGGCGCTTGCAGGCATCGGCCAACGGCACATAGGCGCTATCCTCACCGACGAACTCCGGATCGAGGGCGATCGCTCGTTCATAATGGGTGCGCGCACCGGCCCAATCGTTGGTCGCGGCGCAACGATCGCCCAAGCGGCGCTGCGCCCAATAACTTTCGGGATGCGCCTCGGCCCACGCGACCACGGCTGCGGCATCTGTCACCGCCTGCGGATCCGGCACCGCAAACACCGCCGGCGACGCAACGCCAGCGAGCGCACGCGCGTGGACGAACTCTTTGAAATGCGCTTCGATCTCCGTCAGCGGCGCCGTGTGCGCCGTGATCGCGGTGTTGATCGGACTGCCTTTGCCCAGGTCGGTGAGGATCGCGCGCAATTTTTCCTGACCGTAACGCGTGGTGAGGAACTCCACCGCCAGCGCGCTCTGATAATACGCGAACATCAGGTGACGACCGGATGGCGGATTGAGGAACGCGCCGCTCATCTGTCCCAGTGGCGAGAGTTCACCGCCAAGCACCATGCGCCGGTAGTCTGGCGTCATGCGCTGGCCCCAACTTGGATCACGTTGCAGTTCTTCGTGCACGCTGATGCCCTCGCTCAGCCAGCGTGGCATGCGGTTGCGCGTCATGTGCAGGGTGACGGTGTGGCAGAACTCATGCCACAACACCGAACGCCAATTCGCCGCACCCGCGGTCAGGCCCGCCGGGCTGTTCATGGTGATGACCTTGCCGAAACACACGCCCAGATAACCGACACCACCGGGCACACCAAACGTGCGGATGGCGAAGTCCTGCTGATCGGGATAGATCTCCACGGTGATCTTGCCGTCGAGTTGCAGGCCGTACTTGCCGCACAACACGCGCGATGATTCGTCAAGCAGCGCCATGACCTCGGCGCCATAGACCTGCGCCTCACGCGGATCCATGCGCACGATGAAGCGATCGTTTTCGATGGTTTCCAACTCATTCAGGTGCCGCCGCAGCGTCGCCAGATTGTGCGCGACGACATTGTAGCCATCGGTCTTGGCCACGTGTTCGGCCAGCGCCCAGCCTTCCTGGTCTTTGCCCTGGCCCAACCGCAGCAGGTCCTGCGCGAGTTGGATCGTGGCCGGAAGTTTCTTTGGCGCGAACTCCAGCGCGCGCCGCTGATGTTCGGCTCCTTCGACGAAGCGGTACTTTTCGCTCAGCTTGCGCCCGACCAGGTGATCGACCGCAGGATTGGTCGGCCACGGTTCCAGGGCCTTGGCGCGTGCCGCGGCCTGCGCCTGCTCGTCACCGGCAAGATGCGCGAGGACCGCGCGGTAACACCACAGCTCGGGTAACGCAGCGTTGATCGCCGCGACACGATCAAGGGTCGCAGCAGCTTGCTCGTACGCCTCGGTGTCGATCTCGTGTTCGGTCTTCAGCAACAAACTGCCAACGTGATTGGGATTGGTGCGCAGCGCCGCTTCGATGTGCTGCAACATCACCACGCGATCATCGGGCTTGGCCGCGCGCGCCAAGCCCAGCCGCACGTCCGCATCGTCGGCGTCGTGTTTGGCGGCGGCGGTGTAGAACTGCGCCGCCAGCGCATAGTCGTTCTTGCTCAGCGCCAGTTCGCCCGCCGCCAGATACCCAAGCAGGTACGTCGGATCCTGCGTAGTGGCGCTCTTGAAATACAGATCGAGTACGCGTTTCGGTTCCTCACCCAGGTGTGCCATCGCCCGTCCCAGCGCCACGCGATCGGCAGGACTCCATGTCTGCGGTGGTGTACGCTGACCAAGTTCTTGGATGTGCGCCAGGATGCTCTCCGCCGCCTTGCCTTGACCGATTTGGACAAGCGCGTCGTGCAGCAACATCAACGCCTCGATATTGCGGAACCAGCGACGCGCTTGCTGATCCGCCGCTTTGACTGCCTCCAGCGCTGGCCCGGTGATCATCAGCGCACGCACCCGCAGCAGCTGCACATCGCGGTTCCATACATCCTGACTCTCGCTGACCGCCGCCACACATCCCGCGTAGTCGCCACGCCGCAGGCGTTCGCGAGCGTCGGCCAACGTGTCGACCGCGGACAACGGCAAAGCCACGAGCCACAGACTCACGGCCATGAGCAGGCACATCGTCGTCGACTTCAAGAGAGAGCGAAGTGACGAAAGCAAACGCGACTCCCCCTGGACCACAGCGCACCGGACCAAGGGAACTTGGTCACGACCAGCACCGACAGCAGCCGCCTGGACGGTGGTGGGCCTGATCGGTAACACCAAGCAGTCAACCGCGGAGCGATGAGTGACCGTCTGAGTTGCCAAGGGGGTAACCTCACCAGGAAGACGGTACATGCTTCATTCCGCCGCAGGCCCACGCCAAGCATGGCCAACCGCACGAACGCCGCGGCCGATCATTGCGGTAGTACGTCCAGACATGACCGGCATTGCGCCCTGTATTCCACCCGTACAGCAAGCGAGGCACCCACGCTGGCGAGACCAACGCGCGGCTGACGTTCACTGGCAATTTTTCCGGCCGTTTGTGCGGCCATTTTTCCGGCAAGGCGGCCCGTGTTCCGCCGGCGAATGGCCTGCATGCGGCGATTCCGCCTCAGTAGTTGGCGTAAGCCCAAAGCCGGCCAACTCCCGTGTTGACCGTGGGGGTGCACCCCCTACCTTCCGCCCCCTCAATCGCACGCGCGATTAGCTCAGTTGGTAGAGCAAGGGATTCTTAATCCCTGGGTCGATGGTTCGAATCCATCATCGCGCACCAGATACAGACCCGCAGTCCACAAGGCTGCGGGTTTTTCGTTTTTCGCCTATCCCACTGGCAACTCAGTACGTCCAGTTCTCATGCCGCACCGGCAGCCGATTCAGTTGATCCCGGCGATTCGTCCATCCGGGCAGGTGCTGGTCCAGCAGCGCAACGAAACGGGCGTTGTGCGTCGGCTCCAGGATGTGCAGCAGCTCATGCACCAGGATGTACTCCAGGCACGCGATCGGCTTCTTCGCCAACTCGGTATTCAGGCGGATGGTATGAGCGATGGGATTGCAGCTCCCCCAACGCGTTTTCATGTGTTGGACAAAAACCTTGGTCACCTGCACGCGCAATCTCCGCTGCCAGGGTTCCAGTAACGGCGCAACTTCGGATCGGAGCTGTTCCCGGTACCAAGCTTCCAGCACCCGACTACGTCCCTCCGCATCGGTCCCGGGACGGACAAACAGCTTGAGCCGAGTATGGCGCAGTTCGACCAATGGTGCGGCGTGATGCTCGACGATGGTCAACAGGCGCCGCCGACCCCACACGTAATGACTTTCCCGGTCGAGGAACTCGCGCGGCGTTTCGCGTTCCTGTGCATGTAGCTTGGCCTGCTGTCGGCGGATCCACGCCAGCTTGCCGATGACGAACGCGCGTAGGGCGTCCTGGCTCAGATGTGATGGCGCGGCCATGCGCACCCGGCCCATTGGCGGATGGACGCTCAGATGGACATGCTTGATGTCTTTACGTACGACCTCGATGACGAGGTCACCCAGGTTGATGTCCCCTGGGAGCGCCGGGCACCAGCCCGGCTCGGTGGATCCACCGGCCGGGCTGGTGCCCGGCGCTCCCAGGGCGGCTCCCAGGGCGGACATCAGTACTCCGCCTGGGCGACGATGATCGGGAAGATCTGCTCGACCAGTTCCTCATCGCGAACAACTCCGTGGATCAGGCCTTTGACGATCCGTTCCTTGGCGAGGTTCCCGCGAAATCCGTTGGGAGCACTGGCGCGCAACTGTTCGTCGATGCGCTGGGCGGCTCCCAACACCCGATCGCCGACAATGCCATCGTTGGTCGCTGGTTCCTCTGCTGCCCTTCCTGGCTGGAATCCGGTCGCAGCCAACGCGTTGTAGATCGCCCGCAAGCCTGGGCTCTTTCGCAATGGCTCCGGCGTAGTGTCGGCTTGGCCGGCATGCACCTGACTGGCCAGAGCGGCGACGCGCCGCAGAAACTCCTGATACTCAATGCGCTTGGCCCGGAGGTCAGCCAGCACTTCAGTTAGCAGGGTAGACATCCGGTCGTAAAAGGCCGGATCATGCGCGTGTTCCTTGATGATCTTGCTGCGCACGTTGTTGGCGATGGTCTCGGCAACAGCGCTCTCGTTCTTCCGGATTCCTGAGGGCAACGATCCGACGGCATCGGCAATGCCGCTTCTGACGATCAGGTCGACCAAGCCAAGACCACCAAAACCAGAGATGACGCGTGCCTCGTCAGCCGTGATGTAGGTGTCGATGAGGTGGCGCATGTCGGCCTCATACGCCTTGAGGTCGATATTTTCGCCACTGGCTTGGCGAACGACTTGGCGCAGAGCGACGGCTCGCTCCTTCTCCTGGTTGATCGTGGCAATCTCGCCGGAGGAATAGCCCGCTGTGGGAAGATCATCGGCGATGGCGGCATATGAACGCAGCAGGCCAGCGACCGCCACGTACAGCGCTACGCGCTGCGGTTCGTGTGCCGCCAGATCGTCAGCCACCTCGGTATTGCCGCAGAAATAATGCATGTGCTCCAGCTCGCCCTTGGGCGGCGGCACCGGCTCGCATAGCAGTGCCAGCGCCTCGCGGGCCGCGTCCAGCCGTTCGCGGCCTTTCTCCAGGCGGTTTTGCATGAGCACTTCGGCGTCTTCGGCGCCGCCACAGTCATCGAGTTCCTTGGTATAGACCGTGACCGCGCCCTGCACTTTTTTGAACAGGTCCTTGTAGTCGACGATGCAGCCGACTGGTTTGTCCTCGCCATCCAGACGATTGGTGCGGCAGATCGCCTGGAACAGGCCGTGGTCCTGCATCGATTTGTCGATGTACAGGTACGTGCAACTTGGCGCGTCGAAACCAGTCAGCAGCTTGTCGACGACGATCAGCAACCGCATGGCGGCAGGCTGGGTGATGAAACGCTCTTTTGTTGCGTCCTCGAACGTCTCGGTGCGACTTTTCCCGGGACTCGCTTCCACATCTTTCAGCAGTGCCGTGTAGAGGTTGTAGATGAACTGCTTCTGGGTCTCGGTATTGGCGCCGGTGTCCTCGGTGGTGACCTCCTGAGCGTGCGGGCTGTACGACGTGACCACCGCACAATGGCCCTTGAAAGAAGTCTTCTCGAACAATTCAAAGTAGCGGCACGCCTCATAGATGCTGGACGCCACCAGCATGGCATTGCCACGCCCACTGGCGAGTCGCGACTTGGTACTGAAGTCGAAGACGATGTCCGCCACCACCCGGTCCATGCGCGAACGCGAACTCAGCACCTGCTGCATGGTGCCCCACTGCTCACGCAAGGCCGCCTTCTGCCAATCGTTGAGCCCCCTGGTCTTGGCCTCGAACCACTGATCCACTTTGTCCTGGGCGGTCAGTTCCTGCGGGATGTCGCGGGCCTCGTACACCAGATCCAGCACCACGCCGTCGTTCACTGCTTCGCCGAACTTGTAGGTATGAATGTAGCCGCCGAAGACTTCCTTGCTGGTCTGGCTGTCCTCTTTCAACAACGGCGTGCCGGTGAAACCAATGAATACCGCGCCGGGCAGCAGCGTTTTCATGATCTTGTGCAGCCGGCCGCTCTGCGTGCGGTGACATTCATCGACAAAGATGAACAACTCGCCCACCGCCGGGCTCGGCTGGGCTTTCAGCTCAGCGATATATGCCTCAAACTCGGCCTCGCTTTTCTTTTTGCCTGTGTTCTTGCCGAACTTGTGCACCAGCGAACAGATCAGGCGCGGCTTGGCCTTGCCAAGCTGAGCCATCAAGTCGGCGCCGCTGGTCGATCTGGCAATGCTCTCGCCACTGTCACGGAACACCCGCTCGATCTGTTTATCCAACTCGTCGCGGTCGGTGACCAGCAACACGCGGGCGTTTGGCCGGTGTTCCAGGATCCAGCGGGCGAGCAGCACCATGACGATGCTTTTTCCGCTGCCTTGGGTGTGCCAGATGATGCCGCCTTTTTGGTCTACGACATGCTGCTGCGCTGCCTTGATGCCAAAGTACTGATGCACGCGCGGCAGTTTCTTCACTCCGCCGTCGAACAGCACGAAGTCGCGCATTAGCTCGATTAAACGCTCCTTGGCGCACACCTTGCGCAGGTACTTGTCCAGCGTGTAGCCACTGTGATCAGCCTCGTCTTCCTTCCATTGCAGGAACATTTTCTCTTCGGTACGGATGGTGCCATAACGCAGACCTTCGGTGTCATTGCCGGCGATGACCACTTGCACCGTGCTGAAGAACCACGCGTTGAACTCCGGCCGTTGGTTCGAGATGAGCTGACGGATGCCGTCGCCGATGCTGACCGCGCTGCGCTTTAGTTCCTGTCTCTTATACACATCTGACGCTGCCGACGAATAGAGAGGTGTA